>Ga0180437_10007008_pt1 | contig 14837 bp, 15 predicted proteins | sample SS_ome_4_FD_132410 | JGI IMG/M metagenome (GOLD analysis project Ga0180437, IMG submission 132410) | Hypersaline lake sediment archaeal communities from the Salton Sea, California, USA - SS_3_D_1 metaG | ecosystem: Environmental > Aquatic > Non-marine Saline and Alkaline > Hypersaline >...
ATGCAGATCGAGCTGCTGGCCCAGCGCTTTGCCCTCCAGCAGCACGCAGCCACCATCGCCGTGGGCGCTGGAGAATGGCGCGGCGCCATCCTCGACCGCAGCATCTCTGGTGACCGGGTGTTCTGCAAGATGCACATGCAGGCCGGCAACATCTCCGAGTTGGAGTGGCAGACCTACGAGAAGTTCTACAATATCATGTGCATGACACTGCTTCCGCCGACGCTCATCGTCTACCTGGACTGCACCCCGGAGACAGCCCTGGAGCGCATCCAGAAACGCGACCGAGCAGCCGAGCGCGGGGGCCTGGACCTCGACTACCTGATGGCCCTCCAGGAGGGCTACAGCGACTTGTGGCGCGAGGCCGAGCACGGGCTGATGCCGTGGGGCCATTCCATCAAAGTGACCACGATGCTGTGGGACCCCATCCGCGACATGCCGGACTGGGATCGCCACGCGGCCAAGATCAAGGACATCGCGGAGAGACGCCTGGGTTAGTGTCGGGCGTGCAGGTCAGCGACTACCTCAAGCAGGCACTGAACCAGTTTCGAGTGGCAGGGAGCCTCCCTGTCCACAGCTCCTATGTGTATTTCTCCAGGACGAAGTATCGGGGTCAGGACCCCGAGTGCGACGAGGTCCAAGACTTCGTGCAGCGTGTCAAAGATGGCGACCAGAAGTCCATCATAGCCGCTGCGAAATTGTTGGCTCAACATCCCAAGCTACGGGGCTTCCGTGGCATTGTCACACCTGCTCCACGTTCTGCAGCAGGGAGACCTTCCAACCTCATCCTGGCTCAACAGCTCGTCAAGAACGGCGTAGGCTCTCAGGCTTTGGAACTGGTGACCCGAAAGACCGCAGTTCCCAGCTCACGGATACGGCGCCGCAAGGGACTTCCTGGTGTGTCGTTTGAGGAACACGTCAAGTCGATGGGCGGCCATCTGCGGGGGGTCAAGGCCACTGATCCGATCCTTGTGGTAGACGACGTGTTCACCACAGGTTCAACGATCCGAGCGACAGCTGCTGTTCTCCGGAAGCTGGGCCACAAGGGGCCCGTGGTAGGGGCGACCGTCGGTTATGCTCTGGATAATCCCAAGCAGATGCCGCTGTGTCCGGTGCACCACCAAACGTTTCAGGTTTAGCTTCTTGGCATGAAGCTTCGCATCCGTAATGGCCGGGCGACCCTCAAGAAGGTGACCCCTAGAGCTGACGGTCCTGGCGGCAAAGTTCGTGTCAAGCGCAAAGACACTGGCAAGGTGACCTTCGTGTCTCCCAAGACACTGGAGGAACACCCGGACCGCTACGAAGCACCAGGCCAAAAGCGCCTCGACAAGCAGAAGCGCCGAGAAATGGCTCGCCAGGAACGAAAGAAGCGCGAGCTAGAGAAACAGAAAAAGCAGCAAGAAGACCAGCAGCAGCTCGAAGAGATGGAGCCCGAGCAGCGCAAAGAAGTCGAGAAGAAGCGCAAGCAAGACGAGGCCAAGAAGAAGGCTCTGGAGAAGAAGAAGCAGGAGCACCAGACGGCCAAAGAGGAAGCCCTGAAGAAGAGGCAGGAGCGCAAGACCAAAGAGGAAGAGGGACGCGAGCGTTACAGGCTCAAGAAAGAGCGCAAGGAGACTTGGAAAGAGATCGAGCACGACCATCCTGAACTGACACCAGAGCAGCAGGAGGAGCGCAAGAAAACGTTCATGGAGACCGGACTGGACTCCGGTGGGAGGAGCACCAAAGCGATTCGTTGGTGGCTCCAGAACCACAGCAACGTTGATGTTCAGAAGGGGATCCCCCGGGGGCCTGTCAAAGAGCGCAAGAAGATTGATCGCAAGACAGTCCAGGAGCATTGGAAGTATGGACCGAAACCGAATAAGCGGGGAGAGTGCTCAGCACCTCTCAAGTCGGTGAAGGTGGGCAACTTGACGATCTGTGTGGACCCTAGCGTCTACGAAGTCCCCGAGAAGTGAGATACCCAGAGGTTGCTCTGATTCTGCTGATGGTGTTGTTGTTCATCGCTCTTTTTTGGCTGGTGAAACCATGAAGGTGAGTCAACTCATACGGCTGGCAGGACGGACGAAAGAGTTGGTCTTCGTCAACCCGAGTAGCAAGACACTCCGTGCCCTGACGGGCATCAACGCTGAGTACGACACTGAAGTTGGAGGCTATCGGGTCACTGTAAACGACCCTCCTCAAAAAGAGGGCTCTGCACTCATCTTTCAGCTCGCTGAGCCCACACCCCAGATCTCTTGGGTTTCTGTGAGGCGGATCAAGAAGGACTGGCAAGTTGATGCCTTTGGCTGATCGGGCATAGACTCTCACGAGGTGACAGCATGCGGTGCGGCGAATTCTACGAGCTGAGACTACGGATCGCTATGTCGGTCCCAGAAGCCAAGGACGCCCTTGGCTTCAAGCCTTCCGACGATCCGACGCCCGAAGAGATCGCCAAGGCGTACAAGAACCTTGCGTTCAAGCACCATCCAGATCGTGGAGGTGACCCCTCCAAGATGGTGGAGCTGAATGTGGCCAAGGACGTGCTGGAGGGCAAACAGCGGCCTCAGCAGACGAGTGGTCCCTCAACCTACCAGCCCCAGACGTACACAACACAGCGGCCGGATCCACCGAAACCTGAACACGTGTCTTTCGAGGAAGCGATGCGTTCCTCTGGTGTACCCACTGGGGTGGAATGGAAGTTCAAGACACAGGCAGGCTACGGGCGCGTGTCCAACGGCAGCGAGTCCGGTCAGGTTATCTATGGCCGAACCCGCAACGAGCATGTCTTCGTGGCGGTGTACCACTACAGCGACCGGGGCAACATGTTCAGGCCCCTAGACATCGACAAGTACGAGATGGCTGTCAAGAAGGCGCCGCTCACCCAAGCCCTCTCTTCGGTAGCCCCCAAGATCATCCGGCAGCTCTGGAGCACGTTCGGCAGCAGTGTCCGCAAGTACAATGCCAAGGTAGAGCTGCTCAAGGACGGCTGGAAGCTCACCGACCTTCAGAAGTTCTCTCATGGTGGAAGAGTCATCTCATTCAAGGATGCCATGCAGCAGATGGGTGAGTCCGTCCCCGAGAAGTGGAAGGGCAAGATCAACATCACCCTGGAGCTGGGAGACGAAGTCAAGAGCATCGGCAAGTACGGCCATCCCCAGCGGCCGACGCTGGTGGTCAATGGCAAGGAGTATGTGCTGGGCGACCGAGCCACCGAGATGGCCGACAAGATTAATCTCTACGGGCTGATCTGGGGCAAGGCATATTACTATCGGGGCAGCCGCAAGGTCCTCACCAAGATGCGGGGTGCCAACAAGAAGAAAACGTTGACCTTTTTCCGGGATATCTGCACGAAGGCAGGAGAGCCCAGGGAACTGATCGAGGCTCTTGAAGCTGCCCTAGCAGCCTAGTAGTCGCCTTCCTTCATCTGGTCTTTCCAGGCGTCCCAGTCAAAGTCCGAGTCGTCGTCCTCAGCCATGAGGCGCGCGACAGCCGCCCAGCTGCCAGCTGGGGGCTCATTGGGGCCGGGCTCCGGCTCGTAGGGCGTTCCGTCCTCGTTGAGCATCAGGTTGTACTCGGGGTTGGCCATGTCCTCTTCGGTCAGTCCCAGCTCGGCCAGAGCGCGGTCGCGCTCCTCGGGGTCGTTCATCTCGCCGGGAAGGTCAGCCCTGGGGGTCAGTCGGGGATCGTTCATCTCATCACCTCCGTGCCACTCTTATAGTATGGCTCTTGTATATCACTTGTCAAGTGTGATGACGCGAATTGTCAAGGGCTGGGCACCTAAATAGCTGGCTCAGTCGGTGGGTTAGTGTGGAGCATGGATGGTCCAGAGAATGTCGTGCTTCCGCACGTGGGCGTCGTCTTTGACCTAGACGGAACCCTTATTGACTCCACCCATCGCGAGGAAGCACCAGCTGATCTGATGGAGTTGATGGCAGATGCTCCGTTGGAGCCTGTGTATAGCGAAGCCCGGGCATGGGAGAAGAAGTCTCTCCATGTGGATGTGGTCTACCTCACTGGCCGCGACATGCAGCTCTGGACGGTCAGCAAGCTCTGGCTCTCCAAGCATAAGCTGTTTGGCACTTGTATCTGTAGGCCACCGAGTATCCCGGAGGAAGATGTACCCGTGTGGAAGGCAACCGTTGTTGCCGAGTTGGTGAAGAAACATAGCTGGACCCACGTGACCGTCTACGAAAACGACGAAGAAAACCTGCTTGCGATCCAAGCGGCTCTACCTACACACGTGTTCGTGCCAACACTAGTCACCGCAGACGGAGAGAAAAAGGTCCCCGAGTCCAACATCACCGGACTCCCCGAGAAGGACATCGTGAACTTCAAGATCCTGATGGGTCGGTTGTCTCCAGACGACTCGTCTTGGAAAGCGCTGCTCGTTCGCAAGTGGCCTTCGCGGACCGCGTTGCTCGACAGCGCACAGGACTACATCTCGGGCAAGCACAAGCGCCGCATGTTCCGCCAGCTCGTAGACGAAATCTGGCTGGGCGAACGGGCATAGGATAGACCATGAAAACCGCCAAGACCAACGTCAAGCACCACGAGCAGGCCCGCGCTGAGGTCACCTTCAATGGCAAGAAGGCGATCATGACCTTGGATTGGGAGAAGCCCAACCGCTTCTACATCCATGTCCGGGGCATGGGGACCAACAAGGTCATCGCGGAGGAGTACGACCCCAGAGCGATCCTTCTGGAATGGACCCGTGCGATGAAGAAGCATGGCGGTGAGCTGGTGGCTCGTACACCGAAGCAGCGGGACCTCCAGCAGAAGCAGCACCAACTAGCGGCGAACTTCAAGAACTCCAACTCAGCCTACTTCGCCCCAGAGTTCCTGCGAGCAATCCGCAAGGCGTACTTGCAGGATGTTCGGTACGGCCAGACCAAGGCAGACGCACGAAAGGCAGCAGCCACAGCTTCACGAGCATTCGGCAAGATCTACATGAAGTTCCTCGACCAAGTGGAAAACGTGATCGAGGACTTCAAGTCTGATCTGGATGAAGCTGACGCCGACAAGGGCATCGACGAGGACTACGTGAAGCTCATGAAGTCGTTGGAGGATGGCTTCGAGAACTTGGTGGACAAGTATGCCAAGGCTGCTTTCAAGAAGCGCAAATCTAGCAGTGAACGACAGAGTATCGGAGGGCGCGGTCGTCGTGCCCCGCGTGACCCTGTGTGGATCAAGGCCAAGTATCCAGGCGTGGATATTGATGGCAAGCCCTTCAAGAAGGGCGACAAGGTGCTCTACTGGCCCAACGGCCGGAAGTTCATGCAGGGGCCGAAGGCCGAGCAAGCCTGGCGCGATTTCCAAGCGCAGATTGCCGACGAGATCATGTACAACGCCGACGCCCGACAAGCAGGCGACAAGGAAGCCTACCGCGCCTACTTCGAAAAGAAGCTCAAGGAGTGGGGCATCAAGAGCCCGACCGAACTGGACGACGCCAAGAAGCGCAAGTTCTTCGAGGAGGTGGACAAGGGCTGGAAGTCCGACAAGGAGGAAGGTGTCTCGGAGGGCGCGAGAACTCCAGTCATCCGAACCAAGGATGACGGATTACACAAGACAAACAAGAAGGTGGTCGATTCCTTTCTCTTCAAGGAGAAAGGCGCCTCCAAGTTCCTGAAGTCAGATGGCAAGAAGCTCGATGGTGTTTGGAAGGGTGGCGAAAAGCTGGCGTGGTGGAAAGGCAACGAAGTCTGGTTGCACCCAGGGCTTCGGGATCGCGGAGGAATTTACGGGGCCGTCCGCAGCTACATCCTTTCACACGGTGCTGGCATCACCGTCAAAGAATAGATGAAGAACGCGATCGAACTACTGCGCGCCGTTGGCGTGTACGAGAGCTGGCTGAAAGACCAGCCTCGAAAGCGAGCCCTACCCAAGGGCCGCTTCACCATCGCCCAACGTGCCAAGAAGTGCACGTTGGTCACCTTCGATGCCACCGAGGACTTCGACGACCTCAATAGGCCCCACGCCTATATCATGGCGAAGGTTGTCTGTGCCCCACCTCACGGCACGGGGAGGGCTCACAAGGTGGAGGCTCGCCTCTACAACCCCTTCGGTAAGACCTCTCCGACCTGGGTGAGCTGCGACTGTGGAAACTTTCGCTACACGTGGGAGGAGTACCTGACGACGTTTCATAGCAGCTCGGAGCGGTACATACAGGAGCCCGGGAAGAACGTCAGGAACCCCAACCATATCCCTGCAGTTTGCAAGCATATTGTTCGTGTACTTGCCACTGCCACCAGATCGGCCAAGGTCCGCAAGATCTTGTTCCAGGCCCCAAGCTTCAGACAGCTCGGTTTGAAAAAGACAGTGATGAAGCAACGCGGAATTCCCGAGAAGTATCCCGCGAAAGGGAGACCCGTCGTTGACCGGCCACTTCATCTTCGCCCGAAAGGACGGCCGAAATGAAGCTCAGCGAGATCAAGATAGAGGCCGACTGCTGTGAGAAGACGCCCTACGAGGCCAGCGGCCCGAGTGGGCTAGGACGCCCGTGCGACTACTGCCCTGCCGAAGCCAAGAACTTCTCCTACGATCGCTACGTGTGCGACAGGCACTACGACACCGCAATGAAAGACTGGGAAGACAAGAAAGCCCGAAAACGTCGGGCACGAATTGCCAGCCTGGAAGAGGACGAGCAGCCAGACATCGCAGACGACGAGGACGAAGATGAGGAGCTGGACGCCAACCTCCCCGAGATTGAGGTGGAGAGTGACGCGAACGTTGTGGAGGGAGTCATTCGCAAGGAGGGCGACAAGTGGTGCGTTCGCAGCCCTGACAACCCGGACTGGAACGGTGGTTGCTACAAGTCTAAAGAGAAAGCTCAGAAACGTCTCCGGCAGGTCGAGTTCTTCAAGCACAAGGGAGGATTCTTCCACGAAGGAGAGTTTTTCCTGGCACAAGCCGACGGCATTTTCTGGTTCGATGCACGGGAAGGTGCGTTCATCCCGTGGCGCCGTTGGAACGATGTGGAGCAACCCTACCGGGAGAAGATCGGCTTTGACAAAGAGGGCAACTTCTTCGTCCAAAGCGGTATCCCTGATGAAGTGCTAGCTGGAGTCACGGGATTCCATCGAGGTCTTGGATCAGACCATCCCAAGCGCGCGGCGGGCATCCTCTTCGTCTGTCAGGGCCGTGTGCTCCTGATCAAACGCGCCCACGATGAGAACCATCCCAACCTCTGGTCGATCCCTGGCGGTCACATCAAGCTGGCCCATGATGGGATGCCCCAAGACGCTTGGGGCAACGCCAAGCGCGAGGTCAAAGAGGAGATGGGGGCGTTGCCCCCGGGCGTAGGTCGGGCAACCCGCAAACACCGGGCCATCAGCAAGTCTGGCAAGACCTACGTGACCTATGTAGTCGAATTGCCCCCTGGTGCGATGAAGTGGCGCCCGCGTCTCAACCCAGAGCACGCAGCCTACCGCTGGTGCAATCGCAAGCAGGTCAAGGCTCTCAAGCTCCATCCCAACGTGGCGCGCGTGCTCAGGAACAGCGACATCTGGGACGGCAAGTTCTATACCACTGTCACCATCCATCTGGAGCGCGATGCCCAACACCTTGGCGACATCATGCAGGAGGGTGCACAACAGATCGAGATGGTCAACGCTGCAGCCGAAGAGGTCTTCGAGGATATGGGCAAGGACTTCCAGTATGTGCGACTGGAGGCTACCACTGTTGTCCATGGACCGCCTGGCTACGTTCCAGTGTCAGGAGTTGGCGGGGTCTTGCGGAAGGGATCGACTGAGCTGTTCTTCCAGTCCAGCATCTCGCTCAAGAACGGAAACCTTCGGGTGTTGTTGACGACTCGCAAGACTGGGTTCAAGCGGATCGCTACGTTCAAGAGCGCCAAGGGGATCGCCCGTTGGGTCACCAAGCGCCTCAGAGAACATCTCGATGCCACCTCTTCCTGATACGCCCTACCTCTACGACGCAGAAGTCGTGAAGTTTGTCGATGGGGACAGCGTGTGGCTGCGCTTGACCAAAACGTTCACTCTCGACTTTGGCTTCAAGATCATCGATCGCCAGACCAAGGAGACTGTCCAGAATTTCAGGCTGGCAGGTATCAACGCAGCTGAGCTGCGCAAGCCTACTCGTGAGGCTGGAGAGGCCGCCAAAGCCGAGCTAGTCAACCTGCTTTCTCAGCGGCTCCCCATCAAAGTGGCCACGCACAAGACGGGTAAGTACGGACGTTATCTGGTTGACATCTATGTTGGGGAAGGTCCTGACTATCTCCACATCAACGCAGAGATGCTGAAGTCGGAGTTCGTCGTACCCTACGGTGATCCAGTCCCAGCCAGTTGGACCGATCCAGATCTGGGATAGTGTAGAACGACGATGAAACTCTCAGAGCTGATGCGTTCGGCCGCGACGACCGACCCCGAGGAAGCACACGAGGTCTTCGCGGAGTTCCAGGATTACGTCCAGCGCAATCAGTTTGGATTGACCAAGCTCGGAGGCCCGATGCCCAAGGAAGTGCGTTCCCTGCTTCGGCGTTTGGAGCGCATCGCATACTACCTTGAACTCGCTTCAGCGGGCGAGCCTCTGGACACCGAGACTTAGGAGCGAACATGCCGGACAAAGAAAAAGCAACGAAACTCCTCGGATTCCGAGACGACAAAGGTGCCCTGGTGTGTCCGGCAGATGTTGTGGACCTTGCTGAGGTGTACACCTGCCACATCGGCGCGGAGGATGGTTCCTACACGCCAACCGAGGACGACCTGAAGACCATCGGCTCGCTGTTCAAGGCCGTTGGGTTGACAGGAGCTGTCACCAAGGAAAAGGGCAAAGGAGGCACCGTCTTCTACAACAAGAAGGGCGTGGTGATCTGCCGGATCATCAAGGGAGTGACGCCCAAGACGCGGCCAGCGAAACCGCCGCTCGAAACCGTGAAGCCTACGATTGCCCCCGAGAAGACAGCTTCAGGGGACACCACGGCCGAAGTTGAAGATGCAGAGGCTCAGGCCAAAGCGGCTGATTCCAAGGCAAAGGCTGCTGACAAGGCCACCGTGAAGACCACCCCAGCCAAGAAACCAGCCAAGAAAACGAAGAAGAAAAAGGTTAGTCGCCGCGTGAAGTGATGTCGGAAGAAACGCCTACCAAGCCGCCACCTGATCGGAGGCGCAAGAAGAAACGCCGAGAAGTCAAGCAAGCTGCACGGGAAAAGAGAGAGGATCGAGGGGACCTACTCGACCCCACGCCGTTGCTCCTCGAAGCGATCGGCAAGGGCCTCGATGCGGGCTACGCAGAGATCGACGATCGAGATATACCCAAGGCAAACAACGTCGTCGATTGGTTAGTAAGCCCTGATTTTCTCAACATAAAACCGTACGCCAAACAGCTTCAAGACGCCATCCACGTCTTCTCCGGGGCCTGCTACTTCTGCGTCCGGGGGTCTAGCCTTATCTCGTCTGACAAAGGGCTAGTTCGCTTGGATCAGCTTCCTCAAGAGCGCGTCTCTCGTGTTGGTACGATGACAAGTGACCAGGCGTGTACGCTGTGGGCAGACAAGGGCACAAAAACAATCAGAGAGGTGGAAACCGAGGCAGGGTTCGTGGCGGGAGCTACGCCTGACCACAAGTACAAATGCCTGACTGAAGACGGTGTGGTGTTCCTACCACTTAGCGCCATCAAACCGGGGGCTTATCTGCTCGTCAAGAAAGGAGGCCCTTGGCCTCAAGATCCGATAGCGTTTGGTCCCACTGTCGTTAGGCCCCGGCCAGGTCGTCAGGCGTGGCCGAAGCGTCCTGCTCACATGACAACCTCACTTGCTAGGTTGCTGGGCTACCTAGTCTCAGAGGGATACTTCCAAGATCGTTCGTACTGGTTTGGTAACACCAATCCGCACCTACTTGCTGACTTCAAAGCGTGCTGCAAGCGGCTGTTCGGCTTGAATACTTTTGAGGACGAAGCAAGGACCAACCGATCAACGACTCAGCTCGCGATCTGCCGGTCTGACGTTCTCGACTTCCTTCGCCAGGCTGGGCTGTCTACACAAGGAGACGAGAATCGTTCGGGGACCAAAGAGGTACCCTGGAGCATTCTCCAATCTACCAGGAAGCACGTCATCCACTTCCTACGCGCTTACTGGGAAGGTGATGGATGGTTTTCTAGCAGTGCCCGGAAGGCTGGATGTGGGTCCAAATCTTACACTTTAGCCAGGCAGATCCAGCTCCTGCTGTTGCGCTTGGGCATCGTCTCGAAACTGCGCCGCGATGAAGAGTCCGGGGTCAACAGCGTCGAGATGTGGGATGTATCGGTGACAGGTAAATACGCCGATGTTCTCGCCAAGACCATCGGGTACGTGTCTCCTATCTATCGTGAAATCTTCGAGAGCCACGGATGGGCACACGCGGAGATGAAGCCCTCTAAATGGGACCACAACCCATTTGAGACGCCGCTACCCGATGGCTGCATAGCTCAGAGAGTGGTGCGCAACGAAAAGCTGGAAGTCCCAGATCGGGTGTTCGATATCACAGTGCCTCGTGCCCACGAGTTCGTGGCAGACGGATTCATCGCTCACAACTGCTCGGACACTGGATACCTAGTAGACATTCCCGTGGACGAGAAGATCAGCAATATCCTAGATCGCACCACGCTGATGAAGCGAGGCAAGTGCCCCAAGTGCGGTCGGCGTGTGATGGAGATGCGTCACGAATGGTGCCTTGATCCAGCCAACACCTTCGAGGGCTACATCAAGGAAGACCCTCCCAACGACATCTGTTGTCTGGAGGGCCAGAGGTCTGGCAAGAGCACCAAGACCGCGATGTACGCGACCTGGGTGCTCCACCGCTACTTGATGCTGGCCAACCCGACCAAATACTTCGGACTGCTCGAAGCGGTCGGTGCCCTCCACTGCACATTCGTTTCGGTCACAGCCAAGCAGGCATGGGAGAACTTGTGGCAACCATTCTCTGACCTCATCGATTCGGCACCGTGGTTCAAAACCTACCACAGCTGGCTCACTAAGAAGGGTCTGGAGGTGGGTATGGATTTGTACCACAAACCAGACACTTACCTGTGGTACGGGCACAAGCGGCTGGCTCTGAGCTTTGCCCCAGCCGACCAGAGGACCCTCCGTGGTCGCACGCGCTTTGCTTCGGCGGTTGACGAGCTGGGATGGTTCGGAGCCAGCAAGGATCGCTCGGGTACCTCTCGTGTGCGAGCAGACGGTGATGGTACTGTTCGAGCCCTAGACCGCTCCCTGGCTACCATCCGCAACTCTGCCCGGAAACGGCGCAAGCGCCGGCAGAACTGTCCCGATGGCTATCAGTTCACCATTTCCTCCCCGTCGGCAGCGACGGATCCAATGATGCGGCGCTACAAGAAGGCGACCAAAAGCCCTCGTATGTACTCCGTGCTCCGCACGACTTGGGAGAGCAACCCAACGTTTGATGAGCAAGGGTTGCGCGAACAAGAAGGCGACGTTTCCGAGAGAGACTTTCAGTGTGACTTCGCTTGCAACCCACCCTATTCGGATGATCCGTGGTGGGACAACGAGACTGCTCTACTCGACATCTGCGCCAAGAAAGACCAACGCTTCTGGCAAGGATCTGTGGGCGTCGCCAAGGATCCAACGTCAACCACTGGTCGCTTCCGGTACGTCCACTACCAGCTCACCTCCATCCTCGGAGATTTGAGCCTACCCCGCTGCTTGTGTTTCGACAATGGTGAGAAACACAACAGCTTTGCGTGGGCCATGGGCCGCTACGATAAGCAGCACGATCTGGTCATCGTCGAAGAGGTCGGAGAGCTGGCCCCGGGAGACCTTGAGCGGATCCACCACGGAATGATGTGGGATGGGGTCATCGAGCCTCTGGTCCAGCGCTTCCGCTTTTTGCATGTAGGCTGGGATCGTTGGGAATCCACTCGCTATGTCGCAGACTTACGGACCAAGTATCGCGTGCGAGCGGAGCAGTATAGTCCCTCGATGAAAGATGGCAAGCAGCTCCGAAGCGACATGGCCAATGCCAAGATTCTCTATCCGATGCCAGAGGTACCCATCAGCTCTCTTGCTATCGAGGACCCTGTGGCTCTGGCGAGGACGCCCCGAGCCCACCTCCTACTTCAATTCCTCACCAGCCGTGATGGCAACGGACTCCCTCTGAAGCCACAGGGGGGCAACGACGACATCCTCCGAGCCGTGCTACTTCTCGACAGGTTCATCCGCGATAACGTCGATGAGTACAGCCGCTACCACTGGTACGGCGGCGGTCGCTGCGTAGGTATCGGGGTGGGCGGCGCTCCAGCTGGAGGAATGGGCCGTGGCACTGGCTTGGTTGTGGGCCATGAGGGTCGCGCGCTTGGTGTCGGAGTTCGCCGCTAGCTTTCCGGCTTAGCATTGCCAGAGAGGTTACAGATGCCAAGAACCCCAAGCCTAGAGCAGTGGGTGGACAGCTACTTTTCGGACCAGCACGTCCATCCCGAGATCCGCAAGGAGGTCCGGACCGCGCTGAAGATCGCGGGCTTCGGTGACGGCGTTCCCGCCAAGCGAGAGAGCTTGGCGCTGAAGGTTGCTCACCAGGTCGTGAGCCAAGGCGACATGTCCGTCCAAGCGGAAGCTCGGGTGGCCGCCGTCGTGAGCGCGGACAGTGCGTGCCCTCGCTGCGGGTCAGCGATGGTTGACGCGAAACTGGCAACGGGTACGCAGACTCGATACTGCTCCAACCCGAAATGCCGAGTTTGTGCTTACGTCGAGTAGCGCGAGGGTAGACCTTGTTCACAATCACGCGACGGCGGCTGGGAGGCCCGGGTCTTCGAACAGCCAGCAACGGCAGCGCGACTTCACGGGCTGGGATAATGCGCCAGGCAGCTGGGGACTTTCCGCTGCCGGTAGGCCCGTCCTCCTCGCAGCAACAGTACACAGCGCTGACCCCGGTGACCGAGCGCCTGGAGCGTGGAACTGTCGCGCACGACTGGATCCCCCGCGACACACGCACGATGAATCGAGTCGTGCGGCTCATCTATCTGACCGACCCAGTCGCAGGACCTGCCATCGACTTCTACCGTGAGGTCCCGTTCGGGCCAGTCATCCTAGGCGGGCTCAAGGACGAGAAGCTACTCCAGTTCTACAACGAAGCCCTCGATACGCTCAACATCCAGAGGCATCTACCGTTCCTGGCGGGTGACATCCTGGTAGAAGGTCGGTTGATCGTCCACCTTCTGCTGAGCGAGTCCCGGGGCTACTGGAAGGAGATGATCGTTCACGACTCCGACTACGTGTTGGTTGAGCCGTCGCCGATCATTGGGGAGGAGCCCACCATCGACTTGATGGTACCTCCCTCCTACCAGCGTTGGGCTGTCAACCCAGACCCTCGTATTGTTGCGCAGCGAAAGAAGCTCGATCCGAAGTTGGTCCAGCTTATGGCGGCGGGTGCAACGATCCCGCTCTCTCCAGAGAACACCATCTTCGTCCCCCGACGCGCGAGCGCACACGACGTGATGGGCACCTCGCTGCTAATGCGCATCCTGCCCGTAATCGCGGTCGAGTGGGCCTATCTTCAGGCTGAGGTCACTGGGCTGCGGCGTAGAGCTGCCCCTTGGACGATCGCCAAGGTAGGCATCGAAGACAAGTGGGAGCCCTCCCCAGAGGAGATGATGGCCATCCAAGATATGATGGTGGCCGCTGAAGAGGATCCCACCGGTGCCAAGCTCGTGTTCCGAAATGGGGTAGAGCTTGAGTCCACGTCAGCGCACCACACCGAGCTGGCCAAATGGATCGAGCAATGGTCTATCTTCAAAGAGGCCAAGTTGCAGGGCCTCGGTATGAACGAGGCGTTTGCTACTGGTGAAGCGAGCTGGTCTTACCTGGAGTCCATGCTGTCGCTTGGTATGGAGCGCATCCGGAACTTCCGCCAGTTCATTGCTGTCGAAGTTCTGCGTGAGGGCCTACTGGCACCGCTTGCTAGATTGCACGGATACTACAAGCGAAGTAGAGCCGAGCTGGACCACAACATCCGCACTACTCCCAAACACGAAGGCAACCTGGCAATCCCCACAGTCGAGTGGAGCAGGTCGCTGCAACCAACGGCCGACCGTGACTACCTCGACATCTTGGAGATGCTGGAGGGCAAAGGAATGCCTATCCCCCTGCGCAAGTGGGCACAGGCAGGGGGCTACGATCTCGAAGAAGCCCTGGACGGGATGCAAGGAGACCTGGCTCTCCGCAAGAAGCTCGCTGCCTACAACAAGCAGGTCAAAGCGATATCTGGCGACGACGAGGAAGACGAGGGCAGCAGGTGGGGCAGCTTCCAGCTACGCAGTGGCAGCGTCGCCGCAGCCGTCGCGGAACTGCCCGTGTGGGCTAACAAGGACGAGTTCCTAAAGCTACGGCGCGGAGAAGTGTCGAGGCTTTCGGAGTACGTGGAGGGCCTGAAGGTCAACGGCAAGAAGCCAGGCATCCGTGAATGGAAGCAGGTCGAAGCTCGCATGAAGGACGACGGGATCCACTACGATAAGATCAGGTCGTTCCGCTACATGCTCTCGCGGGCAGGCGTCATCGATGCTCCTTTGCCCAACAAGACGGTGGTGAAAGTCCGCGACGCGATCCTTCGTCGCAACAACGGGCGCACGCCGGACCGCGCCATGATGAAAGAGGTCTACTGGCTCAACCATGAGATGGAGCGCCGCGAAATCGAGCCCGAGCAGGTATCTGCTCGCGTTCTGTCAAACACCAGCGCAGCTCCCTGGGTCAGGCCCGCGACCTCCAGGCTCCTGACGGGCGAAGGCTACGTTGAAGAGGGTTAGGGTACGACCATGAGTAGAGCACCGCGAGTCCACACACGATCCCGAACCCTTCCGCGACGGGTCCCCCAGACCCAAGTGCAGCTCACCACCGCGAGCTGGCGCACGACTCCGGAAGG
>Ga0180437_10007010_pt1 | contig 14837 bp, 20 predicted proteins | sample SS_ome_4_FD_132410 | JGI IMG/M metagenome (GOLD analysis project Ga0180437, IMG submission 132410) | Hypersaline lake sediment archaeal communities from the Salton Sea, California, USA - SS_3_D_1 metaG | ecosystem: Environmental > Aquatic > Non-marine Saline and Alkaline > Hypersaline >...
CAGCAAAATACAGGGGGAATGCTTTAATCTATTCAAGGGAGATGATACCTACGCCAGAGCCTATGTACTATTTCAGGCCTGTCGTCTCATCTATACCGATAGCTACCCATACATGGATTACGACGCTTTTACCCAGTATCTCACGAAAGAAGGCTGCCATCATGACCTGAACCGGTTGATGACCGAGGGCAGCCTCAAAGAAATATCTGAAGTGCATATAATCCTAGAAAGAGCCAGGAAACAGAATAAGCTCACGCAGGTACTACGTGCGGAGTGTTTCATGAAGCTGGCTGGCCATAAGTATCATTATGATCACCAGTTCAAGGCCCTCATAAAAATAGCCGGTAAATCCTGGAGTAATGACCAGAAAAAGAGGCTTACGGAGCTCTTTGAGGAATGTAAGAAAAAGCATGAGGAATATGAAAAGGATTCTCAAGAGCGGTATGAAAACAACAAAGAAGATAAGCTGAGCCTCTACGGATGCTGTTTTGAGTGAGATGCAGAGGTGAGGAGGAACTATGTCACGTTTTATCTTCGGTCTTCTTATCTTCTTTTTTGTGTCCTCAGCGGAAGAATTAGATGCAATCGATAAATGGTTAGACCTAGTGGACCTTCGAACTACCGTCCATACGCCCGTTTTCAGTAATAGCGGTTTTGCTTCAACATCACTTTGGACAGAGACGGGAGAGAGTAAGGATATTCTTGTCCTGAAGATGAAGGTTTTCAAAGGTGAGGTAAATACAAATGGACACGTAAGGGTTACTTTTAAAGATAATTCGTTGATCCCAGCAAAAAAAGAGGACGTAAGTCTTACATCAATTATCGAATTCTCAAAGTCCTGGTGGTTTCAAGTCCCAGCCACTTTAGGCGTTCATGTAAATGGAATCCTCTGGATGCCCCCTTTTAAGATACTTGTAATAAAAATGAATGGTATAGAGATGTGTTCCTTTAATATTGGGGATAATCTCGTTTTATCCGACCGGAAATAAGCCCATGCACACATTTTACGTGATATGGGTCAACTGTGACTGTTCTTCATACTGGTGGGCCAGGTCCTCCCGTCGGTAAGTTTGTCCGGGGCCCTCGCTGCCGTTTATGCGGTAAGATACTCGGATTTATGGACTGGAAAGATTATGGCCGTGTACGTGCAGTCTCCGAAGGAACGGCGATCTCATTGGCAAGAATGTTAAATAATAAGGCCCTTACCGCTGTCGATAAAGAGGTGTACGCTTTATGCCCAAAAGACCATTGGTTTGAAGCTGATGAGTTGCCCCCGTATATTCGTTGCAGAGAATACCGATTAGGTAGATTACGAGATGCTGGATTTTTACGTAGCCAGGTAATAGATCCCTTGGGTAAATTCGTCGTTAAGTACTGGACCAATACAAGCGTACCTCCCTCCGAAACCTAACCTGGATGTGGACTATGTTCACGGCCCTTATCCGTCTGTTTCGACCTGAAGAACCGGATAATTATGCCCTCAGCCGAAAATACAGAAAAAGAAGAAAGCGGTTAGAGAGGTTCTTCAAAATATCCGGTGAGATCATTCATGAGGAAAACTTCGATGACTATAAATTAGTCATCAAAAAGCATTATACGCGGCTTAACTGCTCGTCAGTCACCCGAGGTCTGGTTTATAAGGGCGATCGTGTCATAGCTGATATCAAACGGAATTATGCCGCTTTTCCATACACCTTTATCCGGCATAGTAATGGCAATAAGTACCTGGTCTGCGGGGAAGATTACCAGGGATACACCGTGGTAAATCTGACTCTTGAAAAAACGTATAACTATGTTCCAAAAGAAGCCGAGAAGGGCGCTGGCTTCTGTTGGGTGCAACATAAATATTTTGAGGGCGAAAACGATACCTTAGAAGTTGAGGGATGTTACTGGGCGTTTCCCTATGAAGTAGTGACCTATGATTTCAACGACCCCGACACCCTCCCATATAAGGAGCTGAGCAGAAGGGAAGCTGAGGAAGAGGATGACAGGGATGAAGAAAGCTGTCCCGAGTGTGATGGGGATGGCGAGTACCTTTCAGGTCAGGACCAGAGAAAAGAAACCTGTTGATATTGCAAGGGAACCGGTAAAAAACCTGAGGACCGCGTATGAATATAGATGGCTTGAAGTGTGGGTCATGCGAAGGATGTTGGTATAAAACAAACCATATTATACCTGATAATATTGATTATGGTTGCCCCTGCTATCACCAATTTGAACCCAAAATTGGTAAGGAAATAACGGTTGAACACTGGTCACAAGGAGACCTGATATCCGGTACTATTATTGGAATGGGGAGTGGTGCGATCACCATAGAAATTAATGATTTTGGGTGTGACCCCGAACTCCCCAAAAGAATATACCCCGATTTAAAGAATCTTCCTTATTATATGGAACAGGCGTATATAAAGACCCTTAGTCGTTTGGAAAGTCCCAAGAACTCGGCAGGCAGGAGCTGAGTTTATGTTCAGACCAACGATATATCCTTGCAGAAGTCCAGTCTTTGAAGCATTGAAGGAATCGGGACCTACAAGGAACTGGCTCTGAAAGGAGTGACTCATGCATGAGCTTACAGGTAAAAAAGTATATGTAGTACTTGATCAAGACGGATGGACAATAAGCGGTATATATTCAAGTCCTGAAATTGCTGAAAAGATGCGTTGTAAGAGATTTGAGCATGTATTTCCTTATACGATAGATGAGGGCGCAATACAGGAAAAAGACAAACAGGCTCAGGAGGAATCCAGAAGGAAATGAATATAGGCGGAGCGTTGTCTTGTAGGCCCAGCTAAAAAAGGGAGTGATTATGTCAACGGTAAAGCGATGTCCAGAATGTGGGTATACATATTGGGCTGGCATCAATGATACGGGCACATGCGTCGAAACGGAGGGGACCGGCTGTTGGGCCGCTGCTCAGGGCATGCCCGCCAAAAAGTCGTGGGCCAATACGGGACTCACAACGGGCGGAACGCATGTTGAGAAGTAAGGTCTGCACTCATTGCAACACATCTATAGCCCCTCGGTATCCTTTCTGTCCCTGGTGCGGAACCAAACAGAAGGTCCATAAGAGACCCACCCGGAGCCGGACGACCCAAAGAGTTATATGTAAAAGATCTAAAGATTGTCGTGACTTCGTATGCTTTCATAAGAAGCCCCATAAAGCGAATCCAGATTGTTCGATGTATTGTAAAATTCCTGGTGGGTATCAATACGCGACGTGTGTGAAACAAAAATAAATTCCTACCAGAAATTATTTTCTGGACTCTGACCAGTTTTTTAGTATAATATATGAGGGGTCCAAAGTTCTACCGATTTTGCTCTTTGACATTTTCTACCACATGCTGTATAAAAGGCACTTATTGGTTTCAAAATATTGGAGTATTCCCCGCACACGCGGGGATGAACCGTACGAGGTTGACATCCAGGCACCTGGGACTGAGTATTCCCCGCACGCGGGGATGAACCGATTAGCAGCACGGCATAGCCATTCGTCGATGTATATTCCCCACGTGCGCGGGGATGAACCATTGGCTGCCCCTAAAAGCATCTTGTTACCATTGTATTCCCCGCGTGCGAGGGGATGAACCGATGCAGCGCATCACGTTGCGGTTTGATGATACATATTCCCCGTGCTGGGACGAACCAAACCCTGCGATGTTGAGATTAAGACTTCCAGATATTCCCCTTTAGGGATGAATCGAACGATACGAACAGGCTTGACTTCGGAAACTGTATTCCTCTTACTGAGGATGATGCACTCACAACAGTAGCATGTTTATGTCATGCAGTCCCCGTTTGGGGTTGAACCAGTGACTGTGCTGAAAATGCGTAATCCCTAGAGGGGACTGTTTTACAAAAAAGATATTGACTTTTGGTTCTTTTTTTATTATAATTTAGATAAAGGTGACAGTGCTCAAAATATTTTAATAACAAAAATTAAAAATCCGCACCACAAAAAAGCGGAGCTAGAATGAATCCTTTTATCGACCCGATTCCAGTAATCCGTAAAAATGGCCTGGTTGAAAGGATCCCCCTTTCTGAGATCACCTCAAATTATAGGACCAACCCCGTTATAGAGTTTGGCTTCTCCAGGCCGGACTTCAACAGCTCCTTCGAACAGTTCGTTATTGCGTCCCTTCAATTTGGAATGCCCCCAGGGTCAAAAGAGGCTCATAAAAAATTCCTCAGGACGCCTCCTTCTTCTAGAACTCTGAAAAAAATATTTCCGTCTAAATACTTTGACCTCCTCAGTAACGACCCCAGGCCATTACAGGGAAACAAGCCCACAAAAAGTGGTTATGAGAAAAAAATCGGTGAGCTTATACCAGAAACACCAAGGAAAGAACGTATAAAAGATAATCGTGACTTTTTTATATCTGAAGATAAATACAGAAAAATATGCCTTGAATGTGCCTTTATTAGTGTTTATATGCTTCAAGCGAGGGGCCCCATGGGCGGCCCAGGACATTACCCGTCATCTTGCATGACTGCGTTGGGGACCACAATTACAACAGTACGGGGCCGGACTCTTTGGGAAAGTTTATGGAGCAACGTTATTCTCAAATCGGAATTTACTGGGGAATGGACCGGAAATCCATTCTTTTGGGATAAGAAATTTAATCGCAATCATGCCCTGTCTCATTATTTCGAGCGTTGTAGAACAATTTATCTTATTGAAGACTCTAATGAAGATTCTGAACAGGGAATTTGTGATATATGCGGGCAACAGGTGTCAATCACTGTAAGTAACTTTATCAGAATTAATTATAAGGTCCGTAAGTTTAAAACCCCACACCCATTATGCCCCTATAAAATCAACGATAAAATCTTAAGTTATTATGCCCCAGGCCGAATAAGTACAACTAAGAATTGGCCCGTATATACAACTTCTTACGTTTCTTTGGGTCGGTACATTTCTGAGTGGATTAAACCAAGGAAAAATAAAAAGGATAAACTTCAGAAAAGGTCACCAGCACCAGTAATAGCATCATACCTTTCTAGATATGACGGGCCTTTCGAGATAAAGATAGACGCTCCAATTTACAGACAAGCTCAGTTCATCGAGTATCTTACAAGGATACTTCCGATTCCTGGAGCCTCTGAAAGAGACAATTTCCTAAAGTCTATTGAGGTCGCACAAAGATTCAGCGATTATTATTCTTTTCTATACGAGAGGCGGTTCACCTCAAGATTAACGGCCTTAAAATCTTTCTACGATGATACGGAGAATTTATTCTTCGAGAACTATAATAGTCCCTCTGTTTTCTATAACCGCATAGTTTTTCAGAGCCTTAATAAGATCAAGCCCCTAAGTTATGGGGAAAAAGGCCGTATGGTCGAGACCCTGAAAGAAATAGAAGAGGAGTTTGGTCTAAAGCCTATTGACAAGGATAAGCTATTTCCAGCTGATTTGGTAAAGTTTTCTAAAGAACAAAGGACGCTGATTCAAAACTGGTTCCTGGAGATTCAAAAAGATTTTTCACTCAGGAACATTCTCAGGTCGACTGGCTCTGACTGCGATAGTGCTATTGTGGATGAACTCATTGAGTCTTTGAAGGTCGACAGAAATAGAGCAACTCTCATAGCGAAGGGTATAGCCTCCATAAATGGCCTATCAAACGAAGTGCCCTTTATAGATCAAGTCTCATCCTCTCCTAACGCACATCTCCTTAAACCCATAAGTGGCGATAACTTAATCCAGATCATTAAGGATCTCGAATCCGTTGATCTTTTCCAGGTTGTATCAGCATTTATTGAGTACAAGAAGTTCTATAATATCATCATAGGAGGAACAGGATGAGTCTCTACAACCGGACAAAAAGCTTTTTCATCACGGCCACGGTACTTTTTAAGAGGGGTCCCTCTAACGTGAATCGTGACCGTGATGGTCTTCCGAAGGGGGCCAATTGCCTGGGATCGGAGAGAGGCAGAGATTCCTCACAGTCCCGGAAAAGGAGCATTATCAGGGATGCTCTTGCTGATAGCGGGGTCATCTCTGTACAGACGGGGCATATTGGTGCTTATGCCTATGAGAAACTCATCGAGAAGGGCATGAAGAAAGAAAAAGCTGAAGCTCTTGCCATAAAAATAAAAGAGTCCTTCGCTAAGAAAAGTGATGAAAAGAAAAAAGTAGCAAAAAACAACAAAAATGGTAAGAATGGCAATAATGATGATAAATTCAAGACTGAGGTCTTGAAAATTCAACCATGTGAATTCAATGCCGTAAATCAACTTATCGAAAAGCTGGCCAATGGAGAAGACGTATCCGACTGGATAATCAAAGAAGAAAAAACTGAGCTCTTTAACCTTTATCGGCGCAATGTTACCAGCGATATATCACTGTTTGGTAGGCACGCCAGCCCCCCATACCTGAAGTACAGAGTTGAAGCGGCATGCCGCTTCGGTCATGCCATAACGGTTCATCAAACACGTATCAGGAAGGATTTCTTCACGGCGATCGATCAGCTCAGTGATTCCAAGGGTGCCGGTCACCTTGGAGATATATGGCTCAGAGATGGTGCTCTTTACGCCTACAGTGTTATCATCGACCTGGGTGTTTTAGCCAGGAACAATGACCGCTCTCTTGATGAGAACATCCAGGATGTTTGCAACCTAATCAAGGGCATGATTGAATGCTCCCCCTCAGGACATAGCACCACCATCGCCAATGGCCTCAGTTTTGCCGATTATGTCCTTTTCACCAGGGGTGAGGGGCATTATGAGGACTACAGCAACGTCTTCGTTCAAGAATTGCCCATTCAGGGTGAAACTCCGATGTTTGATCGAGCGGTCAGAAAACTCCGAGGCCGTATCGAGCAGATTAAACGGAAAAAGTTGATGGACGTCGATACCATGGAACTCTTCATCGAAGAGAGCGAACTGGATGACAGCAAACATAATATCGGAAACGTGAACGCTTTCATCTCAGAGCACATCAAAAAAGCCTTCAAGGGCCGAAAAATTGGTGAGGATGAAGAAGACAGGGCTTTCAAGGAGGCCCTCATTCCGGTCAAAAAAATTCGTTCATCCGTGCCCGCAAAAAGGGGTCGGCCCCCAAAAAGTTCAAAGGTCGTCAAAAGAGGCAGGGGCCGTCCCACTACGAAAAGAGCTCGGGCCAGGAGGTAATTATGGGCCAATACCTCCTATTCGGACTAGAGGGGCTTTTCCAAGCATGGGGGTCCCCCCTAGCAAACGATAACCGTGCTGTGGAGTCCAGGCCAACCAAAAGCGGAGTGGTGGGGTATCTGGGAGCTTGTCTGGGCCTAACCGAGGCTGAGCATCTTAAGGGACTCTGCAGCCTTATAGGGTTCTCATGTCGTGTAAATAGACCCGGCACAAAGATTGTAGATTTTCAGTCGGTTGGGTTACTCCATCGGGATACTTCCAAGTATATCCAGGATAATGGATTGCCTAATAGATACTTCCATGCCGCCCTCAACGTGCGGCCGGAAGATCGTCTGGCTCTCAATCACTTATTCGAGAAACACACAGACCTGAGCAGGTCTAATACCATCATTGGAGAGAGGGAGTATCTCTGTGGGGCTTCTTTTACGGCCTGTATTTGGAGCCTATCCAAAAAGGTGAAGCTTGAATACCTGATGGAGCACATTCTTTATCCTATATTTCAACCCTTTCTCGGACGTAAGTGTTGTCTTCAGAGCGCCCCCCAACCTCAAATCATTGAGGCTCGGAACCTTAACCGTGCATATTCAGGATATTCACCCATTACTGATGATCCGGTTAAAGGAAAAGTGCCCGTATTCTGGGAGGGCTCCGATAACAGTTTTACCTGCAAACGTGAGCATATTCGGTATGATATAGTTATCGGGCACAGGATGTTCAGTCCGAGACTAGAGAAAGAGGGCGTATATGTTTTTCAGTGAGATGACATTCCAAGAAGAAAGGAACTTATCAATAAACCACGGTCCCGGTTGGTTCAAAAACCAATTATGCATGATTATACCTGATTCTAAGTATGTCTATGCTTACGAATCGCCATACACATACGTCGTATCTGAGAACATACCCATTTTCAAGAGTAAGACATGGTTCATAAAAACCAAACCATACCAGCCAGCAATAGCGAAAGGGCGATATTTCTCTTTTCAGATATGCCTCAACCCTACTGATAAGAAAAAGAACAGAAAAGGTAGGGAGTATGTGGTAACCCAGTACGTGAATAGGCTACGAGAACAGGGCATTCCTAAAGAACAGATGCCCCCGCGTGTCATGGTTTATCAGGCTATAAAGCAATGGTTCGAGTCAAAAAAGAACTTACACGGATTTGAAGTTATTGAAATGCAGACGGGTCAGTACAATAATATATCCTTTTACCACAAGAAGAATAATGACGATATCAAATACACGACTGTATCAGTTACTGGAACTCTGATAGTAACTGATGCGGAACAATTTCTGAACTCAATCTTCAGAGGTATAGGTAGTCAAAGACGTTATGGTTGCGGTCTTCTTCTTATAACTCCTCTATGAGCTCTCGTTACGAGACCCGAGAGAAGATAGAAGCCAGAGAATGGCTTTTCAATGAGTATTCCAGAATAACCGGAAACAGGTTTATTCCAAAGGGTCAATATTACTGGACTCTATGTGGGGAACAGTCTAATTCGGAGAGTTCAGAAATAAACCAGTTGTGTATCAAGGGATACATAAAAAAGAAGCAATTTGTTGGAGTAGATCGGGATCCACGAAACATTGAGTTTAATAAAAAGCTTCATTCTAGTGCCACTTGGTTCAGGGGTGAGTTTAGAACGACCTTCCGTGAACATGTCGATGAATACCCTCCTGCAATAATTTATTACGATTCCCTAAACAGTGTCGATAACGATGAGCTCGGCCGATCCGTAAGACCTGTCATTATGGAGGCTCCTCCGGGAACTCTTATCTGCATCAATGGCATTTTGAACATAAGATATCGAAGAGAAAAGAAAAGAGAGGAAATAATAAAAACTCTCGCTAAGCAATATGCGTCATTTGAGGACCTAGATAATGAGGTTATTGAGGTTGGAACCCACCCATATAAATCATATAAAAAGAGATCTAAAATGTGCATGCTCCTTCTTCAGAAAAAAGGTGAAGAGAGCGATGCAGCCCCCTCATTCGAATATACTTTTAAGGAGAAATACAGGGACCTCCTTGAACCAACATATTTAAGGAGGGGTGAGTTTGTACTTACTAAGAAACAGAAGGAAATACTAGATGGGTCAGTTAATAGGAATTATACTATAACCGTAGCACCGCCTGGATGGGGCAAGAGTGTCTTAATAATAGCCCTAACCCTCTCCCGTAAAAAAACTCAAAAGTCATTGATCATAGCACCCCAAGGGCACCTTACTTATTTCTATGCCGAACCCGCTAAATTTCGATTAAAGGGTAAGGTCCTCAATTGGTCACCGGCAACAAGATTTAGTGACAGAGATTGCCGAAATGTGGCAGAAGAACTTAAAAAGTGGCTTTTAAGTAGACCGAGAGTCCACAATACTGCGACTGCGACTCATGCTGGATTTGTAGAAGTATGGAAACGGTGTTCAAAAGAAGAGAGACGGAAAATTTGCAAAAATCTTCATATTTATGTAGATGAGTGCCACCATCAAGGAGTTGAAGATGAAAAAAATAACTCAAGGCCGACTAATATAGGAAGATACATAGATGAAGCTATAAGATTTAAAGATAAAAGTTTTGGTGTCCATCTATTTACAGCCACGCCATACAGGACTGACTGGCTTCCCCTAGTAGATTATAAAACATACCATGATCTTTTCGAGAGGTTTGATGTACCTTTTCACGAGCACTTCAGGAGTCTTGGTATAAAGAAGGTCTTTTTTGACTATATATTCTTTAACGTTAACCATGCTAAAAAATTAATACCTCAGCAAGTAAAAAAGTACAGGGGTCGAAAACAGATCATAGTATTTCCGCCATCAAATACAGGACTAAGAACTGATGGTGATAGGGTTTATAAGGTCATTAGGAGCAGAATAGGTGCCCTTGGAGAGGTCTGCGACCTCGTTGATAGGAAAAACCAGAAATACAATAAAAAAGACCTGTTCAATAAGAAAAATGATGATTTTTATGATATAGTTATAGCAGTGGACATGATGAATGAGGGAACAGATTGGCCATGGGCCAGCGTCCTTCATATTTTAAAAACAGTAAATTCTATACGAGTGATGAGTCAGCTGATAGGTCGCGTTTTAAGAAAATATAAAGGTAAAACAGAGATAAATATCCATTGCTATCTTCCCAGGTCTGAAACTAAGGGGTTGAGAATAAAATGCTCTGACCGAGTAAATGCCATACTTGTATCTCTCATGATGGATGACCTCTTTATCCCGATTGCATTACCCATTATAGGGTCACACGCTCGTCCTGAGTACAAGCCCCTTTATAATATCATAGGGGATGCAAATTATGCAGCTCTGAAAGCTGAAATTCTAAGATATGCGGCTCAGATAGAACTGCGTGGCATAACTGATCAGGATATTATCATCAAGGAGCTAAGAGAAATAGGTTCTAATTTCTACGATAAGATAAAGGGGGGTATTGAAATAGGGGGTAGCGGTAAAAGAATAAATAGAACATATTTCAGCAACTTTGCTCAATTCTCATACTATAAGCTCATCAGGCAATTTCTAGGAAATGAGAGAAAAAACATCTTTGATTCATTATCTGAGAGTGGTTTTTATGACCTATCTAATTTCAATTTTGACGAATTTAGAGAAAAATTCGACCTAGTATTCGAGAAATATATCAGGGGAGATTTCAGGATATTTGGAACAAAAGAAGGAATAGATTATTTCACATTCAAGGAAATAGAGAATGAATTAAAAAATATTATAGCAAGGGGTGAATTAAGCAAAGAAAATGAAGTAGTAAAAGACGCAGTTGATAAGGTGGCTATAGAAAAAGAATTGACTGATCTTTCCTCAATAAAGATATCTAAACCAAAGTATATTGAACTGTCAAAATATCAAGAGGACCTTAAAGGGCGGTGGGTAACAGTAGTCGCTTCTGAAAATGATCCGCTTAGTATAAGGGGTATGACTTTCATATCAAATTTTTTTGCAAGAATAACTAAGCATGATGGTTCCGGAATAGAGGCCGTATGTTATGGGGGGAGGTCTCTCAAACCCCATGGAAAATCATATATTCTAACTTACAGGAACTCTCAATATGCTTTTGATAAGGGAACATGGAAAGCTCTCAGTAAATTAAACAAAGTAGCGGCACTACCAGAATTTTCGGTATCGTTCAAAGCGGAAATACCCAGGGATAGAATCATACCATAGGAGGTCTTCTATGAATGACATGACTCTTACCGACCGCGCAGAAATTGAGATCATGGTCAAAGCGGGTTTTCCAACTGAACGAATCATGTTTTTCTACCGAAACATTTATACAAGACAGCAAATTGCTGGTATTCGTGCGGTTCTGAAAAAAAACTCACCTGTCAGAAAAATTAGGGCAGTTACAAAAAAAATAGAAAAGTCAGTGATGAGGATGGGAGACGATATAAGGGGGCAGATAATAAAGATGATAAAAAAGGGTATGGGTACTGAACAAATTAGAGCTTTATATAAAAATATGTATACTACACAACAAGTCGCTGCCATTAAAGCATGGGTTACCATGGGAAAATATTAGTAGTTCCATAGGAGCTTTAGAGTTCTACCGATTTTGCTCTTTGACATTTTCTACCACATGTTGTATAACAGGGGCCTATTTGTTTCAATATATTGGAGTATTCCCCGCGTGCGCGGGGATGAACCGTCACAGCGGATCACGTTGCGGTTGGATGATACGTATTCCCCGCGTGCGCGGGGATGAACCGATCGTTGACGTCGGATCCACACACCGTATTCCCCGCGTGCGCGGGGATGAACCATATCATTCATTTTTCAAGCAGTTCGGGAATTTCGTATTCCCCGCGTGCGCGGGGATGAACCGGACGCATTAGAGAAATATTGCAATACACATCAGTATTCCCCGCGTGCGCGGGGATGAACCGATCTATCCATACCGATGCCCGGCCTGTGGCCAGTATTCCCCGCGCACGCGGGGATGAACCGTGAAGCGTGCAGAACTACCCTCGACCGACTCAGTATTCCCCGCGTGCGCGGGGATGAACCGGTCAAAGAGATGCTGAACCAGCCCCCGGTCCAGTATTCCCCGCGTGCGCGGGGATGAACCGTGGTACACGACGCAGGACGGCGGTGAGCGTATCGTATTCCCCGCGTGCGCGGGGATGAACCGGTCCAGTGCGGCCAGTTTTCCCTCCCGTGCGGCGTATTCCCCGTGCGCGGGGATGAACCTAACCGCGTGTCGGGCGTGCTGTCGAAGTCACGGGGATGAACCGTGTCTGCAAACATTGGACTTGAGCATCCACGAGTATTCCCACGTTGGGAATGAAGCGAAAGTATTCCTATATAACCAATGGTGAATAGGAGCTATTATGGTGGTGTTTTTTATTATAATATTCTTTTTGACAACTTTGCATGCCCAGACTATGGATACAATACTCGTTGTGGATTCAGGTTCTTGTCTTAGAGAATTTAGGCCTTCTCTTGAACTACCATCCGGGTCATATATCGAAGAATGTATACTAGTTTCAGAATGCATAATGGGCGTAATAATGGGTACAATGACCCTCACCTGGGGACCATTAGCAGCTATAGGAGAAGATTATGAAACAGCCCATATAATAGCAAGAAAGAAAGCTAGACTTATTGGGGCAGAGTGGCTGGTCTATGTTAGTTCTACTTATTATAATAAGACTGGAAATATAGCAACAATAACTTATAGATTATATAGCGAACCATGTATAGAATCCAACGGAAAATTAGCAAAGCCCTCGTTATAAATAATTCTTATTTGTGCGGGGATGAATCATCATGTTTAATTTAGGGCCCCATCTAACTATCATGTACTAAAGGGGCCCCTATGAAAAAGACTTCGAGGGCAATAACTAACCGTCATTTCAAGATTAAACCACTAGAATGGAAAGAGGCTGAGGTAGGCTTTGTCGCCAAAAATGGCCTTTTAGTCTTTATCTGTTACACTCGCTTACATGGCAGCAAACTTAATATTTTAGGAGATACTGAGATAAAAGGATATATCCTATCAAAAGAATTCGATACAATTGAAGAAGCTAAAGCATATGCCGAAAATTGGTGGAGTTCTTTCCTTATGCGTGTCCTAGAACCCATCAAAAACACATGAGACAGTATAATAATCGCTGAATTTGAGAAGAGTCCCAAGAAGAGAACACATGCCGCAAGCCTCTTCCACTTCGATGTCGATTGAATTGGCATGGTCCCTGGACTTACGAGTCAAACGTGTTTCCTGGACTTACGAGTCAAACGTGTTTCAGAACGCTCAACAGAAATATTGTGGATCTCGAACGTGCAGAAGTTGTGGACTAGTTGAACTATTTCGTGAAGAACAGGAGAACGTACAATGGCAGAGAAAGTCGTAGTGTTCGACGAACTAGATACAGTATTTCCGAAAATTCAACAAATCGAATTTGAAGTTCTTCAACTATTTCGGCGTACAATTGGCGCTAGAGGTCCAACTGGCGTTAATGGTCCCGAGAACGTCATGAATAACTCGATTGCTTTGTTGACGAGCGCTCGAAATATGCTCATTCGCATCGCGAAAGATTACAACATTCCGATAGCCGATTTCGAACGAGCGCCTGTCGAGCAGAAGAGCGATAAGACGTGGGAGAACGTTGCCAAGGCGAAGGAAGTAGTCAAGAAGATCGCAGAGGTCAAAGGCTCTACCGGCGATGGCTACGACGATACCCGGCCATATGTGTGTTTTTAACGAGAAAGAGCTCATCTGCCGGAACATAGTATTTAATTCCAGACACTATCCCGCTATAATAGGGTATGGCACTCAATGACGAACAACTCCGGGCCATCCATGCCCCCTCCCCGACCCTCGTAAATGCCTCGGCCGGAAGCGGTAAAACCCGCTGCCTCATAGCCAAAATAGAGTCCATCCTCAAAACCGGTGCTCCCCCAGCCTCCGTCTGCGCCATCACCTTCACCAATAAAGCCGCCAACGAGATGAAGTCCCGCCTAAGGGGCTTCAATATCAACGACATGCAGATATCCACCATCCACAGCATGTGCGTACGTATCATCCGCTCCTTCTATAAGCACACCTACCTCAGACCCCCCTTCTCCATCTACGATAATAACGACCAGCTATCCGTCATCAAAACCATCCTCAAAGCCCGAAATATAACCACCCAGCCCAATGAGGTCCTCAGTGCCATCAGCCGGGCCAAATCCGATGACCTGGTCGATGACCTCGATGGGAAATCCGTCGATGAGGTCCATACCATCACCCTGGGAGACATCTACAAGGCCTATCAGCAGATACTCATAAAAAACAACGCTTGTGACTTCGATGACTTACAACTCCTTGCAATACAATGCCTTGAACATAAAGACTGCAGGGACTATTTCATGGGGCTATGGAAACATATCCTGGTCGATGAGTTTCAGGACACCTCCATCATACAGTTCAGGATCATCCAACTCCTTTATAATAAAGCCACTACAAAGAATCTCTTCGTGGTGGGTGATAGCAATCAGAGCATCTATGCCTTTAGAAGCGCACACCCCGAGAACATGGTGGAATTCCAGAGGAAATACCACCCCACCGTCTGCTACCTGACCTATAACTACCGGTCCTGCCCGGATATTATCAAACAGGCCAATGGGTTCCTACAATACGGTAAGCCCATGGTGGCAAAGTCCTCTAACAAGGGCAACATCTCCATGTCCGCCTGGGATAGCCTGGAGGATGAAGCC
>Ga0180437_10007012_pt1 | contig 14836 bp, 7 predicted proteins | sample SS_ome_4_FD_132410 | JGI IMG/M metagenome (GOLD analysis project Ga0180437, IMG submission 132410) | Hypersaline lake sediment archaeal communities from the Salton Sea, California, USA - SS_3_D_1 metaG | ecosystem: Environmental > Aquatic > Non-marine Saline and Alkaline > Hypersaline > Sediment...
ACAAATTGTATTTGACGGTATTATAATTTGTAGGGGCAACGGAGCTGGGGTTCTTAGATCCTCCAAAATCCTCCTTACCCAGCTCCGTTTTCTTATTCGCTGAATATGACCTCACGGTAAAAAACCGGCTTCATACGGGCGAAAAGCACAAAGCAAACATCTTGAGTCGGAAATTAAACACTGCTGCTCAACGTCTCACTGGCGTTTTCATTTGTTGATTTCAAGCAATGCTGCTGTGTCTGTTTATCCCGCAACTTCCGGCCGTCGCACACGGCTGGCCTCTTAATACCGACGCGTTGCGGGCCTTTCGGGGCGCTTGTGGTTGATAAAAAAGTATCGCAGAGCGTCTATCGGGTGGTCGTAGACCCCGTCTTTTTGCGGAAGTTCGACCGAAACTGAGCCGTCAGGATAATGGTAGCAGCGCATCGCCTCGATAAGTCGCTGGCACTGAGGTGAAATTATAAGCGAGCTTGACCCGTCACCTGACCGTATCGCCCGCCGGATTAGCTCGATACCTTCAAGAATCCCGCTTCGCCTGTATCGCGCCGCTATCCCCAGCGAACGAAGCTCACGAACAACGCTCGTGCCCGTAACATCGTTTACTCCCCCGCCCGCAGGGTCGCAGAATGTCGCAGCCACCCGCGATTCGCCCCCCGGCGTGCGGCTCTTGACTTGCTCGGCGTGCACGTCGATCGTCGCCCGCGCTCGCACGTACTCATCTATAACGCGAACAACGCCCTCCGCATCCACCTGAATCCAAAGGCACACAAACGGATTTACATACCCGAAGTCAAGAGCACGATACAGCGGCAGATTCGGGTTGTAATCAACCGCTCGAACATGCCTGTGCACATCGAACTCGCCAAAAACTACGTTCTCGAGGCTGGGCTTCTTACAGAGCATTTCCGCCTCCCACGCCGCCCGGCTGCTGCGCCGCATTATGCTGATACAATCATCGATCTTCAAATACCCTCCGGCCCGCTTCGCCCTGCCCTCACAGTCGCTCCACAGGCAACATTGCGAGCAGTTCCGATCCACACACTTTTCGATTGTCTCCCAAACGCACCACTTGAAAACCCTCGTCCCGAGCCGCTCGGCTTCCGAGATAATCTTGCTCATCAGCCCGTAGGGCCTGTGCATCGTACTTATCAGCTCCATCGCTGCTACTACCCCTTCGACGCTGTGAGTCGTAAACTTCGCCGCTGAAAAAACCCGTTCATTGAAAAGCTCAACCTCGTCACACCGAAGCTTCTGGATGTGTTGGCCGCGAACGCTCGTAGGTGACTGCGTAAGCACCTCCACTCCGGAATTATTCGCAAACCGGCACTTTCCCTTCAAAACCGCACCCGCCGTAAAGTCCTCGAAGCCCTTGTGCAAAAAACCGGTCAGGTACTCGTACATCCTTTGTGCCTGCTCGCCCGAACCACCCAATATCCGCACTTGGCAGTTCGCCTTGAATACGCAGTCCAGAAGCGTCGCAATCGCAGCCAACTGCGTCTTGCCCCCGCCGCGATTCGCCCATACAACAACGTCGGCATTGATAGGCGCTTCGGCCCCAAAGTCAGCCGAGAAACTGTGCCAAAGGTACTCAAGCGGGCTGTCGTGCCCCTCGCAAATCTTCCCATCCGGCGCCTCGACACCGAGAAAAACCTTTACGTAGTTCTTAAGGTCCTCCCTCGTCCTCGGCCGATAACCTCGAAGCGCCGAACAAACCTCCAGAACCTCATCGCTGCTGCGAAATGCCTCCACACCGCCCAAAATCGATTGTTTCATCAAATCACCCCCTGGAAATGAATCCAACTCATTAAAACTCGCCCCCCTGACAAACTCACCACCCCTGTTCTAAAACTCCGCCCCGCCAAAAACCCCGGTCACGGCCAAAACTCCCCCCGCAGCCAGACCTGCCCCGAAAACAGTTACAACCGCAAAGAACAATCTCGCGCACATAATCCCACCTGCCTTTATTCACAGGGCACGACAAACGGGCTTCCAGCCTCCAGCAATACCCCCGTCAATGCCTGCAGGTCCTCAAGGTCAACCTGACCGTCCGCATCCATATCTCCGCAGTGTTCCTCCTCGGCCGGGAAGATAAACGGGCTGCCCGCATTAAGCAGGATTGCAGCCACCCCCTGAAGGTCATCCAGATCAATCTGGCCGTCACCGCCAAAGCCGGGATTGACGTCGCCTGGACACGGACATCCCGATCCGCCTCCGCTGCCGCATACTGCAATATCGTCAAAATATACCGTCCCCGACGAACCGCTTGGCCGCACCGCGTTTCTGTCGCCAATACCCACCGACAGTTTCGTCACAGCCTTCAGGTCCAACTGCTGCGACCCCGGCTCAGCGGAAAACTCCTCCAGATCTATTATCCAGCGCTGCCACTGCTCCGACCTTATATCCTCAAAATCCCCCGGATGTGTCACCGACGCCCGACCTCCCAGGGCATCTTCCAGCCTCGCGTAAATTCGATCGGCGCCGTTGCCGGCCGTACCCCTGAAGGATACTTCCACTCTCTCGAAACCCAACGTCCAGTTCTGGGCCTCCTCGAATCCGATCTGCGCCTCGGAGTACTTGAAATTGGATCTGTTATAGTAATCTATTTGAATCGACTTTTCGCCTTCGGCGTATTCCTCCCTCGAAAGCTCCACCCACCCCCCTGCGACCGCCAACACCGCCGCCTGAAGCGCCTCGCTGTCATCATAGGATTCGAAGTCTTCTTCCGCCACACAACCCGCCCTCGTAAAGCTCCACACTTCCCCGCGCCAGGGGCTGTCGCCTTCGGCCCCGTTGACTTCATCAACCCGCCAGTAATACCTCCTATCCAGCCCGACAATCCCCGGGTCGAACTGCGCTTTCGACATACGCCCCCGCCCGGGCGCTGTGTTCGGGTCCGTAGCATTTCTTGCAGCACTCTCATCCGTGCTCAGCATCATGCTGACACCCGTGCCCCCCACATCTTCCACCCCTGTCGTGCCATGACCGTACATGTCGCCCCACCGCCCCGCGCACCACGGTATCCACCCCTCTTTCAGCGTTCCCGGTATCCGAACACCCTCCCAGTCGTAAACCTGCTCCGTGCCCGTCCAGTAAGGAAGCGCAATATCCACCTTCAGTTGTACTGCCTCACCCCCGTTAACCAGCCCTGCCCCCCACAACAACACAAGCAAGTAAACTCAGTCTTTTCATTTCTTTCTGCCCCCCGTAACACGTCTAATCAAAAGACGGGCGTATTATACCATATTTCCGGCCTGTTTCAAGTGAAAAACAACACGAAACACAAATTCCACCAAAACCTTCGCAAAGCCCGTTCCATCACCTCCCCTCTTGGCCCCGAACCCGGTTTGCCACCGCTCATTCCAAGCGCAGCCGAGGAATCTGTCTAAAAAAAGAGATCCTACTAAGAATTTGTGCAACATAATTGCCAAAATCTGTGCCTGTTGTTTTCGCCGTCTCCGCTTTTCGCCGCCTTCACAAGACTGAGGCGGTGAAAAGAAAGGGAGGGTGAAAACAACTTCGCCGGATTCGCACGAGCCGACCTGAGACACGGATTTGTAAGCACTATTGTTCATACCTAAGGTTTTTTGCATACAGCAGCTACGACTGTTTGTGTCGCAAAATTATGCACAGATTTGTGTGAGGAACCAAAAAAAGCACCACAAAGAGCTTCCGCATTATTGCTAAATCGCCCGCATTCCCCTCACAGGTTGCCTTCTCAACGCACCGGTTCCTGTTCGCGTTCGCCGGGCTTTTCGACCGTTGTAGAGTTAGGCTCTCAAGCCAACAATCACTATTTCAGCTTCTCCACAGCCTCTTTAAGCTTCTCCGGCTTCAAACGAAGCTTCGCCATCCCCATCTGGTGAAACCTTATGTCGGCCCACGCCGTGAAGAAAACCGTGTACGTGTTGTCGCCCTCATCGATAACTCCCAGCGTCGTACGCATTGTGTGCCACCATTGCTTAAGCTCCTTGTGAAGCGGAATATACACCGCCTTTGACCACGCTACCCCATCCCGACTCAGAGTATAGCCCATCATGTTGGGCAGCCCGAACGACGCCGGCCCCCCGTCGAAAAACGCTATATACGTCCCGTCCGCAAGCTGCGATACGACCGGGTTCTCCACAAACCAGGGGTGTATAGTCCGTATCGGATTCACCGCCGGCCCCAGCCGTTTCCACGGCCCCGAAAGCCGCTCCGCCTCAGCAAGCCCCACCCGCCACACCCGGTCGTCAGGAATCGCAAACGCCCCACCGTAAAAACCATACCACTTATCCCCCACCTTGTATGGAAAAAAAGAATCTACTCCCTGCCGTCCCTCCCAGTGCTGGCTCTCAAGACCCGGCTCGATGATGATACCCGCGTCTTCATACGGCCCGCCAAGCCCGTCCGGCCCCGCCACCGTCGAAACAGCACGCCATATCCGACCGAAACTATGATTCGGAGGAATCTCCATGTTCACCGTATACGCAACGTAGAAAAGGTTCCACCTGCCTTCATCCTCATTATAGACCGGCATCGCAGCCCACAGTGACGCTCGCCGGTCCGAAAACGGGTTGTCCTCGGCAATCGTCGTGACCCTGCCGCTCGATTTGTAAAGCGTGCCCACACGCTGCCACTTAAGCCCGTCGGCGCTCCGCCAGTGCGCGATACGCGTGTTTATCCGGTCAAACTTTCTAAGCCCGCCCGGAATTCCCGCACGCTCGGTCGGAAAAGCATGATAAACCCCATTGTGCTTCAAAACCCTCCCGCCTTCGAAACCACCGTTAATATCCTCCGTACCCGGATCGCCTCTCTTGATGACCGGTTCATCCGGCCCGCCCACTATCTCGAAAATACAATCATCCGTAATCCACACGTCCTCCACCGCGCCGACCACATCCGACGCCCAACAACAAACCACATAAACCATTACGAGCAGTGCTCCCTTTGCTTTCATTTCTCTATCCTCCCAGCGCGCCAAAAATATACATTGTCTTCACGAAACCCGGTCAGTCCGGGTATGTCACGCCGGTGACTTTGAAGGTCGGCGGACTTTCGCTCGGCATTCCGTCAACAAACCTCAACTGGTCGATGAGTTGGCCGTCGCGGTCCCATCGCCTTGCAATACCCTGGCACTTGAAGTTGCGCCATTTCGATTCCGATTTCTTTTTGCCGTTCGGCCACCAGTGCGTCCGGATATTTGTCCCGTCATCTTCGTGGGTCCAACTCCATATTTTTTGTTCGCCGTCCGTAAAATATGTTTCGTTTCCGATTTTCCTGCCCTTGTCGTAAGCTACTTTCCATTTTACGCACCCGTTCTCGTGGAACCACATCTGCGCACCATCGAGCAGGTAACGCCCATCGTCGGCGATTCCCCCTCTGCAAACCGCCTTTATCCTCCCGCTCGGATACCTGAGCAGATACTGACGTACCTGGGTCATCTTTCCTGCTGGCGGCTCCTCCGGCAATTGCACCGGCTCTTGCGGCCCCTCCAATAGCCACGTTTCATTGAAGGCAAAATGCAAATCGGGATGGTTTACCGACGTGACCAGGTGAATCAAACCATTGGGGCCTTGTCGAAGCACAGAGTATCCGATTGTGCATGCGCCGCCTGCTTTTCGGGCTACGTGTGCCTGCTCGTGCGGCTCAGCACCGCCGAGCTTCTTGAGTATCCATGTTTCGCCCTGGTCTTCGGAATACGCCAGCCAGGCGCCTCGCTGGCTCTTGTCGACCTGCTCCTCGTCCGCCCACTTGTTCTGAAAATCCGTCGCGTACAGCAACCTGCCGCTCGAAAGTCGTATCAGGCTCGGACGCTGGTTCGAACTCAGGAACGGAAAACCCGAACCGCTTATCTCCCACGTCTTACCCTTGTCACACGAAACAGATTTTGGATTAAAGCCCTCCGCAATACCGTTTTTCCCGCCCATCCCGATAATAGAGCCGTCTCCCAGCAGTGCAAAAGTCGTATGCCTCGCCCCGGTGCGTCCGCCCGTGTCGAACCACGTCTTCCCGTTATCTTTGCTGGCCCAGAGCATCGTACCTCCGGCGTCGCAGCCGAAGTAAATCGTGCCCTCTTTGTCGCGAAAGGCGCTGTTGACCGGCTGAGCGTCGCCACCCTTGGTAGCACCGACAATCACGGGAAACTTTATCTCGCTGAAAGTCGAACCATGGTCCCTCGATGTGCACCACTTGAACTCCACACCGTGCCTGCCGCCCCCCCAGAACAAATAAATCGTACCGTTATCGTTCCACAACAAAGGCGCATGATCGTTCGAATCAAGAAGATCGATCAGCATATCGGGCATGTCCCACTGCTCCTCGCCGAAACGCAGCCGCGACATTATCAGGCCGACCTCTGGCGCGCTTTCGTTGTCGTGGTCGGCGCTGTAATAAACCGCCAGAACATCGCCGTTCGAGCAAACCGTCATGCCCGGACTGTGATTGTGGTCCTGGAGACCAGGATGCAGCCCCGCGAGCAGCATCGCACGACGGCGATTCACTTTCGGAATATTCTCCGGCGGAACAGGATGCAGATAACGCTTCCTGAAGTACGGCTTGTTGGGCTCAGGCGCAGTGGTCGCATATCGAGTATCCTGATTGACACATTGCTGCACGAAAGGTTTTGTCGAAGGAAGCGGCTGTGTTGCAGGCATCGCGCCCACCACCACCCGGAAACCGACGGGCAACTGCGCCTTCGATCCGAGAGTCGATTTTTCCAGCAACTCACAAGATGGAAAATAAGGCACAAAACCGGCGCGGTTGGCCGAACGCAGATGGTAAAGCTCCGACACACGATCAAGACCGCCCCCCCGTATCACCCTGCAAAGGCCCTCAGAAGGCCCAACCGGGTCGATCTGCTCGGTATCAGGATAGACCCCGTGCCAATCCATGCACCACTCGACTGGCGCAGTATGCATATTCTTAAGACCCCACGCATTCGCAGCCCCGGCCTTTGGAACCTTCTCGCCCGACCAGAACCACGTCTCGGTGCCGGCCCGACACGCATATTCCCATTCAGCCTCGCTGGGCAGTCGATACGGCTTTCCTTCTTTCTCGCTCAGCCACTCGCAAAACGCTTTCGCATCGTTCCAGCTTACATTTGATACATAGGGAACGTACTGCTCTGAACCTTTGAATTTCGGGCGGAACGCCCGAAACTGAGACAGCGTAACCTCCGTCTCAGACATGTAAAACGCCCGACTGATGGTCACCTTGTGAACCGGCTGCTCGTCCCAGTCACCGTTCGGCAGGTATTCATGGTGCCCGCTCTCGAAACCCGACCGCAGCTTTGCCAGCGGTGTCGGATTGAGACACCCCATCCGAAAGCTCCCTGCATCAATACGAACCAGCTTCATTCCGAGCGAGTTCGTAATCTCCTTCGGCTCACCGCTTCGGCTTGGCGGCTTTGCCCGTGCACTCACGCAAAAATTCAAAGTCGACAACACCAACATTGCCAGGCTCACCGCGCGGCTCATACTCTCATCTCCAGCTAAAATTCCTGTTCGACATCAGTTCGCCAGCGTAAGTCGGAACGCATACGCATGGTCGCACGGCCTTTGGGACGGCATTGTTATCTTCAGGCCCTCTTCGTCGCGACTCCACCCCGGCTTTTCGCTGCTGCCGAGCATCGCCGCCTCCGTGATTTGCTGCGGGCAAAGCTGCGATCTTGAGCCGAGCGTCCTGATCACCAGCTCCCCACCCGGCCAGTCGAGTACAATCGCATACAGCTTGTCGCCTTTGCTCGTAAATCGGATGTCTTCAGCCGTAAACTTCTTCTGGCGCCTTTCCCGATGGTATCCCGCCTTTGTCCGCGTCGGCCCTTCGCCGAAAGTTCGCCAATACGTCGTCCCGTAAATCGCTTCGCCGTTGACATCGAGCCATTGGCCTATTTCCAGAAGGATTCTCTGCTGCTCCTCCGGGATAGTGCCGTCGGGCCGCGGACCAACATTCAGCAGCAGACACCCGTTCTTGCTCACGATATCGACAAGCTCGTCAACCAGCGAGTCCACCGACCTGTACTCGTGGTCCTGGATATAGCCCCACGAGCGCAAACATACGCTCGTGTCCGTCTGCCAGAATGCTTCGCGTATACTATCCAGTTTGCCGCGCTCGATATCAAGCACCGCCGCCCACGAAGGAAACGCATCGTGCTTGTAATTTATCGCAACCTCTTTGCCCCACTCGATCGCTTTGTTGTAGTAATAAGCCGCGAATTTCCTTCTGTATGGCTCGAACTCAGGCCGCTCAAAACCGAAATCGAACCACATCAAATCAGGCTGATACTTATCAACAATCTCAACCGTCCGCGCGTACCAGTCCTCCAAAAACTCCTCGTCCGCAGGCTCATCGTGACCATGCGCACGCCCGTAAAGTCCCGAATACCGCGGATCCACCGTATCAAAACCGTCCTCATAAAAGTAGTAGCTCCAGTTCTTCGCCCGGTGACTCGAAGCCCCCAATTTCATCCCGTGCCTCCGTACCGCCGCACCCAATTCCCCTAAAACGTCACGCCGGGGCCCTATTTCAGACGCGTCCCACGATGTATAGCTGCACGCATACATGGGAAATCCGTCATGGTGCTCAGCCACGGGAACAACATATTTGGCCCCTGCCTTCTCGAAAAGTTCCGCCCACGCCTCCGGGTCCCACTTGTCCGCCTTAAACGACGGTATAAAATCCTTGTATCCGAACTGCGACTGCGGCCCGTAATGCTCGAGGTGATAATTGTAGGCGCGGTGACCTTTCTGGTACATCTGCCGGGGATACCACTCGCTCGCGTAAGCCGGCACCGAATAAATGCCCCACTGAATAAATATCCCGAACTTGGCGTCGTTGTACCACCGTGGTACCTTATACTGCTTCATGGACTCCCAGTTCGCCTCATACTTCTGCCCCCTCACGGGCGAACACCCGCCAACGCCAACCGAACCGACCAAACCCCGTCTCGCACACCCACCCCCTGACAGCCCAAACACACCCACCCCAAGAACAACCCCAAAAACGAACAAATAGCGCCTTCCAATACCTCCGAACACAACATGCTCCTTTCCGGCAACAAAGGAAAATGCCTCTCAACTACGAATTCTAAACCCAAAAGCCTTATAAACCTACCCGTATAGTACCACGCCCCCCGACAAATTGCAACCGCCCGCTCGACGCAATAACTACGCTCTCCAGCGCCCGCCTCAAAGGTGATGCCGACGCCTCGTCCGTTCGCCGCCCGCTTCGCCCACCTCCCCACATCCACCACCAACCACCGAGCGTCGAGTACCAGGCGACCTCCTTGCCGCGAAAGAGCCCCGCGTATGGAGATTGCGCACATCTGAAACACGTGGCTCTGTATCAGTCAAAAGGACCATTCCGCCGAGGCATCAGCCTTCTGCTGACTTGCCTGCAAAACCCCAGCCCCACTAACACCCAGGGCTGTTTCAAAGCTGGTGACAAATCGTGTTTTATTTGGCGACAGCTTTGACCAGCCCGGTCAACGCGAGAATCCTCAAACAAGGCAATCTCCCTCCTTCGGAAGATGACGAGGAGGGAGATTGCTGTGGATAAAACGGTCCCTTAGAGCACACACGGCCCTTCCGCCGAAGCATCAGCCCAAAACCTCGAATTGCGCGCCTCCCGTTTTCACCACTCAAAAAACAAATCCCACCCCTTTTCTGAAAAGAGTCAATCCGCTCTACCCTAACCACCCCACGTTGTTAATATGGCGAAGCTGGAAAGGATGAACAACATGGGGCCATGTTACCTTCCGGTGCTCGGTAAGCTCTTTCCAATCTGCATGTTCTCATTCCACTGTTATTTCACAAGAATATGAACCTTTTCTTGTTTTTTTTCAACACGTCCAAAAAACTTGCGCATACTTTAATTAGGGACAAGCTGACAACGGACGTCGGCTTCGCGAGGGTGATCGAAAAAAGACGACGTTTGGCATAAGGGAGACAGGCCGGACAAAAACGCGATACGTAAAAAGGGCCTCTGCCTCCCTTTTTGCTGCGCCTATCCCGTCTGCGCTACTTCAATTACAGAACTGTCACCTAACCTCAACCAAAGCATACTCTCTCACCGATTGCTTAATCCCGCCCGCCTTATGACGCGTCCCTGTTCTTCCCATAAACGCACTGCCGCCGACACTCAAACGCTGCCTCAAAGCTGATCACAAATCCTCGCCTGTTTGGCGGCAGCTTCGAACAGCACCTCTACCAGGAATCAACCATGGAGTAGCAGGCAACCTCCCTTCCTCGAAAGAGGCCGGTTACAGAGCTTAAAACCGTCCGAATCACACGGATGTTTATGAGTTTGAACGCGGTTTCGTTAAGGCTTCAGCACTCCGAAAAACTCCCGAAAAACCTTGCAATTCCAACACCGTTTGCTAATATCATTACCGGAGGCAGGCCTATGGTTGTCTCTAAACCATCAAAGAAGGTTTTCCGGGCTGGCCCATATCCCTGGCTTCCCCGTGAATAGAAGACTCGAAAAAAAGCGTTGGTTTTAAGAAAGGAAGAAAATGAAAAAAACGATTCCTGTCCTGTGCATACTATCTCTGTCAACCCTGTCCCACGCGCAAAGCCCGCCCCGGATGCCGACGGCTCAAACCTACACAAATTCCATCGGTATGAACTTTGTACGGATAAATCCCGGCTCATTCCAAATGGGAAACCTCTCCGAGTCGCTGCCCTTCGATATGATGCCCCAGGACGGCGGACCCGGAATCCGAATGGACCATCTCCGATTTGGCGACTTCGATGAAAAACCCGTCCACTCCGTCACCATCACCAAGCCTTTCTACATGGCCGTATACGAAGTGACAAACGCCCAATACGAACTCTTCGACCCGGAGCACAAAAAACTGCGAGGAAAAAACGACGGCCTCAGCAAAGAAGACAACGATGCCGTCATCAACGTCAAATGGTACGACGCACACGCATTCTGCAAATGGCTTTCCGACCAGGAAAAGCTGCCATACCGCCTCCCTACAGAGGCCGAGTGGGAATACGCCTGCCGTGCCGGAACAACCTCCAACTTCTATTCCGGCGAGCGCCTCCCAAGAGAGTATCACAAGAATCAATGGCTTATCAGAGATGCTGAGTACGCCGACCTGCGCGTCGGCGCCACCCCGCCGAATACCTGGGGACTCTGCGACATGCACGGCAACGTCGAAGAATGGTGCTCCGACTGGTACGGTCCCTACACGCAGGCCGCTCAGGTGGACCCCGTCGGCTATCCCGACGGTGAATTCCGAGTCACACGAGGCGGCAGCCATTCGACTTGCATCTACTACCTCAGATCCGCAAACAGACTCGCCGCAATGCCCGAAGACAGCAACTGGCTCATCGGCTTCAGGGTCGTTCTCGCCCCGCCGCCGAAAACCGACCCGCTCCCGTCCCCACCCAAACCGCTCAATCAGCACCACGTCGTCCAGAGAGACCCCGCATCTGTCATCAAAGGCCCCGACCCCGAGAAGCCCTATTTCGAAGGCCCAAAACCCTTTGTCGTCATGCCGCCTTCCTCATCCGGACCCGTCTTTGCCCTGCACAATCATGACCCTGCCATTGTCGAATGTCCCAACGGCGACCTCATCGCCTGCTGGTACACGTGCCTTGCAGAGAAAAACCGCGAGCTTGCCCAGGCCGCCAGCCGCCTCCGATGGGGCGATGAACAATGGCAGCCGGCTTCGCCCTTCTGGGACGTGCCCGACAGAAACGACCACGCACCTGCCATGTGGTACGACGACAAAGACACCATCTATCACTTCAGCGGTATGTCCTTCGGCGCCGGATATGGCCCCATGGTCGTCATTCTGCGAACCTCCAAAGACAACGGCGAAACGTGGTCCCGCGCACGAATCGCAATCCCCGGCCATGCCAAGGGACACATGCCCGTTGAATCGGTCTTTCGAATGCAGGACAACTCTATCGCACTAACCTCCGACGGCTCGCCAACGCTCTGGTTCAGCCGCGACGAAGGACTCACCTGGAAAAGCTGCGGCGGCGCAATCGGCGGCAATCACCCGGGCGTCACCCAACTGGAGGACGGACGCCTCTACGCCTTCACCCGTGACGTCGTCACCGAAGGCAGCATGCCCTACGTCATTTCAAACGACAACGGAAAAACGTGGGATTACAAACCGAGCGATTTCCCGCCAATACACGGTGGACAGCGCCTTGTACTGTTAAGACTGAGGCAAGGACCGCTCTTTTTCGCTTCGCTCGCCGACCGCGGAATTACCATCACCGACGCCGACGGCGCCCAACGCTCCGTACGCGGCCTCTTCGCCGCCGTCTCCACCGACCAGGGCAGGACCTGGCCGTACAAACGCCTCGTCACCGACGATGGTCCCGGCAGGGGCGTCGGCTCGACAAACGGATACGTCTTCACAATGAGCCGGCGAACCGGAGAGCACCTCGGCTATTTCGCCGTCTGCCAGTCCACAAACGGCTTGATACACCTCATCAGCAGCCGCCAGCACTACACCTTCAACCTCAAATGGGCCATGACCCCGGCGCCGGGACTTGACTATCCCCCCATGCCCGTAAAGAACATCGTAGAAAACTTCGACGGCCCACGCCTCCAAAACGACGGGTGGATTGACTACAGAAGCTATACGGGCCGCTTCAACGGCGACGGCACATATTCGATATACGCCCCCGGCCGCAACGGCGGAATAAACCGCGCCGTTGGTGAAGGCTCATTCGAGGCTTATTTCGTATTGAAAAACTTCCGCTTTCATCCCGAAGGCGCCAGAGGATTCAAAGGAGCGGGCCTTATCTTCGAGGACGGACTCCTCGCAAAACAGGGCGTCTATATCAGAAGAAACGACATCGGCCTCAGCGAAGGCGCCGACATCAAATACGAAAAAACACCCGAAATAGTAAAAATCAGGACCACCTGGAATCTCGAAACCAAACGCTGGCGCGTCTTCTACGGTCTAAACGGCCAGGAGCCCGTCAACGAACTGCCGAAAAGCAAGAACGGAATTTACCTCAAGACCCCGTTCACCGAAGGAGTAGGCTGTGCAATACTTGCCCAGAACGCCGGATTCGACATCGACCACTTCGAACTAAAACCCCTGAACCTCTGAAATAGTGGTCCGCAAACATGTTGAGAGAAAAATCCTTCGGGCACAAGGCAGCACTAAAGATCAGGTAGCATCAGACTTGTATTTTGGTCCGTTAGGACTAATATTGAACGCGCGGCGCGCACAATATTCTTAGTGGCGATTGTATCTATTTGTGCTTAAATAACTTACAGTGGTTTTCGTAAGTGTCCAACTTTTTCAAAATTGGTTATATCCGGCCTCCTTGTTTTTCGCCGTCTCCGCTTTTCGCCGCCTTCGTAAGAAACTGAGGCGGTGAAAAGAAACCGACGGCGAAAAACAAGATTCGCCGGATTCGTTAGACCCGTCCTTGAATCTGGAATCGTGTTTGGTTCCGGCTATGCCGGGTTGGGAGGTAAACCCATGACTGAAAAATACTCACATTCTCATACGAACCCTTGCGGTTGTTGTATATCGAAGATATGCAGCGCAGTAACTCGTCGTGAATTTCTGGCCGGTGTTGCCGCAGGCGTGGCTACTGGCGGATTTGCGGCAGCGTCACTGGCGGACGTCTCAGGCCGTATCGGTGAAACGGACCACAAGCCGCCTCCCCCGACGCCTTTGAAGGTCCAGCCGGTTCTGGCGATCCAACTCCACAGGCGAAAAAAGCAGACCAGTTGGCGGCCGTGGGGCGGATTCCATACCGACAAAGATATCGCAGACGAGAAGCAGCGAATCGCCCGCGAGCTAAAGCAGCTCACCGCAAACGCCGAATTCGCCCTGGAATTTCTCCCCCTCGTAACGCTCCGCGACGCCGAACAAGCCGCCAGGCTGACAAAAGGCCACCACGATGTCCTGCTCATGTACGCCGCGAACGCACGAACAAAAACCATTGAAGCCCTCACAGACCCCGCCGGATGGACCATCGTTTTCCTGCGCCACAAATCCGGACCCGTATACCTCTGGTACGAGGTCGCGCACAACCGTTATCTCCGCAAAACCGTCGACGAATACGGACAGCCCGGCGTCGATTACCGCGACGTCGTCGTCGACAGGCTCGATGAAGTCCTCTGGCGCCTGCGCGCGCTGTTTGGCCTGAAGAACACCCTGGGCAAAAAGATTGTCGCCGTCGGCGGCCCCAGCGGCTGGGGTAAAGGTGGAAAACATGCCCCGGATATAACTCGCAGCCTCTGGAATATGGACATTCAAACCGTCGATTACCCCGCGCTCGGGCAAATGATCAAGAAAGCCCGCCGGGACGCCAGCCTGGTCAAACGCTGCACCCACCAGGCCGACCTTTACCTCAAACAAAGCGGTGTCTCCCTGGAGACCGACAAGGTGTTCGTCGACAATGCATTCCTGTTAAACGAGATTTTCAAAGAGTTGATGAACCGCGCCGGCACCGACGCCATCACCATAAATCACTGCATGGGCACAATCATACCCATTTCCGAAACCACCGCGTGCCTCCCGCTTTCTCTGCTCAATGACTCGGGCTACACGGCCTATTGCGAGTCCGACTTCGTGGTCATTCCCAGCGGAATCCTCCTGCACCACATCGCCGGAAAGCCGGCGTTCCTCAATGACCCCACATTTCCGCACGATGGCCTCGTTACACTCGCGCACTGCACCGCGCCGCGCAAAATGGATGGTCAACATTACGAACCAGCGAGAATCCTTACCCACTTCGAGTCCGATTACGGAGCAGCGCCGAAAGTCGAGATGAAGCTCGGACAGAAGATTACCGTCATTGATCCGGATTTCGCCTCTAAGCGATGGCTGGGCTTCGAAGGAGAGATTATCGACAATCCCTTCCTC
>Ga0180437_10007013_pt1 | contig 14835 bp, 17 predicted proteins | sample SS_ome_4_FD_132410 | JGI IMG/M metagenome (GOLD analysis project Ga0180437, IMG submission 132410) | Hypersaline lake sediment archaeal communities from the Salton Sea, California, USA - SS_3_D_1 metaG | ecosystem: Environmental > Aquatic > Non-marine Saline and Alkaline > Hypersaline >...
CCAAGGAAGAACCCCGCATCCCACAGCAGCGTCAAGCTCAGCCCGCGAGCCCATCGCTCCACGCTCAGCCAGCCCAACACCATCCATCCCGCCACCCCGATAACTACCAGATAGCGGCGCAGGGTAGGATTACGTCCAGACATTGCTTGATTCATTGCTGTAACGATTACTGTATTCGCAACTTCAAGGCGAGCCGGGACTTGTTCGTTTAAGTCCTGTAGTCTATGCTACAGGTCTAGATCACGGCCAAGCAAATCGGGCGCCACCAGCCAGAATCATCGAAAGCAGCGCCAAAAGAACCGATGTCCACTTGCCCACAGGAACACCTCCCGGAGCTCAGTGCTCTACCGGTGTCCGCTAATAGCGGCAGGCGAAACCGCTCCGCTTGGTGCATCTGTCTTCCGCTCGTGGTCCCGGCTCGCCTATACTATATATATTTAGTTTAGCAACCAACTGTAGCCTAGGAACACAAAGATGGCAATCGTCTATTAATGGCATCCAGCGTAGCGCAGGCTGCCGCCCTCCAGGGGTCATCACGAACGATCGCGGAACCGATGACATCAAGCTCACCCCGCTCGCCCTGAATCCGAACTGTGACGGCGAAGAAGGCCTGACCGTTTGCCTCTGATTGAGAGAAATCGCGCAGTTCCATGACGACCTCTCCATTGGGCATGCTCGTACTGCGGATGAATTCCTGTACGGCCTCTATGGTCGCCCGCGCGACGAGCTCCTCCTGGTTCACGTCAGACCCCGCGCCAGTAGATGCTGCACCGATATATATATCATCTTCACGTCCGACAGACACACGGGCACGAGCCGACGTACGATCAATAGAGTAGTCAATGTTAAGAAATTTCAAGCGTGGGTCTAGAATCGGGATCTCGTCCGACTGACGCGTCTGCGCAATGCTGATCTTTCGATGATCGACACGAATTCCGTGTTCTGAATAAAGAGCCGACTCGATATCTCTGCTAATCTGTTTTGGATGACGCGCAGCATCTGCGAGAACGTGAATCTCGATGATTTCACCTTGGTCCCCTGTCACAACACGCACAGAGGAAATGCCGCGCAGGCGCGAAAGAGTACTTTCAAAGTCAGCCATAGCAGCCCGCTTCTGCAGGTCGGCCATTTGGCCACCCTCCTAACTTACATCTAATATGCCTGGAATAGGCCAGACATTCTACCGGATGCAACCCGCAGGGGGCTGACGGGCACCATCACAGCTCCAATTTTTAGTTCGCCAAAGACCCTCTACTTCCTCCAGAGGACTATAGCAACTGGCTGGGGTGACTGTCAAGAAGTTGGAGCCGGATTGCGGCGCACAAACGACTGCCTTCGGTGCCTACGCGGCTTCTTCTCCTTGGGCGGTCGGCTCGGCTTCACCGCCAACGGTGTCCCCCCTCCCTTGCCCTGCCGCAGCCTCCGAACTTCCTCCTCCAACTCCGCCACCCGCGCCTGCAGGGCTTCTACCTGCCCCACAAGCATCTCAATAATCTCAATCAGCTCTTCTTTGGTGGCCAATCGCAGATTCTCCACATAAACACTATTCCTCCGATCCGTCAGAAATTCTCATCAAGAGTGAATTCCTACGAGCCGGAGGTAAGCTTTTCCCTCGCGGCGAATGAAATCGTAGCGTACGGAGCGGCACCGAGGTTTCCTTAAAATGACAGATGTCGTGCTCGGTATGGATGGTGGTCAAACATCGACCACGGCGGTCGTATGCGACCGGAACGGGAAATTGCTCGGAATCGGTCGCGCGGGACCGGCGAATCACGTCTGGGAGCCCGGGGGAGTTGCCCGCGCTCGAAAAGCTGTGATCCAGAGCACCGCGGCCGCACTCCGTCACGCCGGATTGCCAAGAGATACCGTATTCCAGGCGGCATTTCTTGGCATAACGGGCGCAAAGGCCGACGGGCGAACGTCCGAAGCGGTTCGTGGATGCGTTGCGGCGAGGCACACTCGAATCGAAAACGACAAAGTGACAGCCCTTGCCTCTGTCACCGCCGGCCGGCCGGGCGTGGTCGTAATCGCCGGAACCGGGACGATTGCCTACGGGGAAAACCGGAGTGGGCGAAGCTGGAGCGCGAGTGGCTGGGGCTGGATGCTGGGCGACGAGGGTGCCGGATTCTGGATCGCGCGAAAGGCTATAGCCGCCGCGTGTCGGGCAGAAGATGGACGGGGGAATCCAACACGACTTGCGACCTCACTCCTGAGAGCGGCGGGAGTTGAGAACCTCTGGTACCTCCACTTCGAAATTTACTCGGAGCGCCGGTCTCGCCATGACATAGCGGCCCTTGCCGCAACCGTGCCCCAATGTGCAGATGCGGACGATGCCTCCGCGCGACGAATCTTGCGGGAGGCGGGACGCGAATTAGGGCTTTCAGCAGGTGCTGTGGCGCGGCGACTGGGTATGACTCGGGGCAACCCCACAGTTGGTATGGTCGGCGGTGTCTTTCAAGGATCGAAGATGGTTCGCGAAAGTTTTCGCCGGGAGGTGCGCAGACATATCCCGAACGCCATCTGCGTACAACCGCGATTCGCGCCAGCCATTGGCGCCGTGTTGCTTGCACTAAAGCTCTCCGGCATCCGGCTAACCAACCGTATTCTGAAAAATCTCGACGCGGCATCTCAAACGGTCGGAGCGAAATAGAACCCTTCCCAGGGGGAGAAGATGAGCGAAGACGTCCTGAGCAAAATCAAGGGTGGGCTGGTCGTGTCATGTCAGGCGGTGGAAGGAGAGCCGTTCTTCCAACCCGAGTCGATGGCGCGATTCGCCAGATCGGCCGAGATAGGAGGCGCCGTCGGCATCCGCGCGAAAGAGCCGGATATCCGTGCAATCAAGCAGACATGCGATTTGCCCGTAATCGGAATCGATAAGGTTTACATCGAGGGGTGTGGTGTTTACATTACGCCCCGATTCGAAGACGCTGAGCGTATTGCGGCGGCGGGCGCGGAGAGCATCGCTCTGGATTGCACCCAGCGACCTCGGCCGGGCGACGTCACGATGCAGGACCTCGTAAGCCGCATCAAGGATGAGCTGATGCTCCCCGTGATGGCCGACATCTCAACCCTAGAGGAGGCGATTGCGGCAGAGAAGGCCGGGGCCGACTTGGTGGCCACCACGCTCAGCGGCTATACGCCCTACAGCCGCAAGACAGAGGGTCCTGATTTCGATTTGCTCGATGCAGTCATCCGCACATTGAAAATTCCCGTTATAGCCGAGGGGCGTATCTACACGCTGGCGGAAGCGCAAGCGTGTTTCTCTCTAGGGGTCCACGCCATCGTAATTGGAATGGCCGTCACGGGTCCAATCGGGCTCACCCAGCGGTTCGTCAACGCCATCGGCGCTACCGCCTCGCAGGAATAATCATGTTCTCCGGGCGAGAGTTCGAAGACATCCGAGGAGCGCTCGACGAGATTCCCATCATCGATACGCACGAGCACTATGGCGAGACATGGGACTCGCCGGGAACGACGCTTTACACGATTTTTCGCAACTCATACGTAAACTGGCTGGCCCACGACGATGACCTCGAAGACAATCCCAAGTCCCTGGCAGCTTGGCTCGAGCCCTGTTGGGACAATTCCTACACGGTCTCGCTCATGCGCGGACTGCGCGATCTCTACCAAATCGAAGAGTGGGCACTACCCGATATTCCATTCGCTACCTTAGCCGAGAACATATGCACCGCACACAGAGATAGGAATTGGGCGCTGCAAGTGATCCGCAAGGCAGGTATCAGGCATACCATTGTCGATCCGCTTCCAACGCCAGGTTATATCCATGGTGAGCCGACTTTTCACCTCGCGCTACGCTCCCACACGTTAGTGCATGGATACGACCGGGCCGCTCGCGACCATAATGGCTGCAATCCCTTCGAATATGCAGCCAAGCTCAGTCGCGAGATATCCACCTTCGACGATTACGTCGAGTTCATTGATTTCTGGGTGGCCGAGCATCAGAAGCAGGGAGCTGTTGCGATCAAATCGGCCCTCGCCTACGAGCGTGACATCGAGGTAGGCCCTGTTGGTCGAGGCGAGGCGGCCCGCATATTCGACAGTGGAACGCAAGATCTCGGTCAACAGAAGAAATTCGGCGACTTTATCCTCAATCTGCTAGCTGAGAAGGCGGCCGAATACGACCTCGTCTTCCAGATTCACACAGGGTTGGCTCTCCAATCCACGTCGCAGCCGTGGCGACTCATGTGGCTTATCGACAACAATCCTGACACGACTTTTGCGCTGTTCCACGCCGGCTATCCTTGGCTCGACGAAGTGCTCGCCATGTCGTCGGAGCGGCCGAACCTGATCGTGGATACCTGCTGGCTTCCCATCATCTCTCCAAGCGCAGCCGTCCGATTCTACCGAGAGTACCCCGAGATCGCCCATCGTTCCGACACGCTTCTCTGGGGTGGAGATAACTGGCACGTCGAAGAAACCTATGGGGCAGCCTTGACCTTCAAAGATTGCCTGGCCAAAGCCATCGCGGACAAAGTCGAGGGCGGCTACTGGACCCGTCGGGAAGCGCTCAGATTCGCCGAGGGCGTCATGTGGCGCGCAGCGGAGACGTGGTTCGATATTGACTTCGGGGGGGACTGATCTCACACAGCGCTTGGATCGGGGTGAGGAGAGACATTGGGGGCAACCACTCGAGCGACGACGAGAGTTTGGTCATCCCGGTGTCGGCTTTCGCGGGTGTATTCGAGCACATAGTCAAAAACGCCCTGCGCGAGCGCTTCGGCGCTTGGAACATCGGCCCGCGCGGCGATCTGCTTCACCAAACCGTCCCGCCCAAGAAACCGCTCTTCCTTATCGAAGGCTTCGGTCATACCATCCGTGAAGAGCACGATTGTGTCGCCGGTGTGCAGGTCGTAGGATTCCTCTTCGTAATCCGCATCAAGCTGTACCCCAAGCACGATGCCATGGGCATCCAGAGAAACGATCTCCGAGCCGACTGCACGAAGGATGACTCCAGGTTCGGTGCCGGCGTTCGCATAGGTAAGTCGTCCCATGTCGAGGTCGACGATGCTATACGACATGCCGATGAATGCTTCCAGCTCCTTTCGATCCCCCATTTCCGCGGCCACCTCGCCATTGATCTGTTTCAGGGCCCGTGCTGGTGAGGGTTCTCTTCGAACTGCCAACCGAACGGCCGATTTGAACAGCGGTAGGTAAAAGAGTCCCAGCTCTTCCTTCGCCCGCACATCTGCGACGATAATGCCCCAGCGTCGCGGTCCAAGAGGTACGACGTCATAGTAATCTCCCGAGACAACCTGGGCGGCCGGCCGGAAGCGGAACACAATGTTCAGTCCAGGAGTCGCGGGAAGGCGAGTTGGTCGAATCATGTCGTCCACGTGCTGTGCGATCCGAATGCGTTCCCAGTGTTGCTGTAGCACGGCCCGACTTCGCGTGAGTTCCTCGCGCTCGCGCTCTTGCACCTCAGCTGCGATACTAACGACTCCAGCGGTGACCAGCAGGAGGATGACCTGAAGTGTTACTATCCTGACACCCACCCGCTCCACCCCTGGCGGCAGTGGAGAAATCGACAGCGCCCACACATAGAGGAGGCAGGCCAGCAACGCCGTCGCCAATGCGCCGCCGCGGCGAAACCACAGGCCGGCCACGATAACGACGGCGAAGTAAATCCCGAAAAAGCGATCAGCCTCCGGCCCTGCAAAATACACCCAGAGCGAAATGAAGAACGTATCGACCATCACAATGATGGGGCGAGGGAAGGAGATTCTCTGCATATGCAGAACGAAAAGCACGACATTATAGAGAGCGGCCGCTGCAGTGGCTACAATGAGCAGATTGCCACGCATGCCTCTCGCATCAACGAACTGGGGCGAGAAGATCACGATTAGCAGGAATACCGTACGGAACACGGCGACTGCTATCTCTGTGTCGCGTCGTTGTAGGTCAACGCGAGATATAGGTGGTGAAGATGGCGCAGGCATTTCGTCCCTCAAATGTCTTCGACGTTTCGGCGAGTGCCCGTGGAATCCTGCCAAAGCAATAAAGGGATGATACCAGCGGCAGACGGGCGAGGATGCGAACTGATAAGCGAGCTATGGTATAAATGATGTGGAGGCGTGAGAGGCGGTCTAGCGTCTCCACGTGGGCGGCCGGTTTGAAAGCGACACTCGGACCTTGGGGGGTACACGAATGCGCTTGAGTTGCGGTCGGCGTCTTCGTTTGATCGTAGTGGGTTCTTTTGCGCTCGGCGTGGCGGTCGTGGGAGGTTCCATCGCCGCGCACACAGCCACACAAGACCTCACCAGCTTGACAGAGCGCCTCGAACAGTTGGCGCGCGAGAAGAACCGCGTCCAGGAGAAACTTCGCACTGTCAAGCGACGTCAGCGCCAGGTCACCCGTCAGCTCCAAGATCTCGATTACAGGCTTTCCCGTGCCGAGTATCGCCTTCACACAGTTTCTGCCAGCGTCGCCACGACTCAGGCCGAGCTTCGAAAAGCTGCGGAGGAATTCGAACAGGCAGAGGCCAAGCTTCTCGAACAGCAATCATGCATATCGGAGCGATTGATAGCTATCTACAAGCGTGGCGAAACGAGCACTCTTGAAGTTCTTCTCCAGTCTTCCAGCTTCTCAGACCTCGCTAATCGACTTTATCTCTTGAATACCATTATTTCCCGCGATGCAGAGATTCTACATGAATATGACTCGGCCCACTACGCAGCGGCCCAGCGCCAATCGGAGCTAGAGTCTCGCCACGCAGAACTGATATCACTCCAGACCGAGATTGAGCAAGAGAAACGGCGTACGTCCAAAGAACGCGAAGCAACCAAGGAAAAGAAACTCTCCATCCTCGAAAACCGCTCCGCCTGGGAGCACGCCCTCGCCGAGCTCGAGCAGGACTCATCCGAAATCGAGACGATGCTCCAGCGGTTGGGACGAACACCCGAAGGACGCGCTCGGGCATCGAAGCAATGGAACGGCAAGTTCACCATGCCGGTACATGGCCGTCTTAGCTCGGGATACGGCTACCGACGACACCCAATCTACAAAGTCCGTAAGTTCCACACCGGCATCGACATAGCGGCTCCTACAGGAACACCAATTCGATGCGCTGGCGACGGCACCGTCGTACATGCGGCCAGGTGGGGCGGGTATGGCAACTGCATTATCGTCGACCATGGAGGTAGTCTCGCTACCTTGTACGGACATTGCTCTCGCCTCGCCGTCACCAAGGGCCAGCGCGTTACCGAAGGCCAAGTGATTGGCTACGTCGGTAGCACCGGGATTTCAACAGGACCCCACCTCCACTTCGAGGTCCGCAAAAACGGGCGGCACACGAACCCAAACCCTTACCTCAAGTAACGGCGCTGCTATCGAAGGCGGATCACGTTTGACACAATCCTCCTTCGCGGAGTAGAATTCCGCAGTCGAAGCCGCGCGGCCGCCGCGTCCAAACCAAGGCATGCCCGCGGCTCAATCATTTTGACATTGGTAGATTTGGAGGACGGCCGTGACTGACCTTCTGCTCTATGACACCACTCTGCGGGATGGTGCTCAGACAGAGGGCATTGCTTTCTCTGCCGACGATAAAGTCAAAATCGCGCGCAAACTCGACGACCTTGGCGTCGCCTATATCGAGGGTGGTTTTTCACATCCAAGCATTCGTACCGATATGGAATTTTTTGCTCGGATGCGAGAGGAGCCGTTGCAGAACGCGAAGCTTGTGGCATTCGGTCTGACCCGGCGCCCGCAAACCCCGGTAGACGAAGATCCTGGAGTCCGCAATTTAGTTGAGTTAGGTGTCCCCGCCGCGGCCATCGTCGCGAAGACATGGGACCTCCATGTCACCGAGGCGCTGCGGTCGGATCTCGAAGAGAATCTCGCGATGATCCGGGATACCGTCCAGTATGTAAAAGAGCACGGCGTCGAAGTCTGCTTTGACGCCGAGCACTTCTTCGACGGCTTCAAACACAATCCAGAGTATGCAGTTCAGTGTCTGAGGGCCGCCGCTGAAGCGGGCGCCGACGCCATTTGCCTGTGTGACACCAATGGGGGCATATTTCCGAACGAAATCCGAGAAGCAGTCCAGCTGATTCGCTCGGAAATTTCAACACCGCTGGGCATCCACGCCCACAACGACTGTGAGTTGGCCGTCGCGAACACCCTAGCGGCCGTCGAAGCAGGCGCCGTCCAGATCCAGGGCACGATCAACGGATATGGAGAGCGTTGCGGCACGGCGAATCTTTGCTCTGTGATTCCCAACCTGCAGCTGAAGCTGAAGAGGGACGTCCTTTCCGAGGAACAGCTCGCCCAGCTCTACGAGACGGCCCATTACATCGCCTCAATCTCGAACATGCCGCCACCGGAACGCGATGCCTATGTCGGCCGCAGCGCTTTCTCTCACAAGGGTGGAATGCACGTCGATGCGATGCTGAAACATCCTCGAACTTACGAGCATATCCACCCCGAGGCAATAGGAAACGAACGTCGATTTCTCGTCTCCGACCTCGGCGGAAGAGGCACGGTCATTTTCAAGGCCCAAGCGCTCGACCTCGGGCTCGACAAGGACTCCGCTCAGACGAAAGCCATCATGGAGCGCCTCAAGGAGATGGAACACGCGGGCTATCAATTCGATGGAGCCGAAGCCTCATTCGAGCTTCTTATCGAGAAGAGCGTTGGTCGGTATCAGCCGCGGTTCGACCTCGAGGGCTTCCGCGTCATCGTCGAGAAAGATCGCTCGGGAGAGATACGGACCGAGGCAACGATCAAGTTGAAAGTCAACGGCGACGAGGAGCATACAGCAGCAGAAGGTGATGGCCCGGTTCACGCCCTGGACAACGCCCTGCGGAAAGCGCTGGAACGATTCTATCCCCAGTTGTCCGGTATAAGGCTGACCGACTTCAAAGTCCGCGTCGTCGATGCTCCCTCCCAGGCCACCGCTGCTGCCGTCCGCGTCATGGTTGAATCTCGTTCCGGCGCAAACACCTGGACGACCGTCGGCGTTCACACCAATATCATTGAGGCGAGCTGGCAGGCCCTTGTAGATGGCGTTGAGTACGGCCTTCTCAAGAGCTTGGACGAGCCGAATCCCGGTCAGTAAAACCCTCTCAGCAAAACACAAGGCAGGAGCATCGCTCCTGCCTTCTCTATTCTGAGCCAACTGGGACGAACGGGCTAGCCGCTTTCGCTCTCGCCCTCGCCTGACTGCTTCTTCCGGTAGTCCTCGATGGCCGACTTCAAAGCCTGCTCGGCCAGCACGGAGCAATGCATCTTCACCGGCGGCAGCCCCCCGAGAGCTTCGATGACAGCTTTGTTGCTGATCTCCAACGCCTCATCGACGGTCTTCCCCTTCACCAGTTCTGTGACCATGCTGCTGGTCGCGATGGCGGCCCCACATCCAAACGTCCGAAACTTCGCGTCTTCGATCTTGCCGTCTCTGACTTTGATGCTCAACTCCATAATATCGCCGCAGACAGGATTGCCGACCTTGCCAACACCGTCTGCATCCTCAATAGAACCCACATTCTGTGGATTCCGGAAATGCTCCATTACCTTATCGCTGTACACGCCTGTCTGCTCCTTCTCGATCCCCCACATGCACTCGATTCGTGGAGCGCAATGTTGGCTCCTGCTCACTGCACATTCAGGATGTTGCTCTGACCTATCCTCCACGATTGTCATCCGTATCCACCACCAGCGTCACCGGACCGTCGTTCACGAGGTGGACCTGCATCATCGCCTGGAAGACGCCCGTCTCCACGGGAAGTCCAAGTTCCCGCAGCCGGGCGACGAAGACTTCGTAGAGCCGGTCGGCCTCGGCTGGCGGAGCGGCCTTCGTGAAGCTAGGCCGCCTCCCCTTCCGACAGTCTCCATAGAGTGTAAATTGGCTGACGACAAGGAGGCTCCCACAGACCTCCTCGACCGAGAGGTTCATCTTGCCGGCTTCGTCTTCGAAGATACGGAGCCCCGCGATCTTGTCGGCGAGCCAGTGCGCCTGCTTGTCCGCGTCTTCCTCCCCTACCCCAAGCAAAACGAGCAGGCCACGGCCGATCTCGCCCACAACCTTCCCATCCACTTCCACCCGTGCCGAACCGACTCGCTGAACCACTGCACGCAATTTCGAACCTAGGCCTTCTTCGGAAATTCGCTCAGCAGGTTGGCCATCTCGATGGCTGCTCGAGCTGCGTCCGCCCCGCGATTCCCCGCTTTCGTGCCGGCGCGTTCGACTGCTTGTTCAATAGTGTCCGCCGTCACGACTCCATAGACGACTGGCAAACCTGCCTTCAGCGAAACTTGAGCAATGCCCTTAGCCGTTTCCGAAGCGACGTAGTCGAAGTGCGGTGTGGCCCCTCGGATGATGGCGCCCAGACAAATAATAGCATCGTACTTCCCGCTCTCCGCCATCTTCTGAGCAGCCAACGGCAACTCGAACCCGCCGGGGACCCACGCGACTTCGGCCGCTTCATCGCCGGCCCCATTGCGGTGGAGGGCGTCGAGCGCCCCGGAAAGCAACTGCCTCGTGATCAACTCGTTGAAGCGACTGGCGACGATTCCAAAACGAAGCCCTTGCGCGAGCAGCTTTCCTTCATACATTTTCACCCCTGTCTTCCTTTCCGCTGTCATCGTCCTCGAACACATCTGTGAGGAAGTGACCCAGCTTGTCCCGTTTGGTCCGCAGATAGCACTTATTCGCCTCATTGGGTGGAATCTCGAGTGGCACGCGATCGACCACCTTAATTCCCATCCCTTCGAGCCCAACGACTTTCCCAGGGTTATTGGTCATCAAGCGAATCTCGTTCAGCCCGATATCCGCGAGAATCTGTGCGCCTATACCGTAGTCACGAATATCAGGAGCAAAGCCCAGGAGCTCGTTCGCCTCCACCGTGTCGTGCCCGTGCTCCTGTAGCTCGTAAGCTCGTATCTTATTGACCAGGCCTATACCTCGCCCCTCCTGCTGGATGTACAACAAGACCCCTGATCCCTCATCCACCATTTTCTGCATGGCCGCTTCGAGCTGATCGCCGCAATCGCAACGAAGCGAATGAAAGACATCCCCAGTGAGGCAGCTCGAATGTACGCGCACCAAGGTAGGGCCGGGGCCGATCTCGCCGTAGACGAGAGCGAGGTAGGGTTTGGTATCGACCATGCTTTCGTAAGCGTGGACGACGAACTCTCCAAATCGTGTCGGAACCGTCGAAGTTGCGGCTCGACGGACAAGCTCCTCCCGCTCGCGGCGATATTTGATGATCGACTCGACGGTGACGATGCGCACGTTGTGCCGTCTCGCGAACTCTTCGAGTTTCGGCAGCCGCATCATCCCCCCATCGTCGCCCATAATCTCGCAAATCACCGCTGCCGGATAGAGCCCCGCCAGGCGCGCCAGATCGACGGACGCCTCCGTCTGGCCGGCGCGGACTAGCACCCCGCCATCCTTCGCCTCCAGCGGGAACATGTGCCCCGGCCGGGCCAGATCCGTCGGCTTAGTCTTCGGGTCGATCAGCACCTGGACAGTCTTTGCCCGATCGAAAGCGGAAATCCCCGTCGTCGTGCCGTGGATAGCATCCACGGAAACCGTAAATGCCGTGCCGTGAAGCGCACTCTGCTGGCCATCGGCGACCATCGGATGCAGATCCAGCTCGCGAAGCCGCTCATGCGTCATCGAGACGCAGAGCAACCCTCGCGCCTCCTTCGCCATCAGATTGATGATCTCGGGGGTGGCGAACTGAGCCGCTACCGTGAGATCGCCTTCGTTCTCTCGATCTTCATCATCGACGATGATAATCGGACGGCCGGCTTTGACATCCTCAATGGTCTGCTCGACCGTCGCGATCGTGCTTTCCTCTTCACATCCACTCATAATTCCAACTCCGATTCGGACAGCCAGGACAATAACTTCTCAGAGTCTCCTTCCCCCTTCTGAGCAGCTAAAAGCCTCTCGATATGCTTCGCCATCAAATCCGACTCGATGTTCACCCGATCCCCGGGTCGGAGACTGCCTAACGTCGTCGCCTCCAGTGTTGTGCCGACCAAGGAAACTCCGAAAGCTCTGCCGACTGGTTCCCGTACAGTCAAACTTGCTCCCTCCACCGAAACCGACCCCAAGTCCACGAGATAGCGTTCGACTCCTGCAGGACACTCTAACCGCAGGGACTTTGTCTCACCCCGCTCCTCAACGGACAAGACCGTTCCAATCCCGTCGACATGTCCTGACACCAAATGTCCGCCGAGACGATCCCCGACGCGCATCGGCCGTTCCAGATTCACGCGATGGTTCCGCCGAACCGAACCGAGAGTCGTCTGCGCCGCCGTCTCCGGCAGCAGCGATGCCCAAAAGCAACCCCGGTCGAGCTTCTCCACAGTAAGACAGGGCCCACTGACCGCAATGCTGTCTCCCCTGCTGAGATCATCGAGCACACGCTCGGCCTTGATACAGAGGCTCAGGCCACGCCCCCGCGAAACTTCGACGATAGTTCCAATTTCCTCTATCAGTCCTGTGAACATCCGTCCTTCCGCACAATATCAGCGCTGATCAACAAGTCATCCCCTATCCGACGCGTTCGCATTTTTCCGAGTCGCAATGCGTCGGCAAGGGTAGCACTTCCATCTCCATCGACTGGGCTCGGGGCATCGCGCCCGCCGATTATCATCGGCGCCAAGAAGAAGTATACCCGATCCACCATATCGGCCGCTAGCAGGGCGGCCGACAGCGTGCCGCCGCCCTCCACCAAGATGCTCTGCACATCTCGCTTCCCGAGACGTCTCATAAGGGCCGGAAGATCGACTCGACCCTCGAGGCAAAGCAACCTCCACACCTCCGCCCCAGCCTGTCGAAGCTTGTCGATGCGCTTCACCGGCGCATCTTCGCCCACGGCGATCACAGGCGGAATCTCGTCGACCGAGAGCAGCGCTGCATCGAGCGGAGTTCGCCCTGCGCTATCGACCACGACACGCAGCGGACTTCGCCCCCGTGCCCGTCGGACCGTCAGCTGAGGATCGTCAGCCAGAACAGTGCCAATTCCCACGAGAACGGCGTCATGACTCGCCCGAAGCCGATGTCCAACAGCCCTGGCCTTCTCTCCTGTAATCCAGCGAGACTCCCCCGAAACGGTTGCTATCTTCCCATCGAGGCTCATAGCCGCCTTGAGCGATACCAACGGAAGACCGGTCTGCACATGCTTGAAGTAAGCGGCGTTCAATCGACGCGCCTGCTGTTCGAGTACGCCGACTTCGACCTCGATGCCCGCTCGACGTAGTTGGTCGAATCCCTTTCCGCAAACCTGGGGGTTCGGATCACCGACAGCAGCAACGACCTTTCCAATGCCAGCCCGGATGATAGCATCAGTGCAGGGCGGAGTTCGCCCCTGATGGCTGCACGGTTCCAAAGACACGTAGAGCGTTGCCTCTATCGCTTTGTCGCCTGCCTCGCGCAGCGCCCAAATTTCGGCATGGGGTCCGCCGACTTCTTTGTGGTAGCCTTCGCCGACGGCCTTCTCGCCTCTGACAATAACGGCCCCCACCATCGGATTGGGGCTCGTCCTCCCCTGCCCTCGGGCCGCCAGACGCAGCGCTCTCGCCATCCATTGGGAATCTCGTCCGCTCACTCGTCTGAATCGCCTCCCTGAACGCCTTCCGGCTTCTTCTTGCCCGCCAATTCGTGGCCGACGAACTCCTCCATATCCCGCCAAATCTGCTGCCTTCGTTCGGTATATCGATTCTCCACTTCCTGAAGGTCGGCGAGCATTATCCAGACAAGGACAACGGCCGCCAACAAACAGCTCGTCCAATAGACGAGAAAAAGCTGCGGCCGCTCCTGCGGTGCGGTGAGTCGCAGTATGAAGACACCCACGAAGACGGCCACCAGCAGCGCGAGCAAGAGCAATCCCGCAACGACCCTGAGCACTAGTCGGCGGCGCGTGATCAGCGTGCGACCGGCCTGGAAACTCCTGATTTCCAGCAGCAGCAACACGAGCACGATCAACCCCAAAATCGTCAGCGAAATCCCAACAGCATACATATGGAGACCTTCTTGCTGGACTCGAAGTCACTACCTGAGCATGATAGCACCGGAGCAACGACGACGGCAAGGAAGCAGACTACCGAGCTTCGGGGAAAAACGCGACTAAATCGCCCATTATCCCTATTTAGCGATCATTCAAACGTCGCAACTAGCCAGATAGCGTAGTCCCCCGTAAATAGCAAACGAGTGCGGGAGGTGAGGAAAAAAAATCCTTTCGCGCAGGACCTGCTTACCAGAGCAGCGATTGAAAGGAGGCGCCGGCCACCACATCAATGAGAGTGCTAACTATCCCCGCAAACATCGAAGCACTGGGCAGATCTACCGTTCCACCGACTCCACCCACAACCTGCACTCCCAATCCAGATGGCTCGTCCGCGCCCATCATCCAGACGCGCGATCCCCGCTGGAAGTTCCCTGTTCTTGTGCCCCGCTCTCCTTCAACACCGGCTCCCAGATCACCCAATCCGTATCCGGCTCCTTTGACCAGGTGCCGTCGGGGTTTTGCTTGCGCTTGATCCATTGGGCATGGCCGTCCGCGAAGCCGTAATTGTCACTGCCGAGGTGACGAGGCTCGTCGGGCAACAACTCAGGACCGCCGGCCGCGTTCCAACCGGCATCGCTTTCGAAAATGATGATTAGGTCCGATGGTCTGTCAAGTGCTCTTCGGGGCAGCCCATCGACAGCCGCGTTGAACGCATACCCGCACTCAAGCTCGGGCGCGGCCGGGCATGCAAGAACGTTGTCGCTGGGTAGGTGCTGCATCGCCACATCGCACCACTGGCACGCGTCCCATTGCCCTTCTTGATCCTCCCAAACACGCGTTAGTTGCATCACGTTCTGCTTGC
>Ga0180437_10007014_pt1 | contig 14833 bp, 25 predicted proteins | sample SS_ome_4_FD_132410 | JGI IMG/M metagenome (GOLD analysis project Ga0180437, IMG submission 132410) | Hypersaline lake sediment archaeal communities from the Salton Sea, California, USA - SS_3_D_1 metaG | ecosystem: Environmental > Aquatic > Non-marine Saline and Alkaline > Hypersaline >...
GTTTATATCAGCGGTCAAAATCTCGGTTCCAGTCCCGGGCTTACGCGCATGTCTAGGGAGATGTCTCGGAAGGCTACATCCTCGTCGTAACCAACGGTGTCCTCGAAGGTCAGGTCTACCACCTGCTGAAACTCAAAGGCGTGCATGTACCAGGCCCGGTGATACGCGGCGAAGCCATGCCCCACGAAGTTCAACGGACCTCTTGTAGCAACGTTTAGCCCGGTGTTGAATGCCTTGAACACGAGGGACTTGGTCAACGGTTGTAAGAGGTCCTCGCACTGGTCCCGCGCCGCCCGAGCTACGTTCTCGGCACTGGTGGGAATGACCACGTAGATCGTGACGGGCTGGATGAGCTGCTGCCGGAAGTTATCCCCCCGTTGTAGGTTGTCCACGGCGTCGGAGTTAATGTAACGGCTCTTGCTCGCCGTCACGTCACCCAAGACCACGAAGCCCCAGATGTCCTCCTGCACCTGTTTGGTGTAAGCGTCAACGATCAAATCCTCACTGACCGTGGCCGAGATGCGCGGCAAGCTCTTCGCGACGGGTTCTCCCATCGCTGGACTAGCCAAGGTGGCCGGCACGGTAAAGGTGAAGGAGGTGGTGCTCGGGACGGTAGCTACCTCCCGCAGGCCGTTGTACTGGTTCAGGTAGTTGGCCCCGTTCAGCAACTTCGGGCTCCCGGTGGCCGTCGTCGCCCCACTGTCCGCCATGGTAAAGGTGACCGTGTTTCGATTGGGGACGGTCAGCACGGCGAAGGTCCCGTTGAACTCGGCCTCGGTGGCGTCGGCGATCTCCGCCGTGGTGCTAAACCCCTCGGTGAGATCGTGCGCCGTGGCCGTGACCATGGTCCCGACCACCCCCGAGCGCGTGAGGGTACTTATCGTGATTGGCGTCTGGGCATCCGTGATGTTCACCTGCTTCCCCGCTGCCAGCCCGTGCGCCACGTCGGTGACCGCCGTGGCTGTACCCCCGGACTGGGTCAAGGAGGTGATGTTGATATTGGTCGTGAACACGTCTGAGTGCTTCGGGAGCACCGCGGCAAGCTGCTGGACTATCTCAGAGGCCTTCATTGCCGAAGGGCCCTGATGATGCCATTCTGGAAATGTAGCTCGGCATTGCGCTCCGTGGCCTTAACCGCGTTCCCCAAAGAGGGTCGTGGGGCCATGTCACGGGTGCCATCTTCAACGTAGCCCGCGTAATCGGGGGCTGGCTTAGCTCGATACCCCACCCCATAACCAAACTCCATGGAGCTCGCCCCTTGCACCCGCCAGCCCATTGATCGACGGAGCGTACCACGGAGGTTCGCATGGGTCTCACCGGGGGCCGAGGCCACGTGCCGACGGCGTCGGCCGGCTGGGCCACGTACCACGTAGGTCCGCCCCTTCTTAGGCTTCCGGAGGATCTCCTTGTTGGCCGTTTGCCGGAGATCTTTACCGAGCTCAAAGAAACCCGCCCGGATGCCCTGAGCGGTCCGTGTGCCCAACTGATCCACGGAGAGATAGACCTCCCGGTTGCGGCGCCCTGGTTGGATCTCAATCATACCTGACTGGTCCCCTTGTCCACGCACTGCAGGCGCATAAACTCATGCTGCTCGTCCATGTCCTCAACCGAGATGATGTCAAAGCGCCGGCTATCATACAAGATCCAGGTCTCTGCCGTGACCGTGGCATCATACTGGATAAAGATCTCATGGGTCAGGTTCACGTCCCGTTGGTTTACGCCATCAAAGAAGGTCTTACCGTGCGCTGTCTGAATCGAGGCCCAACGCTCGTTGTCCTCGGTAAAATCCTCAGTGAAGTCAGCGTCCCCGAAGATCGGCGGGACGATGTCTCGATCTTGCAGGACGATGCGCTGGTCTAGGTCCCCGAGGCAGACCGTGCGGCGCTTGTGACCGACTCGGGCGCGACAGCTCATAGGTGGAGCTTCCGAGATACCCCAAGCAGGGCAGAGACCCCCAGGGCCATCTCCTTTGATACCGCGCAGGTCAGGTCACGGTTCTTACGCCAATGTCCCACTAGGAGCAAAACGGCTTGGACAAAGGTGCCAGGGAGGGATGCCACGGTAGTCCCGTACCCCGTAGCGTAGACCACAACCCCCGCCGCCCGAGCACGTAGGCTCGTGGGCCAACTAGCGGCATCGTTTAGACACAACCGATCATCAGCGGTGTCCACAAAATAGTCAGCAAAGGTCGCATCCGCAGCATTCGCCGCGTTATACGTCGTGAAGGAGGTGATTGATTGCACCGGGCCATTGTACAGCTGCAGGAAATTACCTGAGGGGAATGTGTCCAGGGTCACGGTCCAAGCCTGGGTAAACAAGGAACGCCGCCCCACCAGTTCTACATAAGCCACCGCGTTATTGACATAGATCAATAGCTCATTAAGCACGGCTTCATTTTGAGACTCCACCTTAAGGTGCGTCTTCACCGTCTCCAGCAATGGGGTATTATTAGGCGCCGTCGTCTGCTTGATCGAGACGATCCTGGGTATTACCTCGGGACGAGTGACGCTGCTCAACACTTATTTGTTCTCCGGGGCGGCCCCGCGGTTCTTGTTGGTCCGCTTGGCACGCTTTTTCTTAGGGGGAGGGGCTTCTGGCTCCGTCACATCGGCCGCGGGGCCGGTGGTCTCGGATAAGATGTCAGCGTCGTGCCCCCGAAACAAAGCCTCAGCTATCTCTGGGGTAACATCATGCTCCTCCCCCGGATAAGCATCAAAAGCATCACCACCACCGCAGGGTAAGGAAACCTTCTTTAGGATCTTGACTCGCATCTCATCTCCTGCTTAAAAAGAGCCCGCCCCGGGGAGAACTGGGGCGGGCAAACGCCTAACTTACGTTAGGCCGGAGGGTTCGCAGATGGGGCGTCATGTGCCAAACCGCCCAAGGCGATGATGGCGATGGGCGCCGAACCAGTGTTATTGGCTGGGGTCACGGTGCAGCGGACATAACGCTTGGTCCCGATGTAACCGATCTTAAAGGCAGAGGCATCCTCGGCGAACGTAAAGCTCGCCAGGGCCTCGGTGCCCAGCAGATCAATGTCTGCTACCGCAGCGGCATCAGACAGCCCAGAGTCGTCTCCCTCCTCAATGAGGGTGGTGAACGTGGCATCCGCGTCGGCCAAGGTCCCAGTGGCGATGAGAAACTCGATGGCCTCATAACCCTGCTTGTCCACGATCCCGGAGACTACTGCGGTGTTGTCGGTGACGGTGATAACGCCGGTAGCCGCGATCCCAGTGGGGGCGATGTTGTTGTGCAAATCACGCATTTTCTTTACTCCTGAAAGTAATCAGTGGGCCGGGGGATTAACCCCGGCCCATGTCAGCTTAAGCCGCCAGCTTGATGATCTTGATGGCGTCGAAGTTGGTCACATCCCCACCAGAGCGCTTGGTGGTATAAAACTCCACGAACGGCTTGGCGGTATAGGGATCAGGCTGGATGCGTACCCCCAGGCGATCCACCCAGGTGTACCCGCTGCGGTGGTCACCAAACGAACCTGACAAGGAGTCAGTAGCCGGCGTGGCGAAGTCCTGGGCGAACCGGACAGGGTAACCTAGCAGGGTCGAAGGCTGACCCACCGCGATGGACGGAATCCAGAGCGGGGTATCGTTCCCGGACAGGGCCAGAATCTTACCAATCAGGGTCCGATGCAGCAGCCACTGAGCGTTGCTGTAGTAGGGCTCCTTCAGGCTGGTAGCGATGGCCGCCAGCTGAGCGTAGGTTACGCCGCCGTTGGCCCCGGAGTTGATCTGCTCGACCTTACCCCAGTCCGTGCCAGCGGTGTAGGTGGTAATTCCACGCCCCTTGCCTACTCCGTCCCCGAGGATGAACTCGTTGGCCTCAACGCGGCCAAACTTGTTGGCTACCTTGCGGGCAATCCACGCCTCGACGTCGATCATGCTGTCATCCAGCAAGGTCTGGGTGGCATGTGGGCGTGCCTCCATGATGTGGGCCGTGATCTCACGTTTGCCGATCTGCGGGGTGTTGGTCTCGCCCTGAGACACCTGCTCCGAAGTACGATTGACGCTGAACTCCTCCGGATCTTCCAGGATCTCAAGGGAGAGGCTGGAGATGGTCTCCACGTTTACCACCTGGCGCATGGGTGAGCTCTCGAACTCTCGCTCGATGATCTTGTTGCTCATCTCCGGGGTTACGGTGTAACCACCGTCCGGGTCAGAGCCAACGGACAGGGCCTTGTATTCCTCTGCGCTCAGCTTACGGTCGTCACCCTTGCGCAGGAGCTTGTTCAGGGCTCCCTTGTAGGCCGCGTAGGCGTCTACGTCGATGGCATCCTCTTTCAGGGTCATGCCCGCCGCAAGCTTCCCGGCCTTAGTCGCGATGTGCGTGAAGAACTTGGTAGCGTTCTTGAACTCAGCATCTTTGTCATCGTAGCTGTCCGTGCCCAGGCGGGGTCGGTTCAGCTTGGTAACGGCAGCGTCGATGGAGCCTTGCATGTTGGCCATGTTCTCAGCCATCTTGGTGCGCAGGTCTTCCAGGAGGGGATCGATGTCACCCTTCTTGGCGAACTGATCCGCCGCCTGTTCCTGGGTGTGCTTGAACTCCTCGAAGGTGGTGTTCAGCTGCTCGTGGGTGGCCTTGACCTGAGCGGTAAGCTCGGCCACGGACTGGTCTAGGGTATTTTCGTCAGCCATTAGCTGGTCCTCGTGTAAGTTGCGATAATTGATGGATGGCATCTTTCAAGGTTGCCACCTGCTCCCCTACCTCAACCTCTCGCTGAGGGCCAATCTTTGCCGTGATGGCCTTTGCCTCCGTGCCGCTGAACCCTACCTCACGCAGGGTTTGCTCATATTCCTTGGCGTCGCCGGCACTCGCCAACAACGCGGTAACGTAACTTTTGACCCCGTCGCCCATGTCCAGGGCCTTGAACGGGCTCTCCATGTCCAACTTGGAGTAATACCGCTCTAGGTGACTGGTGACACGGCTAGCGGCCCCCTCTGGCAGGTCTACCCCGCCGCGCGCCCCGAGCACCGCCCCGGCGGCCGCGAAGATGCCGCGAGGAACCGCGGTCAAGGTGCCGCTGATCACGTCTGCCACGGGGAGCTTATAGCTGGTCACCGCCTCGGGGTTGTCGGAGTCATACCAGAGGAACGCCTTCCGGTATTGCGCCCAGTCCATGTCTGCGAGGCTGGTACCGCCCCCTGCCCACTGACGCACCCGGCCCTCGGCCGCGACGCTGTCCCACTGTCGGCCTCGATCTGCGAGAGGGAGGTCCTGGAAAGGCACCGCCGCCTTGACCCGCGTGACCCGGGCCCGCTGGTTGGCGGGGAAGGTGACTAGGGAGATCTCCCACAGGTCCACCTCGGTGATGGTGCGAACCCCCTTGGCGCTATCCCAATCGGCCCCACCTGGAGGGATGGCGAAGCCGATGGACATGGCATCTAGGGCGCCCGCCTTAAGCAAGGCATACGCTTCGTCGGCCTTGGGGACCCCTTGGCCAATTAGCAGTTGCCCCTGAACCTTTAGGCCACGCTTATCCTCCTCCATGACATCCCAAACCCCAATCGGCTGGGCGGGATCATGTTGCCAGAGGAGCTTGACCTTGGCAGGGGCTCTCTTCTTGAGGGTCTTGGTGAAGGCGCCGGCGGTGATGACGTCTCGGTCCGAGTCCAAATTGCCGAAGATGGCCCCATACCCGGTGAAGGTCCCGTCCGCCGTGACCTCTTTGATCTCAATGGGGATGTCGAGAGGCTCTTCAGCGCCATCGAGTTGGGCGTGCTTCAGGTGGAGCTGAGCCATAGGCGGTCTCGGGTGAACTATAAACGGGAGTTTATCATCTCTCCCCCTTATATTAGTATATTTTATACTCAAGGTAAACTCCTTCGCCGTTCGGCGATCTCAGCCGCGTCGTAGGTCGCGCTGCAGCGACAATTGATGATATTCCCCACGCTAGCCCCCAAGGAGGTGTCTCCGGGGTACATCAGCTGCTCACCCCCCACCCGGAAGGCTTGATCCATGGACACAACTTGCCCATCAGCGGTTAGGTGGGCTTCCCGAACCCGGTTGTCACTCACGCTGTCCCAACGCTTCGAGGGTTGTGCCTGGCGCGGTCCCCCACCCGCCACGGTAGGCTGCAGCCCACTCAAGACCTCCGCCTCGGTGGCCTTGGTGGCCTCGGCCGCGAGCTGGGTCTCGGTGGTCGCGATGCTCGTCCGGCGGCCCTGAAACTGCCGCTGCAGGACGGCTGCCCCAAGTACAGCGACCTCGACCGCCTCTAGGGGTGGTTGCTCTGGGGTACGCTCAGAGTGTACCAGCCGCACGGCCTGATGCATGTCATCTTCCGCCGTGTCGTTGATTCCCTCGGCGTGCTCCGTGGAGGTACGGTCAAAGAAGGGGGCTAAGGCGGCGGCGATGATCGTCTCTTCCTCCCCGGTGAGGGCGACCTCGGCGGGTAGCCGATCACTGACCTCCCCGGTGAAGGTAGCGTTCGTCAGAGCGTAGTGCTCTCGGAGCAGGTCCGTCAGCGCCGGGGTGTGTTCATCTAACCGTGGGATGATCCCGTGCGTTCCAACCGCCTGGGTAAAATCACGTAGCAAGACGCGATGATACCGCTCCAAGTGGCCTAAGAGGATACGCTCCAAGGCCAACTTCTGACGAAGGTCGGTGCGGACGCTCACTTAGCCGCCGCTCCCTGCACCGATGTTGCTGCTTCCACCGCCTATTTTATTCATCTTCATTTTCCTCCCGAACCGGGGTTGGATTGTCAACGAGCGGGCTGGTCCCCGCGGGGACCAAGGTAGCCGGGACCAGGACCACCTCCCCGGTCTCTGGCTCCTTCGGATACCCAACCGCCTCGCGCTTCTCCTCAATGCTCAAGAAGGTAGCCTCATTGATGCGGTCCCACACCGCCTCTCGGCGAGGAGCCAGGGCCAGGATCGCGTCCTCATCCAGCACGACCCGGTACTCATCCCCAAACTGCGGGGCCAACCAGGCGTTTAGCTCATCCTGCATGTTGTACAGCCAGGTCAACGCCCACTGCTCCCAGAACCCGACCCGTGCCTCTCGGAGGTTGGCAAAGGTATTATCCCCGGGGAGGCCCAAGAGCATGGGCGGCACGTCGAAGGCCATGACGATGTCACGGGCGGTCGTGTTCTTGCTGTTGATGTAGTCCATCTCGGCCGGGCTCAAGCTCATCCCCTGCCAGGTGAGCCCACCCTCCAGGAGCATGGGCCGACCAGCGTTGGCCGTGCCACTATACTGCTCGTCGATCTCTTTCTTGAGCCGGTTGTAGTTGTCCTCTCCCATCATGTCCGGGGCCCCTTCCTGCTTTGGGGCGTAGACCATCGCCCCGCTGGGCCGGGCACCGTTGTCCAGGAGGGACTTGTTCCACTCTAAGGTGGCGGTGTGGATGTCCACGTCATACGCGGCAGCCTCCAGGGGGCTCAGGCCATACCAGTCATTCAGGGGGTGGAACTGCTTCAGGTGGCGAATGGCGTTCTCATCAACGTCCCACCTCTTTGGCTGGGCGGTGCCTACGGCATACTCATACGCCTGCACCCCCTGTAATCCTGGGATCACCTTCATCCGGTCCGGACGCAAGGCATGTAGCTCGGTGGGTGGGCGACCCGGGGAAGGATGGACGGCCTCAATGTACATGTTCCCGGAGATGCTGTCATAACCGCATAAGGCGCCAAAGAAGGCACTTCCCCCTTGGAACTCGTTGGGGCGTCGGAGGAGCTTGGCCAAGTCAGACTCCGGGTCCTCTTCCCATTCCCCATTAACTAGCTTCTGGACCTGCCACACGGCCTGCTGAACCGCGGTCATCCGCTCATTGACCGCCTTGTAAACAATGATGTTCTTCTGGTACCCCTCCTCCGCAAACTTATCGTAGCGGCGGGGGGTCCAGACCGGTTGACCAAGGCTCTGTAGGGAGATAAGTGGGGCTACCGCGGAGGCTTTCTGCAGTAACCAAGACCCAAAGCGTTGTCGAAAATTCATCCTAGCCCCTATGGATAGTGCCGCGCGCCAATAACCCGCACGGTAAATTCACTCAACCCGGAGAGGTTGTCTTGCACCAGGGCGCTAAATAAGTCTTTAGAACCACGTCCAATCCGCAACCCACGTTGGGTGTCGAAGGGGAAAGCCGCGGCAAGATCCACAGTGATCGCCCGAGCGTTGTCGTTGCCCGCGTTCCAGTTCGACAAGCTAACGAAGGTCCCGCCGGATTCAATGGTCATCTCCCCGGTGGTGGTCACAGCGTCAAGCAGCAAGGTGGTTTGCCCGTGTTCCTCGGTGTAAAGCGTCCACCCATTTGTCAGGGCCGGGAGGTCTCCAAACTTGTTGTTGGCAATCTGCCCGCTAGCTATCAGGATCTGGATCTGGGTGATATACAGGTCATATTCGTTGTTAGCCGTGATGCTAAAGGTCTGCGGCGTGACGGAACCGTCCACCGCCATGTTGAAAACCGCCCCGTTATAGATGTAATCATTAAAGTACCGGGCCCGATTGATCGTCCCACTGGGGAGGATGTCGGGGATCGCGGTAGCCGTGCGCAGGGCAAAGTTGGTGTCGACCAGGGCACTGCGGCGCTGGCCACCCTGCCCATTGACGATGTGGACCGGGGCGGCCATTAAGCGTGGTGCCCCTCGGTGTAATCGTAATAGCTTAGGCGCACCCGCGCTTGCCCGGTGGTATGATCCGTCACGAGGCGCACGGTTAAGGTATCATTCTTGCCCAAGACGAGCGTCCCATTTTTATTAAATACGAAGTTATCAGTCGTCGCCTCCGGGTGCCAATAGTCAAACGGGGTAAGCGTCCCGGTCAGGGTCGGGTTACCCGTATACGCTGTGATATTAGAGACTACCCCACTGGTCCGGTTCATATTAATCGGGGTAGTTACTACCCCGCCCGAGGCATATTCACCCCCAAAGACAAACTCAAGATAGGTTGCCTCTCCAATGGACCCGCCTGCTAGGCTCTGCACGGAGGGCCGCATGAAGGTAAAGATCATGTCGTCCGTGTCAGAGTTATTTTTAAGGTGCAGGAGGTTGTACGTTGCAGCCCCAGCGATCGTGACTGTCCCTAAGAGTTGATTTGCCTTCCCCTCGTCAAAGCTCGCGTGTTGCTGAACCGGGAAACTAACGGCGACCGTCTTTAAACGGTTTGTTGGATCTACCGCGGCCTGATACCCTCGGCCTTTACCATCATCTATCCTCATAGCTGCACCCCTGCTACGTGCTTGGTCAACCCAAGCGTGACTCGGGCGGTGGTGACCTCGGCCGCGGTTACGGAGAAAAGGAGAGAGGTATCCAGGCCCAAGATGACCGTGCCGTCAATCGGATAAATGAACGGTTGCCCCGCTGCCACCTCAAATGCCGTGACCTGGTCCTGAACCGCGGTGTCCACCACCAAATCCGCCCCGCCCCCACCGGTATAAAACATAGCGTCGAGCGTCTTGTTCGAGGTGCGATTGCTATTGGTTGGGGTTACGGCGGTACCACCGCTCGCGTATAAGGCGTCAAAGTAAACTGAGATCACCGCCGCCTTGTCGCACGTAATGATCACCGCGTAGACCTCCAGCTCAATCGAGCTGTTGGCCCCCTGGACCAAGGCACTTGGGGTCTCTACCGAGCCCCCCGGGACGCTCGTCTGGTGGTAGCTGTAGAAAAAGTCCTTGTGATAACTGGCGTGGTGCGCTGGGTGCGAGACGGTATTCGCCAGGACGTGCGCCCGGCCATGATCATCCACCTGCATCCCGTGGCCAGTCCCACGAGCATCGACAATTTGTTCCGTCATCTAAAGGTCCCTCCGCAGCTCATCGGGGTCACTCTCAGTGATTATAGCGAGTTGAAAGTTCAAGACGTGTAGCTCCCGGCGAATGTCCTCGAGCAGGCGGTGAGTGACCTGGTCCGCGGTCCCCACGGGGCGAGTAAGCGCTTCTGGGCCTTCTTCATCGGGGTGTGTCTCCGGTCCCAGCGCCGGGGAGATGATCTCGGCCTGTACCCGCTTGTCAAAGAAGTCAGGGCCACTCATCAGAAAACCTGAAGGTTGACCACGGTTGGTGAGGTTGCTCCGTCGATTGTCGCCCTGATCCAGAGACCCGCAGCAAACCGAATGGTCCGCATATCATTCGTGGTAAAGGTCGACTCCCCCGTGTCATCCCGGAACCAAGGGCCCTCAGGGGAGGGGGCGTACTCCAGGTTAACAGTGGCCTCGGCGAAGGAGCCCCAACAGAAGATGGTACGGACCTGGCCGTCGTGGTTCTGCGACACCCCGCTGGTGTATCGTCCACCCGGGACCCCGCTTTGAGCCTCTAAGAGCTTGTGGGCCATCCCTAGAACGCCGTGGCGGTGACGCTGCCCCCGGTAGCCCCTGCCAAGGTAACTCTCCACCACATGCCAGGGCGATCCTGGAACTCAATGGTGCCGTTGGCCGTGAGGGTCTGGGCAGAGGGCACGAAGGTGCTGCCGTCGTGGCTATACTCGAGGGTGAGGGTACCGCCGCCCCAGGTGCCAGAGGCCACGATGACAAGGGTAGAGCTGGAGCCCGACTGTTGGGCGTCAGAGGAAGCGTTATCAGAAGCAACAAGGAGCGCGATGGACATGCAGTGAGCCCTGACTGACTATAAGTAATGGTTATATTAACCCATTTTTCTATAACAGTAAACTTATAGTTGACGCACCCCGGGCCGGGTCTCAGGGCGCGCCAGCTTATTGAAAGCCCCACTCCCAGCGTCGATCTGGTCCTTGAACCCGCTCCGGGGGAAGGTCTTATGCTCGTCGATGAAGACCTGGTTCCAAGCCCCACGGACCAGGAACACGTTCTTCGCCTCGACCTGCACGGCGTACGGCTCGGCGCGGACGGCCTTGTCCCCCGTGGCGCGCTGGGAGCGGATGTTATATCCCGCCAGGTTGCGTACGGTGGCCTGGGCAGACTCCTTGCCCCCGGACCCGGGTTCCTGCTCGGTGTAGATCTCCACTAGATCCCCGTCCAGCTTGGCCGTCTGCTTCATGGCACGCTCCCGGGCAGGGGCCTCCCACTGTCCCCGCACCACGTCCAAGACATAGTATTGACCGTCTGCACAGAGCCCCATCTTGACCCCCGCCGTCCACGCCCCGCCGTCCTTGGTCCCGGCCTTGTCCCAGTAACGGACGATCTTAATCAGCTTTGGGGCCGCATCCACGATTGATAGCTCCTGCCAATCAAAGAAGCCACCGGTCCGCGGGGCGGGACGCTGCTGAAGCTGCCCAGCCGTGGCGTAGGTCCCCATCACCTTCTTGTCACGCTCGACCACCTCTCGAGGGAACCGCTCTGGGAACAGGAGCTCTCCCTCTTCGGTCCGCGGGTCGCGGAACCCGAGGCTTGTGGTGGTCTGGTGCGGGTGGTCCGCCTCATACTCCATGGGGAGCATCAGGTGCTCGTAGCCCAGGTCCTTCTCCAGGATGTGACCGGCTACGTCCTTCTCATGGAGGCGCTGCATCACGATCACGATGGCCGAGGAGATCGGGTTATTGAGCCGGGTGGGTAAGGTCTCGTCGAACACCCGCAGGGCCGTGTCGCGATGGGCGTCCGAGATGGCCGCCTCTACCGAGTGCGGATCATCCCACATCACCCGGTCCCCGCGCCTACCGGTCATTGACTTCACCGGGCACGAGATGCGCCACCCGGTCCGGTTATTCTCGAAGAAGGTCTTGGCGTTCTGGTCACTGGTCAAGGTCGTGGGCCACCGCTCCTGATACCAGGGAGAGGTAATGAGCCGGCGCATCTTCATCGTATCCCGGGTCGCCAGGCTCTCCTCATGCGAGGCCCCGATGAACCGGTAGGAGGGCTTTTCCAGGGGGCCCCACTCCCACGCTGGCCAGAAGACATTGACCAACATTGACTTCATGGTGCCCGGGGGGATGTTGATCAAAAGGCGATTGAGCTGCCCGTCGGTGATGGCCACCAGGTGCTCGGCCACCGCGTCGATGTGCCAGCCGTGAACGTAGGGCTGCTCTGGCTCCAGGACTGGCCAGGCTAGCTTCACGAAGTCAACGAAGGAGCGTTTACAGAGCTCACGCTCCACGGCGAGGTAGTCGCCGTGGGTGATGGTTAGGCGTCTAGGAAGGCTATCCAGCTGAAGATGCATCGTCAGACGGTTCTACCCGCGATAAGATGATTCCCCGGAGGGCCTCGGTCGAGAGCTCGTCCGCGTCTAAAGTGTGTTCAATAGGTTGACCATCTGGGCCAGAGTGCTCGATGGCTTTGCGTTTCGGGGCTACGTACTGGGCTAGTTCCTTATACGCATCATGAGCCAGCTTCAAGTTCCCATCTGCCTCGGCGCGCACGGCGACGGTAGCCATGCCCTCGATAGGGTGCTTGCAGCCAGTCGCTTGAATCATCTCGATCAGCTCCTGCTTATCTCTGTTCGGGGTTCCGGCTTTGCGTCCCCCGGTCTTTGGTCCACCTTTCGCGCCCATGATGTATCCCGTCTACAGTACACGAGGAAAATTATAACCTATCCCAAGAACCGCGGTTTATTCGCTTATATAACTATAGGGCATAAATTATAGTTTTATTATAATTTTTCGATATATGCAAGTTACCCGACAAGGGAAAAGTATATTAGATATTAGTAACTGCACCTATATTAGACATCACTTAATATCTCGTAACTCTTTGTATTCAGTGTATTATTTATTTTTATATTAGATATATTAGATATATTATCAATTTCAAACGTATATTCAGGTAATTTCCTTTCAATTTTTCCTATAGTTATAAGGGAGAGAACCGTGTTATAATAGTCATACAGTTTTATAACTAGCCCCTAGGAGCCGCCATGGCCCGCCCCGTGACCCGCGAATCATACCTCTCCCCTGACATCATGGTCGGAATCGATAACCTGTTCCCCAAGCGCACGAACTTCGCCGCCCTGGCCGAGGTTCACGTTCAGGTCCTGCACCGCATGCTAAACCAACTTCCTTGTAACGAGGAGGACGTGGCCGCGGTGACCCGAACCTGGGACCGTTATCGCCCCGCGGCGGTGAGAGAGTTGATCAACAAGCCCACGGCAGAGCTGTCCCCCCGCGACCGGCTCCGGTTGTATGAGCTCGTCACCAAATCGTATCAGGCCGCGTATGGGGCAAAGGTCCCCGAGGGGCCGCGCTAAAGGACCGGGTAATCCCTCGCCAGCGCGGCCTGAAGCCGCGTCAAGGTGTTGGGGTGCATGACGTAAGCCGCGTCCAGCTCTAAGACAAGGGCGGTCTCCCCAAAGATCTCCCGCAACCACACGTCATAGGCTTCGCGGAATGAATCGGAGACTAATACCTTTTGGCTTAATCGTTCCCGCCCCTGGAACTCCGGGATCAAAACGCTCGTCCTTACCGGTACCCCTGAAAAGGTGCGTGGCCCTGAATTTAATTGGTCTGTGCTCATGTCACTCCTTCGTTTCAACGGTTAAATCCCCACCCACCGGCTCCCCAGCAACAGGGCCAGCACCACGGCTCCCATCATCACCCTAGCCACGTCATCACCTGCAGGCTGACCTGTGCCACCCCGAGTGTCCCTAAAACCGTTAGGATGGCACAGAGGGCGAGGAGGGGGATGTCTAAGGGCTCCTCACTCATCTCACTCATCCCACACCTCCTTCTCAGGGTCAGGCTCCCGTAGGGCCTCTATGCGGCGGCGTTTAGCCACCACGGCCCTGGCCTCGGGGGTGCCAGGTTTCTCCGGCCCACGGCGCTCCTGCAGGCCCAGGGAGATGGTCGAGGCCGACCACCCCCAGTCTCGCGGCGGGAAGTGCACGCACCCTTGACTCCGGCCCCGCGGCCCCTGCTTCACGAGGGTACCGCACTCAGGGCAGGCAAAGGCCTTAGTGACGATGCTCACTCTGCCACCGCCCGCGCGCTGAGCACCCTCGGGAACGCCTTCCGCACCCACTCCAGCACCCGGCTCCACCCGATCCCAGTCTTCCAGGGAGCCCCGGCGATGATACAATCGTAAGTGTCCACCCGGTTCGTTCGGTAGAGGTCCATCCGTGCAAACCGCATCCCGAAGTCATAGTCAATGATGATGATCGTGCGTCGCAGGTGTGGGAGCTCCCGTGGGTAATCCGGGGATGGCCCCGTTAAGCGCTTTTGCTCCTTGGCCTCACGCCACCTGGCCAGCTTCTCACACTCCTGCTCGTATCGCTTAGTTCGTCTATACATGATTACAGACCTTGCATGGTTGGTATATTCTTATGTTATGTGGCTGCCCTTCGGTCAATACATTCAATATCTTTTGAGTCGCAAATCCAGCATTCTTTCGGCTCATCATCTTCTGACCAAGCCATCACTGTATTTCGGCTTGTACATTCCATGCACTCAAACACTAACTCACATGGGTAATAATCGTCGCCACATAACCCGCCATTCAAGCAGACGGTCTCACCATCTGCGGTTTTATTCTCACTCATCACGCCGCTCCTCAATTTAACGTTATGCGGCTTATTCATCAACCGGCTCAACGGTGACAACAAAGCCGTTCCCCGTGGCTTCTATTTCTCCATCCATAGCGCCAGCTATTAAAGTTATATGCGAAACCAGCATGCGCAACGTCTTCTCCACTCCGTTTTGCTCAAAGTAGGTAGCCACATATCCGTTCATTTCTTTATCATTCATATCATTACTCCGTAGCTGGTCGCCACATAACAATAAAATTAACGCGGAGTGCCATACCCCGCTGGTTGCCTCTATCACCGAGCGCACCCGGTTATTAAAATCGTTATGGCGCTTGCACTTTGCGCCGGTAAATACTGTGTGCCGGGCAGGCTGGGTCAGACGCCTTTCTGCCAATCATGTGTGCAGGTGCAGGCTCCCACTTTGCCTTGTCTCTCCACCCATCTCTGCAAGCGTCA
>Ga0180437_10007016_pt1 | contig 14832 bp, 12 predicted proteins | sample SS_ome_4_FD_132410 | JGI IMG/M metagenome (GOLD analysis project Ga0180437, IMG submission 132410) | Hypersaline lake sediment archaeal communities from the Salton Sea, California, USA - SS_3_D_1 metaG | ecosystem: Environmental > Aquatic > Non-marine Saline and Alkaline > Hypersaline >...
TACCGATGCGGCTTATCCATTGTTGATTCGTAATCTGGTTACACCCGGTGCGCGCGCCTTTATTTTTGCTGCCATCAGTGGTGCTGTGATTAGTTCGCTGGCCTCAATGCTCAATTCGGCTTCGACGATTTTTACAATGGACTTATTTAAACGTCATTGGAAAAAAGATGCCTCGCAAAAAGCACTCATTACGTCGGGCAGAATCACCACCGGAATTTTTGTGTTAATTGGTTGTCTCATTGCCCCTTTTCTAGGGCACCCCAGCCTGAAAGGAATTTTTACCTACATTCAGGAGTTCCAGGGCTTTATTTCGCCGGGTATTCTGGCAGCTTTTGTGGTGGGTTTGATTTTCAAGCGGGCACCTGATTCCGCCGGCGTAACGGCTCTTATTCTGAACCCGATTATTTACGGGATTTTGCTGGTGTTCTTTGGCAATGTGCCAGCGTTCGAGTCGCTTTCGCTGGGTGAAATCGCCTTCCTGAATCGGATGGCCATTACTTTCGTGATCATTCTTGTGGTCATGTTAATCCTCACTGTTGTTAAGCCACTGTCCACGCCCAAAGAACTACCGGTCCGTGCTGAATATGATATGCGACCCTCACCCAGCGTGGCCTGGCTGGGAGCGGCAGTGATTATCATTACGCTGGTTTTGTACGGTATCTTCTGGTAATTGAAAAGCGAGATAAACAGTGATCGAACGAAAAGTCATTAAAAGGCCATTCTGAGTCGTTTTTTGCCGAAGAATCTCTTAACCTAAAAATCCTCATAAATAGAATGGTACCGCTCAGAGATTCTTCGTCGTGGAATTTATCCTGAGCTTGCCGAAGAACTCCCCAGAATGATAAAAAATTGACTTTTTGTTCAATTACTACCTAGCAATTGATGAAGTTATATTTTTCCCTGACTCATTGCAAATCTATTAATAAGCCAATCCCAAAGCAATCTTTGCCAGTAAGGAGAGATTGCTTTGTCATTTTGTCACAGACCAGTGCCGTATTGGCCCTTGCGAAGGTTTGTTTGTAATCTGTATATTATATGAAAATTTGATCTTATGTGAAGATTGAATTTTAAGGATTAATCACTCTTCACGAGGGTAGTTTTTCAACCGACATAAATGATTCGGTTGATTTAATCCGTTTCACCCTGGCGAAGGTTTAGAAATTGTCTATATGTTGTTTAACAAAATTATCATTTACCTATATATTGAATTTATCATCAAATCGAACCTTCGCAAGGGTATTAAATAAAGAGGATCATAAATATCAGACAAAGTTATGAAAACGACCATAAATGCCATTTTCATTTTTGCAATCTGGCTCTTATTGATTTCGCTGAACGGCACGCCCGAAGCGTCGCGCATTTTTTATATCAATTCCTATCACCAGGGCTACGGTTCCAGCGATGAAATTATGCGGGGAATGAATGAAGTCTTCGCCGAGAAGACCGTAATCCTGGAAACCTTTTTCATGGATACCAAACGGCAGTCGGCCGAGGAACAAATTCAGGCACAGGCCAAAATCGCCCTGGCCAGGATTCACCAATTTCAACCCGACGTGATTATTGCGTCGGACGATAACGCGGTCAAATACGTGATTGCCCCCCATTTCCGGAACGGCCCGATTCCGGTGGTCTTTTGTGGTGTCAACTGGTCCTGCGAACAATATGATTTGCCCACGCCTTATGTCACCGGCATGCTCGAAGTCCTGCCCATCGAAGCGACCATTCAAACCTTGAAAGCGTCCTATCCGGCCAGCCAGAAGCTGGTGGTGTTGTCGGAAAATACCACTTCCGAGCGGAATAATACCGCCTTGCTGGATTCGCTTTATCGCCGACTGGGATTAATTCCTACTCATTTTCTGGTTGATAATTTTGAGCAATGGCAGCAAAAGTTTATTGAAGCCAATCAAATGGCGGACCTGCTTTATCTACCCACGAACGGAGCAATCAAGGGGTGGGATAATCCTGTTGCCAGCGAATTCGTGGCGGCGCACATAAAAATTCCGGTGTTCACCTGCGATGATTTCATGATGCCGTTTGCGGTTTTTGGTCAGACGAAAATCGCCAGCGAGCAGGGTGAATGGGCGGCAGAAACCGCCTTAAAGATTTTAGCCGGCAATAAACCTGACGTCATTTCAGTAACACGAAATGAACAAAGCCAGATTTATGTAAACGAACGTCTGGCTGCAATCATTAATTTACACTTGCCGCCGGAATTATTAGAACGCGTTGTTCGGATTCCGTGATTATATACTCGTTAATGATAATTTTTCAAAATAATCATTGAAAATGTGTTATAAATTTGTTTTATTTACTCTTCGATTCGCGCCTTATAAAATCACTGCGCTGAACAAAACGAGTCTTTTGAAAAAATAATCATGAGGAGCAAAACCTATGCGTTCTTTATCGGTTTTAATTCTGGTTCTTTTAACAACCAATTTTGGATTGATAGCGCAGGAGGCCGAAGTTACTGCCTTAGAAGAAGGGATTCATTTTATTAAAACAAGTGTCTACAGCGAGCAAGAAAATCAAACGCTTCTTAAGCTGTATGAGGGCCTCCGCGTGGCCGATGTTTCGGACGGAATGGATCGGGTGGGTTTGCCTAACACCGGTTTGGTACATCATTCCATTCATCCGTGCTGGGTAGATTTGGATTCGTTACGACACGTTTTTCGCGGAATTGCCTTGACGGCCCGCTACGTGCCCACTCAGCGACCCGATCGACCTGCGCCAGAGGAGGACTTCAGTCAATGGGAAGGCAATTTTTATAATCAATATTCGGCAGAGACTTTTCGGAAAATCATTAAACCCGGTCATTGTATTGTCATTGACGATGTCGAAGAAAAAGACATTGGGAGTATCGGGTCGAATAATATTCTGGGCTGGTATCAATCGGGAGCCGTCGGCGTGCTCACCGATGCCAGCGCCCGCGATACCGATGAAGTTGCCAAAGAACGGGTGCCGCTCTACCTGCGCCACAAGGGGCGGGGCATTCGACCCGGTCGCAATGAATTAGAATCAGTCAATCGCCCGGTCGTGATTGGTGGCGTTTTGGTCTGTCCCGGTGACGTTGTCGTTGCCGATGGTGATGGCGTCATTGTTGTGCCGCGCCGCGTTGCCAAAACGGTGGCCGAATACGCCCGGCAAATTCTGGAAAATGATAAGGCTGGTCGTCGCAAATTATATGAAAGTCTGGGACTGCCACTTGATTCGACTGTAAAATAATGGTATTTATAATGAAGTGAAGCATGTTTGCGATCGAATTCCAAACCACAGTCAAGGATGGTATGATCGAGATCCCTCGCCAGTATCTGAAAAATCTCACGAATTATATGCGTGTGATTTTGCTGGTTGAGGAAGGTTCCAAACCTACTGAGAATTTCATTGATCAACTGCTTGCTCATCCAGTACGAGTGAAAGATTTCTGTCCATTGAACCGAGAAGAAGTCTATGACAGATAATCAATTGAAAATTTTGCACTCGAACTTTTCTAGGATGAAAATTACTATAAATCTGGGAGAAAAAAATGAAGCGAACGCCAATCAAAAAACAATCAGCGTTTAATTATTACCTCCTGATTATGACCCCACTTTTTTTTATCGCCTTTTTTCTGGTTGTCTGGTTGTTGATTGAACCCGTGCTCTATTATCAACGTCAGGAGCCAGTGTTTTTCTTTGGTTTTCGATTTTTCAACGACTTTCTGTCCTACCCAGGGGGATTGGTCGAATATGCCGCGGCGTTTTTAGCTCAATTTTATCATTTTTCCTGGGCGGGTGCCCTGATCATTACACTCATCGTCTGGCTCATTAGTCTGAATACACAATGGCTGATTCGGGCCGTTACCGGGGCGCAAAGGATTGAATTTCTCCACTTCATTCCGCCAATTCTTCTGCTGGGTATGCATATTCATTATCAACATCCCCTGGCAATCAGCCTGGCGCTATTAATAACCTTACTCGTAACGAATCTTTATTTGTGGTTCGCGCCAAAGGAATTATTTCAAAAAATTGTCCTCTATCTTTTTCTGGTGGCCGGGCTCTATTACACCACGGCCGGTCCCTTTTTCCTGTTTGCGCTAACCATAGCACTATTCGAAGGAGTTAAAAAGCGACATTATCTGCATGGGATTCTCTACGCGGTTGTGGCAGCCGTATTGCCTTATTTGGCGACCCGGTTTCTTTTTATTATTACCTTAAAACAGGCCTATCTCAACCTGTTGCCGCTTGATGTTCAATATATTCCAAGATTTCTCCCCCACGTACTTTATCTTTATTTCGTGATCATTGCTTTATGGGGTGTGATGGTACCCGCCACAACCGCCAGGAAATCCAAAAGAAGTCACTCGAAAATAACACTAAAAAATTCCAAATTCAGCCAGGTACTCACCGGAAAAATTCGGTATATTATTCAGCCGATAACGCTGCTGGTATTGGCAGTTCTGATGATCATCGTCGCTTACAGCAAACCGATCCAAACAATGTTGAAGATCGATTATTTGGCGCATTACGGTCGGTGGCAGGAGCTACTGGAAATTTCAAAAAATAACCGGCCCAGCGATCGGATCAGCGCGTTTCATACCAATCGAGCCCTCTTCCATACCGGTCGCTTACCTGATGAATTTTTTACCTACCCCCAATTCGGTGGAGTGGACAATTTGTTTTTACCCACTGACTACAGCTTTGAAATCCCTCTCCAAAAAAGCGACCTTTATTTTGAACTGGGTCATATCAATGAGGCTGAACACTGGGCTTCAGAAGCACTGGCAGTACGAGGTTACACACCCTGGAATCTGCAACGAATTGCCTTAACCAATCTCCTCAAGAGCCGACTGGAAGTGGTTCGGAAATGTTTAAATCATTTGGACAAAACCGTGTTCTATCGTGACTGGGCCCGGCATTATCGGCCCTATCTGGACAATCCAACATTGGTTGCGGCGGACAGGAAATTACAACAGATTCGAGAGTTAATTCCCAATTCTGATTTTATCGTCCGCTCAATGAATCCTGAATTCGATTTAATTATGCTGCTGAAAAGCAATAAATACAATAAAATGGCCTACGAATATCTAATGGCCTATTATCTGCTCACCCGGCAACTGGGCAAATTTTATGAGAATCTGAAAAACGTCTCTTATTTTAATTACGGTGGTCTGCCACGGCATTTTGAAGAAGCCTTATTAATCTACGTCTCCAATGTCGAAAAGGGCGATCTCAGTCTGTCTGGGCGGGGATTGGGTATGCAAACGTTCCAGGCTTATCGACACTTCCAGGCGACGCTCAGACGCTACCAGGGCAATAAAACCGCAGCTTATCCGGAGATCATGCAGAAATTTGGTCACACTTACTGGGCCTATTTAATGTACCAGCCAACTGGCTCAGCGTCCAAGGAATGACTTTGTTGATAAGTACCCTGGCGAAGGGGATTGGGATGAGGGCAAATTGTAAAGTCTGTTAAATATTGCAAATACTTACAAATCTTACAAAAGGAAAAAGTGTCTAACTATTCAGATAAGATAGGAACAAAAATCTGTATTCTAAAGAGGTAATTTCAATGATAAAAAAAACATGCTTGTGGATTTTCGTTAGTTTGGTGGGGGTATTGGTTATATTTGGGGGCTGTTCCCAGATTTCGTATAAAGAAATGACAATCCGGGAATTTACCAACGTGGAACGCCTGCCGCAGATCGATCCGGATTATCATCAGATTGTGATTCCGCCGAATATCGCGCCGCTGAATTTCATGATTCAGGAGAGCGGCTCGCATTTTTATGTAAAAATCTCCTCGGTGAATGGCCAACCCATTCACATCTCCTCCAAGAATGGGAAAATAATTATTCCGCTGAAGGAATGGCAAAATTTACTCGGCTTTAACCAGGGTGAGCAGCTCAATTTTGAATTTTTTGTGGCCGATCAAAATGGGCAATGGCAGCGCTTCAAAACCATTACCAATCAAATTGCCCGCGAACCCATTGATGGCTATTTAGCATACCGCTTGTTACATCCGGCTTATAATCTCTGGAAAAAAATGGGGATATATCAGCGCAATCTGCAGAACTTCGAGCAAAAGCCCATTTTAATCAATCGAATTACCTCTGAAAATTGTATGAATTGCCATTCATTTTGTAATAACAATCCGAACGTTATGATTTTGCACTTGCGTGGGGGACCTGGTTCCGGGATGCTGCTCAATCATAATGGTGAGGTCTTTAAAGTGAATACCAGCACCGAATTTAACCGCGCCGGTGCTTATCCGGCCTGGCATCCGGGGGGTGAACTATTAGCGCTGTCAGTAAATAAACTCTCGATGTTTTTCCATTCGGTGGGTGAAAGCCGGGATGTGCTCGATCATGCCTCTGATCTGATTCTTTATCAAATTAATAGCAACACGGTGACCACCTGTCCGGCGATTGCCAGCGAGGAGCGCATGGAAACCTTTCCCAACTGGTCACCGGATGGGCAGTATCTGTATTTTTGTAGCGCGCCGAAACTGGCAACTTATATTTCGACGGACAGCAGCTTCAGTGATTTATTATATGATCAGATTAAGTACGACTTAATGCGTATTCGCTATGATCACGAGAACCACCTTTGGGGTGAACTGGAAACCGTGCTTTCCAGTGCTGAAACCGGTAAAAGTATTACCATGCCACGCGTTTCACCGGATGCTCGTTATCTCCTGTTTTGTATGGCCGATTACGGTAATTTTCCGATTTACCTGCAATCCAGTGACCTTTATTTATTAGACCTTAAAACCGGAGAATACCAATTATTGAATGTGAACAGTGCGCAAGCGGAAACTTTCCACTCGTGGTCAAGCAATAGTCGCTGGTTTGTTTTTAGCAGTAAGCGTCGGGATGCCCTCACCGCGCGTCCTTACTTTAGTTATGTCGATGAAAACGGGAAAGTATCCAAACCGTTTTTGCTTCCTCAATCAGATCCGGAATTTTATTCTGAATTTTTAATGACTTATAATGTGCCTGAACTGGTAAAAGGGCCGGTGAGCATTCCCCCGCAACAATTAATCGCTTCCATCCTGGAGCCGAAAAATTATCGCAAAGCGCAATTGGATCCTAATGTTCAAGCCCGTCCCAGTTCTAAGGCTCCCGAAACGGAATGGCGGCCGGCTCCTCAGTGATGATTTCGCTAAATCTTTTTGTTAAAATTTTTATCAGATACTATTCAATTAATCTAAGAATAGCATGAGTGATGATGATATACTTAAAGACAAAGCAGCTCAAATTTCCCTGAATTGCCCTTTCTTCCCGTTCATTATAAATAAATGGGGGAAAGGGCTAAAAGATGGGTTTTATAGCAAGGATGATTAAATTATGACCTCTAATAACCATAATTTAATTCACTGAAGAAGCCAATTATACCATATTAAGGAGAATGACTCCAATGAAAAATTTCCCCAAAAGTGTTACAATTATTATAAGCTTATCCGTCATTTTGTTATTCGCCGGAATGGTCAATACGAAACCGAATACCGTGGTGGACGATGTTTTATGGGTTCCCAAAGCCTCCCAGCCTCCGATTATTGATGGTATGCTGGATGGTTTATGGTACAGTGTCACCAATGAACGAGCCACCGTTCTCGATCCCTCAACCGGTGAGACAGATGATTGGTATGACCTCTTCCCAACCTTCCGCGTGATGTGGGATGACACCTATCTCTATATGTACATTTTGGTGATCGACGAAGAAGTCCGCACCGATGGTGCTAATACCTATGATTTGGATGGCGTTGAGTTTTATTTTGATGCGGATAACAGCAAAACCGAAGGCAATTACGACGGGATCGATGATGTTCAGCTCAGAATAAATTATGATGACGTCGATGCCACGGGTATTGATGTAGGTTATGGTACTGGTGGGAATTGGGGTTATGATGCTTCCGGAATCATGTTTGCCATTGCCGATTATGATCGAATGGATGGTGGTTATATGCTTGAAGTCGCCTTCCCACTGGCCGATCTGCAAATTGATCCTGAAGTCGATCTCGAATTCGGAATGGACATCCAAATCAATGACAATGACACTGGTGCCCGCGATCACATGTATCGTTGGTGGGCTGATAATAACGATGAGTGGAAAGACGCCAGTTTGTTTGGTACCGCCATGCTCTCGTCATACATGGCTGATTCCGTGATGCAAGTTGTCCAGGCGCCTTCCGAACCAACCATTGATGGTGAATTAGATGATGTCTGGTTAACCGCGCCGGTGATTTCCCACAACACTTATGTTTATGTGCCAGAAGATCAATTTATGGAAATAGATTACTGGGAAGATTTACAGTTAGCCTATCGCGTGATGTGGGATGAAAATAACTTCTATTTCTTTGCCGACGTCATCGATGATGAAATCAATACCACCCGTAGCGAATCCTGGCTAAATGATGGATTTGAGCTGTATTTTGATGGTGACGACAGCAAAAACGATTTGGACACTGGCTACGATGAAAACGATCTTCAAGTACGCTGGGTTTACGGGGACGAAGCTGTCCCGGGTGCCATGCCAAATGCCGTTCATGCCTGGTTGGAAAGAGCCGATGATCCAATGGGTTACACCTTCGAGTTAAAGATTCCGGCCGATGACCTGCCATTTTATCTGGAAGAAGGCGCGGTTTTGGGCTGGGAAGTTCAAACCAATGATAATGATGAAGGCGAGCGTCAGAATATGGCGCGTTGGTGGTCTGATGACAACGATTCATGGCGCAACGCCAGTCTGTTCGGGACGATTGAATTGGCTGGTGGTGCTGTGAGTGTCAAAAGAATCCCCCAGGCCAAGGTGGATGGTTTTAAATTAGCCCAAAATTATCCCAATCCGTTTAATCCTAACACCAGCATCGTCTACACGCTTCCCAATAATAGCCAGGTAAAACTGGCCGTATATGATGTGCTTGGGAAGGAAATCGCCGTCCTGATTAATCAAATGCAGGCGGCTGGCAGCTACAAAGTCGAGTTTGACGCAGCCGACCTTACCAGTGGCGTCTATTTCTACAAATTATATGCTGGCTCTAATGTCATTACCCGGAAAATGATGCTTCTGAAGTAAGGGAAAATTGCGCTAAACTTTTTAGTGGCTTTTCATTACTAAATACTTCGTAATAGTTCAGAAGGGAACAGCGAAAACATCCCCCGAACCCCCTTCAAAGGGGGAATTGTCCAAAGTCCCCCTTTGAAGGGGGATTTAGGGGGATGTAAAGCTTTGCCAATTGACCCCGTGAACTATTACAATAATTCAGAAGCAGTGTTTAAATACGAATGACAAAAAGCCCGTGTCAATGAAGTGCACGGGCTTTTTTTATTAAATGTCCAGTAGCATCCTTTCAGAAGGGCCGGTTTGAAAAAAGTTTGGTCCAATAATTTTTGTACCTTTTTCAAGCCAGTACCCATTTTTTTCAAACCGGGTATTCATTACACAAATAATACAATGGTGACACGTCCTCTTCAATTGTCGGGAAGCGGCCGATGGGTTCTAAAAATCGATTATCTCGGGCATCATCATTTACCTGCGAGACCTCACCGACCAGCACCCAGCCTTTACCGACCTCCCCGTAGAATTGGTGGTATAAATAAGACGGTAAACACACACTTTCGCCTGGCTGTAATACAATCTTACCACCAGGCTCAACTTCGTGCGTAATACCGTCGATTTGAATGGAAATCGGCGTATTGGCTAACTGCTCGTCAGCGGTTGAATTATAAAGCTCAACAACGAGATTACCACCGCCCCGATTAATAATATCCTCCGTTTTATTCCAGTGAAAATGCCACGGCGTTAGCTGGGCCTCTCTGACAATCATGATTTTTTCGGCATAAGACTTCCTGTCTGAGTCACCCACTTTCCCATTGCGTAACGTAAACAGCAGGAGACCGTTTTTATAAAATCGACCCAGCCCAAAATCGGTTAAATCCCAGCCCAAACCCATTTCAATAATCTCACTGACGCGTTCGCGATTTTCAAGCCAATCCTTTTTCGTCCAATAAGCCCAGGGGGGTAAATGAAAATTTTGTTTTCGAAAAAAATCAACTGCCTCGATTTGTAATTGATTAATTTCTGATCGTTTCATGCTGTTGCCCCTTTGTTAGGAATGAAGTCTTAAATTCCGGAGTGCGACGCCTTTATGCGTCGCCAGTGCTCCTGGTCTGAAAGCCAATCCTTCAGCTTCCGTTCTCTTCGTAATTTCCCGTCGAGTGCACCACCGTTTTAAGATACACTTTTCTACCTATTATTGTCAACCAAATTTTTTACTTCACGCTAAAATCTTCAGTCTTGACAAATTGTGTAAAGTTGTTTATATTTTGTCAATTTTCTATTGGTGTTAACTCAGATATTTTTTTACAAGGAGAAATGGAGAACGCGGAGTTTCACGGAGAAAAAATTGATAATAATTTCGATCGCCTTCTCCGTGAAACTCTGAAACTCTGTTTACTCCGCACCTCTTTGTTAAAAAAAAATGAAGTTGACGCACAAGGTCAGTTGACAGTTTTTTACATGTTAAATATTTATCCCTGTACCTGATTACTTCCACGCCTCAACAACGCATTTATCATACGGAGAGTCGAATGAAAAGCTATCAGATTGCAGTCGTTCCCGGAGACGGAATCGGCAAGGAGATTATTCCTGCCGGAATTCGTGTTTTGAATCGAGTCGCTGAATTAAACAACTTTAAATTAGAATACACTCACTTCCCCTGGGGTGCCGAACATTATCGTGAGACCGGTGAATTTATGCCAGTCAATGGCCTGGAACAACTGCGTCCGTTTGATGCGATTTATTTTGGTGCCATTGGTCACCCCGGCGTAGATGACACCTTGCCGGCCATTCGCTTTACTTTTCGGGTGCGGAAAGGCTTTCAGCAATATATTAATTATCGTCCGGTAAGAATGATTCCCGGCGTGCCCGGTCCCCTGCGCAATACCAGGCCTGAGGACGTCGACTTTGTTATTTTACGTGAAAACACAGAAGGCGAATTCTCCGAAGTGGGGAATCTGGTTAATCCGGATTCACCTTACGGTTCCGCATTTCAGATCAGCATTTTTACCCGCCAGGGGATTGAACGGATTGCCCACTATGCTTTTCAACATGCCCGTGAACGGCGCGGCCTAGTCACCAATGTCACCAAATCGAATACGCTCATTCACAGTCTGCTTTTCTGGGACAAAGTGGTTGAGGAAGTCCATGAAGCCTATCCGGATGTGAAATATGAAAAAATGTACGTGGATAATGCCAGCGCCAATTTTGTCCTGCGACCCCAGCACTTTGATGTCATTATTACCACCAATATGATTGGCGATATTTTAAGCGACCTGGGGGCGGCGATTATGGGCAGTTTGGGACTGGGACCCAGCGGTAATATCAATCCGGAAAAAAAATATCCCTCCATGTTTGAACCCATTCACGGCTCCGCGCCGGACATTGCCGGGAAAGGTATTGCCAACCCGGTCAGTGCCATCTGGTCGGGTGCCTATTTGTTGAAACACCTGGGTGAAAACCAGGCCGCTCGCTGCATTGAGGACAGTATTTTTCGCGTATTTAAAACCGGCATTTTCCCCCCGGATCTGGGCGGATCCGCTACAACCACCCAGATGACCACGGCGATTATGAATGCCTTAACCTGAGACTTTCAATACCATGAAACGAATAATTGATTTAACACTGACCTTAAAACACGGTATGCGGGGAGTCGCGTTCGAAACCAAATACACCCGCGCCAATAAGGGCTGGAATGCCCAGACCCTGCACCTCTATTCTCACTGCGGAACCCACCTGGATGCGCCCATTCATTTTGAAGCCAGTCATAAAACCGTTACCGATATTCCGCTCCACCGCTGTATCAGTCCGGCCTGGGTGGTTAATCTCGCCGGAATTGCACCAGGTGCCTTAATCACGGTGAGTGATTTGGGACGTATTTCCGAAAAAATTCAACCTGGTGAAAGCCTGCTCATTCGCACCGATTGGAGTGAGCGGCTGGGAACTCCCGAATATTATGCAGCCCTCCCCCGCGTGAGTCGTGAACTGGCGCAGTGGTGTGTGGCGCACTCAATCACCATGTTAGGCGTAGAGCCTCCTGCCGTGGCTGACCCGAAAAACATTCCGGAAATAACTGAAATTCATAAAATATTATTAGCCGCTGATATTATTATTGTGGAAGGATTGACCAATTTGAAAGCATTGACCCAGGAGAAAGTCCTCTTTATGGCCTTCCCACTCAAAATTGAAGCCGGCGACGGCGCGCCGGTAAGAGCGCTGGCGATTGAGAATGAGGGAATTGATGATCTCGTTTGAGAAAAATTCACTGAATCTGAATTATTCATAAATTTTAGCCACAAAGGCACTAAGACACAAAGAAAATAAACAATTACAAAGAATCCACAGTATCCGCTCAATATTAGATGGAGAGGTGTAAATGTGCGACGTACTTGCGGAAAAGGCGACACTTCTCTGACCTAATAGGCTGCTGATTTGGCGATACGCTTTCAGATTTAAAAGTGCGTCGCACGTTCTCCCCCTATTTTTTGAGCGGGTACAATCCACAAATCAAACTTTATTTTTGAAGTTCAGATTAAAAAAATATAATTTTAAACTGGTTTTTTGGTAACGAGAGATTTTTTCAATGGTTAACTGTCTTAAAAACAATTCGTGGCCATTCGTGTCATTCGTGGTTTAGATTATTCTTTTCTTAGTGCCTTTGGATCTTTGTGGTTTATGAATTTTTCAGGTGAAAGACGGTTTAGATTTTTTAATCAGGGTGGATACAACGAACAACGCGGTTTAGAAATTCTACCTTTAAGTCTTCTCGTTGTTAAGAAATGATTTCAGTAAGTTTTAAAAATCAGAGAATCTCAAAACCATTTCCACCTTATTATGACATTCGCCCTTAAAAAAAAGTGGATAAGGAAGCGAAGGCGCTTGCACCTGGAGTGCAAAACTTCAGTTTTGCGAGGCTATTGCTTTTTTGAAAACAAGCTTCGCAAAACTGAAGTTTTGTACTCCTGTTGAAGAGTTACAAACTGAAAGTTTAAGATCCACAACATTCCGAGCAAATACGAAAATACCAAACTAATAAGCTAACAATACCACCAAATCGAAAGGTCTGTTTCAAATGAGCGACTGGAAAACACATCTGAAAGCCGATCCAATCCCGTGGCTGCTGGAAAGTAATCCCTGGACCAAATACCGGACTTTAGTAGATTTGCTTGAGTTGCCAGCGGATTCACCACAGGTTATTACCATGAAACAAGAATTGTTGAAGAATGAGAAAATCAGGAACCTCATTTCTGAAACAAGTGATTGGTTTCCTGAAACTTATACCCGCCACAACGATCCCAAAATCTCGCATTATAAATTGCGCATGTTAGCTGATTTTGGCTTGACTGTGAACGATCCAGGCATCAAAGACATTGTCAACCAGGCCACGGCTCATGTTGAAAATGAGCTATTTGCGTTTAAACAAGAGTTGCCTGATAAAAGCAAAGGCTTTTCAAAACCTGATCCTGAAAATCAGGAGTGGCACGCCTTGCCTTGTATTTGGCTTATGTACTGACAAGATTTCAATTCCTGAAAAATGATGAACTGGTCCAGGAACTCATCGAATGGATTCTGAACGGGCAGGAGGCAGATGGCCGGTTTAAACCAACATCCATGTTCCAGGTTTACAAAGATTGGGATTTTGCCAATAAAAAAGAACCTTCTCCCTGGATGACCTATTTGTGTTGTCGAATTCTGAAGACGTATTATGACTCTGATTTAATACCCTCGCGATGGCAATTTTGTGTTGACCCGGCGAGATGAACGCAAAGGGGATCGAGACATTTATGTTTAGCGCTATTTGAGCGACGGCTCTGCCTTCGGGCAAAATTTTAAAGTCAGCATTGATCCCGGGCATTATCGTCAATCTGAGCCTGATGTCCAATTATGGGCTAATAAAATTTACTGCACTAATCTAACTCAGACTGGCCTAAATTAAAAATGAAAAATTTAACTTCGGAGGATTGAAATGGATCTAAAACAATTCCTGGAAATGACCCAAAAAGGCGGTAACTTTAATCTCGAAGAACTATTTAAAATTTGTCAAAGAGAAGACAAGATGGCATTTATTACCGTGATGGATGATCCGGATTCACCGGAAGGCAAAGCCATTCAGGATTATATCAACAGCCATCATCTGCTGCCCCCAAATTATCAGGACATCACCGGTGCTGAAATCGAACGTCAAGGCGCTCAGTTGTTTGAGCCGACGACAAGCATCGACGAAAAGAAAAAAATCCTGATGCTGCTCGCGCATTTAGGCGTTTATGAATCATTTAAAATCCTGAAAAAATATAATGAAAATCCGGACCCCCAGTTGCAAGTGTGGGCGAGAATGGCGCTGGACGAATGTCAGACCTTTGTCAAACAAAATTTATCGGAAGACACTTTACATTCCCTGACCATTCTGGCCCGAATCGGAAGAAATGATCCCTGTCCCTGTGGCAGCGGCAAGAAATTTAAGAAATGTTGTGGGAAGGGGTAGGAGAGAGGCCGGATTGAATGGATACTGAATTTTTTCCCTTGACAATACCACTAAAATTATTTAACATATTCACAAAAAATGATTACGTCCCAAAAAATCAGCGCGCCCTTCTCGATTGTCACTTTGAAAGAGTAAGTAAAATTTCATGAAATCCATGAGCAATATTTATACTGTGACCAAAGTGGTTTTGAGATTCCACCTTTAAGTCCTCTCTTTTTTAAGAGAGGATTTAGGTGAGTTTTTAAAATTAAAGAATCTCAAAACCACTTTCACCTTAGTATAATAAATTATCCAATTCAGAACGCTGAAAGGTAATCA
>Ga0180437_10007017_pt1 | contig 14829 bp, 13 predicted proteins | sample SS_ome_4_FD_132410 | JGI IMG/M metagenome (GOLD analysis project Ga0180437, IMG submission 132410) | Hypersaline lake sediment archaeal communities from the Salton Sea, California, USA - SS_3_D_1 metaG | ecosystem: Environmental > Aquatic > Non-marine Saline and Alkaline > Hypersaline >...
CGGGAGACAGTAACGCAATGAAGGAACGTTCCAGCCTGCCCTACAGGCTCCGTGGCATCCTGATGGCCCCGCCGGTATTGTTCACTGTAGTCGTCTTCTTTCGTGAGACGGAGTGTGACGCGATCGTCTGGCCGTTTGGCGGCGGCGTTTTCCTGACAGGTGTGTTTATGCGAATCTGGGCCCAGATGCACTTGCACTACCGCCTTCGTCTTCGCAAGAAGCTGACGACGACCGGCCCCTACGCCCTCGTTCGTAATCCTATCTATGTTGCGAATACGGCGATGCTTCTCGGTATGACCATCATGTCTGAGTTGCTCTGGTTTTTGCCCGTGATGCTCGTCTGGTGCGTGGTCGTATACAACGCCGTCGTGCGATGCGAGGAAAGGCACCTGGTGCAGAAGTACGGGGATCCCTACGCACGATACCTGGAAATAGTGCCCCGGTGGTTCCCGCGTTTCGACCGATGCCGGACAGGTAACACGGACACGAAAGGCCTTTTCTGGCCGAGCGTTGCTGCCGAGTTGCACTGTTTGCTTTGGATTGTTCCGCTGATAGGCAAAGAGGCCTTCTCTGTTCTGAATTGAAGTTGGCCCTAGGTGCGGAACATAGGTCCCTACGGTGGACGTGGGGTGCGCGGCGGCGGGTCTCTGGATACAAACGCGGTGAGGCGGATACGAGCTTTGCCCTGGAGGATCCGGCGATGAAACGCTCTGTTCTGATAGCGACACTCGTGGTTGCCACGGCGCTTGTGCCCGCGGCTATATGGAGGGACGACGTACTCGTAGTGTCCATGGCCGGCCTTATCCCATTTCTCGTTGATCTGAAGAATGGCGACCTAAGCTAATTCGCAACGCATTCAGCAATAGGCCGCTGTCCTATTCCACTCGCGAGGCCAAAGGGTCAGGGCACCAGGCTGGTCTGCGCCAGGGTTTCGGGTTCGACTTCGTTGGTGGGTTCTTGCCACTGGCCGCCCTCTTTGATGAAGAGGATGCCCATGTCGCGCCAGAACTCGAGTCGGGCGATGGTGTGATCGACGAGCGCGTTGGTGAGATCGTTGCGGGCGGCGGTCAGGTCGTTTTGGGCGTCGACGAGGTTCAAGGCGTCGCCTTTCCCCAGTTCGGCGAGGAGTCCCTCTTCCTCGACGCGTTCCTCATTGATTCCGACGCCGATCTGCCGGATTTCGTAGACCTGCTTGGCTTGTTCGAGGTTGCGGAGGGCATCGCGGACCTCGAGTTTCACGTTGTCGACCGCCAACTCGAGTTCGCGGTCGGTCCGCTCGAGATCGATCAGGGCGGCGCGATAGTTGTTGCGTTCCGATTTGCGGTCGAGCGGCAGGGCCAAATCGAGGCCGGCGCTCCAGCGGGCGCGCTGAAAGTCCAGTTCCTGAAACCGATCGCCCGGTTTGCTGTCCACGGAACCGGCCAGCACCAGGTCGAGGTCCGGTTTGAGGCTGTTCGCGGCCACTTCGACCCGTCGTGCGGCGTCCTCGAGTTCATCGCGGGCGTTATAGAGGTCGAGCCGGCTGAACAACGCGACTTTGACGGCGTCTTCCGACGAGATGTCCCAATCGCGAATACCGGCTTCCTTCAGTCCCGCCAGTTCGTCCTGGTCGAGCACGATGTTCGCCTCGACAGGAAGTCCGAGTTGTATTTTGAAATTGTCAAGGTTTTGCTTGTAGCGCCGAACCGAAGTCGTCCAATTGTTTCTTGCGTTGAGTTCCGCTTGCTGGATGCGGCCCAGGTCGGACTTCTTCCGCCGGCCCTCGGACACCAGGGCGCGGTCGCGCTCGACGCTTTGTTTGAAGGCAAGGTAGCTCTGGTAGTTATTTCGGACGACGTCGCGGCTCCGCAGCACGTTATAGTAGGCCGTCACGATTTGAACCGTAAACTCTTTCCTGAAACGGGTGTAGTCGCGCAGGGCGTAGAGCACGTCGCGCTCGGCCTGGGTCAGCCTCTCGGCGGCGGCCTTTCGGCCTGCGCCGCGCAACAGCGGCTGCGTAATGTCTCCGATCAGCGCCGACGAGGTGCTGACACGCGGGTCGCCGGTCAAGTAGCGGAGGAAATTCGACGTCAGGTCGACGGCGATCCGGCCGCCGCCTTTCAGCAGCCAGTCGGCGCTGATGGCGGTGCGGCCGCTGACGCTCCGTTCGTTCACGATCTCGGTGGTCGGCTGATCGATGCCGGCTACCCGGGCCGCTTCCTGTACCAACGCCGCGTACTGGTTAATCAAGTCGGCAGGGGCGCCCGCAAGGTCGCCGACGTCGCGGATCACGTCCGGCGCGGCTTGGGCAATCGCGGCCGCTGCGGACAGTTTGTCGCGGTCGGTCGTCGAGCGGTTGTAGTCTGCGCTCGCGCCCGCGGAAAACGTGGGGGTGTACTGGTGGCGATCAAGGGTGAGGCCCAACGCGGCCAGATACAGCGCTTCCTTCTGGTTCTGGTAGGTTCGATTGTGTTGCACCGCCAACGCCAAAGCCTCCTCGAGGGAGACAATCCCCCCGCCCATCTCGGCTGCCGCAGCATCTCCGAGCGCCTCATCGAGAACGTCGAGCTTGGGCAGGCCGTCGAGCGCGGGCAACTCGGGTTGCTCGATCGTGAATTCCGGCTCCATGTTCGGCACCAGCGGCGCCTTCTCGCTGATGATGGCGTAGGTCTCGCGATCGGCCGCGCCGCGATAGTGCGTCGTGGTGCATCCGCCAGCCGCAATGCCAAGTGCCGCCAGGAATGCAAACAGGCGATACGCACCGCCAAAGCCAGCCCCGTGCTTTGGCGCGCGCTCGCTGCGCCGCAACTCGCCCGGGCGGCGGGTTTCTTGGTAGTTGATGTTCCGGGCCGTTTGCAGTTGCCTCTTCATTTGCTGTTCTTTCTTTTCACTCATGGCGGAGGGCTTCGATGGGATCGAGGTTGGCGGCCCGCCGTGCCGGGTAGAGGCCGAAGATGATGCCGACGGCCATACTGATCCCGACAGACAACGCCAGACTGTACAGTGTGACGTCCGTAGGCATGCCCGAAAATTGCGTGACCGCCCACGGGATCGATATCCCGATGCCGATGCCGATAAACCCGCCGACGGTCGACAACACGACGGTCTCGATCAGAAACTGAATGATGATCTGCTTGCGCTTCGCCCCGATGGCGCGGCGCACGCCGATCTCACGGGTGCGTTCCGTCACCGAGGCCAACATGATGTTCATGATGCCGATGCCCCCGACCAGCAGGCTAATCCCGGCGATTGAGCCCAGAACGATATTGGACGTGCGCTTGAAGGCTTCCGCCTGGCGCAACAATGCCAACGGAACGCTGACCCGGTAATCGGTATTTTTGTGGAACCGCTCGAGCATGGCCGTGATGCCGGCGGCCGTGGCTTCGACTTCTTCGTTGGATTTCACCTCAACGATAAGTTGGTGGAGTTCGACCCGCTCCATCTCGCGCGACCCGGACGACATGCGCACGTTGACGTCGCCGAACCGCGTCTTAGCGACGTTCAGCGGGATGTAGGCGTCGATTTCCTGGTCGGGCGTCTGAATCGTGCCGCCCTGTTCGGCCTCGCTGCGGACAATACCGACCACCTCGAAGTACGTGCCGCCAATGCGAAGGTTCTGGCCAATGGTCTTCTCGGTGGCGAGCAGTCTGCGCGCCCCGTACTCGGTGAGGACCACGACGTTCGCGTGGGTCCGGACGTCGTGGTCCGAAAGGCCCCGGCCCGCGAGGAACGGCCGGCGCACCAGGTCGAACCAACTTGGCGTTGTGCCGACGATGCGCAACTCGAGGGCCCGTTCATAGAGCCGGCCTTCTTTTCGGACGATTTTTGCCGGGGCGGTCCGTTCCACCGAAGCAAAGGATTCCTTGATTCGTAGTTCGTCGTCGTAGAGCAACCCGTACACGCTCATGAATACCCGGACGTTTGCTGCGGCCTCTTCTTCGACGGGTTTCATGGAGGTGATGAGGATGTTGGTGCTGCCGAGCTTGCGTATTTGCTCGAGGGCCTCTTTACTGGCGCCTTCGCCGATAGACAGCATGGCGATTACGCTCGCCACGCCAAAGACAATCCCCAACATTGTGAGGAGCGAGCGGAGTTTGTGGAGCATCAAGGATTTGATGCCCAGGTAGATGTTCCGCATGAGCCTAAGCTTCTGCATCAATTGTCTTCCTCGATTCGCTCGATGCGGCCATCGAGCATGTGCACCCGGCGCTTCGCGTAGCCGGCCACATTGCGTTCATGGGTGACCATGATGATGGTTTTGCCCTGCGCGTTGAGTTCGGACAACAGTCCCATGATCTGTTCGCCGGTTGCCGTGTCGAGGTTCCCGGTCGGCTCGTCGGCCAGGATGATCTTGGGATCATTCGCGAGCGCCCGGGCGATCGCGACGCGCTGTTGCTGGCCGCCGGACAGTTCGGTAGGCCGGTGCTGCAACCGCTCGGTCAGGCCGACCCGCTCTGCAATCTCGGCGGCGTACTCGGCGCTCCGATCCGCCTCCCAGCCCAGATAAAACAGCGGCAGTTCGATGTTTTCATGAACCGTCAACTGCGGGATCAGGTTGAAGCTCTGGAAAATAAAACCGACGTGTTTGAGTCGGATATCGCTGAGCCGGTCGTCGTCGAGCGTGCTGACGTCCTGTTCCGCTAGGATGTAGCGCCCGGAACTTGGGCGGTCAAGACACCCCAAAAGGTTCAACATGGTGCTCTTGCCAGAGCCGCTCGGCCCCATGACGGCGCAGAACGTGCCCGAGGCGAATTCGAGCGAGACGCCCGCCACCGCGTGGACATCCTGACTGCCCATGCGATAGGTCTTCGTCACGTTCTGTAAAGAGATAATGGACGCGTTCGAGAAATTCGTTGCAAGCATTTGCCCGAGGCCCCTATTGTTCCGATTCGGCCGATTCCCGACGCGGGCCTCGGAATCTATTTCTCATTTGCTCTCGTTCCTCGGGAGTCATGTTCTTGAGACGTTCCTCGAACTGCTTCTTCATTTGCTCGCGTTCTTCAGGCGTGGCGTCCATGAACCCGCGACGCATGCCGCCACGCTCCCCGCGCTCGCCGCTATCGGCACGCTCACCGCCGCCGGGCGGGGGGCCTGTTGGAAAGCCTTCGCCCATCGGCCCGCCTTCGCGCTGCCGGAATCGCTCCTGCATACGCTCGCGTTCTTCGGGGGACATGTTCTCGAAGCGCTCGCGGAATTGCTGCATCATTTTCTCGCGCTCCTCGGGCGTAGCGTTCATGAAGCGTTGGCGCATCGCGTCCCCATCCTGGGATTCCGGCCGGCCCTCTGGGGCGTCAGCCCGGGCGAGGGCCTCGGGTTGTTCCGGTTGTTCTGCAGTCGCCCGCTCCCTTCGCCGCTCGTCTTTTGCGCGCGCCAGTTCCACCGTGTCTTCTTCTTCGGCCAACGGTGGCGCGAGCAGCACCCGCTCGCCCGGCGTCAGCCCGCCCACGATGCAGGCCATACGGTTGTTGTCCAACCCAAGCTCGACTTGCCGCGGGACGCTTTTGCCGCCGTCAACGACATACACCGTCGGTTGGCCGCCCGAGCGCACGACGGCCTGCACCGGGACGTAGGTCGCATCGTCGTACTCCTCGACAATGATTTTCGCGAGACAACTCATTCCCGTGCGGATGCCTTCCGTGTCGCCCTCGAGGTGGATGTCGGTGTTGTACACTTTCAGGTCTGGGTTCATCCACGCGCTCTGCGCGTCCGGCAACGGGGCCACGGACGCGACCCGCCCTGTATACAGCTTGCCCGGCAAGGCTTCCACGGTGATATCGACCGGCAGGCCCTTGTTTATTTTTGCCAGACTCGTTTCGTGGACGTCCACCTCGGCCATGAACGACGAAGCCGTCGGCAGGTAAATCAACTCCTGGCGCTCGCGGACGGTTTGCCCCTCGGCAAGCGGCTCGATGTTTCTGCGCCAACTCCCCTGGCCCGTCGTGGCGTATACCACGAGGCCTTCCGTAGGCGCATAGATTTTCGTCTTTTCGATCTGTTCCTGTGTCTTTTCGTATTTGCTTTTCTGCCGGTTGAACTCGAGTTCTTTGGCTCTAAGGTTCGCTTCCGCCTCGGCCTTATCGGCCTCCGCCTTGCGCACCGTCCGTTCGAGGGCCATCTCGAACTGTTTGACGTCGCTCTCGAGTTCCGCCAGCGTGCGCTTGTACGTAAAATCCGTCAACAGTTTCATGTCTTCTTCGGCCAGCTTGAGGTCGAGTTCCGCCTTGAGCAAGGCCTGCTTGTCCGCCTCGAGTTCAGTAGCCGTGATAAACTCTTTCTCGAAGAGTCGTTCCGACCCGGCCAACTCCTCCTTGGCGCGAATCCAGGTGCCTTTGGCGAGCGTAATCCGCGCCTCGAGTTCCATGAGGTCCATTGGATACTCGCCTTCCAGGTAATTCTTTAGGTCCTCTTGTGCAAACTGATAGGCCAATTCCGCCTTGTCCACGTCGCTCTGGGCCTGATTTTTCGTCACCTCGAAATTCTCGCTGGCGCTGATGTGAGCCGCTCTGGCGTTCTGAACGCGAATCTCTTGATCGACCAGATCGTCTTTCAATCGGCTGCTGTCGAGTTCGACCAGCAGGTCGCCTTTCTCGACGTCCGTCCCTTCGGGGACTATCCACAGGATGGTCGTCTGGCCCTCGACTTCGCACTTCAGCTCCTCCTGTTCCCGCGCCTTAATGGTGCCCGACACGTCCACGCTGATCGTCAGGGGCCCCTGCTGGACCTCGAAGGTGGGTTGTCCACCGGCGACAAACTCGTCGTCCGAGATCCTAGCCTTCACGGCGTTGCGCACGCCCACAAGGATCAGAATTGCCAAAAGGATCGGCGCCCATACCCATCGACGCCACTTCAGGTCCCGTAGCTGCTTGATCATTGACTGCTCCTTTTCTCGCTTGCCCTGCAAAACGACCCACGAAAGGCAGGCACTTCTCCCGTGCCCGGCGGCCGCTCAGCGTTGGCCTATTGCCGAACGCTTCAGCGTCTGCCAAAGCCGCGTTGTCGTCACAAAAGGTGGCGGCTATTCTTGTACGGCGTCGCGTGCTGGCGGCGTGCCCGGACCGCCTGGCGTGCTCGGCGGCCCACCGGCGACCGGAGGCCGGCCTGCGCCTGGACCCCGCTCGCCGCGGCCCCGCCACGAGGTGGCCTCATTCCATTTCGCCAGTTGATCTGCCGAGAGGATCTTGGCCAGATCCTCGTCAAGCTTGGCCCTCGCGGCCCGAAGTTTCTCGCGAAACGCTGAGGGGTCGCCGCCTTCGCTCGGCAAGGCCTGAAAGGCCTTGGCGGACTCGATGGCGTACGTATTTACCAGCTCGAGTGCGTCGCCCTGTTTCTCGCCGAGGCCAAACCCAGCCAGCGTATGCACCATATTGTCCCACTGCGAACTGAATACCCCGAGTCGTTCGACCACCGAGCCCGTCTGGTCCTTGTTAAGAAACGCCGAAACAGTCTCCCGAAATTTCCCGAGTGCGGCATCCGATGCTTCCTTTTGGCGCTGCCGGAACGCTCGCATTATGTCCCGAGGATCCGTACCCGTCTCCTGCCTGGCCTCCCTTTGTTTCCGGATGGCTTCGGCGTACTCCTTTCGAACGTTTTTGAAAGCGTTGACGAGCTTGTTGGTTTCATCTTCCGAAAGGCCGAACTTGTTGGCCACATGATGGGCCTCGAGCGTCCACGCCGCTTCGGATTCGGCCGGTGACAACCGCGACCAGCCGCGCCCTGGCCGTTGGGCGTGCGCGCCCGTTGTCCATAGTGCGAAGATGACGGCAACCGCCAACAAGATCCGTCCCCACGCATCCATCTTTGCCCCAAGATTTCGGTTTCTCATGGTGATCCCCTTTCATCGCGGCGCACCGACGAGCACGTCAGCCGCCTTCGTTCCGGTGCGCCCGGTTCTCCTTGCCCGAGTCCCATCTGGGAGGGGGGCCCGGCATCGGCCCACGCGCCCTTTTCATTTCCTCGAGAAGCTTCTCGTACTTCATACGCTGTCGTTCCGAAAGTAAACGCTTGGTGTCTTCGACCGCCTTGTCGATCTGCGCTTTTCCCTCGAGGTGGAACGCATCCCTTTCTTGGCGCAGTTCCGCCATTATGCCGTCGTATTCGGCCTGTTGGCTCTCAGTCAGCAGGGCGCGAATGCGTTCGTCTTGCGCCTTTTCGACGGCACGTCGATGGTCGGCGCGCCGTGTCCGGCCCGTCTGCACGACCTCCGACCATATCGCCTCGATGCGCTTCTGTTGCTCGGCCGTAAGGCCCAGTTCATGCGCAAACCACGATGGGTCTCGAGGGCTTCGTGCGGGAGGCCTGAACACTAAGCCCACGCACACGCCCGCCGCAAAAGCAAGAAGGAATGACAGGGCGACAATTAGCTTGACCTTACTCATTGCCGTTCTCCGGGCGAAGGCTCGTGAATAACCCTTGCGCCAACTGAATCTCCGGTTCATCGAGCGCAGCGTCCTCGACGCGCAACGTCACCGCCGCCCGTTCCCATTCTTGGCCGAACGCGACCTCGGGCGCGTTGCCGCGGCCCATCCCCCAGAGCGCGGCCAGACTGGCCAAGCAGATGACTAGCGCAGCGGCCGCGAGCAACTCGCCCAGCCGCAACACGTCCTGTTGCCTCGCGGCATCGAGGCGCCCGTAAAGGAGATCGAGAGTCCCCGCAGGCATGGCCGGCATCGGCGCCGCCTTGATAACCCCCGAGAGCCGCCGAAGCTGCGCCAGCTCGCGCGCGCAGTGCGGGCATCGCTCGATATGACACTCGATATCGCGACGCGCTTCGCGCTCGAGTTGGCCGTCATGATAGGCTTCGAGTTCGCGCTCCCGTGAGCAACTAGCCATGATGCCTGCCCCTCCACACTCGTCTGCGACCGCCACCAAAGAATGCACGCCCTGCTGTGCCTCGACCGTTACGCAAAGTAGTCCTTAAACTGGGCTCTTACCTGCTGGCGCGCCCGGTGCAATCTCGACTCGATTGTGCCTATCGGCACGCCCAACGCCGCCGCCATTTCCGCGTACGACATGCCCTCGATCTCGCGAAGCGCCAGCACTTCCCGATGTTCGGGCGAAAGCGACGCGAATATCGACTCGATATCCAACTGGATCTGTTGTTTCCTGAGTTCGCCCGTCGGCGGCGCGTGCCCGAAGGCCGATCGGACTATCCCCGACAGGCCATCGAGCGACAACGTCCGCCGAAGCTTCGAATATCGGCGGTGTCTTGCCGCCTTTCGCACCAGAATGCTCATCAGCCACGTTCTGGCCGAGGAACGGCCCTCGAAGCGGCCCCACCCCTCGAACGCGGCCAGAAACGTTTCTTGCACGACGTCCTCCGCGTCTGTCGCATTGCCCGTCAGCGAGAACGCCAACCGAAACAGGGCGGGCGCATGTTCGGCCGCCAGCGCGGCTAAAGCCGGCGCGCCGTTCGGCTCGGCTTCCCTCGCGCGCTCCCGGCGTGAGCCGCGCAAATTCGACTTTTTCCTGGGCAAACAGGCCGCCCCCGTATCGCGCACTGCATCATCAATCATCCAGACACCCATGATACACTACGCCGACGCCTCAAGTTGAGGCCTGAAATCGAGGCCGCAACCCAAGGCCTGGTCTTGGGGCCTCGTCCTATAGTCCCCCAACCCCCGCAGTTTATTCCCAGCCCAAGGCGGCAGGCCGCCAAATGCAAAATCCAAGACGCACCGTTACAGCTGACAAACAGGAAGACTGCCCCACCCGGACCACAGGGCCGTATGCATAAGTCCTTTGCGTTGCTGCGTTTCGACAGATGCCGTCAAGGTGGGAAGAGGCGGATGTTGCCGTATTGGCCGTCGAAGCCGGGGTGGCGGATGACGTTGCCTTGGCGCATTCGGCGGATAGCTGCGGCGAGGCGTTGGGAGCCGTGTTGGCGCAGTTGATCGAGGGGGGCGTTTTCGAGGATGTAGAGTTCAGGGCCGATGGCGTCGAGTAGGTCGGTGTAGCGGCGGGTCACGTGTTTGGTCGATGCGCCCACGCCTTCGACTTCGGCCAGGATCTCGGTTAGGGGTATGAGGCTTCGGAACGGCGCGGCGCCGTGGGGTTGTTGGGGGTTGCGGCGGTCGGCGAGTTCTTCTACGCGGTGCATGACGCCGATGGTTACGGGTTTGCCGCAGACGGGGCATGCGCCGTTATGGCGCCGGGTTTCGGCCGGGGTGAGCCGCACGCCGCATTTGCGGTGTCCGTCGAGGTGGTATTTGCCTTCTTCGGGGTAGAATTCGATGGTTCCGCCGTAGCCGTCGCCGGTCTCGAGGGCGTCGCGCATGGCGAAGTAGTCCACGGCGCAGTTGAACACGCAGGCTTCGCGGCCGAGTTTCTGGGGCGAATGGGCGTCCGAGTTGGACACGAGGCGGCATCGGTCGAGGGCGGATAGGCGCCAGTTCATGGCCGGGTCGGAGGACAGGCCGGTTTCGAGGGCGAAGATGTGTGGCGCGAGGTCGCCGTAACACTCCTCGATTGAGTCAAATCCCGATTTCGAGCCGAGCACGGAGAACCATGGGGTCCAGATGTGGGCCGGGACGAGGTACGCGCCGTTGCCGGTATCGAGGACGATTTCGAGCAGGTCGCGCGAGTCGAGGCCGAGAATGGGTCGGCCGTCGGCCTCGAGATTGCCGATCTGCGCCAGGCACTTGGCGATCTTCGCCGCCTCCATAAAGCCGGGCACGTAGATTAGGTGGTGTACCTTTCGGGTGCGCCCATCCTTTTTGTAGATAGTTGCTATCTCCGCCGACAACATGAAGCGGGTTGGGGGGGCGGGTATGGCCGTGTGCCCGTTAACGCCGCAAGAAAAGGGACAGTCCCTGTTCGGGGACTCACGAGGACAGTCCCTTTTTTGCTCACGAGGAGAGGCGCCCGCAAGAAAAGGGACAGTCCCTGCTCGGGGACTCGCGAGGACAGTCCCTTTTTTGCTCACGAGGACAGTCCCTTTTCCGCTCGCGAGGACAGTCCCTTTGTGCTCGGATTCCGGCCGCAACTGGAAGAGCCCCGGTTCGGCGGGTGTCAGTTTTGCCTGGAGTTCGGCGCGCCACGCGGGGTGGGTGAAATCGCCGGTTCCCAACACGGCGATGCCTTTCTTGCGCGCCCAAAGCGAGAGGTGTTCCAGGTCGCATGTCCAGCTCGTGGCCATCGAGTATTTGGAATGGATATGGAGATCCGCGTAGAAGGGCATTATGTGGTGTTCCTTGCAGGAAAAGGGACAGTCCCTGTTCGGGGACTCGCGAGGACAGTCGCTTTTTTGCTTAGGTCTGCTTGAAAGCCCCTCATGTGCCATTGCCCGCAAGAAAAGGGACGGTCCCTGCTCGGGGACTCGCGAGGACAGTCCCTTTTTTGCTTAGGTCCGCGTAAAAGCCCTTCATGTGCCATTGCCTGACAACGGTTTTTCTTGAAGGGGGTTCGGGGGAGACTTCCTTTTTCCCCAGAAGAAGTTTCCCCCGACCAACTCTCCGTTCATTAAACAGTGTCGTCCGCAGCGGTGTCGAACATGGCGGCGACATTTTCCGGGGGTGTTCCCGCCTGGATGGCGTGTGAGGGGCCGAGGATGTAGCCGCCGTTTCTACCGAGTGTGTTGATGAGAAACCGGACCTCCTGCTGGACGTCCTCGACGCTTCCGAACGGCAACGTTTTTTGCACGCTGACGCCGCCTTCGAAACACAGCCTATCGCCGTATCTACATTTCAAGGCCTCAGGATCCATGCCGGCCGCGTCGAACTGCAACGCCTGGAGCACGTCGATGCCCATGTCGATCAAGCCGGGGACCACGTCCATAACCGCGCCATCGGTATGATAGATCACTTTCGCGCCGTATTCATGGATCGTCTTGTTGAGCCGGACGTGATACGGCTTGATATGCGCCTCCCACATATCGAGCGACATGAGCAGGCCGTTCTGGCCGCCGAGGTCGTCGGCCGTGAATACGAGGTCGATGGCGCCGTCGGCAGCTTGGAGGATTTTGGTGAAATGCGCAACAAAGAAACCGGTCACCCGTTCGAGAATCGCGTGGACAAATTCCGGATTGACGACCAGTTCCGTGAGTATTCGCTCGAAGCCCAGCATGTACCACGACGACTCGAACGGGTTGCCGTTGAGCGCCATCAGGCAGTATTCGCCGTCGTGTTGGGTCGCTGCGATCCGTTCGGGCAACACGTCGTAATCGAACCAGTCGGTGGCCGGCCACGTGTGCGCCGCGACGTCGTCTATCGTTTTTGCACCGGCGAGTGGGTAGTGGGCGATTTCATCGTATACGCCGGGGCCATAGCTCATCGGTTTCCGCCGAACGCCCCAATAGTCGGTGTTTGGCGCAAGGGCCGGCCCCACATACCCCGGCTGGACGTCCTTAACGTCAATGAGCGGCTTCAGATATTCCTCGACGGAAATGTGCCGTTCGCGGGCAAGGTAGGTCTCGAACGCCGCGAACGCAGGCGGCTGCAATCCCGCACACACCATCGCGATCGGGACCCTATCCGTTTCCTTGTGCTCGAGCGCAAGCCGGACGCGCTCCTGATGACTCAGCTTATTCTGTTTCAAGCGAATCTCCCGTCGTTGCCTTGATCCCGTCCCCGGAACTGCGTGGCTGGCATGCAGGCATGCAAGAGTGATCGCTGTTGTGGCGCCCAAAGAGGTCACTGCTGTCGCGGGGCGACGGTTTCCAGAAAGTCGATGAGCGGCGGCAAGTCTCGTGTCACGATGTTCCAAACCGTTTTGAGATCAATCGTGTCGTAACAGTGAATCAAGACGTCACGCATCCCTGCCATCTGGCGCCACGGAATCTGCGAATGGTTGTCACGGAACTCTGGTGAGAGCCGCTTGACGGCCTCACCCAGGACGAGCAACTGATGCAGGACAATGGACTGCGTTCGCCAGTCCGGGGCGAAGTTGTTGTAGGAGGCGCCGGCCAATGCCTCGACGGCACGGCGTGACGCGAGAAGTATGTCCAACAACACGGCATCGTCAGCCGGCATAGATCCGTTCCTTACTATCGAGGATGGCCCGGCGGCGTATCCAGTTCGGGCTTTGCTCGACGGCGCGGCGGGTCAATAGATCTACATGACGGCCGAAAGCAGCTTCGAGCTCCTGTTTCATTGCAACGATGTCCAAGAGGCTCCAGTCGGCGTCCTCTGTGAAATCGACAAGAACGTCCACGTCGCTGTCAGCGCGGAAATCGTGACGCAGCACGGAGCCGAACAGCGAAAACTCTTTCACCTTCCAGCGGCGACAGAAAGCGGCCAACTGCTCTTGGTCGATGTCTACGGCCAGACTCACGTCCCGTTTCTCCTGCATTCCAAATCGCAGTGCAAGTATAGCATAAGGAACTCTAGAATCAGGCTCGTTCGCCATGTCCATAGTCGCGCGCGCAGTCACTTCCCCTTGAGTTCGACGATTGCTTGGGCGATCTCGCGGCGTTTTGCGAGAAGGGTATCCGGGTTGCGCGAGAATGAGACGAGATCGGTGAACAGGGTTTTGAGGTTCTTGGCCTCGTCGCCACGTTCGAGGAACGATTCGGGGGCGCCGGACTCCTCAAGTTCCCGGATACGTTGTGCAAGCAGGATAAGGTAATCGTAATCCTCGATGCCGTCGCGGATGGTCTCCCATCGGATCGAGTTAATGGGTCCTTCGGGGCCGGGGTACACGAGGAATCCGTTGCCGTTTGCCGGGGTGATGTCGAGCTGATTGGCCCACGGGTCCTGCCCCGGTTCGAAGTAGTTGATGTTCCAATAGTGCACGCCGCGAACGCCCAGCGCCCACGCTTGCCAGAACAATATCCGGTGCTCGATAGCGGCGAAATCGAGGAAGAAGTTGGCGTATGGCCGGGGCGGCAGATGATTCACGAACCACCACACTTCGCCCCCGTCGCGGATATGCTCGAGGATTGCCCGGTTGTTGATGGTGTCAAGGACTTGCAGATGTACGGCCCAGATATCGAGTCCGTCGGGTATGAACGGATCGAGTCCTCCCGACGTTACCATGATGGGGATACTGGGCGCCGCCTCTTTCCAGTCCTGCATCCGCTCGAGGATACGGAACCAAGTCGGTGACGGTGGCTCCGTGGCGAGCGGGCAAAAGACGCGGTGCTCGATATGGTGGTCGACCACAAACCGTTCTACCAGGCGAAGTTGCTCGGGGAATTCGAGCAGGGACGGCGGTACGGCAACCGTGGTCGCGCCGCGCTTGATCGCGTCGGTTAGCCGCGGCCCAAATTGTGCCAAGGTTACCGCGTAGTCGGGGCTTTCCGGAGGGAATTCAACGAGTTCGCGCAACGTTACGCGGTGGGCCAAGGCATTATCGAGGTAAGCTGCGGCCAGGTCCGCAGCCGCCCCCGTGTACCCCCGTCGGTGACACTGCTTGAGAGCGCCGTCGAGCCAGAACCCGAAGTCGGTTTTGAGGCTCGCAGTATTGGGCAGCTCGAAATTCCACACGGTCGCTTCGAGCCAAAGCTCGATTGGCTCCATTCCAGCGCCGGCGATCTCGATAAGGCCGGTGTATGTGCCCGGTGCCGTGTCGCGCGGCGCGTGTACCGTGAGCCACAACGGTGCGCACTGGCCGCCCGGGGCCCGAAACGGCGCGTAAGGAATAAGAGGGTCCGGCCACTGTCCTGTCGGGTTCTCGAAATGCGTCGGAACGCGGACAGGAACGTAGCCTACGCGAAATAGCGCGACCTTGTCGGCCGGAATCGTATTGCCCGTGGCGTGGTCAACCAAATCATGGACTTGGACGGTCACGTTGTCGAGATCGCGACCCTCAGGAGGACGGACAACTAGTTGAAATGACTCGTATTCATTTCGTGCGAGGGCGATTCTGGCGGTGGGGACAAACTCGCCCGTTGCTTCCGGCACGTCCTCGCGAAAG
>Ga0180437_10007018_pt1 | contig 14827 bp, 15 predicted proteins | sample SS_ome_4_FD_132410 | JGI IMG/M metagenome (GOLD analysis project Ga0180437, IMG submission 132410) | Hypersaline lake sediment archaeal communities from the Salton Sea, California, USA - SS_3_D_1 metaG | ecosystem: Environmental > Aquatic > Non-marine Saline and Alkaline > Hypersaline >...
ACTATATATAGATAAGGTAAAATCTGGCCAAATTGCTGTCTTTTTTCCTCAAACAGGCTCACCTCAATTTAGAAAGCCGGACCTCAAAAATCTTATAAATTTTATTCCTTCAAATGGCCAAGAAGTCAAAGTCTTAATCGATTATCTGGTTAAAAATGAAGGCATCACTCATTTCGCATTTTTCTATCAGGATGATGAATTCGGAAAACCGTTAGTTAGCGTAGCAGAGCAACAGCTTAAAAAATATGGAATTGAGACATGGCTTGATCTACCGTATCAAAGAGCTCAAAAAGAGTTTGGCCCTCTTATTACAAAATTAAAAAACGAGGCTCCATCAGCAATAGGACTCTTTTCCCTTTATTTACCGACAAGAGAGTTAATAAATCAATTGGGCCCAAAATTTCTCTTTAAGCGTAAAATTTTTGGATTATCGGAGTTATTAGATAGACCATTTAAAATATTCCTACAAGAACTGGGCTTGCATTATACTACACCAAAAAGTGTCACCAATCCACAGAGCAATATCGCTATAGCTCAGGAATATAGACAAGCAATCAAAAAAACTGGCTTATCTCCCAACACCAATTCCTTTACCGGATATATCGTAGGATCACTCTTTATAGACGCAATTAATCATCTCAAAGCCCCCTTTACTAAAGAAAAAATATTAGGTTATTTTGAAAAATTAAAGGAGTACACATTTAAAGGTCTCACGTTAACCTTTAATCCTGAAAAACGGGACCTATCTCAGAACGTTTGGATTTCACAATAAAAAAGGGCCTGATTTTTCATGAGACCCTTTGAAAACAAAATATTTTTGAGGATAATTACTTATCTTTCTTATATGCAGCTGAAACTTTCTTAGCAAGTCGGCTAACTTTACGAGATGCAGCTTTTTTATGAACAACCTTTTTACATTTTGCTCTCGCAAGTTGAGACTCAACCTGCTTAAGAAGCTCTCTGGTTTTTCCTTCAGGTTCTCCAGCTTCAAGTGCCGTCAACACTTTTTTAACTGCTGTTTTTATAGCAGTTCTTCGATTTAAATTTTTCTTTCTCTTAAACTCTGATTGTTTTGCTCTCTTTTTTGCAGACTTAATATTTGCCATAACCTATAAACCTCAATAAACTAAAAGACTTTTTTGACCTTGCCAGCTTTTACACACTTAGTACAAACACAGGCATGTCTTACCTTACCGGAAGCATCCCCTTTTAACACAAATCTCATCTTGTGAACATTAGGATACAACCACCGCTTCGTTCTATTTTTAGCGTGACTAACATTGAAAGCCGATACGGGCCCCTTATTACATACAGCACAAATTCTAGCCATTAATCTTCAACCTTTATATTCCTATTGAACTAGTAATAATCTACCTATTATGCTTTATTTTACCTTAAAAACGGCTTTTTTGCAAATTAAATAATATAAAAGATTTTATCAGTCCCCACGCATAAAACAGCGTGTTACAACCCTTTTAGACCTTTTGTATTAACGCTATAAGCTTTTTATGAATCATTTTATTTGCTCCGAGTACACTCCTTGAGGTCTGATTAATCTGATTATTATCAAAATCGGTGATCACACCGTTTGCCTCTCTTATCAATAATGAGCCTGCCGAAAAATCCCACCAGAAAAGATCTTCAAAAAAAGTAGCATCTAACCTCCCGCAGGCTACGTACGCCAAATCCAAAGCTACTGCACCAAAATGCCGAAAAGAAAATGATTGTTTCATAATTTCTATGAGATCATGCATAAACCGCTTATAATAATCACTATTTTTTTCATACGGTACCCCAATACCTAAAAAGGCTTTATCGAGACTGGTCGCCTGGGAACTCTCAATAGGCTTTCCATTTAAAAATGCACCCTTCCCTTTTGCTGCATAAAATAGCTCTTTTAGTACCGGTTGATAGATAATGGCTAAAATAGGCTCGCCTTTATAGGTAAGAGCTACTGAAATACAAAAATAGGGAATCGTATGGGCAAAATTAGTGGTACCATCCAGTGGATCAATAACCCAGCAATAATCCCCATTACCGGCAGATTTACCCGATTCTTCCGCAAAAAAATCGGCTTCAGGTAAAATAAGGGATAAACGTTCGATTAAAAACTGTTCCGATGCGATATCGGCTTCAGTAACAAATCCTCGCTGGTATTTATCTTTTGTTCTCAAACTATTACCAAAAAAAGAAAGCAGGATTTCTCCTGCTTTGATAACCGTTTTTTCTACTTCTTCTTTTATATCTACCACATTAAAGGACATCTTGTTTCCTACTTACTTATTAGAACCTATGTTCAACTCTTGGTTCTATATCAAGAAGTTCATAAATATCACTTGCATACATTGTTTCTTTTTCTAGAAGTACTTCTGCAAGTTTATCTAGCTTTTCTCTATTTTTTATTAATATGTCTTTTGCTTTGTTATAGCAGTTAGTTAAGATTTTATTAACCTCTTTGTCTATTAATTCCGCAGTTTTTTGAGAATAATCAAAATCGGTACTTCCTTGCTTATATACAACAATACCCAAGTCAGACATCCCATAATAACAAACCATATTTCGTGCTATCTCACTTGCTACTTGAAAATCTGAATATGCACCAGTGGTTAGTTTATTAAATACAAGCTCCTCTGAAGCTCTTCCGCCCAATGCAATCATGATAGATGCAAGCATTTCATCTTTTGTACTCGTATATTTTTCTTTTTCTGGTAATGAATGCGCAACGCCAAGTGCTCTTCCTCTCGGAATAATCGAAACTTTGTGCAAAGGATCAGCATCCTCAGGAAGCATAAGCCTTACTAAGGCATGTCCAGATTCATGATACGCAGTTACCTTCAACTCATGTGGAGACTGAACCATTGTTTTTATTTCTTTGCCAAGCAATATTTTATCTCTCGCTTCTTCAAAATCCTTTATTTTAACCATTTTTTGGTCGGTTTTAGATGCATTAATCGCGGCTTCATTAATCAAATTAGCAAGATCCGCACCCGAAAATCCCGGAGTCCCACGAGCAATCTTGGCAAGCTCCACAGCAGGATCAATCTTAACACCTTTTGCGTGAACTTTTAATATTTGTTCCCTGCTCACTAAATCTGGAAAGGGAACATGGACTCTTCGATCAAAACGACCCGGTCTTAACAAAGCTTTATCCAATACATCGGGCCTATTTGTTGCTGCAATAATAATAACTGAGCCGCCTGTCGTTTGAAAACCATCCATTTCTGTAAGCAATTGATTTAATGTCTGCTCCCGCTCATCATGTCCACCACCAAGGCCACTTCCGCGATGACGGCCAACAGCATCTATTTCATCTATAAAGATGATACTTGGAGCATGCTTTCTGGCTTGCGCGAAAAGATCTCTCACTCGAGAAGCTCCAACACCAACAAAAACTTCTATAAAATCGGATCCACTAATACTAAAAAATGGACAATTTGCCTCACCAGCAACGGCTTTTGCTAAAAGCGTCTTACCATTTCCTGGTTCACCCACAAGTAAAACCCCTCGGGTTATTTTCGCACCCAATTTTTTATATTTGGCCGGATTTTTCAAGAAATCTACCACATCTTTAAGCTCTTCTTTGGCCTCAGAAGCACCTGCAACAGAATCAAAGTTTTCCTTTATGGTCGAAGGCATAAATAACTTTGCTCGACTTTTGCCCATAGAAAATATATTGCTACCGCTTCCACCAGATCCACCAGATCCACCGCCACGAGCCTGCTTCATTAAGTACCATATAAAAAGTACGGTCAAGATAAGGGTCAATAAGGGCAATAGCGACCAGAAATTAATACCGCTGGCAGGGTTAGAAACCTCAAACTCTACATTCTGTTCTTTAAGCAGATCCCAGTTTTTAGGGTTATACGCTATAACCGTCTCAAACTTTGATCCATCTTTAAATTCACCCGTAACGTCTTGCCCTGAAACATGGACCTTTTTTATCTGTCCAGCTTCAACTTTTTGTAAAAATTCAGAATATTTTATACTTTTCACATGCCGAGTTATATCGGTAAGCTTGGTCAGCAAGGCAATACAGGCAATAAAGATTATTGTCGCAATGATAAAATTTTTAGGACCACCCGTAAATGGCAATTTTTTCTTTATTTTTCTTTTCATCCTACTTATTATCCGTCAATTAATATATAATAAAATTATTAAACTTATTAAAAGTGAAACTTTCCTCTAGAAAGATCATAACACCATTTCTAATAGAATATCTCATCTTAGACAAATATGCAAGCTAATTATCCATTATCCTAACTCAAACCCTCGCCTAAACAAGGAAATCTGGTATAAAGAGGTGACCAACTTGGATAACCACAATTATCCCCCTTTTTGGTTATTATTTGCTGAGTTTCGGTCAAAAGATTGTATACAGCCACTTGACTATTTTTACCGTGCTGTATGGAAAATAGTAGGTAGTTTCCACAGGGAGACCATGAACATTCCTCCTTATTTCCAGGCCCAAATGTTAACTGCTTGTGTTTGTTCAATTGCGGATCAAAAACAAAGAGTTGCATCACCCCCTTTACCATCTTTGCGTAAGCCAAAACTCCCTTTTTATCTGAAAAAGATGTCGAGACCTCAAATCCCCCTTTTGATATACGAGTTTTAGTATCATCTTGTAAATTGTACTTATAAATCTGGGGACCCCATCCCAAAACATCTGAGCAAAAATATAATGATTTCCCATTGTCTGCAAATGTAGGGCAGATATTATTTCCTGCGTGCGTTAATTTTTTAACTATTCCATCAGCACAATAATAGATCTGACAAGAGCCTTGGCCACGAGAAGCACAATAGGCAAACTTTTTTCCATCAGGCGAAAAGGCAGAAAGAATATTAAGCCCCTCAAAGTTAGAAACAATTTTTCTCTTCCCTTTCATTGTGGTCGCCATAAGGCGTACATTTTTGTCGGTATGTTCAGAATAGATAAGCAATGGGTTGGACCTATCATTATTCCATCTTGGAGCAATATTAACCGTTGGAGTAGATACCAATAATTTCTCATTCAGCCCATTATAATCTGCAACATAGATATGCTTATACGATTTTTTACCCTTTCGTTTTATCTCTTTACAATAGGCAATTTTTGTCGAAAAAAATCCCGGCTCATTGGTGAGTATGGGCCAAAGATAGTCAGAAACATTGTGAGCCCAACCGATAGGACTAGATCCTTTTTTCCTATACTGCAAGCCTTTTACCATAATCGCATGTTCCAAATCATATATGCGCAGATCGATCGTTTCTCTTGATTCATCTTCATTGATGAATATGCCTAATCGGCAATCGGCTTCAAAAAACTTTTTTATATCACTCTTTTTTTCTATAGTTGGTAAGACTCCAGCAAAAATAAGCTCAAACTGTCCACTAAATGAAAGGTCGTTTATAACAATAGGAATCAGTTGAGCCAATAGTTTCGTTTCTGGAGCAACCACAATAAGCTTGAGTTTAAGCTTTTGATGCGTCTGTGCTTTGACACCAATAGCAAGCTTAGACTGTAGTTGCAAAAAATAACAATTACAGGTTAAAAAAAATAATAAAAAAAATAACCGTTTACGTCTCTTCATCGTTCTCTTTCACTGCTTAAAGGTTATGTTAATTTCTTTTCCTCTTGCGACCTTTGGAAGATTTAATTTGGAAACGGCTACCCTCGCAGAAATATCATAAATCAAAACCCCTGATGATTTTGAAATAGTAACAGTTCCGATAGATCCATCCCAATTGACCCTCATGTTTACCATACAGCTCAGATCTTTAGAAAGGCCAGCAGGAGGTTTCCAGTGCTTTTCAACCTCATGCTGAATAAGCTCTCCCACCTTCAATGCTTCAATATCATCTCGACCGAGCTGTATGAGCCTTTTAGGTGCTGCTGATTTTACTTCTTTTTTCATTGCTGGCTTACTCATCGTTTTCTTTTTCGGGCTCTGTACTGCTTTTGGAGTACTCTTTTTCTTTACCGGTTTTTGCTTTTTAAGTTTTTGTTTTTTAACAGGAGTAGGTGCTCTCTTTTTTTTAGGTTGAGGCTTTGCTAATTTCGTCGATTTGAGAGCTTTTGTTTTTTTCGGTATAGGCTTAGGTTTGGTCTGCTTTGGTGTCATTTTTTTTTCAGAAATAGCTTTGAAATTAGGACGTGCGGTCTTACGAAGTGGCAGATATCGTACATCTGCGGCAGAACAGACGATAGAACTGTTTATGACCACATTATAGATGGCATTCTGGCCCCGATATAAAAAGAAAATCGAAAACAAAATAATCAGATGTAAACCAGAAGAAAAGAGCAACAACTTGCCCCAAAAAGCTCTTCTTCTGTTTTTAACACTTCGTTGCCAAGGCGACATATTTTATCCCTCCGATCACCTTGATTTTATCAACAATCTGTATAACTTTACCATAATCAACATGCTTGTCTGCCTCTACAAAAACGGTTTGATCTAGATTTGCACCTAATCTATCCTTCATTTCTTCAATTAAATGTACCTCACTTATTTCAAGATCATTTAAAAAAATCGCTCCTTCTTTATCGATAGATACAATCATCTCTTTAGAAGCATTTTCAACCTCTTTTGCTTGCCCTTTAGGCAATGTAACCCGTATTGAGTTTTGCATCATAGGAGTAGTAATCATAAAAATAATAAGTAATGTCAATGCAGTATCAATTAATGGAGTAAGAGAAACCTCTGACATAGAGATCAGTTTTCTTCGACGCATCTTACGTTTAGTTCTTAACATAGCTTTCCTCCCCTTTCCTTATGTAAGTAGAAATTTTTGAACCTGAACAATCAATTTATCAGCAAGCAACGTAAATAACTGATCTATTTTTCTTACTTGAGAAGAACAGTAATTAAACAGTATTAAGGCCGGTACAGCAACAGCAAGGCCCGCCAACGTTGTTATTAAGGCTTCTGCTATTCCGGGAGCAACGGTAGCTATATCAGCAGTCTGTTTTTGGCTTATGCTTACAAATGCGTGAACCAATCCCCAAACGGTTCCGAATAATCCTAATAATGGAGCTGCAGCAGCACTCGTTGACAAGATAGGCAGATAGGCTTGTTCCTGGTGAATAATATCTTCAATACCTTGATCAACCTGCTGTTGAAACATCTCCCATGCAATATCAGTCATTTCCGCTTTCTGCGTTACTGGATCAATGTTGGTTATAGATTTTAAAAAGGAAAGATTTTTAGCAAGAAAATATCCAGGCAATGTTTTTTTATGCTGCTCAACGACGGTTAACAAATCATTAAAATTTGTTACTCGCTTCATTGCATCCAACACCTGTAAAATCTGCCTTTTTTTTATCCGGTATAGAATTAATTTGTAAAAAAAGACAGCCCAACATAAAATTGATAAAAATAATAGTATAAGTAGTACAATCTTACTAACCAGATCAGCCTGCAGGACAAGTTGCCATATGGCATTTCCGAATATAGTTTTTATCATCTCTTACCTTTCAAATAGTAGAATCACATCTCAAGCAGATTCAATAATACCAAAAACAGAAAATCTACTCTACTGCCTATTTTCTAAAATAATTTTTTTCAATGCTTCTTTATCCTTAATTCCCCTTTCAATCTGAATCTCATATGCCATTTTTAACATCTCACCCATTTGTGGACCAGGCATCACAATATCGATAATATCACGGCCCTTTAAGACTGGAGGCTCTGGAATTTTTTCCACATGAGCTTTTTTTGCTTTTTCTAAAAATTTATCAATCGCAGGAAATTTCTTTTTTAAAGGAACTCCTTTTATAGGGTTTCTTCCTTGTTTGTCAGCCAATGCAACTTTAGCCAACAATTGCATATCAACAAGAGGATATAGTTTTTTTGCAAGCCGTTTATAAGCTGCCGGTGAAGCCCCAGCCGCTATGAATTGAGCCGGCGACATATGATAACGAACCAGCTTACTGACTGCTTCAATCAGGTCCTTTTTTTTGGTTATTCGACTAAGTAGACTTTTGGATAAAACGACCCCTTCTTTAGAATGACCGACACTTTTCCATCTTCCTCCTATAAACTCGGTTGTTATAGCCTTTCCTAAATCATGACATAATGCTGCATAGGTGACTAATAGTTTTTGCTTATCATTTTCATAATTCATAACGGCTGCTGCATCGATACATTGCATGGTGTGCTCAAAGACACCTCCTTCAGGATGCCATGATTCATCTTGAGGAACATCAATTATATTTCCAACTTCAGGCAATATCTCTTTTAACCTTCCAATATCTTTCAACCATCTTATTCCACGTGAAGGCTGTTTTGATTGAAGCATTAGTTTTTCAAATTCAGCCTCTATTCTTTCAGTAGAAATACCATGTAAATCCATAGTTTTGCACAAACGATGTAATTTTTCGTCTGGAATCATGCCAAATCGACCTATAAACTGCATTACTCTAAAAAATCTTAACGGATCTTCTACAAACTTATGCTTATCCACAAAACGTAAAATTCCCTCTTGAAGATCCTTTACGCCATTATACGGGTCAATTATCTCATGGGTTATCAAATCTATACCGATAGCATTCATAGTTAAATCTCTACGGCTAAATGCTTTTTTAAACCCCATAAATGGATCTATGGCAATTACCGGTTTTCGACCTTTACTATCGACTCTTGGTACAGACCAGTCTACCTCAAGCCCATGTAATCTTAGTACTCCAAACGATTTTCCAACCATACTCACGGGTCCAAATGCCCGCAATATAGCTTCAAGCTCAGGCAAAGATAGGTTGTGAACCTCGACATCAAGATCTTTGATAGGTAATCCCAGTAATAAATCTCTTACTGCCCCCCCGACAAGCAATGCCCTCCCCCCTTTTTCATGAATCTTATTAACTATTGAGATCAGTGGCGGATGAGCAATGATAATGGTCTGGAGATCATTTTGAATATTTTTTCTAATTTTTGTAAGTTTCATATAACATACACCTACTTATTTGCAAAAATTAAACAGATATACAATTTGAGCGGGTTAACAAACATAAAATACCATCCTCATGGTAGCCTGCTAATAGAAAATATACATGGAGATGGAACTAGAGGGAAGAGATGGAGCCAAAATTCCTTATACTCAAGACAACAAAACAGATTTACACGAAGGAATATCAAAATACTAACCTCTCAACTTGTCTAGACCTAAATCGAACTTATTATTACAATCTGCACTTTCTATTGACTTTTGAGGGCCTCAAGCTGTACACTTGTAGTGAGAAGCTGTAATAATCCACAAGAAGGGAGAAAAATGAAAAAAATAATAATACCGTTACTTCTCATGGTTGGATTGAGTATTTATTCTGTCCAAATGGCATCTAAACCGGCAACCTTAGCTGAAAACAACGCCAAGTTAGCTATTGTAACCAAAATGCTCAAAACCGTAGAAAAACAGATGAAAGAGTGGAATAAACGCCTTCCTGAAAGTCCTGTACTACTCCAACCTGCTATCAAAGCGCTTATAGAATCATTAGGATTTATAAAGCAATCGGTAGAGAGTACAAAGAAACAGTTAGAAGCAGATATTAGCCATATAAAAGAAAAAAAGGAGAAAAAAAATGAATAAAAAAATAATGATCCCAATTCTTTTAGTAGCAACTCTCAGCATAGGGCATATAACACAAACAATGGTCAAAGAAGTAAGCCAAAGAGATAAAACAATAACAACAAGAATGATAAGCGCCGGGCAAAAAGGCGAAAAAATAAGAACACAATGGCTGAAAGCAAAAGCGGATGCGAAAAAAGTAGTAGCTGATTTACGAGCAATAGAAAATAGAATAGAAGCAGAAAGAAAAAACCTCCCGAAGGCAAATATATTCCAAAAAGCCGCTATCAATCTAAAAATCGGCGGCCTGAGACTGCAGCATGCTAATAAATCAAGAGCATTGAAAAATCTACGAGCACGCATAAAAAAATTAGAGCTACCCTATAGCGCAGGACTTGTAAGCGAAGCCGGCTAGTAGAGTAGTACGTTATATAAAAATAATAATCCCGGATTAAAAAAGCCGGGATTATTATAAGAAACACATATACAGTTGAAGTGGGTGAAATAGAAAAAGGGAAAAAAATGAATAAAAAAATAAGTATATTACTGTTTAGTATTGGCATGATACTCTTTAGCCAAGGTCAATCTTTTTTGAAAAAAGCAGAAAAAATAAAACAGAACAGATCCACTCTAAAGATGCTTATATCTAAGAAAAAGGCTCTTGCTAATACAACAATCAATTTGGCCAACATTAACAAAGAAATTACCGTTTTAAACCAAACATTAAAAAAAGCCACCTTTTTTGAAACACCCGGGATACTATCTCAACTTTCTGAAAAAAAAGCAATAAAAACAAGCTTAGAGAGGAATAAAAAGGAACTAGAACAAGAACTAAAAGAATTAGAAAAAAAGTTAAAAACAAAAAGCTGAACTTATTTCCTTAAAGACTCCAAACTTCCCTCTATCAGGCCATTATAAACCGTTCACACTGACACAAAAACCCTTTTTTTAATTTTAGCCAATTCAATATGAATAAATCTATTGACTTTTTGGCGTAAAAAATTTTATATTTGTAATAGAAAGAGGTAGATTATTAACCATAACTTCCAAAAAAGGAGAAGGATATGAAGAAAAGAATCCTCATGACAAGTGCGTTACTTGTTACTTTATGTATCGGGGTTGTAGGACCAACTTTTGCTATGAAAAAACCGACGGTCAAACCGATGGTCGGAGCCGACCCTGCAAGTACGGTTGCCCTACCTGACCCTGCTAAAGTTCCACCTATACAAAAAATCTTTGTTGCAGCACAACGGTTAGGCCAAATAGCGTTAATTGCCGCAAGAATCGGTATACCTGCTACTATATCGGTCATAAAAGATATCCAAGCCTTTGTGAAAACCTATGGCCCTGTCATTAATAAACTTGGCCCTGAGATCGTAGCTATATTCAAATTAGTTATAGCATATGATGCAATCATGAAAGAAAAGGATGCTGAAAAAAGAATAGCCAAAGCGCTTGAGCAGACAGCAAAAGTATTACAAAAAATACAGGTAGCTTACAATATATCAGAACCTATGGCAAACCAAATAAGAACCCTCACACAGAAATACGCTAAGATGTTCCTTACAAAAATTAATGCTGCCTGGGGTAAAAGAGCTTTAGAGTTTGTAACAAAATTAGACCAAGCCACGGACTCTTTAATGAATCTTACCAAGACAGGATTACCAATAATCATAAAAGCTATACAAACCTATATTGTAGCAAAAAAAGCGATGTTGTTGGCAGCAGAAAAAGCAAAAGCAGCCGCTCCAGCTAAATAAAAATAATAGATTAATGAAGGAGAAAAATTATGAAGAAAAGGATAATAACAAGTCTCATGCTTGTGGGGTTGATAGTCGGGAGCCAAGCATCTGCTGAAATTGCTGCAACAAAAAAAATGGGGCCTGCTCCAAAAACCGTTAAGTTTACGCCTGCAAAAAAATTCGTATTACCAGGTATAAACCTACTCAAATTAAAAGATTTCATACCTAATGCAGTGAGAGTGTTCCAAGACATAATAAATCTAGTAAAAACAGAAAAAAAGAACTTAAATAAGGTCATAAAAGATGTCATGGAACTGTTTAAATTGGCTCAACAACTACAAAAACTCCCAAAAGTCAAAAAAGAAGAAACACTCAAATTTATAATCGCATTTGCTCAACCTTTCTTAAACAAGGCGAATCAAACCTTTAAAGATGCTGAAGGAATACTCAACAAGTCAAGAGCGATTATAAAAGAGATCTTTGTTGATCTCTTGGCAGTCATAAAGGCTCAATGGACAGATAATGCTATTAAATTTATAACAGCTGCAGATACATTAGCTGAAACGTTAACTAAGACCGTAGAAAAAGGACTTCCGGTACTTATAGAAGTTCTTAATGAAATACAAAAAGAAGAAGCAAAGTTAGCAACAGCAAAAGCAGCTGAAGCAGCAAGACCTCAATAAACACTGAAAGCAGATAGTATCAAGACCTCAAGGGGCTTATGAGCTCCTTGGGGTTTTTTCTTGCTATCTACCCCTATTATATTGCTTCACTCACCACAAATAGATTATTATCAAAATAGTAGGGGACAAAAAATTCCAAGGGGGAACAGATGGCAAAAATAGTTTTATATAGTATCTTATTTTCGTTATTTTTTATCACAATAACACTACCTAAAACAGACCAAAAAGCCGTAGAAAAATACAAAAAAATTCTCTTGCAAACCCAACAACAAATAGAACAAACCATTAATGCCATACAGCTCTTAAAAAAAGAGTGCGATACGACCTATAACGCTTGGTATAATATTTTTTTTAGACCAGGATGTTATTCGGTCAAGTTGAGCCCTTTACAAGCAAAACTAGAACTATTGCAATTATTGGAAAAAAAACAAAAAAAGCAGTTAGAAATCTTAAGAACCGGTCCAGAACGATAAGTTCTAGTCGAAGCTTTCCTCCTATGCTACTTGCGCAGCTTCGGCGGACAAGTCAGCGAAGATGGCCGTGCCATTCGAAGCTTTAGCGAAGATGGCCGTGCCATTCGAAGCTTTAGCGAAGAATGGTGGAGCTGGCCGGGATCGAACCGGTGACCTCATGAATGCCATTCATGCGCTCTACCAACTGAGCTACAGCCCCAAAATTAATGTACTATTTCAAAAAACAGCCTTGTCCACCATAGCCTTTGGCGATGGAGGGCCCACAAAAATATTTATTTTCAAAAAAATCAGATCCGAGTATAATCAAATTATAGTATAAACCAAAAAAAAAGTTTTTCCATTTTCTTAGGAGAATATTTCGTATGTTTAAAGATATGCCATTACTTAAAAAAATTTCTCTCTTTTCTCTTATATCGATATTGTACGTAGGAATAGCATCCCCTCAATCAAAGATACAAATATCAGATAGAGATAAAGAAACCCAACAAATCGACATAACTATATCGATAGATAAGGGGGATTTTGTTTATAAAGATTATATAGATATTTCGATAGATAATCCGGACGTAGAAATTACAGACTGGCATTCAGATCAAAACAGTGTAGATTACTTCTCTAAAGAGTTTCGAGAAACAAAAAAGATTTACAATACTGATTTTACTATGAGCTGTAATCTTCTTAACAACTCTGGTTGTGACATCTCAAATTCAAACATTCATGTAGCTTACTACTTGCATTCTAAAAAGGGATTAGTCGAGGAAGTTCTTCCTCTCGGGCAGCGACAGAACAAATGTAAGTGCAAAGACTGTATCGAAACAAATATAGATACTGGGGTTAAAGCAAAAAAGCCTGATACAAAAAATAAAAAAGAAAAGCAGACCTGGTCAGCTTATATATCTGATCTGGTTAAAACAACCGATTCTATCTGGATAAAAATTCTTTTATCACTTCTTCTAGGTATACTACTCAGTCTTACCCCTTGTATCTATCCTATGATTCCCATTACAGTCGGCATTTTACAAGCCCAAGGAAGTAAATCTGTATTTTACAACTTTTTTCTTGCTTTAACCTATACCGTTGGCATATCAGTAACATTTGCAGCGTTAGGGCTTATAGCAGCATTTACTGGACAACTGTTTGGATCCATACTTGCAAATCCTCTATTCGTTATTGTTTTAGTATTGATTCTCATTTATCTCGCTTTTTCTATGTTCGGTTTTTACGAGATTTATATTCCCAAATTTCTTCAACAAAGAGAAGGTGTCTCAGCCAAAGGAACTATACTTTCTACCTTTTTATTTGGAGTTGTAAGTGGTACCATTGCTTCACCATGTGTTTCTCCGGGCTTGGTATTATTACTCAGTATTGTAATCGCCATTGGGAGTAAAGCAATAGGGTTTATTATGCTTTTTGCATTTGGGTTAGGATTAGGATTTCCTCTACTCCTTGTCGGTACTTTTTCTGGCTCTATTAATAAGCTACCGAAAGCTGGAGCTTGGATGATCGAAATTAAAAAAATATTTGGCATTATGATGTTTGGCGTCTGTTTTTATTTCTTAGGGAACATCTTACCATGGTACGTTATTTTATGGATGATATCATTATTTTCACTTCTTACTGGTACCTATTACCTATTTGGGGTAAAACCGTACGACACCAGACCATGGAAAATATATAAGGCCCTCTTAGGAACAGCATTTTGTGCAGCTTCAATATTTTTTGCTACGCAAGCGTATAAAGAGATTTACATAGCCCAAATTACAAAAGAAGATACATTCTGGGCAAAAGAGTATAAAACAGCCTTAGCCCAAGCGAAAAAAGAGAACAAAGCATTATTTATAGACTTCTGGGCAACATGGTGTTCATCCTGTAAAGCCATAGACAAAAAGCTCTTTACCGATCCAAACGTAAAAGATCTTTTTTCTAAAAAATTTATCAATGTAAAAATAGATGGGAGCAATCCTCAAGATACGCAATTTGTCTCGTTGAAGAAAAAGTTCAATGTTATTGGTGTTCCTGTATTTTTATTAATTGATCCCCATACAGAAAAGATCATTAAAAGATGGACAACACAATTTTATGAGCTAACAAACCAAGAGATTATTAAGCAAATCCAAGAGCTCTAAAATAATCAATTACCTATCTTCTTGCATCTACAAACAGAAAAATGGTATATCTTCAACTATAAAAAATAATTCCAAAAAAGGAGAAGCTATGCCTAAAACAAAAATAGGATTTTTTAGTTCACTTTTATTATCCTGTGCCATCTTTTTGCTCAGCACGCCATCTTTTGGATCTTGTAATCGCTGTCAAAATGTTACGTTAAGCTTGTTACGGAGTATCAACCAAAAGACGATCAATATAAATCGAAATCTTATAAAAAACAGCT
>Ga0180437_10007020_pt1 | contig 14823 bp, 8 predicted proteins | sample SS_ome_4_FD_132410 | JGI IMG/M metagenome (GOLD analysis project Ga0180437, IMG submission 132410) | Hypersaline lake sediment archaeal communities from the Salton Sea, California, USA - SS_3_D_1 metaG | ecosystem: Environmental > Aquatic > Non-marine Saline and Alkaline > Hypersaline > Sediment...
CCTGCCACCGAAGCTGACCCTGTTTCCACCTCTTCGTGACACAAAATTCAGAGAAACTCCACCGGTGTGTTGCTCGACATCCGCACCACCGATGGTGATGTTGATCTCTTCGAAGACGTCATAGTCGTAATACGTCGGAGACGCACCTGTGGCCGCGGGGTCTGTGATGTTGACACCGTCCATTGTCCAGGTGTCTTCACCTCCATGTCCGCCTAAGGCCACAAAGCCGGCCTGCTGACCTGACTCGTTTCCTCCGACATTCTCCCTGTCCACCTGAACAGCCGGCGTCATCTGCAGAATGACCCAGGGATCTCTCGCACTGGGCAGTGATTGCAGCGCCTCATAGGCCAGGGTCGTCGAGATCTCCGTCCTCTTCGTGTCGACAACAGGAGAAACAGCCGTGACCGTCACCTCTTCCTCGATCGCTCCCATCGCCATGGCCAGCGTCAAGTTGGTGTTCTTTCCGGTGTTAACGATGATCCCCTCTTCGATCTTGGTCTTGAATCCTCCAAGCTCTAATCTGACGACATAGTCGATCTCAGGGAAGAGAGAGAGGAATCTGAAATTACCCTCTGCAGACGTGATCTGTGTCATGGCAGCGGTCTTGGAACCAGTCAACGTGACAGTCACACCGGGAAGTGGGTTTCCTTCCTCATCAGTAACAGTCCCGTAAATGTTTCCTGTTCTGTGCTGGGCAAGGAGTGGAGCCGCTAAAAAGAGCACACAAAGTAAAATCAAAGCTTTTCGCATAAAGTTTCCTCCTTTTTATCCCTTTTTAAGGGAAAAAGGTTCGTCCAATACCCTGGAGTGAAAAACCTCACTCCACCCATAGCCTTTGATGTTATTCCTACCCTATAGACACCTCCTTTTAATACTTTCATTTTTCTCTAATTTCCTATAAGCAATGATTGTGCCAATAGGCATAGAATTATTATCTTCTTAATAATCAATAACTTACAAAATTAAAAAGCATGGTTTTCAATTAAAAACCTAAAAAATTGGATTATTTCCAAAAATTTGGATGTCTGATAGGATTTGTTTATCTATTTTTGCGGAGGCAGGCTTTAATTCTGCTGGAATACTTATATTTTAATTAGAATTCGGGAAAATTTTCTGATTGTTTGGGAGCGAGTCTTTCTGAATGGGGAAAGGTTTGAATCTAGCGTTTCTCTTGTTACGAATCTATCATTTATTCTCTTTAAAAAACATCTGTCCAAACGCAAAAATGAGCAGCTGGGATAATCAGAGGGAGCCTATCTCAGGGGATGGAGGGATGGATCTTACCAGCCTTATTTTTGCTTACACTTCTTTATGTAATCTTCCACTCTCTGGCGTTCTTGTGGAGAGAGTGTCTCTCCTCTTAAGGAGAGGTATCTTTCAAAATATTTGAGGGCCCGAGTTTTGTCTCCTTTCTCGAAATAGGCATACGCGAGATTCACAACAATAAAATCATCTTTGGGATCCAATTTAAAGCCTTGTTCCCAGACGGAAATGGCTGCGTTGATACTTCCTGCAATTTTGTAACCCGCACCCAATCCCCTGTAGGCAATAGCCAGTTTGGGATCGCACTCAATGGCTTTTTTTAAATAGTGCATGGACTGGGCAAGGTCTTCTCCATTTTTCGTACGCGCAAAAATCTCAAAATAGAGGGAACCCAGATTTGCGTACACACCCGCATGATTGTTATCCAGTTCGATTGCTCTGTTGAAATGTTCAAGAGCTTTTTGTTCTTCCCCCTTCCTTCTATACGCCAATCCCAACAGATTGAATACTTCAGGATCAAAGTCGAGTATTCCCAATGCGTTATGAAGAATCTCGATTCCCTTATCTAAGTCTGCCTTCTCAACCAAAAGAGTGCCATAGGCTTTGACTATTTCATAATTTTCCGGATTGTTCTTGAATCCCTCCGCCAGGACTGCTAAGGCTTTGTCCACTTGCTCTTTCTCCACGTGCATAGAATGAAGATAAAGATAAGCGGGAGAAAAATCCTTCCTCTTCTCGATGATCTCCTCTAATTCTCGGATGCTCTCGTCTTCTTTGCCCTGGTCATAAAGGATGATCGCTCTGTCTAATTTTTGTTGGATAGGGAGGAGTGTCTTCAAGTCATCTTCAGGGCCATATTCTTCCTTGAATTGTGAAGCGGAAGAAGCAATATACCCCAAACTTCTCAGTTTTTTTTGTGTCTCCTGGTCAACTCTTCGCGCGCTGTCACCTGCCTGCTCGGAAGATAATCCTTCCATTAGTTTTTTCAACCGTTCTTCGTACTTTTCCTTATTGATTCTCTGGATGATGTTGCTGCTCTCATTAAAATCATTCTTCAGGTCGTAAAACTCGGGCAGAGGAGAGTCGAAAAACTTTCCCCCTTCTTCTATGAATCCGCGGAGGGGCGCCAATGCCATGTTGTAATACGGATCCAGGGATTCAAAATAAATGATTCTTTCTTCGATCTTCTTCCCTTCCATTAAAGGCAGGAGAGAAACTCCTTGAAGAAAAGGAGGCTTTTCCATTCCCAGGATGTCGCAGATCGTGGGAAAAATATCCACGTGGCAGACATATTCAGCAATCCGCCTGGATTCAAGTCCAGGTCCTGCAATGATCAAAGGCGCCCAGAGCGTGCTGTTGTAGGCGAAATAGTTGTGAGTCAATTCTCCGTGCTCTCCCAGCGATTCTCCATGGTCACCGGTAAGAATGACAAGAGTGTTTTCTAAAAAATCCTCTTCTTCCAGAAAATCAAACAACTTCCCTAATTCCGAATCGACATAGGCCACTTCTCCTGAGTACAGGTCATCTTTGAACTTGGTTCTGAAGGGTTCAGGGGGAAAATACATGGTATGAGGATCCCAGAGATGAATCCAGGAAAACCACTTGGAGCTCTGTCTCTCCAACCATACCAATGCCGCCCGAATCACGTCCTCCGCTCTTCTTTCGGGCAATGTGAATTTGCCAGGAAGGGAATAGGATTCATCATACACATCAAACCCTTGAGAGAGACCGAAACGGGAATCGAGAGGAAAGGCTCCGATGAACGCTCCGGTGGAATACCCCCTCTCTTTCAAATACTCGGCTAGAGTGAGAAATCTTTCGTTCACATTAAACTTTCCGTTGTCATGCACACCATGCGCAAGAGGTGTCGTCCCCAATAATATATTGGCGTGGGAAGGAAGAGTGGTTGGATTGTGGGCAAACGCCCTGTCAAACACAGCCCCGCTTTCAGCCAGAGCTTCTATTCGCGGAGTCTGTAAATACTCTGTACTGTAACAACTGAGCCTGTCCGGTCGAATCGTATCGACGGTTATGAGCAGGATATTCAGGTCATCCTGCTCTGAGACTGAACCCAAGAGTGTGAAATTGGCTGAAATCCCTGCTGCCAAGACTAAAAGTAGTAAAGGAGCTAATTTCTTCACTCGAATCTTCATTTCTCTATTTCGCTCTGATTCTCCTTGCGAAGAGGAACGCCTCTTCTCAATCTTTACACTTTCGGATGAATTCGGCGATTTTCTGACGCTCTTCAAAAGAAATTGCTTTGTCTTTCAACAGCAGATATCTCTCGAAATATTTGAGGGCTTGGGTCTTATTTCCTTTCTCGAAATAAGCCACTCCCAAGTTGTATATCGGAAAATCATAATCGGGTTCCAATTCCAATGCCTTCTCCCAGAGTGAGATGGCTGTGTCGATCTGGCCTGCGGTATGATAGACTCCAGCCAACCCATTGTAGGCGGAAGCCAAATCAGGATCGAGCTCGATAGCTTTCCGGTAAGATTCCAACGCTCGGGTCTGCTCCTGGACATTTTTCGTCCGGCCAAAAATGGAAAAATGAAGAAGGCCTAAATTATTATATATTAATGCATCGGTATCATCCAGAGAAAGAGCTTTCCCGTACGAATCCATTGCTTTCTGAACCTCCCCTTTTTGACTGTAGGCAATCCCAAGATGGGTCCAAACATCAGGATCATAATCGATGATCTCAAGCGCTTTTTGAAGAAATTCGATCCCTCTATCCAGCTTCCCTTCTTTGACCAAGAATAGACCATAGGCGGAGATAATCCCGTAATCTTCAGGATTATTTGTATACCCCTTCTCCATGACAGCTAGGGCTTCCTCTCCTAAACCCTGCAATTGATAGACATTAGAGAGGTGGACATACGCCTTTGTGAAATCCTCCCTGTCATTGATGATATCATTCAAAAGTTTGACGGCTTCCGGTACTCTGCCTAGCTCTAAAAATTTCATTGCTGCATCGTGCTTTCGCATAAAAGGGAGAAGGGTTTTCAAGTCATCTTCTGGCCCGTAGCTCTCCTTGAGTTGAGTGGCTCGAGAGGAGATATACCCCAAACTCCGGAGCTTCCTCACTGTTTCACTGTCAGGATTTCGGGCACTCTTCATTTGTGATGGAGAAGACAATCCATCCATAACTTCTCTGATTTTCTTCTTCTGTTCCGCCAAATCAATATCCTGGGCCAGGTTTTTTTCTTCGTTAAAATCATCTTCCAGGCTGTAATACTCGGGCAGAGGGGAATCGATGAATTTCCTCTTCTCTTCGATGAATCCATGGAGTGGTGCCCATCCCATGTTGTAATACGCATCCAGAGATTCAAAATATATGACTCTTTTCTTTATTCTCTCACCTTTCATCAGAGGAAGGAGCGAAATCCCCTGTAGAAAGGGTGGCTTCTCTATTCCCAGAACATCGCAGACTGTGGGAAATATGTCGATATGACTCACATATTCGTCCACGTGCTCGGTCCTGATCCCCGGGCTCACAATGATCAAAGGAACCCAGAGCGTGCTGTTATAGGCAAAAAAACCGTGAGTGATTTCGCCGTGGTCACCCAAAGCTTCTCCATGGTCTCCGGTTAAAACAATGAGAGTGTTCTCCAATAGGTTATGGCTTTCCAGATAATCGAATAACTTCCCCAGCTCAGAATCGACATAGGCCACTTCTCCGGAGTAGGGATCTTTCTTGAATTTCTCATTGAAAGGCTCGGGAGGAGAATAGGGTGCGTGGGGATCCCAGAGATGAATAAAGCAGAACCATTGAGAGTTCTGCTTCTCCAACCAGTTGAGTACGGATTGGATGACCTGGCTGGCTTTTCTTTCTTGAAAAGTGAATGTATTCGACCCCCTGGAAGGGTAAGATTCATCATAGATGTCAAAGCCCTGAGACAGACCGAAGCGGGAATCGAGAGGAAACGCCCCGATGAACGCTCCGGTAGAATACCCTCTCTCTTTCAAGAACTCAGCCAGAGTGAGAAACTCGTCATTCACTTTAAACTTCGAGTTTTCATGCACTCCATGTGCTAGAGGTGTCGTTCCCAATAAAATATTGGCGTGGGAGGGGAGAGTAGTTGGATTGTGGGCAAACGCCCTGTCAAACACGGCGCCACTTTCAGCCAGAGCTTCAATTCGGGGAGTCTGTAAATATTTTGAGCTGTAACAACTGAGCCTGTCCGGTCGAATCGTATCGATACTTATGAGGAGGACGTTCAAATCATCCTGTTCTGAAGCTGTACTCAAGAGTGTAACATCGGCTGAAATCCCTGCTGCCAAGACGAAAAGCAGTAAAGAAACCAATCTCTTCACTCGAATCTTCATTTCTCTATTTCGCTCTGACTCTCCTTGCGAAAATGAACGCTTCTTCTCAATCTTTACACTTTCGGATGAATTCAGCGACTTTCTGACGGTCTTCAAATGAAAGTGTTTTGTCTTTCAGCAGAAGATATCTCTCAAAATACTTGAGGGCCTGGGCCTTGTTTCCTTTCTCGAAGTAGGCCACTCCCAAGTTGTAGACCGGAAAATCATATTCGGGTTCCAGCTCCAATGCCTTCTGCCAGAGTGATATGGCATTGTCTATCTGACCTACGGCATGGTAGACTCCGGCCAGCCCATTGTAAGCGGAAGCCAAACCCGGATCGAGCTCGATAGCTTTCCGGTAAGCTTCCAACGCGCGGGTATGATCCGCGATACTTGTCTTCAGAAGAAAAATGGTGAAGTGAAGAAAGCCCAAATTGTTGTAAATCAAAGCATCGGTATCATCCAGAGAAAGGGCTTTCTCGTATGAATCCAGCGCTTTTTGAAACTCCCCTTTTTGACTGTATGCAATCCCGAGATTGGTCCAGACTTCAGGATCATAGTCGATTATCTCAAGGGACTTCTCGAGAAATTCAATCCCCTTATCCGGCATCCCCGCCTTGACTAAGAGAATGCCGTAGTTGGAAATAATCCTGTAATTTCCCGGATTATTCTTATAGCCTCTCTCCATGATGGACAGAGATTCCTCCACTAATCCCTGGGATTCATAGATGGTGGAGAGGTTAATGTAAACGGCAGCAAAATCCTTCCTCTCCCGGATGATATCATTCAATATTTTGAAGGCCTCGGGAATTCTGTTGGCTTCCAACAGCCTCACTGCAATGGATTGCCTTTGCTGGAAAGGGAGAAGGGTTTTCAAGTCATCTTCTGGCCCGTAGTTCTCCTTGAGCTGAGTGGCCGGAGAAGAAATATACCCTAAACTCCTCAGTTTCTCCCGTGTCTCACGGTCAATCCTGCGTGGACTCTGTACTTTTGAGGGAGAAGACAATCCATCCATTATCTCTGTCATCTTTTTCTTCTGTTCCGTCAGATCAAAATCCTGGGCCAGGTTTTTTTCTTCGTTAAAATCATCTTCCAGGTTGTAATATTCGGGTAGAGGAGAATCCATGAATTTCCTTTTTTCTTCTATCAATCCCCGAAGAGGCGCCCATCCCCAGTTGTAATAAGGAACCAGGGATTCAAAATAAATGGCTCGCTTTTTTATTTTTTTCCCCTTCATCAAAGGGAGGAGAGATACTCCCTGGAGAAAGGGAGGTTTCTCTATCTCCAGGATGTCACAGACTGTGGGAAATATATCGACATGACATACATATTCGTCCACGCGCGCGGTCCTGATTCCCGGGCTTACAATGATCAAAGGAACCCAGAGCGTGCTGTTATACGCAAAATAGCCGTGAGTCAGTTCTCCGTGCTCGCCCAAAGCTTCTCCATGGTCTCCGGTTAAAACAATGAGAGTGTTCTCCATCAGGTTGTTCCTCTCCAGATAATCGAATAACTTCCTCAGCTCAGAATCGACATAAGCCACTTCTCCTGAATAAGGGTCATCCTTGAATTTCTCGTTGAAAGGTTCGGGAGGAAGATAGGGGCCGTGTGGGTCCCAGATATGGATGAAGGAAAACCATTGAGATCTCTGCTTCTCCAGCCAGTCGAGAGCAGCCTGGATGACTTGGCTCGCGTTTCTTTCTTGAAAGGTAAATGCAGAGGAATCCTTGGAAGGATAAGAATCATCATAGACATCAAAACCCTGAGAGAGACCGAAACGAGAATCCAAAGGGAACGCTCCGACAAAAGCACCTGTGGAATATCCCCTCTCCTTTAAATATTCTGTTAAAGTGAGAAAGTCCTCAGTCAAAATGAATTTTGAATTCTCATGAACACCATGATGAAGAGGAGTGGTCCCGACCAGGATGTTGACATGAGAGGGAAGGGTCAGTGGATTATGGGCAATAGCCCTTTCGAAAAGCACGCCCTTTGCGGCTAAGGCATCGATATTAGGCGTCTTCAAGTATTTCGGGCTGTAGCAACTGATTCGATCCGGTCTAATCGTATCAATACTGATAAGGAGGACATTCAAGGAATCTTGCTTCGAGACAGAATCTAAGAGTGCAGGATGTACAGATAGTAAACCGGCTAAAGAAAAAAGCAGAGTGAAAAAGACTATTTTCGTTCTCTTGATCATTCCGCTTTTAGCCCTTCCGCAAATATATCACATTTATTCAATCTTTACATTTTCGGATAAATTCATCTACTCTCTTGCGCTCTTCAGCAGAAAGTGTTTGTCCTCTGAGAGAGAGGTATCTCTCAAAATATTTGAGGGCCTGGGCCTTGTTTCCTTTTTCAAAATAGGCCACTCCCAAGTTGTATATCGGAAAATCATAATCTGGGTCCAATTCCAAAGCCTTTTCCCACATCGGTATTGCACTGTCGATCTGGCCTACGGCATGGTAGACTCCAGCCAACCCATTGTAAGCGGAAGCCAGACCAGGATCGAACATAATGGCTTTTTTGTAATTTTCCAATGCCTGGGTATGATCCTGGATATTTTTCGTTTGGCTGAAAATGACATAATAAAGAAGTCCTAGATTATTATAAATCAATGCATCGGTATCATCCAGAGAGAGCGCTTTCTCATTCGATTCCAAAGCTTTCTGAAATTCCCCTTTTTGACTATAAGCAATCCCGAGATACATCCAGACTTCAGGGTCATAATCGATTATTTCAAGGGCCTTCTCGAGAAATTCAATTCCTTTATCCAACTTCCCTTCATTGACTAATAACTTACCGTAAGCAGAAATAATTTCATAATCGTAAGGATTATTTTTATAGCCGCTCTCGATTACGGGCAAAGCATCCTCTCCGAGGCCCTGTAACTGATACACTTTGGCAAGGTAAATGTAGGCATGGGTGAAATCTTTCCTCTCATTGATGATATCATTAAAAAGTTTAACCGCTTCTGGCACTCTCCCATTATCAAATAAATTCATTGCCAGGTCGTGCTTATACTGAAGAGGGAGAAGGGTCTTTAAGTCATCTTCAGGACCGTAACTCTCCTTGAGTTGAGTGGCTCGAGAGGAGATATATCCCAAGCTCCTCAGTTTCTTCAATGTTTCACTATCAACTTTTCGCGGAGTCTGTGACTTTGAAGGATAGGATAATCTTTTCATTAATTCTCCCAAAGCTTTCTTCTGACTACCCAAATCCTTATTCTGAATAAGATTACTCTGCTCATTAAAATCGTTTTCCAGGTCATAGAATTCGGGCAAAGGAGAATCTATAAATTTCTTCTTATCTTCGACGAATCCTCGAAGAGGCGCCCATCCCCTGTTGTAATAAGCAAAGAGAGATTCAAAATAAATGGCTCTTTTGCCGATTTTCTTTCCTTCCATTAAGGGCAGGAGTGAAATCCCCTGGAGAAAAGAAGGCTTTTCTATCCCCAGGATGTCGCAGACCGTGGGAAATATATCAATATGACTCACATACTCATCCACCTGTGTGGTCTTGATTCTCGGACCCGCAATGATCAACGGAATCCAGAGCGTACTGTTATAAGCAAAATAACCATGAGTCGTTTCGCCGTGGTCACCCAAGGCTTCTCCATGGTCTCCAGTTAAAACAATGAGAGTTTTCTCCATCAGTTCATTTCTTTTTAGATAATCAAATAACTTTCCCAGTTCAGAATCGACATAAGCTACCTCCCCAGAGTAAGGGTCATTCTTGAATTTCTCATTGAAAGGTTCGGGAGGACTATAGGGAGCGTGAGGATCCCAGAGATGAATGAAAGAAAACCACGGAGAGTTCTGCTTTTCGAGCCAGCTGAGAGCGGATTGGATGACTTGGCCGGCGTTTCTCTCTTGATAGCTAGTTAATCCAGAGGGCGCCTTGGAGGGGTAAGATTCATCATAGACATCAAAACCCTGTGATAGGCCAAAACGAGAATCCAAGGTAAACGCCCCGATAAATGCGCCCGTAGAATATCCCTTCTCTTTTAAATGCTCAGTTAACGTGAGAAAATCCTCAGCCAGAATAGACTTTAAATTTTCGTGAACAGCATGATGAAGAGGAGTGGTTCCTAAAAAAATATTTACATGAGAGGGAAGGGTCAGTGGATTATGGGCGATAGCCCTTTCGAAAAGCACGCCCTTTGCGGCTAAGGCATCGACATGAGGCGTCTTCAAGTATTTCGGGCTGTAGCAACTGATTCGATCCGGTCTGATCGTATCTATACTAATAAGGAGGACATTCAGATTCCTTTGGTTGGTGGTTGAATCGAGATAGGGACAATACGCAAAAAAGATTCCTGTGAGGAGGAAAAGAAATGAAAGAATTCTCTTTTTCAAGATTTTTCCCTCCCGTTTCCTTTCCTCTCTCGGTTTTCCGTTAAAAACACGAATACGGAAAGGGATCTAGGCAAGATCGTATCAATACTCGATTACAATTATATATGAATGATTATTTACTCTCGGCTAATTTTACGCTGATCTGGAAGGAATACTTTTTGGGCTGCATCCGTCTCATCTGTTCCAGCCGTGAACCAGATCTTTCAACGTCTCCCAAACTGGCTCCTTCAGTACCTCTCTCCGATGTCAAACCACCTGCGGCAGCGGCTCCTCCAGCGGCTGAGGCAGACCCGTCTCCGATGCGACCCGCTAAAGCCTTATTTATTTCTTCTGTCGTTCCGCCCCACTTGAATTCGACGTCCACAACTTTTCCAGGTTCCACTCCGATTCCCGGGGCTACTTCCGCTAATTTCTCCAAAGGAATGGAAAATTCATAAATAAAAGTTTTATTGTCCCTTCGACTCCTGAAAACAGCTCCCGTTATTTTGTAATCCCCAGGTTTTCCTTTGGCAATCATCTGATGGCCGAATATAATGTAGGCTGGATTAGCCAGAATCGCCTTTTTCTTGTCCTCCGGGGCTGGCCCTATTTCTTTCTCCATAAGGGCGATGTAGGTATCTGCCGAGACTTTTCTGGCTACAAATCTTATTCCGCTATCTTCCCCCTTTTTTCCTTCTGGATGAAAAAACACCTTCATGCCTGTCAGGTCGATAGTGCTGAGGAATCTGGGATTCTTAAAAACAAACAGGATATACAGATTCTTATCATCATTCATGAAGGCATAATCCACAGACACTTTGCCTTGGGAACTAAAGGCCTCTTTATTCCATTCCGTGTTCCAGCCATCTATTTTCATAAGATCAGGAGCCCAGTGGCTTTCAACCACTACTTCCTTCTTCTTTTTTGCCATGCCTGGAACACACAAAGCCAGAATCAGAAAGCCCATAAAAAGAATTGTTAGTGTTTTACTGTTTTTCATTTGTACCTCCTCTCGAAATCGGCAACAATTACGTTATTATTATAGTACTTTATAGCCCAAAAGTCACGTTTCTCATAGTAAAAATGATAAAAGGGAGAGTCCAATAAAAAGGAGCCTGTCCCCTTTTTCTTCAAACTTTTTCTTCTTGACTTTGGACAAAGATTTTAAAATCGATACATTTTTATTCTTTTTCTTGAAAAGTCCTCCTTTATTTATTAAACTTCTTCCTAGCCCCGATGAAATACGTCGCGGACCTTCACATCCACTCCAAATTCTCCAGAGCAACCTCCCGCGAAATGGTCCTTGATACACTTGCCTACTGGGCCAAGATAAAAGGGATACAGCTTCTCGCCACAGGAGACTTCACTCATCCAGAATGGCTGTTTCTTCTCAAACAGAAATTGCAGCCCACCGGAAACGGCTTTTTCCGTTTGAAAAACATCGTCCCTTCCGAGAATGGGTACCTCGAAAGTCTCCCCCTTTCCACTCAGGATGTCTCTTTTATCCTCTCCACAGAAATCAGCTTCATCTATTCAAAAAATGGAAAAGTGAGGAAAATCCATATCCTCCTCCTCGCTCCGGATTTTGAGTCGGTGGAGAAAATCAACCAGAAGCTTTCCGGTCTCGGAAACCTGCGTTCTGACGGGCGACCGATTCTGGGACTGGACGCCAAGGCATTCGTCAAGATTGTCGCCGACCACTGCCCACAGTGTGTGGTCATCCCTTCTCACATCTGGACACCCTGGTTTTCGCTCTTCGGAGCCAATTCAGGCTTTGACACCATAGAAGAGTGCTTCGAGGAAATGACTCCCTTTATTTTTGCTCTAGAAACAGGACTTTCGTCGGATCCCGCGATGAATTGGAAACTCTCCTCTCTCGATAAATACAGCCTTGTCTCCAACTCTGATGCCCACTCTCCTTCGAAGCTCGGGAGGGAAGCCAACGTTTTCGACACAGAGTTCAGCTATTCCGGCCTTGTCGATGCCATTAAAACAAAAGATTCGGATAAATTCCTGTACACAGTTGAATTTTTTCCTGAAGAAGGAAAGTATCATTACGACGGCCACAGGAAATGCGATATCCTCTTCTCACCCAGAGAAAGCTTGCAACACAACAACATCTGTCCTGTATGTGGGAAAAGGCTCACCATAGGAGTTATGCATAGAGTGAATGAACTCGCTGACCGGGAGCAGGGAGAATACATCTCTCTCAGGGTTCCATACAAAAACCTTATCCCGCTGAACGAGATAATTGCTCAGGCCATCGAAAAGACAACCGAGTGCAAAAGCGTCTGGGACATCTATTTCCGATTCATCCATGAATTCGAGAACGAACAGAATATCCTGACCGAACTGGAACTCAGTGAATTAATGAGACTCACTCCGGAAAGAGTCGGAATAGGCGTAGAGAGGATGAGAAAAGGAGACGTTAAAATTGTACCCGGACATGATGGATGCTTCGGACAGATCAGCCTATTTGCTGATGACAGACACGAAGAGGAGACACAGGGCCAGCTCAAGCTGTTTTGATAGGGAGAAAGGGGGCTGGCTCCTTTTCTATACGCATAATATTCTGGACAAATTGTGAGAAAAGGTACTTTTGTGTATGCTCACTAATCTGGCAACTTTTTAGTAATTTGGCAATAATATTGAAGGCTAAAGTGTCATTGTGAGCGAAGCACGGCAATCTCATGGAACAAAATTGTTATTGCAATGAGTGTAGCGAATAAGCAATCATATAAAAATAAAAATGAATTTTTCAATTTTTTCTATGGGGAATGCTGCATTTCGTTCGCAATGACATTATTAAAATAAAAAAATGAAAATCGATTTTAAAAGAAATGAATTCAGTGACCATATACGCCTGACACTGCTGGCCGTTCTCATCGGATTCATGGGTGGCCTTGCCTCTGTCGCCTTTAAAGCCATGATCCTATTTTTCCAGAATCAGTTCTGGAGAGCATCGGATTACATCTCTGCGGCAACTTCCCAGCCATGGTATTTCACTCTTCTCATTCCGGCTCTGGGCGGACTGATCTTCAGCCCGATCATTTATTACGGGGCCAGAGAAGCCAAGGGCCACGGAGTCCCTGAAATAATGGAGTCCCTGATCTTCCGTGGAGGACAAATCCGGAATCGAGTGGTCGCCATAAAAGCACTGGCTTCTTCTATCTGCATTGGTTCAGGGGGGTCGGTCGGACGTGAAGGTCCGATTGTCCAGATCAGTTCCAGCTTAGCGTCTTCTGTAGGCAAACTTTTCCGCATCAGAGAAAGAGGGATGCGGACTCTTGTGGCCGCAGGAGCCGCGGCAGGAATCGGCGGGACGTTTAACGCTCCGATTGCAGGAGCTCTATTTGCGGTGGAGGTCCTACTCGGAGAATTCGGCGTCTTTTCTTTCAGCCCGATCATCGTCGCCTCGGTTATATCCACGCTCACCTCGAGGATGATCACTGGAGATTTTTCAGCTTTCACCGTGCCCAAATACACTCTCATCAGTGTTTGGGAAATCGGTCCGTACATCCTTTTAGGAATTGTGAGCGGGCTAGTGGCGATTCTTTTCATCAAAACACTCTACTTCTTCGAAGATGCATTCGATAAAACTCCCATTCATCCACTCATCAAGCCCATCCTGGGAGGTCTTCTCATCGGTGCAATCGGACTGACACTCCCTCAGGTATTCGGAGTGGGATACGATTCCATAGACGCCTGCCTGCAGAACAGATTGGGTCTCTGGCTCGCTTTACTCCTTATTTTTATGAAAATACTCTCCACCTCTTTAACCCTCGGTTCAGGAGGCTCTGGGGGAATCTTTGCCCCATCCCTTTTTCTTGGAGCCATGACCGGGAACTTCCTGGGTTCAATCTTTCACAACCTCTTTCCCAACTCCATCTCATCGCCGGGAGCATTCTCTCTCGTGGGCATGGGCGCCGTGGTGGCTGCAGCAACCCACGCTCCCATCACCGCCATCATCATCCTTTTTGAACTGACCAATGATTACAAGATCATTCTGCCCCTCATGTTGTCCTCGATCATCGCCTCTCTCCTGACAATCGGACTCCACAAAGAATCCATCTACACCATGAAGCTCAAACGAAGAGGAATCTTTTTCAAAGAAGGAAGAGAAGTGAACATCCTCAGGTCACTTCCCGTTAAAGATTTCATCAGCCAGGATTATCATGTTTTCTTGAATACAGAGCACGCCGGAAATATCATTGACCAGGCTATCAGCGGCAAACATCACAGCTTTCAGGTGATCGATTCCGATAATAATTACATAGGATGTCTCTCCCTCAACCAGCTGAAATCATCTGTCAGGCAAAAAGAGATCATCGATTCTCTCATCATTGCCCAGGACCTGGCAACCTCTGGGATCCAGCTGGACATTGAAGACAATCTGGAGCAAGCCATGGAAATCTTCGGCCGTGAAGACGTGGCTGAAATCGCAGTCCTGAAAGGAAAGAAATTCATCGGTGTCGTAAAAAGAAAAGATGCTATCGAAGCCTATAACCACGAGATCACCAAAAGAGAAGCTGCATCCGGCCTCGTCCAGAAGTTGAAATTCACTCATATGACTAAAACAGTCGATATAGGAAAAGGCTACAGGATAATGGAGATCGACGCCCCTTCTTTTTTCTGGGAAAAGAGCCTCAAAGGACTCAACCTCAGAGCTCTTCACAAAATCGATGTTCTCCTGATCAAGAGAAAGATACCACCTCAAACGATCACTCTTCCCTCAGCCGATGAGGTCATCAGAAAGGGAGACACACTGATCCTTGCCGGCCATGCGGACAGCCTCAAGAAAATCAGCAAGGATGAGACCTAACTCATGATGTATCAACAAAGAGAAAAAAGCGCGCCATTCGACATATTCCCAACCTTAAGTTAAAAGGGGTCAGGGCTCGACATTCGACATATTCCC
>Ga0180437_10007021_pt1 | contig 14821 bp, 12 predicted proteins | sample SS_ome_4_FD_132410 | JGI IMG/M metagenome (GOLD analysis project Ga0180437, IMG submission 132410) | Hypersaline lake sediment archaeal communities from the Salton Sea, California, USA - SS_3_D_1 metaG | ecosystem: Environmental > Aquatic > Non-marine Saline and Alkaline > Hypersaline >...
ATACCTGGTCGCTGGACGCGCCCATCCTTCGCGCCACCGGGCCGGCGGAGGCCGTCGAGATGGTCTTCTCCGAAATCGAGCGCGCCCGCCGGGGTGGAGGGGCATAGGGATGCCGGGGGAGGAGACGAGGCTCAGGGCCGCCGTGTCCGGACGCGTGCAGGGGGTGGGGTACCGCTTTTTCGCCGTGGACGAGGCCGCCGAGCGGAACCTCGTCGGGTACGCGCGGAATCTGCCTGACGGCACCGTCGAGGTGGTCGCCGAGGGCGACCGGACGGCGCTCGAGCATTTCCTCGCTGCGTTGGAGAGGGGGCCGCGGTCGGCCCGAGTCACCCGCGTGGAGCCCATCTGGGAAACGCCACGGGGCGAGTTCGTAGAGTTCGGAATCAGGTTCTAGTCTGCCGGGGTTGGGTACAGCCATGTCCGAGGAAACGGTGGCGATGTGGGAGCGGCTCCCGACGGCTCCCCTGCAAGCACTCGTGAAGCGGGGCCTCGACCAGGGGTACGTCACCCATGAGGACATCGACCAGCTGTTCGCCGATCAGCACCTCGCCTGGGATCAGCTGGACATGCTCTTCGACTACCTGACCGAGGCGGGTGTGGAAATCCGTCCGGCGAAGTCGGAGGCCGCCGCCGCAGACGCCCTGGAGGAGGGCATCCAGAGCGAAGAGCCCTCCGCGCCGAGCGGCGTGGACTCGGTCCGCGTGTACCTCGACCAGATCGGCCGCTACCCGCTCCTCACGCGCGAGGAGGAATGGCGTCTGGCCGACCGCGTCCAGGCCGAAGACCTCGAGGCTCGCAAGGAGCTCATCCTCTGCAACCTACGCCTGGTCGTCAGCATCGCCAAGCGGTACCAGAACCGGGGCCTGCCCTTCCTGGACCTGGTGGAAGAGGGCAACCTGGGACTCATCCGTGCCGTGGACCGCTTCCGGAGCGAGCGGGGATACCGCCTCTCGACGTACGCGGCCTGGTGGATCCGGCAGGCGATCACGCGCGCCCTGGCCGATCAGTCCCGCACCATCCGCATCCCCATCCATGTCATCCAGATGGTCAACCGTTACCTGACGACACTGAAGAATCTGGGCGCCAAACTCGGCCGCGAGCCGGAGGTCAAGGACATCGCCCAGGAGATGCAGGTCTCCGAGACCCGTGTCGAGGAGATTCTCAACCTGATCTCGAGCATCAAGTCCCTCGACTCGTTGGCCTCGATGGACGCGCTCTACCGGCTTTCGGACGTCATGGCCGACGGCGCCCCGTCGGCCGACCAGCTGATCGAGCTGCAGCTGGAGCACGAGCGGCTTGAACAGCTGCTGAGCAGGTTGAGCAAGAAGGAGGAGGCGATCCTTCGCCTGCGCTACGGTTTCCAGGATGGTTCGGTCAAGTCCCTGGCCGAGACGGGACGGGCCTTCGGATTGTCTCGGGAGAGAATCCGCCAGATCGAGAAGCGGGCCCTGGCCAAGCTCCGGCGTCTGATCGAGATGGCGGAACGGAGCGATATTCTGTCCGGCCGTGGAGGAGACGATGGGAAAGCATGAGGCGCTGAAGGACCTGATCCGCTCCGTGCCCGACTACCCCAAGAGCGGGATCGTCTTCCGGGATATCACGACCCTGCTTAAGAACGGGGAGGCCTTCCGGCGCGCCGTGGACCGCATGGCGGAGCGGGCCAGGTCCAGGGACGCGGAGGTCATTGCCTGCGTCGAAGCCCGCGGGTTCCTGTTCGGAGCGGCCGTGGCCTCGGCTCTCGAGATCGGCGTCATACCCATCCGTAAGCCCGGCAAGCTCCCGGCCGAGACCCGTCGCAAGCAGTACACGCTCGAGTACGGGGTGGATGCGCTCGAGGTCCACACCGACGCGATCCACCGGGGAGAGCGGGTTTTCGTCGTGGACGACCTCCTGGCCACGGGGGGGACGGCGCTGGCCACGGCGCAGCTGATCGAAGAGCTGGGCGGGCGTGTGGTGGGGTTCTGCTTCCTGATCGATCTGGCCTTCCTGGACGGCCGGAAGAAGCTCAACGCGTACGACGTCGACGCACTCATCACCTACGAGAGCGAGGCGTAGGCCCCCGTAGCTCAGTTAGGATAGAGCAACGGTTTCCTAAACCGTGTGTCGCGTGTTCGAGTCACGCCGGGGGCGCCAGAAAACGGGGGCGGGCGGCGAAAGCGTGTGTGATTCGCGGCTCGCCCTTACGTCTCTCCCTGTTTGCCACTCACCGGTTGCGTGTTTGGCACATGGCAAACGGCGCTCGGTGCACTGCATCGGGCGCAACCCGATCGGCCGCTTCTTCCTGCCGACGGTCGACGGCGCGCCGCGTACCGGTCGCTTCCCTAGGTCCTGCCGCTGGAGCTCACCGTGATGGTCTCCAGGCCGTGCGCGTGCGGGCCCGTCTCCGACCTCCGCAGCAGGTACGCGAAGAAGAAGCCCAAGAACCCCGACACCGAAAAGATCCACATTCCGGGCGCATACCCTCCCGGGTTCATCGGGCTTGCGCCGGCCGCGTCGTTGGCCAGCCCGATCATGAGGTTGAACCCCGCAAGCCCGATGTTCTGGATCATGGTCATGAGACCGTAGGCCGTGCCCAGTCTCCTCTCGTCGACAATGTAGGCCACCGACGGCCACAAGACCGCGGGCACCAGCGAGAACGCGATCCCCATCATGGCCATCGGCACCCTCAGGTGGATCTCGGTGTAGGCCATCATGAGGTAGACGGGGACGAGCAGCAACGAGCCGAACATCATGAATAGGGACCGCTTCGCCACGCGATCGACCATGTACCCGAAGATGGGCGTGCAGATCATGGCGAACAGCGTGATCATGGCGGAGAGGTCCCCGGCGTACTCTCGCGTGCTACCGTGGGCCTCCTGGAAGAACTTGATGGCGAAGGTCTGGAACGGGAAGATGGCCGAGTAGAACGTCACGCACAGCAGGACTACCAACCAGTAGGACCTGCCCATCCCGAACAGCTCGGCGAAGGACACCTTATCGGTCGCGCCGGCCTGCCCCATCTGGTATCGCTTGACCGCCCGGTCCTCCATCGACCAGTAGATGAGCGGTCCGACAATGCAGAACGTCCCGACGGCGACGGAGATCAACAAGGGCCACTGCCAGTTCTCGAACGCCGGTCTGGCCCACGTCGGAGCCCTCAGGGCCAGGTAGGACCCCAGCCGGGCGATCGTGAGGTTGGCGCCGAAGGCGAACGAGAGTTCCTTACCCTTGAACCACTTGGCCAGAGCCGTCGTGACCGCAACGATCAGCGATTCAGCCCCGAGCCCGAAAACGAGGCGCCCGGCGGCCATGATGGGGAAAAGGCCGGTCATGGCCGTGATCGCAGCACCGAGGAAACACAGGACGCCGAACAGCATCGTGGCCCGTTTCACGCCGATTCGGTCGATGATGATGCCGCCGACCAGAACCATCAGGATGTTCGGCAAGCTGTAGATGGCGTTCAGCATTCCGATGTTGCTGTCGGAGAAGTTCAGCTGATTCTTCAGCAGGTCGGCGATCGGGCTGATGGTGTCGTAGACGTAGTAGTTTCCGAATATGGCCAGACTGATCACGACCAGCACGGTCCAGCGGTAGTGCCTGGGCGGAGGAGGGAGGGCGCCTTCGGGGACGCCCGGCGACTCGTTCATCCTGCAGCTCCTTGACAGACGGGTGAAACCCTGACGTTCTTCGTCCGGAGAGCCTAGCACAGGGGAACCGGCGCCGCCAGCCCGGAATCCGGATGTGCGACCCCCACCCATCCGCCCGCCCGAAGGGCCCGCGCCCTCTCGGATTCCCAAACGAACCTGGAGAACGGGCGGCCTCGGACCGATACTCCTTGTAGACGACAGCACCGGCCAGCGGGATCGGCGATCCGGGCCGACTCACCGACTTCCCCCCACACCCTCGGCCGCGGTTCCCGCCTACCATACACCACCTCCGGACGGCCGGCAAGGGGGAGGCGGACGGGCCGCGCTTGTCGGCTTGACCTCCCTTCCCCGCTTGTCTATGATGGCCCGGTGACCGCAGACGGGCGCCGGGCTCAGGACGGCCGTGTGCGGGGCCTGGAGGCTCCAACGACCCATGTCGTCCTGGACCGGATGACGCCCGACGGGTAACGCGCCGCCGACGTGACGGCCGATGGACGGCCCCGGCGGAAGGGGGATTCAAGACCACGCTCACGCGCGGAGAGAGGTTCGCACTCCTGCTCCAGTTCGCCATTCTCGTCGTCCTGGCGGCGACGATGGTGCGGGCGCTGTTTGCGTTCTGGGATCTCTACCAGGCGCGGGATATCCCCCTCCAGAGAATCGTGTACGTGCCGGCCGCGCTCGCCGCCGGGATCGCCATGAGCGGTCTCAGGCTCTGGCGCCTGGGCAGGAGACTCTTCGGTCAGGACGGGAGAGACGGCCGGACATCGAGCTCCCGCCACGGCCCGCCCGGGGAGAATCGCGGAGAGAAGTGACGGAGCGAGGGCCTATGCCGCAGTCGTGGAGCAAGCGAGCCGATCTCTCAAAGGGTCTCAGCGCGGTCCGGGACATGTTCCGGACCGCCGAGGTGGATGAGGACCGAGACAAGGTCGTGGGGGCGCTTCTCAGGTCCTGTCTGGCCTTCTTCCCGGCCAGCGCAGCTGCTCTTCTCCTGCGAGGCCGCCCGAGCGTCCGCTCCTTCCTGACCAGGGAGTGCTACAGCAACGGGCCGGGAACCACGAGCTGCGAGACGCTGCGGGAGACCGGAGGACTCAACCGGCGTGCCCTCGAGGCCTCCGAACCCTTCTCGCTCGAGGTGGGGGAGGAGGGTGTGTCGTTCGATCCGGCCCTCGACGGCATCCCCGGTCTGCCGACGCCGCGGCAGATTCTCTGTGCACCTGTGGGGGAGGTCTCCCGCGTCCTGGGATCCCTGATGTTGTTCTTCGAGTCAAGCGTCTCCAGTCCCGAGGCGGTCCTCAAGGCGCTCGTGCGCTTGGCGGCCACGGGGCGCCAGGCTCTCCACCAGCAGTCGTCCTTCGAGCGGCTCCGACGGCTCTCGACGACGGACGATCTGACCGGTGCTTACAACTACCGCTACCTTCTCGACGGCCTCCGCCGCGAGATTCGCCGAGCCACACGCTTCGAGCAGGTGTTCTCGGTGATCATGCTCGACGTGGACCACCTGAAGGAATACAACGACCTTCACGGACACCTGGCGGGCAGCCGCCTGCTCGCTGCGTTCTCCCAGATCGTCCAGAGGCAGCTTCGGGCCGTCGACACGATGGCCAAGTACGGGGGCGACGAGTTCGTCGTCATCCTCCCCCAGACGGAGAAGGGAGGCGCCAGAGTCGTCGCCGAGCGCATCCGCAGAGCCATCGAGGCGCACGCCTTCCCGGGTGAGGCGCGCAAGATTACGACCAGCCTCGGCATTTCCTCGTTTCCTGCGGACGGCAATCAGGTTGAGACGCTCCTGGCCCGCGCCGACGAAGCGCTCTACGAGGCCAAGAAGGGCGGCCGGAACCGAGTGTGTGTGGTCGGGGAGGACTCCCCGGCGCCACCCCGGCCCCACACCGAGGGGAAATCCGATTGACACAACACCGGTGCGCCTGTAGTCTTTGATACGACAAGTAGTTGTGCTTGCCCAGCGGGGTCTTCGGCCCCGTCAGCGGCTTCGAGCACAACGTCCGCACGACGCCCAAGAGAAGAGGATCGACGCATGCCGCTGGACGAGCTCAGGCGAAGAATCGCACAGAAGAACGCGCGGGTGGGTGTGGTGGGAATCGGGTACGTGGGTCTGCCTCTGGCGGTGGAATTCGCCCGGGCGGGCTTCGAGGTGACCGGCATCGACGCCTCCGAGTCCAAGGTGGGCATGATTCGCAGGGGGGAGTCGTACATCTCCGACGTCGACAACGAACAGCTGAAGACCCTGATCGACCGCGGTGCCTTGACGACCACGACGTCCTACGATGCCATCGCCGACCTGGATTCGATCAACATCTGCGTTCCCACACCCCTCCGGAAGACCCAGGACCCCGACGTCTCGCACATCATCGCTGCCGTCGACGAGATCCGGGACCGCCTGCGGCCCGGGCAGCTGATCATCCTGGAGAGCACAACCTACCCTGGCACCACGGAAGAGGTGATCCTGCCCAGCCTCGAGGACACCGGCCTGAAGGTAGGTCAGGATTTCCACCTGGCCTTCTCTCCGGAACGCGTCGATCCCGGCAACCGTCGGTACACCACGGGGAATATCCCCAAGGTGGTTGGAGGGGTGACGCCGGGCTGCACGGAGGCGGCCGTGCTTCTCTACCAGTCCTGTCTCGACAAGGTGGTGCCGGTTTCGTCCACCAAGGTGGCCGAGATGGTCAAGCTCCTCGAGAACACGTTCCGCAGCGTGAACATCGGCCTGGTGAACGAGATCGCCCTGCTCTGTCACAAACTCGGAATCGATGTGTGGGAAGTGATCGACGCGGCGGCCACGAAACCCTTCGGGTTCATGCCGTTCTACCCGGGACCCGGCTTGGGCGGGCACTGCATCCCGATCGATCCGTTCTACCTCTCCTGGAAGGCCAAAGTCTCCGGGTTCGAGGCCAGGTTCATCGAACTGGCTGGCCGCGTCAACGGGAACATGCCCTTCCACGTGGTGGGCATGATCACCGACGCGCTCAACGACGTCAGCAAGAGCCTGCGCGGCGCGCGCGTGTTGATCCTGGGAGTGGCTTACAAGAAGAACATCGAGGACGTCCGCGAGTCCCCGGCGCTGGACATCATCCGCATCCTTCAGTCGAAGGGAGCGATCGTCGCCTACAGCGACCCCCACGTCCCGGCGCTGGAGACCAACGGGACCGCTCTCTCCTCGCAGCCGCTGACGCCGGAATCTCTGTCATCGTACGACTGCGTGACCGTCGTCACGGACCATTCCGACTTCGACTACAGGACGGTCGCCGCGCATTCCAAGACGATTGTCGACACCCGGAACGCGCTGGCCGGCCTTGACGGGAGCCACATCTACCGACTCTAGACGCCAACCCCGCGGGGGGAGGGATTCTCTGGGAGCGGCGCATGAAGACGTGTCTGGTCACGGGCGGTGCAGGGTTCATCGGGTCACACCTCTCCCAGGCGCTCGTCGAGCGCGGACACCCGGTCCGGGTTCTTGACAACTTCTCTTCCGGCAAGGAGGAGAACTTGACGGAGTTCCGGGACGGGATCGAGCTCGTACGGGGCGATCTCCGCGACATCGCCACGGTGCGGCGCGCCGCGGAGGGTATGGACTGGGTTTTCCATCTGGCCGCAGCGGCTTCGGTGCCCCGTTCGGTGAAGGATCCCGAGGGCACGCACGCCGTGAATGCCACCGGGACCCTCAATCTGTTCCTCGCGTGCCGGGACGCAGGCGTCCGGCGCGTCATTTACGCCGGTTCTTCGTCGGCCTACGGGGAGTCGGAGGTGCTGCCCAAGCACGAGGGACTGCCTACGGACGTACGATCGCCCTACGCGGCGTCCAAGGTCGCGGGGGAGGACTACGGCAAGGTGTTCCACAGTGTCTACGGTCTGGAGACAGTCACCCTGCGCTACTTCAACGTGTTCGGGCCCCGGCAGGACCCCGATTCCCCCTATGCGGCCGTCATTCCCCTCTTCGTGACCGCCCTCCTGGACGGCGAGCGCCCCCGGATCTTCGGCGACGGCGAGCAGACCCGCGATTTCACCTACGTGGCCAACGCCGTCGAGGCCAACCTGCGGGCCGCCGAGGCCGACGGAATCAGCGGAACCGTGATCAACGTGGCCTGCGGCGAGCGCTACAGCCTGAACGACCTGCTGGGCAGGCTGGGTCGCATCACGGGCAAGACCCCGGACCCCATCCGCCTGGCGCCCCGGCCCGGAGACATCCGGCATTCCATGGCCGACATCACCCGAGCCCGGCGGACTCTGGGCTATGAACCCGTCGTGTCCTTCGAAGACGGCCTCCGCAGGACGGTCGAGTGGCATCTGGCCCGCTCCACAAGGCGTTCGGCCGGATCCCCCTAGGGGTTCCGCCTCCCGGCCAAACTTCCCCTCAAGAGCCCTAGCCTCCTTACCGACAACTAGTTAGCGGCGGACCGGGCGCTCGATGGTGCAAGGCGCCCCGTTTGCAGTCCTTCAACTCGCGCGCGGGGTGTTCCAGAGATGACCCTCCAACAGGCCACGAACGTCGAAACCCAGGCCGAGACGCTGGGGCGGGTGGCCGCGCTCCTGGCCGACCTCATCTGCGACCCCATGCTGATCTGCGATCGGGACGGCAGAGTTCTCGTCGCCAACGCCGCCCTCGAAGACCTGGTGGCTCGAGCCAGGCACGACATGATCGGCCGGTGGCTCGGCTCGATCGGATTCTTCGAGCCCGAGACCGTAGGCTCCTGGATGGCCCGGGACCCGGTCGAGAAGTCGTCCTGGATCGAGGAGGCGAGGATCCGTACGCCAGAAGGGGAGACGTCGGCCCAGGTCTGGTTGAGTCATCTGCGGTGGGGGAGGGAGCGGAGTTCGGCCTTCGCGGTGACGATCGTCTCGGAGTCCGCGGTCGTCCAACCCTACCGACTCTCCGATGCCCTGACCGCCGTCGGGCGCTACGCCGGACGCGTGGGCCACGACATGCGCAATCCGATCACGGGGGTTTCCGCCGGACTGCAGTACCTCCGGCGGCTCCTCAAGGAGAACCCGGACCACCGGGAGACGCTCGACCTGATGCTCGAAGAGGTCCACAGGCTGGACGAGACCGTTGCCCGCCTCGTCGAGCTCCGGGCGACGCCCGAGCCCTCGGTCTCGCTCTTCCGTCCCGACGCCGCCCTCAGCGAGGCCCTGGCCCGGTGTCGGGAATCACTGGAAGAGAAGCGGCTCACCGTGGCGGTCCGCGTGGACCCGATGGTTCCCTCCCTGCCCGGTGACCCCGAGCAGATGACGCGCGCGATCGTTGCCCTGGTTGACCGCGCCGCAGAGGCCGCCACAGAGGACACCACGCTCAGGGCGGCCGTCCGGCTCCGACCGCGCCGCCTCTGGAGTGGGGGGACCGACCCGGAAACCGGTACGGCCTCGGTCACGCTCCGCTGCGAGACCTCCCTGGCCAACCCCCGTGAACTCGTTGAGGCTCTCGATCCCTGCTCCCCGACCTGGTCGAGCCAGGCCGATCTCTACCTGGCCGCACGGATGATCAAAGCCAACGGCGGGTGGCTGGATCTTTCGGGAATCCCCGGACGATCCTTGGCTTTTTCCGTCATTCTTCCGATCGGCGCCCGCTAAGGAGGAACACGCGTATGCGGCCCAGCATCCTCGTGGTTGACGACCAAACCTCCATCCGTCATTTCCTGGCCCGAACCCTCGAGGAGGAGGACTTCGAGGTCCGGAGCGCAGCCACCGGGCAACGGGCCCTCGAACTGTGCCGCGAGGCGCTTCCCGACATCGTCCTCCTGGACCTGAAACTGCCGGACAAGAGCGGCACCCAGGTTCTCGAGGAGGTCAAGAGAATCGCGCAGGAGATCACGGTGATCATGATCACGGCCCACGGTGACGTGGAGTCGGCCGTGGAGGCCATGAAGCTGGGAGCCTTCGACTACATCGGCAAGCCCCTCAACATCGACCAGCTCCTGATTTCGATCCGCAAGGCGATGGACTCCCAACGCCTGTGGATGGAGATCTCGCACTGGCGGCGCCAGCACCACAAGCAGTACGACTTGGACCTGGTGGTGGGCGAGAGCGAGAGGATGCGCCGGATGTTCGCAATCGCCGAGCAGGTGGCTCGGTCCAACACGACCAGCGTCCTGGTCGAGGGAGAGAGCGGGACCGGCAAGGAACTCATCGCCCACGTGATCCACAACCTGAGCCCTCGCAAGGACCAGGCGTTTCTCGACCTCAACTGCGCCTCACTCCCGGAGGAACTGCTCGAGTCCGAACTGTTCGGGCACGAGCGCGGAGCCTTCACTGACGCCAAGGCGATGAAGAAGGGCCTCCTGGAGCTGGCCGACGGCGGGACCCTCTTCCTGGACGAGGTGGGCGAGATGCCCCTGGCGATCCAGGCCAAGTTGTTACGCGTTCTGGAGAGGATGACCTTCAAGCGGGTAGGGGGCACGAAGGACATTCGCGTGGACGTGCGGATCGTCTCGGCCACCAACCGGGACCTACAGGCCGCCGTCTCTGCAAGCTTGTTCCGGGACGACCTCTACTATCGTCTCAAGGTGGTCCCGATCGAGATCCCGCCCCTCCGAGATCGGGGGGACGATATCCTGCTTCTGGCGAAGCACTTCATGCACGAGTTCAACCGGGCCTTCGGGAAGTCATTCAGCGCCCTGAGCCCCGAGACCGAAGGCGCCCTACTGCGGTACCCGTGGCCCGGCAACGTTCGCGAGCTGCGAAACACGATCGAGAGGGCTATCCTGTTGGAGGATGGAGAGTGCCTCGAGCCCGAGCACCTGGCCCTTAGCCCCTGCAACGCCCCCGAACGCACGTCCCTGGTGTCGGACCTGGACCGCGTTCTCTCCGGCCAGTTCCCCACCGACGGCCTGGACTTCGAAGACCTGCTGCGCGAGGTCGAGAAGCAGATCATCCTCCGGGCCTCCGATGCCACCGGGTGGAACCAGACCAGAACTTCCTTGCTGCTGGGCATGAACCGTGATAAGCTCCGGTACCGCATGAAGCTCTACGACCTCACGCGGGATCATTCCGGAGCGACGCATGACCCTGCACGCAAGTAGGGGGCCCCTTCTGACCTTTGTGATCCTCGGTGGCCTGGCCGCCGGCTGTGGGTACTACTCCACCTCCGCCACGGGCGGGACCTCGCTCAAGTCCATCGCCGTTCCGCTGTTCAAGAACGAAACGCTCGAACATGGGCTCGAAGAGGACGTAACCCGGGCCGTGGTCGACGCCTTCATCGCCGACAACCATATGGACGTCGTATCGGAATCCGAGGCGGAATCCATTCTCTGGGGGACCATCGCCACCTACCGGCGCACCCCGTTCACCTTCGACGCCCAGGGAAACGTCCTCGAATACCGGCTCGAGATCGTGACCCGGGTCGAGTACGAAGACCGCAGGAAATCGAAGACCGTCTGGCGAGACGACGACCTCCAGGCCTGGGCCACCTACCGCCTCGAGCCCACCTCCACCGAAACCTCCGAACAAGTTGCCGCCAGCGAAGAAGACGGCCGCACCACGGCCATCGAGAAACTCGCCCGCGAACTCGTGGCCAAGACGGTAGGGGGGTGGTGATCCGGAAGGGGGCATTCGTCGATGAGAACACCCATGCTCACTGCCACGACGTGGAGTAGCGTCAAGAGCACTTACCCGTCGCGATCCGATCGTTAGGATCCGCCGACGTTCGAGTACTAGGGATGGGGGCAAGCGTGCGGCCTTGTGGACCTGTTGCGGAGCTAACTTTACATAATACTCATTATGCGTACTTATGGCGACCCCAAAAAACGGGGCGCCCCTAGGACGGCCCCGCCGTCTTCTCCAGGATCTTGGCCCGCGCCTCGAAGCGCGTCCCGAGTTTCCACCCCTGCGTCCCCTCCTCGAACTCGTCCGTCAACCGGCCCGCCACCCGATGGACACCGGCCCAGTTCCCGGCCTTCTCGTAGCATGCCGCGCCCTCGGCCAGCATCCTGGCCGCCCGGTCGGTCTGTCCCACGCTCCCGGCCTCCGCAGCAAGCCGTTCATAGGCCTCGCCGGCCCGGTTCCAATCGCCCTGGGCGGCATGGCAGTCGGCCATCCCTTCCTGGACGGCAAACGCCCGCATCCGATCCGACAGACCCCTTCCGTGGAGGTTCTCGAAGAGTTCCAGCGCCCGTGCAGGATTGCCCGCCAGGAACTGGGCCGTCGCGCAGTGGTACATCACGTCGTGGGCCAGGGGTCCCCCGGGATACCGCTCCAACAGAGACTCCAGCATCATGGCCGCTCGCGTGTAGTCCATGCCCTGCATCATGAAAAGCGCCTCGCCCAGCTGGGACTCCATGGCGAGGCGGGTCTGCGCGCGCGAGTGGCTGACCACGATCGTCACGACAACTGCCACCAGGACCAGAGCGGCCACCAGGAGCACGGCGTTACGGTGTTCGGCGAGGAAATCTCGGGTGGCCATGACGGCGGCACCGAGCTGATCGTCCTCTATCTCCTTGCTCAAGCGTCTGTCGGCCAAGCATCACCCCCGGGGTTGGTTTCGCACTCATTTAGTGGGGAACCTATCACAGCGAGGTCCCCCGTGCAAGCGCGATTGTGCGCTCTGTCGCCGGCCAGGGCGGGGCGGCGGCGCGAGCCGCCGGGAATCGGCGCGGCCCCTGACCCCGGCAGAGCCGGAAATGCGCTTGACAAGCCTGGCGCCTGGCCGGAACAATGGGGGTGTGACCTCCGGCGTCCCAGGTCGTGCCGGACACGGTCCGCCGGGCTCTTGCCCGGCGCGTCCTGGAGATTCGGTGATGCCGAACTCGGGAGGTGGCCGCCCGTGTCCCCCGCTCCCACTCCATGGACCCGCGCCCGGGGTGTTCGCCGCTGGGCGGCGATCATCTTGAGCATCCTGCTCTTCCTCATCCTCATTCGAGGAGCTTAGCAGGCCATCCAGTCGCCGTATGACGGTCTCACACAGAAACACCGCAGCTGGGACATCCGGGTGGTCGGGCGTGTGTCTCCGAACTCGCCTGCCGAGCGGGCCGGCTTCCGGCCCGGAGACCGAATCCTCGACCACCGGCCCAGGGACCGCCAGGCTGCGCCCGGCGTGACGCGCACCTACGTCGTGGATCGCCACGGCGAGACCTTCGAGCTCTCCCTCACCTACGCCGAGCTTCCACCCGACCTCCTCGCCCTGCGACTGACCTACGTCCTCGTGGGCCTATTCTATCTCGTGATCGGGCTTACGGTGTTCCTCCAGCGCAGCGACCGGATGGGCACGCTCTTCTTCCTCATCTGTTTCCTGCTCACGGGCATCTTTGCCAACCCCCCTCCCCCCGAGGGGGCCCGGTTCGTCTTTCTGACCAAGCTGTTCCACAACCTCTGCGTTCTGTTCCTCCCTCCCGTCTTCCTGCACTTCTTCCTCGTGTTCCCCCAGCAGAAACGGCTGCTCGTCCGCCACTCGCGCCTGGCCGCCGCTCTCTACGCCCCCGTCCTGGCCCTGTTCGCGTCCGCCTCCTTCCTCGACCTGGTCATCTCCAGGGGCAACCGCATCACGCCGAACATGCTCGCGTTCGAGAACGTAGGATCGGTGTTCATCCTGCTGTACTACCTGCTGGGCATCCTGGCGTTCATACACACTTTCCGGACCCAGCAGTCGCTCGCTATGAAGCGGAGGCTTCGGTACGTCCTCGCCGGCACCGTGCTGGGCGCCGGACCCTTCGTTGTCATCAGCCTCATCCTGGGCGTCTGGCCCGCGGCCAACATCCCGGGGTTCCGGTACTCGGCCCTCCCCCTCCTCCTCATTCCCCTCGCCTTCGGTCACGCCATCGTCCGGTACCGCCTCATGGACCTGGACATCATCGTGCGCCGCTCGGTGGCCTACACCCTGCTTACGGCGTCTCTGGTGGCCATCTACGTGGGGGTGGTCCAGGGCGTGGGGGGCTACGTGCTGCAGCTGCAGGGTAGGTTGACCCTGTTCCTCTCGGTCGTCTCAATCTTCATCATCGCCCTTCTCTTCACGACTCTCAGAGACCGAATCCAGCGGATGGTCGACCGTCTCTTCTACATGGGCCGGTACAGCTTCCCGGACACGCTCCGCGACTTCAACCAGATGCTCGCCTGCCCGCTCGGCCTCTCCGAGATCCTGGAGAACCTGGCCGATCGACTGGTCCACGTGCTCAAGGTCGAGAACGTCGCCGTTCTCGCGCTGCAGGAGAATCAGCGAACGTATGCCGTCGCCGCCGAGAGCGGTTTGCCGTCACTGGCCCTTGGGAACGCCGCGTATGGCTCCGACGACGACGCGGTCCGCTGGTTGGGGGAGGAGCAGATCCCGCTGCCCATCGAGAGGCTGGGTCAGAACCCTCGATTCCTGGCTCTGCCGAACCGAGAGAGAGATACGCTCGACCGGATGCGCACGGCCGCCCTCGCCCCGGTGATTTCCGACCGGCGGCTCGTGGCGATCCTCTCCATCGGGCCCCGGAAATCGCACGAGCTGCTCTCCCGCCAGGATCTGGCGCTCGTCGAGGCCGTGGCCTCGCAGACCGCCCGGACCATCGAGACGGCGAGCCTCAGGCAGGAGAAGGAAGCCCGCGAGAAAATGCAGCGGGAGATGGAAATCGCCAGGGATATCCAAACCAGGCTCCTGCCCAAGGCCCCCCCCCAGCTCGAGGGCCTGGTGGTCAGCGGCATGAACGTGCCGTGCCAGGAAGTGGGCGGAGACTACTACGATTACATCGTTCTGGACGAGCATCGCCTGGGTATCGCGATTGCCGACGTCAGCGGCAAGGGCGTCTCGGCCGCGCTTCTGATGGCCACTCTGCAGGCGGCGTTCCGGGCCGAGGCAGAGACGGGAAAGTCGCCCGCGCGGGTTCTGAGCCAGGCGAACCGGCGCGTGCTGGAGAGCTTCGGCCCGGAGCGGTTTGCCAGCCTTTTCTACGGCGTCATTGACCTGACAAGAATGCGCCTGACCTACGCCAGCGCCGGCCACGAGGCTCCCCTCCTGCTCCGAGCGAAGGGCAAAATCGAGGCTCTGGACACCACCGGCCTGGTGCTGGGGTTCACACCCGAGGCGGAATACGAGGATCGAGAGGTAGCCTTCCACCGCGGAGACACCCTGCTTCTCTACACCGACGGGGTCACCGAGGAGCTGAACGAGGACGAGGAGCTCTTCGGGCGGCGCCGGCTCGAGACCGTCCTGGCCGGCGTTCAGGGAGCCTCACCGAGCGAGACTGGCGAGCGGGTCCTCCAGGCGGTCCGGCAGTTCA
>Ga0180437_10007022_pt1 | contig 14819 bp, 16 predicted proteins | sample SS_ome_4_FD_132410 | JGI IMG/M metagenome (GOLD analysis project Ga0180437, IMG submission 132410) | Hypersaline lake sediment archaeal communities from the Salton Sea, California, USA - SS_3_D_1 metaG | ecosystem: Environmental > Aquatic > Non-marine Saline and Alkaline > Hypersaline >...
TATTCATATTTACGACAGGATTATACAATGTATGCGCATCACATATTATTTGGGATGGGTCTTATTTTATTCCAGCATTTTTATCCCTATTATGTTGCATTTGTGTTATTAACCGAGACATCTACAATTCCTTTGAACATTTCGTGGTATTATAATAAAACAAAGCAAACGCATTTGTCCGAATTCCGAGCATACGTGTATTTATTGAGATGGTCATTCTTTATTTGCCGGATCTTGTTATTGCCATACGTTGTATATTGTGTAAATGACTGTATGACGTGTGTTACATACTTGATTTCACTATATCTACTGAATTTCTACTGGTTTGTAAAATTAAATAATAGATGTGAAAAATTATTGGTTGAATCACAATTTGAACCTTCATGAAGATTCAACGGTCAAAACAATATATAGTAGCGATTATTGCAACTAATATTACTTAAATTTTATTATATACATTATAATAAAATTTAAATTGAGATAGTATTTACATAAACAATATTATAATATTCATTTTTATGTTATTAAGATTGATATGTTTGTGATTTGATGAAATTATACGCGGATCTTGCAATAAGAGCTTTATTACTTCGAGATGTCCATTGTCTGCAGCTTTTCGAATTGCAAGATTATCATCATCACTGGGATCGATACGCGAATCTTCTAATAATAATTTTACAATTTCAAGATGTCCATATGATGCAGCTTCTTGAATTGAATAATTCTCATCATCACTGGGATCGACATGCGGATCCGCTAATAAGAGCTCTACAACTTTGAGATGTCCATATTTTGCAGCCCATCGAATTGCAAGATTATCATCATCACTGGGATCGACACGCGAATCTTCTAATAATGACTTTACAACTTCTGTATGTCCATATGCTGCAGCTTTTTGAATTGAATAATTCTCATCATCACTGGGATCGACACGCGGATCCGCTAATAAGAGCTCTACAACTTCAAGATGTCCATTTTCTGCAGCCCATCGAATTGCAAGATTATCATCATCACTGGGATCGACACACGAATCTTTTAATAAGAGTTCTACAACTTTGAGATGTCCTTTTTTTGCAGCCCATTTAATTGCAGCATTATCATCATCACTGGGATCAACACGCAGATTATTTAATAACAACTTTACAATCTCAAGATGTCCATTCATTGCAGCCAATTTAATTGCATAATTATCATCATCACTGGGATCGACACGCGGATCTTTTAATAATAAATTTACTACTTCCAGATGTCCATAATTTGCAGCCCATGTAATTGCATAATTATGATCATCACTGGGATCGACATGCGGATCTTTTAATAATAACTTTACTACTTCCAGATGTCCATTTCTTGCAGCCAATCCAATTGCAGCATTATTGCGATCACTAGGATCGACGCGATCATCCGTTAATAGAAGTTTTACAACTTCAAGATGTCCATGTTTCACAGCATTAATAAATTGTTGTTGAAGTCTCAACATTAAATATTTACATAAACAATATCATAATATTCATTTTTATGTTATTAATATTTATATGTTTGTTATTTGATGAAATTATACGCGGATCTTGTAATAAGAGCTTTATTACTTCGAGATGTCCATTGTCTGCAGCCCATCGAATTGCATAATTATTGCAATCACTGGGATCGATACGCGAATCGTTTAATAATAGTTCTACAACTTTCAGATGTCCATACTCTGCAGCTAATCGAATTGCATAATTATCATCATCACTGGGATCGACACGCGGATCCCTTAATAATAGTTTTACAATTTCATGATATCCATACGTTGCAGCACTTCGAATTGCCTCATTATGATTAGCACTGGGATCAACGCGCGGATCATTTAATAATAATTTTACAATTTTAAAATATCCATACGTTGTAGCCCATCGAATTGCATAATTATAATAATCAATTGGATCGACACGCGGATCTTTTAATAAGAGCTTTACCATATCAAGATGTCCATATTTCACAGCATTAAAAAATTGTTGTTGAAGTATAAACATTATTGGAAGTATGGTATAATTATAACTATTATATTCACTTTTCCTAGAAAATGCAAACTCTAACATTCGAATTTTCTCAATTTGGATATCGTAAACAATATCTTAGTTATTAAAATGTACCAAATGACTTAAATGTTTTTATAAAGTAATGTCAACAAAGGTAATTCGTAACAAAAATAATATTTATATTTTGAAACAAAATTGCGTGGAAATCTATAAACTGTCTGATTTGAACAATCATAGCAATATAAAACCCTCAAAAACGTTGAATATAATGAATGTAAAGATGTTTATCGAATACAAACATCATTATTTCTATGTTACAAGTGACGATTGTAACATTTTGTACATAATTGATAGAAATAATGGTAAAAAAGAATCATCAAAATCCATGGGTCTCAAATATCAAAATAAAAACATTTCTGATATATATGTAGATAATGACAAATTAGCAATTGTGACCGATGACAAAATATATATATTTATGTTAAATTATACCTCAGAGGGTCCCCTCAAGCTAGAAAATCACAAAAAAATAAATTTAATGGAACAATCAAGCAATTCATCGACCGCAAAGCCTACAATCGTATTAAAACCGTCGTATTTCATGGTTGCTGTTGCAGAGGGATCAGATGTCATCGTTTACAAGAACGAAACTATTACAAAACATGAAAATGCCCATTCACATCCAATAAAAGAATTAAAATTCAATGTGAGTGGTGCATTATTGACGAGTATATCGGAATACGGGACGATTGTGAGGGTATGGGCCTACGAAATCCCTGAAAATCTAAAATTGTACAGAGAATATAGACGCGGAATGTGGAAATCGTCGGATATTTATAATTTAAACTATAGAGAAGATTCAGAAAAAATACTACTTATAAATGGAAATACGCTTCATGTATACGATTTTAGCGATGAATCAAATACATATATATCAGGCGGTACTAGTTTCCAAATCCCTAGCACAAATTTATGTTTTTTCCATGGTGATAAAATTGTTGTAATAGATTCTCCTGGCTCGGAATGTGCGTATATTTATGATATGGGTGGAACTTGTATAGAAACCGTAAATTTCGGAGAACTTAGTACTGGAAATACTGATTGTGATTCGGAAAAACCATCAAAATAATAAAATGTCGATTATAATTCTTGAATAAAACGACACATCCGTTTTATGAATACAAAAATTATAAATAAAATTTAATATAGTCATGTTAATAAACTATATTAAATCTGAACGCACAAAAATATGTATTCAGGAACAGGAACCTTAAGGTTCCTGTTTCGTATCAATCGCAACTATATTTACTCACATGTACATTTTTCTCCACATATATTTTTGGCCCATTCGATTAATGCGTTGATATCTCCTCTATCGCCGTCATATGTTTCAGAATGCTCGCCCATTTTGAATCCCCATATAGTCGGATATGATTCTACACTCATTTTTTCACATACTGTTTTATTATCATCAGCATTTAGTTTCCCGACCCGTATAAATTGTGCGATATCTGCAAATTCGGCGAATTTAGGTTTGAAATCATTACAATGACCACACCAGTCAGTATAAAATAAGATAATATGGCATTTTTTATCTGTCAAATTCATATCGTCGTCGAAATCCGCTGCTGACATTTTTATAATAGATGATGAGTTCATTACTTAAACTACAATATCATATGATTTCCGTTTTCTACAGCATCAAAAATGTTGAAGTTGTATCTCCATATTTTAACACAATTTTAATTCATTTACATAAAACACATCATAATATTAATTTTTATATCATTGGTATTAACACAATTTCTAATAAATGTATCCATACGGGGGGGTGGGAGGTAGGGGAGGGAGGGGAGGCGGTTATTACCATGATGGATATATGAATATGCACGTGGGTCATTTAATAATAACTTTACAATTTTCGGATCTACACGCGGATCCGTTAATAAAAGCTTTACAACTTCAAGATGTCCTTTGAATGCAGCATTTCGAATGGCAAGATTATCCTCATCACTGGGATCAGCACGATTATCCGTTAATAACAGTTTTACAACATCAAGATGTCCATTCATTACAGCATTTCGAATGGCAAGATTACTGCCATCACTGGGATCAACACGCGGATCTTTTAATAAGAGTTTTACAACTTCAAGACGTCCATTCATTACAGCATTTCGAATGGCAAGATTATCCTTATCACTGGGATCAACACGCGGATCATTTAACAACAGTTTTACAACATCAAGATGTCCATTCATTACAGCATTTCGAATGGCAAGATTATTGCAATCACTGGGATCAACACGCGGATCTTTTAATAAAAGCTTTACAACTTCAAGATGTCCTTTGAATGCAGCATTTCGAATGGCAAGATTATCCTTATCACTGGGATCGACACTCATATCCGTTAATAACAGTTTTACAACATCAAGATGTCCATTTTGTGCAGCATTTCGAATGGCAAGATTATTGCCATCACTGGGATCGACACGCGGATCCGTTAATAAAAATTTTACAACTTCATGATGTCCATTCCATGCAGCATATCGAATTGCATAATTATGATCATCACTGGGATCAACACGCGAATCCTCTAATAATAGTTTCGCTACTTGATGATGTCCAAATCTTGCAGCATTTCGAATGGCAAGATTATTGCCATCACTGGGATCGACACGCATATCCGTTAATAACAGTTTTACAACATCAAGATGTCCACGCCTTGCAGCTTCTTGAATTGCAGAATTATGATCATCAGTGGGATCAACACGCGGATCATTTAACAACAGTTTTACAACGTTAAGATGTCCAAATCTTGCAGCATATCGAATTGCGAAATTATCATCATCACTGGGATCTACACGCGGATCCGTTAATAAGAGTTTTACAACATCAAGATGTCCTTTGAATGCAGCATTTCGAATGGCAAGATTATCCTTATCACTGGGATCAACACGATTATCCGTTAATAACAGTTTTACAACATCAAGATGTCCATTCATTACAGCATATCGAATTGCGAAATTATCATCATCACTGGGATCGACACGCGGATGCGTTAATAAGAGTTTTACAACATCAAGATGTCCTTTGAATGCAGCATTTCGAATGGCAATATTATTGCAATCACTGGGATCGACACGTGGATCCATTAATAGACGTTTTACGATTTTGAAATATCCATATTCTGCAGCATGTCGAATTGCATAATTATTATTATCGCGTGGGTCGACACGCGAATCCTTCAACAAGGTTATCATAAATCTAATATTTTCATTAACTATAGCACTCTTAAATAGTTGTTCGAGTGTGAATGTCATATTAACTCAGTTGTACTTACTAAAATAATTGTTTCCGATATTTCACTTTAACTACACGGCTGCCGATCTTAATATATGCTATATGTAATGAACGTAAATATCTTATCATCAATAATACCAGCATCAGCGTCAGATTCAGATAATCATTTTGTATTATTATTACAATTTATTTGTCGCAATCAAGGAAGTATTCTAGCGTTCAGTGAAATATCAGGATGTGCATGTAATACAAAAGGTCCCGATTATAATTGTCTTGACGGATTTAATTATTCAAGTTCTGATTTTGACAAATTCATTGATAACGTTGCAAACGGCGTCGATGACGATTTTGAGGTCAAATTTACAGATGAAGTATTCAAATTTGTCTATGAAAGTACATACGAAACACTTTTATACACTCACGAATCTACAAATGGTAAAATAGTTCTATCCCTTGACAACAATCCTCTGCTTCTTACGAATCTATACATATTATCCGGAAGAATAGATACATATTTTGATATGTGCAAGGGTCGCCATGCAGTAGCAGATTCGAATACTACAGAGAATATCGACTCTTGTACTTTTGAAAAATCTACGAATACTGACGAGGAATTCCCTGATTTGTATATAAGAGGAACCGCATACGAATGTGATAATCATTTCAACCATAATGATTCATTGGGTGATGACTATTATTATGATCAATATCCCGAATTTAGCGATGATGAGGATTGTGGGTATGGAGCTGCTATACCCGGTCATGGATATTATATAGAAACCGGCGATAATTATGAATTTTATTCTGATACTGAAGAAGATCTTCTTGAACAAGAATATTTTTACAATAAATACAATTATAAATATTTAAATAGTGATTCGGATGTTAGCACCTCGGAAACTGACAATTTGTTGATTTCGAGCGATTCCGAATTTCTCGAAGAACCATTAACTGAAGTTACAGAATCGAGCGTCGAGGGCCACAATTCTGAATCTGAATATGAATCCGAACCGGAACCCCAAATTTCAGCAGATACTGACGAACTTGTTGATGAAATCGACAAAGTATTAAGCGATTCCAAGGAAAAAGGATATTTTTCGTCGATATGGTCGTCCATATGGGGGTAAATCACCTTTTGATTTGCAAAATGACAAATTGTATATAATTATTATAAATATGGTATCGATCGTTGCAATTGATACTACAAAAAAATATAAATAAATTTAATATAGTCGCGTTAATAAACTATATTAAATCTGAACGCGCAAAAATGTGTATCAATAAAAATGATCGCTACTATAATAATTTTCATAATAATTAGTAATGAGTGTCCGTAACCATAATTTGCGACCAAAAATAATTAATGCGGATAGTGATTTTGTGGTAATTACTTATTGGTGGGGTCGTGGAAACAAGAACAAAAACACTCAACGTCCTTGTCCAGAAGATATGGAATCAGATGATGATACCCTCACGACAAATCCCGTAACCTATGACAAAATGATATCTAACTGGGTATCGAGTTGTAAAAAATCCAAATGTAATTATTTGGTGGAAGAATATCCCGAATTTGCCAAAAAAGGAATGTACCAACGAGCTATTAATTTCAAGCCCAATTTTATCAAAGATGCTTTGCATGCGTGCTATCCACGATCTGTTCTTTACATTGATGGTGACATGTGCATTAAAAAATATCCGGCAATTTTTGACACTCCTGATATAGATTTTATGGGTCAAGGATGGAATTCTGATCCCAGATTTCGTTCCTGGCAAACTGGAAACAATCCTTGTTACTATCCGTATGTTTTTGAAACCAGCGGAGGTACTATGTACTTTAGCCAAAGTCGTGGTTCTAAATATTTATTAAATGAATGGAATAAAATCGTCAAAAAACATCCATTGAAAGCCGAAGATCGCCTCATTTCTCAATTATTTAACAATAAACATATGTTGACGTTTTTAAACATCATTCAATTGCCATTGGAATACCTGTGGTTGTCTATAGACTATGATGAAATGTCAAAAACATTGTATAAACCATCAAACGTCAAAATAACGCATCCTGCATGTTTAACCGGTGAAGATCGAGCGTATCAAGACGGTGCAGCAAGAGATCGTTATCCACCTCGTTATGATTATCATGTTACGGATCACGTAGACTGTACAAAAGTTAAAAATATGCCATTTTATGAGTTTATTTATTTCGATAAGAAAACTAATATAAATCAAATGGATGATTGGATGCGTGTTATGAATAGATGGAAGCTTATAAAAAGAATACCATATAACAGTCGTTATGGCGCAGAACTAAATAAAGTGGCCGATAAAAATAAAAAAATAGTGACTGTTGACTGCATTGATAAAACGGTACAAAATACTGTCCATATTTTACCAAGCAATTCCGATGCGTGTGGTTATCAAAATATCCACAAATTACTTAAAAATGAGAATTTAATGGCGGTGACAGCCGCATATCTTAAAAATGGAACTGACGTGGTATATGTTCCTCGAAAATCGACAAATCGCAACGTAGAAACCATAAAACGCCATGCGTCAAAAGTTCCCGATGCAGTACTTGTATGTAAAAATACAAACAAATCAAAAAGGCATTATAAAGCGGAATATATGCTAAAAATCGATTCCGATTATCCAGTATATATGAAAGCTGGTTCAAGTGTCCTCGAACATTTAACAATAATGTCAAAAGATCTTTCTGCGTTTTCAAAGATTTTTTCGGGATCTTTTATTTTCCCATCAAGAATTAGATGTGAGTTTGTATAAATTATCTCATTTTATTTAATTTGTTGCAAAAATTAAATAAAAACGCTCGTCATTGTTGTGATATGGCTGCATTTTTAGCCATTTCATCGACCACCGTATTATATTTATCCCCATTGTGGGCTTTTATCCATTTAAACTGTACAAATGGATACGATTCCGACAATTTCAGTAATTTTTCCCATAAATCTACATTTTTAACTGGTTTGTTGGCAGTTGTTTTCCATCCTCGAACCTTCCATTTTTGGGCGCGCTCACTTATTCCGCGTTCCACATATTCACTATCTGTGTAAATAATACAAGAATTGTCTATTTTATCGCAGTATTTTTCGACAAAATTAAATGCCATGATGGCAGCCATCATTTCCATTCGGTTATTGGTCGACTGTGCTTCAGAATATACCATTTTGTCCACTATTTCGGAGCATATTACACAAATAACAGCAGCGCCACCGGGTCCAGGATTGCGAGGTTTACACGATCCATCGGTATATATTGTTAAAGTAGGTGGTGTAGACAACTCATTCATTAGTATAACTCGGTATGGCATATATATTTAATCAGTTTATATCCGTCAGTGAAGGTTCAGTGATATACGGTTTTATAATTCCATTCCATATAAATACATCATCTGTCAATTTATTTCCGATTATTTTAATCCATGGATCGGTTACATTTATTCCAGTTTTCGGGAAATATTCACAAATAATGTGAGCATAATATTTATTGTCGTCGGCTTTTATCTGTGAGCATCTAATTATGGAAAAAGGCACCAAAAAATTACTTTTTGTAATCTGTACCGAATTTGGACACACAGATTCCTCGAAATTTGAAAGACGATTTACGTTTACAACATTATAATTATAATTAATTCTCCCAATATCGATTCTTGTGTCAAAAAATACTGTATTGGGAATAATGAATGAAATAATGGTTGGTTGATAATATGGATAGACATTGGGATCAGAATTTGATCCTTTTTGTGAAAAATGGGTATTTAATGGCTGACCCGCATTTTTCAATAAAATGGAATGAATGTCTGGGGAATTAGTATTTGCACCATATAACCACCACGGACACACAGAATATAAATATTGTTTGCCTCGTGAATGAAATATGCAATTTGTGGGGCCCGTCGGTAAATATTTGTGACTAATACTTACAACTGATGGGTCAAATGGATGATTGACGTTGCTGTTTGATAATATATTGGGAACGCTAATCATTGATTTTAATATGGAAAATGGGGCAATAATGTCGTCGTCACTAAAATCATTCCACCATGACGAGCTTCCTGTTTTTTTAGAATTAATAGTTATATTTTTATAAAATTCCGAGATTTTTAATTTTGAAAGAATAGTGGAAGCGGATCTCATTACATATAGTCTATTTATATTAATTGAGCGGCCCCAAATATTTAGAGAATTCTCGTCGTATAATGAGCTGTATGAACAACATTGACCCGTATAATAACAGTCCATCAAACAGAAAAAAACCAACAGTTCCGTTTCAACAATATGAACAGCAAATGCAACCCCAAGCAGGTTCTCAGAGAAGTGGATCAATGACCCGTCGCCCAGAATTTACCGGAAATGTACCGAATAATATGCAATATATACAGCCATCAGCTCAACCACAATTCCAAGCACCAGCGCCTCATATGGATGAAGCTGCAATGTTAAGATCAGATTTGAATACCGCGATTAATTATATTCACAGTTTGGGAGGACAATGGCCTCCACCATCGTCGTAAAACCTCGCAAACCAACAAAATCCATATTGAGTACTCATAAATATTTGGGTTAATTAATATGGATTTTTATAACATTGCAATAAGTGGATCACCCACCGAAATAAAAACGGCATTTAAAACCATCCCAGAAATTTATACTCAAGAAACGCTCAACAATGCTTTATATAAATCAATTACGCTCACAAACAAGCCCAATATGGAGAATATTGTGACGCTAATTGGCCTTGGTGCAAAGTTTACAAAAATCGATTATCTGCGTGAATATTGTAAACTGAATAATTATGTTGAAATTTACACCCTCATTGATTTTACGGAATCAGTTCCGGATGTAACGATCGACAAGCGCGAAATTGGAAAATCGAAAAATTGGTTTTCAGTTACCGGAAATACACAAAAATACGCCAAATTGTTCCAAAAAATGGGTGGAAAGCATATAAATGCGGGAAATAACGACAAAAATACCGGAAAATGGATATTCCCAATGTCTATCATGTCCATTTTTGAGCGCAAAACAGAACCCAAAGTCGTCGACAATCCATCATTTTCATCCGCCCCTTCAATTAATTCAATTGAATTACATGATATTGTAATCACGTCGCCTTTTGATTGTGTTATTGGATACATGTCAATCGATTATGAACGCCCTTATCTATTTGAAGCGGATAATCAGCATTGGAATTCGGTAGGTCAATATTTAATGTACAAAAAATACGAAGGTACCGCAAAAGGAGATCATATAAAAGATGCAGATACACTAAAATTTGCAAAAACAATATACGAAATCAGTGATGCGAGTCCTATTTACCATCCTCGCCAACTTATCGACGAAGTTCATATAAAAACAATCGGCAAATCAACAGTTTCACCATTTTACATGAAAAACCGCGAAAAATTGTTTATTTTGGCCAATAAAAAGAAATTTAAGAATGCAGATATTCTAACAAAGTTGAAATCCACAGGATCTGCATTTATTGTAAACAAGAATAATAATGATGAATTCGGATATGAAGGTAATTTGCTAGGAACTACTTTGATGGGGATCAGAGGGACAAAAGTTGCTGCTAAAAGATGCAATAATTTGACAATAAATGGTTACAATGACAAATATTATGTTGTACGGGGTGATCCTGATGATTCTTATGCTGGAAGGCTTCGAATGCTTGCTGCTTCAAAAGCTGGAAACTCAACAGGTATTCACATTCGCGGAAAATTGGATCCTAGTCTGATTGGTGGTCCTGGATGGCTCATTCCTAATAACAATTATATAGAAGCCCGTAAAATGGTGTTTGAAACATTACCCGATGAAACAAAATCCAAAATGATGGGAAATAATTGGGTACAGGATCAACTCCTTGATATTGTCGAAATTGCTACAAAAATATCCGAATTTAATGGAAACCGAGAAATTTGTGCAAGTGACATAAAATTTACATTGAAATATTTATATAGACAATCATCAGGGCGTCAAAAACTGGATGAAAATGGTGAGGCAGAAATTGAATCCGATGTGGTTCCTCCACAGTCCAACGAATTCCTCAAAATTATTAGTGACAAGAAAATGTCGATATCGGAAAATGGTGTTCGTATTTTATGGGAGCATATTTACCACACATTGGAGTTTTTAATTGGTGGACTTTGTAGATTTAAAACTGTAAAGAATAGAATTGACACATATGATGAATCTGTGCTTGATACATCGGTAATCAGCATTGATGATCTTACAGATTGTGAAGTTATTGTTGTAGGGTCGTTTTTCTATATATTTACACGGTTGAAAAAGCTCCGAGAAGATGCAAATGATGCAAAATGCGCGATTACTGCATGTAAAATAATGCTGGGTGGTGATCATTTTGAAAATGTCAGAAAAAAATATGCAGGGTTGAAAAAGAATAGACCCATTGACATTGATTCACTGTATGATGTGTATGGCATCAAAAATAAACATATAAAACAAATAATTCCATTATTACCGACAGAACATCATTTGGCTGGTAAATTGAAATTGTTATTTTTCTTGATGCTTGATTACATATTAAATGATCTCGATGAAACAAATTCAATTGTTATAAATAAACGGTTGTTGGTTCTTAACAAATATTATGAAGGTAAAAAAATGGAATGGGAATTAGAAGCAATACGGAAAGCAGCAGAGGCGGCTGCCGCTGCTCAAAATCACAAACATAGTGAATCACATCATGGTGGTGATAATGATAGCCATCGTGACGATCACGAAGACCGTGGCGACCATCCAGATACAGAAAACAATTCAGGTACAGAAAAAGAAGAAGAATCTGAATATGGAGATGCGATTCCTATACACAATGAAACAATGTCCGAAAATGCCGAAAATAGCACTGTTCCGGTTCCAGATAATGACAACGATTATGGTGAGCCCATTGATGTTAAAAAAAGTGGGGACGACGGAGGCGATTATAATGTCGACGACAATGACGACGACATTGATGACGAAATATAAAAAGCGAGCGATCCCATAAAATTGTAACATATTGACATTTTTTAAATGAACATTGACAGAGCGTTTGTTATATCTATTAAAAAATCAAACGATAGAAGAAAACAATTTATGGAATATAATAAGAATACTTTTGGTGGTGATGGAAATTTAGAAGTATTTTTAGTAGATAGACAAACAAATCCTACAAAAGGTAATTATGAAAGTCACATGAATGTTATAAGGGTGGCTAAATATAGACATTACAAAACTATACTTGTATTTGAAGATGATGCTGTACCAATTGATGAAAAATGTGAAGATATTATATATTATGTAAACAAATTTTTAGAAAATCCCCCAAAAGATTGGAAAATTTTGACACTTGGTTATTTACCTATGAGTTTATCTGAAACAGACGACAATAATCTATATAAAGTAAATTGTGCATATGACGCGCATGCATATCTTGTAAATGTCCCCAATGTGGATGTCAAACCATGGAATGGTGTCGCGCTAGATTCACATTTGTTTTGTAATGATGTAGATCCCAGATATTTACCAATGTCTGTAATGAATGATTCTATATCCGGTGTATATGCTCATTATCCCATGTTATATAAACAAAAAGCCGAAAGTAGTGATATATCTGATATGGATTTGTATCAAGATTATTTTTTTAATATTTTTGGATACAATGGATCAGCAGTGATTGCATCACACATTAATATCGTATATATAATTATTGGAATTATATTAATAATACTAATTTTAGTATATAAGATGATTTATAGATCAAAATAATTAAAATATATGCATAATATAATCGTAGAGTGCACGATTAAAATAACATATGGGTGTATAGCTCAACGGTAGAGCGACCGATTGCAGATCGGTAGGTTATAGGTTCAAATCCTGTTACACCCTTTTTCATCATAATATTAATAATTTGTATTAATATTATATTCGTCAGTCAATATTTATTTAAAAAATCACACGCATCGGATTTTTCATAAAATATATCCATGGGTGTTTTTGGTGGTTTTATTTTGAAAATCATGTTTAATATTCCTTTTACAATCCGGCCACTTACAATAATCGCACTTGCTTGTATTTTTGTGACCGCCTTGTCTTCTATTTCGCTCATATAATTCGCCAACGTTTTAATTATATTCATCTCAGGACTTGTGTCTCGCAAATCATACAATACCTTGAATGTGTCATCACCATCGAGATAGTTGTTTAAAAAAACCTTGAAATTTTCAATATCATTCAATTTTATAGTTCCTGTTCCTAATACTTTTAAAAAAATACCATCTGATTCTTCATCATCACTTTTTTTGCGGATTTCTTTAAATTCAAGGGGCATTATATTTTATACAATTTTTTAATGTTTATTAGTCATCGGGAAATAAATATTTATCGACGGTTGTGCGAACACAAAATAGCCGATGCAAAACAATACCCAACAAAAATAAAAATGCTAATGCGGCCCATACATTCACTTTTAGGTATTTTGCGAGTAAAACTCCAGCAATCACTGTAAGAGCGAAATCTACAATCGCAATATTGAAAATGCGATATTTATGAACACCTTGCCCGGGTTTACCAAATATGTCCTTATATTTACAAAGCCCGTGATCAGTCGCTGTTGCCATTATTATTAATACGTGTTATTTATTATTTTTATGGACATAATATGTAATAATGATATTGAAATTTAAACAAATTTCGGCAATTGCGATTTCTGTTGCGATATCGGTGGCTATTGCATATGTATTAAAACGATTTTTTTACCGGGTTCGTCGACCCAATGGTAGAAAAGGCGGGGTTATAAGTATGCACGCTACAGTTATTGGGGCATTAATAGTAAGTGTCGCAATATTTGCAAAGGATATCTCTATTACAGCAATTATGGCATTTTTAGGATATATAGCAATAAGAGATCGCGTCGATTCTGGACAACATTATATGTATCAGGCACTTTTTGGATTCGGGGTGGGGGCTGGTGTCGCAATTATGGTATCGAGTCGGATAGGTCATGATAATTCTGATTACAATGATTCGTATTCAAATTATGAACGAGAATATTACGATGATATACCGAAAAGTGCGTCCGATGAACGATATGAAGCAGATGACGCATCCGATGGAGTAATAGAATAAAATTTATTTCAATCACAACCATAACTAAACTAAAGGTATAATAATAATAATTTTGTCTTATTATAATGAGCTACGAATATTTATACAATTTAAAATGCACAACAGAAGATGATGTTTATAAACAGGTGTGGTCGACAACAACACCCACAGTATGTCCCGATAATGCTGGACATACTATAGATCCAAACTCACTTACAATATCGGACAGTCGTCTCGCAGATGCTCCTATTAATAGTAATAATCGTCGTTTTGTTGTTTATGATTATGATACGGGTATTATGGGACCGTTAGCAATTTCTGGTACAGGAAAGGTTCTGAAATATGACACAAATGGTAAAATAAAAGCTGA
>Ga0180437_10007023_pt1 | contig 14819 bp, 17 predicted proteins | sample SS_ome_4_FD_132410 | JGI IMG/M metagenome (GOLD analysis project Ga0180437, IMG submission 132410) | Hypersaline lake sediment archaeal communities from the Salton Sea, California, USA - SS_3_D_1 metaG | ecosystem: Environmental > Aquatic > Non-marine Saline and Alkaline > Hypersaline >...
AATCCAACTGGATGTGTCTTCTGTCCCATTTATGCTCCTTGTTTCTCCGCCACAACAACAGTAAAATGACTCATCCTTTTTAGGAACGGATGGCGACTTCCCTTACTTCTTGGTTTTGACCGCTTCATTCGAGGTCCATCATCTACTCGCACTTCCTCTACTACCAACCTCTCTTTTGGTATTTCCTTTTGAAATTCAGCATTTGCCACAGCGCTCAAAAGCGTCTTTTTCAAAAGGCGCCCTCCTTTTAGCCCTGAAGCGACCAACTGATCTTCAGCATCACTTGCACTTTTTCCCCGGATCAATCCAGCGGCCAATCTCGCCTTACTTGGACTAATACGAACGAATTTTGTCGTTGCCGTATATCGTTGCATTATTCACTCACCCTACTTCTTGACTGGATGTCCCTTAAACTGCCGAGTTGGAGAAAACTCACCCAACCTATGGCCAACCATATTTTCAGTTACATACACTGAAAGAAACTTGCGTCCATTGTGCACATCAAACGTATGACCAACCATCTCTGGCAAGATCATCGATCGTCTCGACCATGTTTTAATAGTGCGCTTCACTTTATTTTCATTTTGATCAACAACCTTCTTCAAAAGATGGTGGTCTACAAACGGTCCCTTTTTAAGCGATCTGGCCATATTTTATTTAATCCCTGCGCTTAATGATAAAACGATTCGAAGCTTTTCGCTTCTTGCGTGTACGCATACCCTTGGTCTGTTTCGCCCATGGCGAACGAGGTATGTATCCATTATGTTTTCCCTCTCCACCACCGTGTGGGTGATCGACAGGGTTCATGGCTGTACCGCGAACTGTTGGTCGTATTCCTTTCCATCGGTTACGTCCAGCCTTCCCTTCAACACGAACACCGTGTTCGGAATTCGAAACAACCCCAAGTGTTGCCCGACAATCTTCTTTCACAACCCTCATCTCGCCAGATGGCAGACGAACGGTTGCATATCCATTACTTCGCCCCATAAGTTGAGCAGAAAGTCCGGCTGACCGAACAAGAATCGCCCCTCTTCCTGGGATCATTTCTATATTGTGAATAACAGAACCAATGGGCATACAGCGAAGTCGAGAGGTACACCCTCTAGAAAACTTTGGGCTTTCATCGCTTGAAACGACGATATCTCCAGCCTTAATCCCTTCTGGCGCTATAATATACTTCTTTTCTCCATCGCGATAGTTAAGTAGCGCAATAAATGCCGACCGATTTGGATCATACTCGACAGAAGCGACAGTTGCCGGAATATCGAGTTTATCTCGCTTAAAATCAATTACTCGATAAAACCGCTTGTGCCCTCCACCTCGATGACGACAGGTGATCCGACCATTATTATTTCTTCCACCGGTCTTTTTTACAGGTTTCAATAACGATTTTGTCGGTTTAACCGTTGCCCGACTAGAACCAACCCGTGTAAGCTGACCGTTTCCTGGCTGTACTAACCGTCGTCTCCCGGGAGTAACTGGCCGATACTTCTTCAACATTCTCTTTTACCCCCTTCGCCTAATCGAGTTCATTTCCGACAGCAAATGTCACAATCGCTTTTTTATACCCGGATACGGTTCCCGGATTCATCTTGCCCCGTCTATTTTTTCTTTTCGGCTTCACAAACAGCGTATTTACCTTTACAACCTTTATATTTTCCTCAGCATAGATAGCCTCAATAGCCTCAGCAATCTCCGGCTTCTTTGCATCTGGATGAACTTCAAACACATACTTTGGATTTTCACATCTTGAAACCGACTTGTTGCTCGTCGCACTTTTTAAACCCGACAACATCGCGGTCTTTTCTGTAAGACGTCGCTTTTTTATGATATCATATGGACTGCGCATCTCTTACTCTCCCTTAAGGCTTTTCACAAGCCACCCTTCTAGTTCCGATAGCGCTTCTTGAGAAATCACTATGTCTTTTGCCAACGCTACACCTTGACCATCTACCTCCCCAACAAGCCTAAACTCGACACCAGGAAGATTAGATACACTCTTTTTAATATTTTCGTGGCCAAGAGAGCATACACTTAAACATCTTTTCCTTTCACCACCTATCTCGACAAAAGCCCCCTCTCCAATCACAAGAACTCTTCGATCGCACCCTCTCTCCTGAAAAAATGCGCGCATTACTTTTGTTCGAGGCTCTTCCATCTCAAATGAATCAACCACAATAATATGACCTTCTCGTATCTTTTCAGCAATAAGTGCTCGTACAGCAGCCTTGCGCTCTTTACGGTTAATCCGAACATGCATATCGAACTTTGGCCTTGGCCCAAAGGCACGACCACCACCCCGATATTGAGGAGCAACCAAATTTCCATGACGAGCTCGCCCTTGCCCTTTTTGAGGTGACGGCTTTTTCGTCGTATGCTTTACCTCTGCCCGAGTCTTTGTGCTTGCACTCCACTGTCGAGCATTTGCACGAAGTGCAATAATATAATCTTTTACTGACTGGGAATGACTTCTCGCTGTAGCAAGATCTTTAGAGACTTCTACACTTCCCAGTTCTTCACCTTTTAGGTTGTACTTTTTTAGCGACGTCACTTCTTCAACCCTACTTCTTCTTTGCATTGCTCAAAACTACCAGTCCATTTTTGGCACCCGGAACCGTTCCCTCGATAAGCACCAACCCCTTTTCAGCATCCACCCGTACAACACGGAGACTCTGGATCGTTACCCGATTATCTCCCATATGACTTGGACGAGGACCTCCTGGCAAACATCTTCCCGGCGTCGATCTCATTCCAGTAGAACCTGCATGCCTATGTGTAGGCCCTGTACCGTGAGAAGCTTTCATACCGGCAAAACCATATTTTTTCATGACCCCTTGATAGCCCTTACCTTTTGAACGAGCCGTCACATCAACAAAGGAAACCCCGTCAAAAATATCAGCACCAATCTCTTGCCCCAAACTATATCCATCGACATCATCAACTCGTATCTCAAGAAGATGTCGACGAGGAGCAACTCCAGCCTTTTTAAAATGACCCAACTGAGGCTTAGTAACCCGCTTTTCAACGGTTCTAGGATCACTCGCCTTTACCTCATCAAATCCAATCTGAACAGCAGTATAGCCATCTGTCTCTTTCGTCTTGATCTGCGTAACCACGTTTGGCTCAATGCGAACCACCGTACAGGCAATGGGAGAGCCATCTTCACCATACAGGCGAACCATCCCACATTTTTTACCCATCAATTTTCGATCCACGAATAACCTCGCATATCCTATCAACCCCGTTAGTTTGGGGTTTTTACAATCTTAAAAAAAGGCAAGCTTTTACAACGCTTAAAGCAGACGCTGACTCCTTCAAAAGAGGCTTTACCTCCTGGCCAACCTTAATCTTTGTCCAATCACCGAGCAGAAAAATACAGATCAGCTTTGAAATTCCGAAAAGGCGGAAGAGAATAGGTTATCAGAGCGGCTCGTTTTTGTACAATTCATAAAGAGAGAAATCATGGCGAAGGAGACGTCACTTTGCATCTATTATATGTATCTTTCCCTCTTTTTCGTCCCCTTATAGCACTTCTTTTTCTCTGAAAAATATCTACAATCGAACCATTTATAAACGTTTTTCGTCGCAAAAATCTCTGTAGATCGGCATCTTCTAATGGCTCTACATGTTGCAAAATTTCCTCTGCTTGAGCGCCCCTTTCTACAACGACAACTCTTTCTTCTAAAACAGCCCCCCTAATAAAGAGCGTCAATCGATCGCGATACGGTACAACAATAATCGAATCTTCTATTAACCGCTTCATGCCATCTATCTCTTGAAAGTCCGCCTGATCGAGATCATCAAGCAGCGCCAATACCTCATCTACCGTACTCCCTTTCGGCACTCGAACTACTTGTGAGCGCACAGCACCTACCACCTGAACGGAAATCATCTCTCTTTCAACAGTCTTTTTCCCCGTATCGCTTGATATCAGTCCTAAAAAGAAAAAGAGCGCGATCAAAAAAGAAGCGACGTGACGCTCATATGGATATAAAGACCCGTTCACTTTTCACCCCCCCTCTTTTTTAAAGAGAAAAGTTTACGAGTAATGGCAAAAAAAAGAAAGAAGAATCATTAACAAAAAACCCCCCGAATTGCTTCGGAGGGCATCTTTTACAAAAAGAGCTTATAGTATTTGCGTTATGTTGTTACATTTGATGCACTACCTTTTGCACCATTTTTCTCCAAATCACTTTTAAGAGAGGCTATTGCTTCTTGAATCGAAGCTTTTGCCCTCTTAGCCTGGGCTGCACATGCATCAACACATTTGTCGATTTTGGTGACAATTCCAAAAGGCTCTTTCTCATGGCTCTTAATAAAGAACTGAGCAAGTGATGCACCACAGCCAACAGTTGCCGACAGAAGCGCAAATAGAGGACAGAATCGAACAGCAACATTAGAAAGAATTGATGATCCCAATACCGCAACGTTTGTTACCAACTCAAGATAGGGTCGTGTCTTGTCTCCAGGACCATATCCAACAGGAGTATCTGCCTTAGCTCGCAAGGCAATCTCTGCTATATTGTCTATTGCACCAAGTGTTGCACCTGCTCCAAAAGCGATGTCTCCTGCTCTTTGCAGGTTCATCGAAACCCTTGAAAAAAGCGTAATTGAGTTTGTGGCGATCGTTCTTGAGACAACACTTACCTTTGACAACCAGTCAGCTACGGTAATCGCACCACCACAGACAAAGAGTGCGCTTGCAGCAGCTTTCAGTACTCTTCGACCCACTCCGAGAGTATCCGCTTCTCCTTTCTTTGGCCCCGAAATATGATCGAAAAAGTCTTTTAAATCGTGAACCCCTTCAAAAATAGCAAGAAATGCCGCTCCAGTTCCCACAGCAGCAGCAAGCGCCCTCATAGGCTTAGGCAAAACCGTGCCGATCGGCTCTAGCCTCGCCATTCTTGCAAAATTAACAAAAACCCGAGACGCATTTCTCACAGGAGCTGTTTCCTTCAACAGTCTCGCCGGCACATCTACTAGATCGGCAACCGTTCCAGTAAACCCTTGCCACACATTAAGAACGTGTTCCTTAGCTGATGACACTTCTGCCATACTCTTTATCCTCCACAATGTTTGTTTATACTACCAAAAAAAGCCTTGTCTTATGTGCCAGGAACCGACCTTCAATCATACACTGCCAATTCTTGACCGCTCTACAAACCGCTTATAGGCCGTTATCTCATGGATCAGGCCCAACATAATGTTTGATTATTAGAAAGCGATCAAATTATCGCTAGCTCTTTCTTCTTTATTTTCACAATTTTTTTCATGTCACACAGCTTCTCTGAAAACAACAAAGAAATACTGGCTCTAAAAGGACCTTTGAGGGGGTCTTTTAAACCAAAACCTTTCGAGGATTACAAAAAAACTATAAAAAAGAGAGGCTCTTAACAAAAAGCGTGAACACGCCCAATTAGAAAAAACGAAGATCTTCCAAAGAAACGCCCTTAAGAAAATCTTTAGAGCTCATGGCTTTTCGCCCTTCTAGTTGAAGAGTATCAACGATAAGAGCTCCCCGAGAATTTCCGAGGGCAAGCGCTCCGTCATCTGTTATAAACCACCCCAAAGCACCACCAGAGAGCGTACGGTCAATATGCGCTTGTACTACTTTAAGGCGTTTCTTTACACCTTGATGTGCCACCGAAAAGTAGGCACCGGGCTTTGGAGAGAGCGCTCTAATATGATTATGAATCTTCTGCAATTCCCACGACTGATCGAGAACAAGGTCCTCTGGGAGCAGTTTTGGAGCTTTTGTTACGCCTTTTGTTGATTGCGTAGAAAAAGTCAGCTTGTTCGCTGTATGTAAAAGGTCCACTACACCCTTTTTAGAGATCTCTAAAAGGCGCTCGGAAAGCCCTCCGAAGGTTTCGTTCTCTCCAATAACACACTCCTTTTGCCACACAATATCCCCGCTGTCCATCTTAGGGTTTAATCGGAATATGGTGATCCCCGTATGAGAACATCCATCCATCAGTGCTCTTTGGATTGGTGCCGCTCCCCGATATGCTGGAAGAAGGCTGGCGTGAATGTTAAACGCTCCCACTTTGGGTATCGCCAACACCTCAGGCTTTAAAATCTCTCCGAAAGCAACAACAATAAAAATGTCTGGAGAAAGAGATGTAAGCGCTTCAACGGCCTGGGGAGAAGAGACCCGTTCGGGTTGTAATACAGGGATTTTTGGAAAAAGAGCTTCGGCTATCGTTTTCACAGGAGGAGGCTGCAGCTTTTGCCCCCTTCCAACGGGTTTATCGGGCTTTGTAATTATAGCAACGATATCGTCTAGAAACTCTTTTGCAAGATGCTCCAAAATGGAAGCGGCAAAATCAGAGGTACCTAGAAAGACCACTCTCATCCTTCATCCCGGGCTTGCAGTTTATGTCACAACAGGCTCGGCTACCTGTCCCTTCACCCGACTATCCGATATCAATCCTCGCTTTGATGTTCGGCAAAATTCAAGCAAATGACCGATCTCTTCAATTGGCTCGATCTCTTGCTCTATTCTTTGAAGAGCCTCTTCCAAAGGAAGATCTGATCGATATAAGAGTTTGAATGCCCGAGCTAAAGCAACGCGCGTTTGAAGGGGAAACCCTCGACGGCGCAGTCCAACCATATTCAACCCACCTAATCGATATGGGCTACCGGCTCCTAACATATATGGGGGAATATCATGCGTCACCCGACTCATTCCTCCAACCATAGCATATCGACCGACACGAGAAAATTGATGAATGGCAGAGAGTCCCCCTACAATAGCATACTCTTCAATAGTAACGTGACCGGCTAGTGTCGCATTGTTTGCCATAACCACCCCGTCGTGAATTACCGAATTATGAGCAACATGGCAGTACGCCATGATAAGACACTTATTTCCAATACGGACAGAAGAGCCCTCTCCACACGAAGCATTAATCGTAACATATTCGCGGATCTCACATTTTTCACCGATCTCGACAAAGGTCGTCTCACCTTTAAATTTAAGATCTTGAGTCTTTGTGCCAATAACAGCACCTGGCCAAACGATGGTGCCCTTTCCAATCTTTGTATTACCATCGATATATGCGTGAGCCTTTACTTCAACACCATCTTCCAAAATAACATTGGGACCAATGATGGCATACGGCCCGACAACGACGTTCTTCCCGAGCTTAGCTCCCTTTTCAATAATAGCTGTGGGGTGGATCTCAGTCATTCTTCTTCCTTCAAATACCCTTTATACCGGCAAAACCCCTCTCTTTTCCCTTTACGGGAAAGGACTTGCCTTTGTTTATCCAACTTTTATTCTTTTCTAAATTTGCTCTTTATCAACAATAGCAAAACTTATCTCTGCTTCCGCAACAAGATTTTCTTCTACAAAAGCCTTTGCAGCAACTTTCCCACCTTTAGAGCCCAGACGCATAATTTCGGCATGCATCATCATTACATCTCCCGGCTTGACAGGCCGACGAAACTTAGCGTTGTTTACGCTCAATAAAATAGCCACCTTATCTCTATCGTCGCGAAGACGGATAAGAATACCTCCCGTTTGGGCTAACGCCTCTAAAATTAATACCCCGGGCATCAATGGTGCCCCAGGAAAGTGACCTTGGAAAAACTCCTCATTTACTGTCAAATTCTTCTGCCCAATAATTGTCCCTGCTTCCACATCAAGCTTTACAATACGGTCGACAAGCAAAAACGGATATCTATGAGGGAGAAGGTCTATAATCTGGTTCGTATCAAATACACAGCATGATCTTTTTTCTGTCATGATTCACTCTCCGTCGTAAGATGGTGATACAGCTTTTCTGCAAACGCACAGTTTGACGTATGTCCCGACATTATAGCAATAATATGTCCGGTAAAAGGCATCCCAACAAGAGAGAGATCCCCAACTAAATCAAGAACCTTGTGCCGAACAGCTTCATCGGGAAAGTATAACCCTCCCTTGGAAATTATTGCCTCTTGTTTCACAACAACTGCATTTGCAAGACTACCTCCCTGAATAAGACCTTTATCCATGAGATACGAAATCTCTTCATAGAGAGCAAAGGTCCGACAAGGTGCAATTTGTGAACAAAAATTTTCTTGGGAAAGTAAAAAATCAAAATACTGACTTCCAAGTGCCTGATTTTTTGGATAATGGAGCGTATAGCTTATCTTATATTCATCGTGGGGAAGACCGATAATGTGAATGTTGTTTGAAGACCACCAAATTGGTTTTTTTATACTGACAATTGGCGCCCGAAGTTCCTGCTCAATAGTACCTGCTCGATCAATCATCTCGACAAAAACATCCGAACTCCCATTACCCGCTGGGGGTTCACAGCTAGAAAGTTCTACGCATATGTTATCTATCTCATAGGCACGAAGTGCGGCGAGAACATGCTCAATCGTTTGAATCTTCACATCGCCTATTGCAATCGTTGTTCCTCGAGATGTATCGACAATGTATTCTACAGCGGCAGGGACAACAGGACACCCCGGCAAGTCCATCCGACGAAAAAAAACGCCTTCACCCTCCCGAGCGGGAACAAACCGAATCTCTACTTCCTGACCACTATGAATTCCAATCCCTGAATACGACTGTACTGAACCGATCGTTTTCTGCTGTCGGAACTGAGTCATTCTCTTTTCCTCATCGCGTCTATCCTCAATAATAGTGCTAAAGAATTGTACCCCATAGCGTTTGATTTGCTCAATCGTTTGCAAAAAGAGCCGCAGAAAATGTTGATCTCAACGAACATTCAAAGTACCCTTAAGCTTTTAAGTTGCGCCCTATTCTTCTCGTGGGATGCGCGCAATCACCCGAGCTTTCAACAAATATTATGAAAAACCCAACTTAAATGAGGATACAGATACAACCATGGCACAAGTCGAACATATTGATGAAAAGACCTTTGAAGCAACCCTTTCTAAGGGAAAGGTACTTGTGGATTTTTCAGCTCAATGGTGCGGACCATGTCGAATGATGGAGCCGATTTTGGATCAGTTAGCAACCGACCTCGATGGAGAAGTGACGATAGCAAAAATCGATGTTGAAGAGGCGCAATCTACAGCGCTTAAATATGATGTCACCACAGTTCCAACACTTATCCTCTTCCAAGATGGGGAAGTAAAGGGTCGAATGGTTGGCGTTAAAGACTTAAAGGCCCTAAAAGCTTTTATCGAAACGGCTTAATGCCTTTAAGCCGCTTGGTGCCCCTTGCAAGCAACCTTTAGGCTAAGTCCCTAAGATCTTGGTAGAAAGGTAGTACACGAGGGGTTATATGTTTTCCACAAATCAAAAAAGGCTCTCACATATTTTGTGAGAGCCTTCGAATACGTATCTCTGTGCAGATTTTTATGCTGTCTCCTCGTCATCATCGAACAGATCATCATCGTCATCGTCGTCATCGTCATCATCTGTGTTATTGGCAACGATTGCACCCTCTTCACCTTCTATAGCTTTCGCTGAAGCCAATTCTGGTAAAGGTTCTACTCTTTGGACATCAAGTTCAAAGATCAATAGAGCATTTGGAAGAAGCTGTCCCGTTGTACCATATCCAAGATCAGGGTGAATAAAGAGGCGTCGCTTCTCTCCAACTTTCATTCCCAAAACCCCTTGACGAAAGCCAGGAATTGTCTGATTCAAATTAATTGCAGCAGGCTCTCCACCGTTAGAATTTCCAAATACTGTGCCATCGAGATACTCTCCCTTATAGTGCATGACAGCAAGAGACTGTTCTGTAACAGCTTCACCATCGCCTTCTTGTAAGACAAGCGCTTGCAGCTTTCCGTCCTCAAGCTCGATAACACCGGGCTCCTTGGCGTTTTTAGTTAAAAACTCCTCGGCCTCTTTGAGATTTTTATCCGCCATTTCTTTCATAGAAATCTGCTGTACATCGGCAATGGCCTCTTCGTACTCTTGCTCGGTCATTGGGGAAGGCTTTCCTGCTCGAGCGTCCTGCATTCCTTGGATAACCTCATCAACGTTAAGCTTTAAAATAGGATTATCCAAACTCTTATAGATAAGATGTCCATATGCCCTTGAGATTTTGGCAATACTCTCTTCAGAGAAAAGCTTCTCCTTCTTTTCGCTTAGGCTCTCCTCTTCTGCGAGACAGGGAACCGCCAACAGCGATAGAGCAACCATGCCCATGGCTGTAATTCGTTGTAAAAAATGTGCCATAACTAATCCTTAAACTCCTTTATTCAATGATTGATCGTATCGTTAAAGCTTGAGAAAGAGATCATCATACGTCTTTGCCTCAATTTTGACCAACCGTGCTCTCTCCAACTGTAACACCTAGTTCCTTCAATTGCGCTTCATATACCTCAGAAGGGGCCCCCGTCATAAGATCCTGAGCCCAGTGATTCTTTGGAAATGCAATCACATCTTTGACATTTTCCGTACCGATCAAAATCATTATAAGGCGGTCGAGCCCTAATGCAATACCCAAATGAGGTGGTGTCCCAAACTTAAGCGCCTCAACAAAAAAGCCAAAACGGTTTGCAATCTCTTCTTCTGTTAACCCTAACACTGAAAAAATCTTCTTTTGCAAACCTCTGTCATGTATTCGCTGAGATCCCGAACCTATTTCATATCCATTGATAACAAAATCATATCCCATTGATCGCACACCTATTGGATTAGAATCCAAAAGATCCAGATCATCGAGATGGGGAGACGTAAACGGATGGGTTTCACTCTCCATTCTGCCCTCTTCCTCATTCCACATGAAAAGAGGAAAATCGGTCACCCATAGCGGTTCATATCGAGAGGGATCTATAAGATCAAAATCTTTTCCTAATCGCCTTCTTAGCTGGTCAAGAGCCTTTAACAACCGACTTTTTTCTCCTGCTAGTATCATAAGGCAATCGCCGACTTCCATCTCAAATCGCTCTATCCATCTTGGCTGCTCATTACAGCCTATATATTTTGCAATCCCTCCTTGTAGCCCTTCATCTTGTCTTTTCATCCAAGCAATGCCCTTGAACCCAAATTGCACAACTACCTGTTGATACGCCTCTATTTCTTTTCTACTTAGCCGAGCACCACCTTTTACATTTAATCCCCGAACAACACCCCCAGAAGAGACCGCCTCATTAAGAAGTGCAGAGGAGGTTTCTTTAGCAAGATCTGTCGCATCGACAATCTCCATTTCAAAACGAAGATCTGGTTTATCCGTTCCATACCTCTCTATACATTCTCGATGGGACATTCTTCGAAATGGAGGGGCAAGATCCACCGCTCTACATTCATGGAAAATACGCCGTATAAGGTCTTCCACAATGGGGAACAGCCCCTCTTGTGTAGCAAAACTCATCTCCATATCGATTTGATGAAATTCTGGTTGCCGATCAGAGCGCAAATCCTCATCTCGACAGCAAGAGACGATTTGAAAGTATTTGTCGAGTCCTCCAACCATCAGTATCTGCTTAAACATCTGTGGCGACTGGGGAAGAGCATAAAAATGCTCATGATGCACTCTGGAGGGCACAAGGTAGTCCCGAGACCCTTCTGGAGTCGATTTACTCAACACAGGTGTTGAAACCTCGATAAACTCCTCTTCTGTCAAAGCACTTCGAACCACCTGCATCGCTTTATGACGCATAATGAGCGTTGGTACAATATCTCCTCGTCTCATATCGAGATATCTATATCGCAATCGAAGGTCTTCGTGAACATCGATTGTATCATCGGCAATCGCAAAAGGAGGCACACATGCTTCAGAGAGAACCTCCATACTGTGCGCCTGTATTTCGATAAGCCCTGTCGGTATTTTGTGGTTCGGACTCTCTCTTAGAACGACCTCGCCTTCAACACGGATAACGTATTCATGTCCTAACTCTTTAGCTCCCTTATAAATGCTATCGGGCGAAAATCTGGGGTCAAACATGACCTGAGTAATCCCATACCGATCTCGCACATCGACAAAGACCATTGCCCCTAAATTTCGAGATCTATGCACCCATCCAGAAAGCGTAACTTTTTGCCCAACATGCGTTGGACGCAAATCGCCACATGTCATGGTTCTATACACGGTCATCGTTCTTCCTCACCTTGTCGACTTCGAACAACCTTCAAAAGCTGCTCTACATCATCAAAATCAATAGGATGTTGTGAGCTATCCGGGAGATATTTGAGCACCGCTTTTCCACTTTCAAGCTCCGTCTCCCCTAGAATAAGCAGCCACTCAACGCGAGACTGTACAGCCGAAGTAATGGCATTCTTAAGCTTTTTCTCTGTACAATCTACGAGAGATCGAACCCCCCTTTCACGAAGTTGCTCGACAATCTGTACCCCCTTAACCTTTGCCTTTTCTCCCAAAGGAATAACCATAAAGGGAATCGTTGGTGGCACAATGTCATCGCTTGCTCCTTGCTTTAAAAGAAGCTGAATAATCCTCTCTAAACCTGTCCCATACCCTGTTGCCGGAAGATCGGGTCCTCCGAGCTGTTTGAGAAGTCCATCATATCTTCCTCCTGCTCCAACAGTATTTTGAGCCCCCAATTTTCCCGAAGTGAGCTCAAAAACGGTTCGTTGGTAGTAGTCAAGACCGCGAACAAGAAGCGGAGAGACCTCAAAAGGGATATGCAGATAGGTTAGCATATCTTGTACCCGATGAAAGTGTGCCGTATCCTCTGGCGATAAAAATTCGAGAATCGAGGGCGCTTCTGCAACAATTTCCTTATCTCCGGGATCTTTTGAATCCAAAATACGAAGCGGATTCTTTTTAAATCTCCTCTGACTATCTTCTGAAAGATCATCAACATGTGCAGAGAGATATCGCACAAGCTTTTCCCGAAAGGTAGCGCGGCACGTTTCATCCCCAAGAGAGTTTATAAAAACCTTCAAGTCTGGAAGACCGAGGCGCCTATATAACCGCATAAGCATAGAAATGAGCTCTGCATCTTGCTCAGGAGCTCCATTTCCAATCACCTCAACACCAAACTGATGGTGCTGCCGAAACCTTCCCGATTGCGGGCGCTCATAGCGAAACATCGGGCCTATATAGAAGTAGCGAAGTGTATGGACAGGAGAAAAACAGCTTTCTTTAAGTAGCGCTCGCATAAGAGGTGCTGTTCCTTCGGGACGCAAGGCCAACTCCCTCCCCCCGCGGTCCTCAAAAAGATACATCTCCTTTGAAACGATATCCGATTCATCGCCAACTGTTCGCCGAAAAAGATCTGCCTTTTCAAATATAGGCGTGCGAACCTCAGAAAAGCCATTTTCAAATGCGACCTGTCTACACGCCTTTTCAATATATTCCCACAAATGAGTCTCTCGCCATGGATCTTTTCGAACAGAAGGTAAAATATCAAAAACACCAGGCGGTGGATTGGTATCCATATATGTAATAGCTCTCTCTGGTTAAAGACTCTTCAAAGCGAGTTAGTATAACGGGCAAAGAATATTGAAAGCTATTGTCAAACCGTACCGTATGTTGAAAAAACACCACAAAGAGGCCTTTTTACCTCCCCTACAACAAAAAGAACTCTTTAAGACTTGGCTTGCCTTACTACATCTTTCAAACTCCGTTGCCTTATACCAATAAAAATTAAAACCCTTTATTAAATGTGCAAAAATATATAATTATATACGGTTTATATTCTTAGGAGACCCCTTTTATGAACCCTCTTTCCAGACTAGCAAGATGGATTTTTCCACCTACTCTTCATCCTGCAGCCACTCCCCCAGAAAACCAATGCCCCCTCGTAGAAGCCGTAGATTCATACGCACGTAAAAGGATTTGTTCTTTTCTACCATATGCAGATCTTCTGTCTCTTAGACTAACATGTACAACAATCCGAGACGATGTACTTTCGTCTTTTCTGGATCGATTTGAAATCCCTCCTTATGACAACGAGAATAAAAAACCTTTTTGTAACCGAATCACCACTATTCTTCACGGATTACAAAACAGTCCCGCTCTCAACGAAGAAGAACAAACTTTTTTTTCTTCTCTTTCTGCCAATAGCCTCTTCGCAAATGTCGGTAGTGTATATCCTGTGCTTGGTGCTGCCTATAAGAGCAGCCTTGTAGCTCTATTTCTGAACGAGGTTTCTTTCCCAGAAAACGCATCGCTCAAGGACAAGGTCGCTCGTGTCAGGAAACATATCAGAGACAGGAACAAGACGATAGATGTGCTGCTCTGTGAAAACAGACAGATTACATACTTTCCAGAAGAGTTGTGTGATGCTCTTCCTAACTTGAGAACGCTTGTCCTAACAAATAACCTCATCAAATCTCTCCCAAACTCTTTCTGGCAATTTTTTGCTCTGCAAACCCTTAACCTAAGCTACAACCAGATCTCAGCTCTTCCGGACATCTCCAGTCAACTTACTGCTCTACAAGGGCTTAACCTAGGCAACAACCTCCTCAAGTCTCTCCCAGAATCTTTCGGGCGGCTTACCGCTCTAGAACAGCTTCTCCTACAAAACAACCTCCTCGAAACTCTCCCTGTCTCTCTCGAACGGCTTAATGCACTGCCAGGGATTTACCTAAAAGGTAACCCTCTCTCTTCGCTCCCAAGCTCCTTACAAAGGTTTTCAGATCAACCTGACGACATCGATTTTCTCCTACCGTAGAGCCCGAGAGACCTTTCCTCTTGTGTTGTTTAATCGAATGGAGTTTCTGTTGATATTGCGTTCTTTCGGCCTTATTAATTTGTCTTAAAACAATCCCGTGCAAACTGCAGTTCTTATTAAAGATGCGCAAACTGTACAATTGTGTGCGAGTTACATTTTCTAGAAGGAACCTATGAGCTCTATCCCTAACCCAACAAGTTCGATTTTACCTGGTTGGGGCAGCCTGCTCCCTCATCCTGCAGAAACTCCGCCACAAGACGCGTGCC
>Ga0180437_10007025_pt1 | contig 14817 bp, 9 predicted proteins | sample SS_ome_4_FD_132410 | JGI IMG/M metagenome (GOLD analysis project Ga0180437, IMG submission 132410) | Hypersaline lake sediment archaeal communities from the Salton Sea, California, USA - SS_3_D_1 metaG | ecosystem: Environmental > Aquatic > Non-marine Saline and Alkaline > Hypersaline > Sediment...
ACGAGAGCGCCGTCCGCGGTCCTGACCAGTGCAGAGGGAACCAGCCCGCTCGCCCTCACGGGTTCTTCGACGCTCAGGAAGGACTTCTCTCTCGGGGCCGAATCACTCTTCCCACAAGACGCCGCCAGCAGAAGGCAAAGCACAGCCGCCACTGCCAGCGCTCTCATCCCCCTCTCCTCCTACTCCTCCTTCGGCTTCGCCTCGGGAAAATCCGTGAAGTATCGCTTCAGGAAATCCACCAGCGTTCCCTTCCCGAGGTACAACCGCGCCGTGACCTTCTTTTCCTCTCCCGGCCCGATGTCGCCGAACGTCGGCGCCGAGTGAATGCAGCACCTGTCCAGGTTATTGAAAAGGAACACCGACTTCGGGCTCGTCGCCCCCATATACCAGCCGCCGTCCTCGGACATAGTCACGATGTACGAGCCGTCCGTCTTGTCGGGACTCGTTGCTCGGAAGCCCTGAACGAACTTCGAAACGGGGTCGTACTTCTCGTGCACGTAGAACTGCAGCGTTTTCATGAACGGCTGCGGCCCCTCGTTCATCCTCGTCGTTCCGTCCATCCGGAACGGCTTCCCGACCTTCGACATGTAAGTCCGTTCCAGCTTCCAATCCTTGAAGGCCGGCGCAGCGGTCGGGTTCAGGCAGTTGAAGAAGAACACCTCTCTCCATCCCTTTTCGCCGATGTTCTTCACTCGCATCTCGACGTCAACGAAGTCCACATCCGGCACCAGCCTGACCGAGTAATCGACGTTCCCTTCCGCCACGTAGCGATAGCTCACCGCGCCCGATTCTTCCGGCGGGTTCCAGTCGATCTCGACGCCGGGGAAATTCAGGATAATCCCCCGCTGCTCCCCGATCGTCTCGGGGATCCCCAGCGAGAATCGCTGGTTGCCGAAGATAGGAACTTGCGCCGTCGTATTCATCTTCCCCTTCTGCGGGGACAGGCTGATCTTTTCCATCCTGGGAGCCTCTCCCTTCTCGGCCGGAATTGCTCCCGCGGAGCGCGTTCCGCTTTGAGCGCACGCAAAAGCGCAGAGCATAACAGCCAGAACCAACACTGCGAGATAATGCCACCGGCTCATTTTGACATCCCTTCTTCACGCAGCGCCCGAACCTGCTGGCCGAAAGGCAGCATGCACGGGGCAAGTCCGAAATCGGCTGCCAGGGAGGAAGGCATTCTATCAGATGCGCGGCTTCGGCGGTAGCGCCCGTCAACTGCTGCCGTGGCTTCCTGCGGTCGCCTCAGATATTGCCCGGTGGGCACGCTCAGGGTGCGTCATGAAGATTCGGGACCGCCATCGATGGGAGCGCCACCACCGCTTCTGAGGGTCCTCCGACACTATTTCCAGGTACGGGCCCAAAATGGGGTTTCTCCCGACACGTACATCCTTGATGCAGTCGGCATCGCGCGGTTCGCTCTTTCCTTCAAACCACTGGGAGAATTCCACGGTTACGTGGCATAAGACGTGGAAAACGTGAAGCGCGCGCCTGTCCGTGACATACAGCCCTGATTCCGAGAGCAACGGGAAATTCAGCAGTACCCGGTAAGTCGGAAGGGACTTGATAGACCATGCCCACACCCATCTCTTCAGGTAGAGCACCTTCTCAGCGGGCAGCAGCCTTGGCACCAAGCCGACTTGCCACCTCATTCCCATCGAATACCTCCTGTCGCTGTTCCGCGCCCGCTGACATCAATACATACGTCCTTCCCCGGCGAATTATTCGCAGGGCATTCGACAACCACGGAATCGTGCTCCCCGCTCCATCCGTCCCTCCCTCTGGTGCTGTCGACGTGCAGAGGGACACGCCGGCGATCGCTGTAACTTCAAGCACAGGAGTGTGGATGCCGCGTAGGCGAGCGACAGGTCTCGCGACAAACCCTCTTCGCGACGCGCAGCTCCGCCCGGCCTGGAAAACTCGGGCTCCGGGGAGCTACGTCATCTCGCCGGACGGGGCGGCTCAATCAGGAGCCGGCAGTCACGGTCCCCTTCAAGTACATGTCACCGGTCGGTGTTATGCACCCTACCACTTCGTCGTCGGAGTCCTTTATCACAAAAGACCCCGCTGGCGGCGTGATGGAGGTCTGGCTGTCGTACGACGAACCCGCAAGCCCCATTGTGCCGCCGCTGGTGATCACGGCCACCACCACGCCCGCACCGTCCTTGATCAAGAAATCAGCTCCCCCCGTGCCCCTCGGGGTCGTGTTCTCCATCAACGCCCCCTTCAAGGCCAGGTTCCCCGCGTTGTCCCACTCGGCAACCGTCTCGCCTGAAAGGCTCTTCACTTTCAAGCCGAAGGTGTTGAGGGGAAGGCTCTGATACATGAACGGCCAGCCCAACATGTCCATCCGCCACCGGAGATACTCTCTCGACGTGCGCGGTGAGGGCCTCAGGTGGGGATCCGACAAGCTTGCCGTGTTGTAAAAGACGTTTATGTGGTAAGGCGTGAGAGCAATGGCCTCCTCGCGGTAATCCCTGCCCAGGTCGAACGCGGTCGGGAACCAGCGTCCGTGCCCTGGCCAGGCTTCTCCCATCTTCTCGAAGTAGTGCGAGTAGCGGCCTGGGCCCCCGTACTGGTTTATCATGTCGATGCCCCACTGCTGCACCCGATCCCCGTTGTAGCCCTGGTAGAATTCCCACCACAGCGTGTACCCCTCTTCCTGCCACGACTGCGTCACCTCCGTCGCGTCCGGCATCCCGGCCGGCGGCGGGCCGGGGAGCCAGTCCCCTTTCTCTCCCATCCGCCAGATGATGAACACTTCCCAGCAGTAGTTAAAGATCTCGTCGGATGAGTAGTCACCGTCCCAGTCCATTTGCCCCATTCGGTATGCGGGGCCTGACGCCCGCATGATCGGGATTGACCCCTCCTTCTTCACAGTCTTCCAGAACGCACCGTCTACGGTAAGCTCCTCCTGCTGCGCGTCAACCGAATAGTGCCCTGCCAGCCACGTCTCGCCGCCGCGCACGGTCGGGTTGCTCCAGCTCTTCGGCACGTGGATGGTCTCCAGGCCGGGTCGGCTCTTGCTCCAGTTGCCGGAATTCAGGCTCTGGGGATGGGTGAACGGGCAGTCGGCGTTTTCTCTCAGCACGTGCCCGTCGGTGGTCCACAGCGTATCCACGCCCAGACGCGGAATCCCGTCCGGGTCCGTGTACGCGACCTCGTGGGCGCTGTCTATCTCCAGACCCGGATGGCTCGGATCGTAGTCGGCGCAGAACATCTGATCCGTGTGGTCATAGGGAATATGGCCGGTTTCCCATCGTTGGATGCCCGCAAGGCCGTTGGTCGGCGTCGCTACGCCGCCCACCCTGTCAACGAAGTCCAGCACGCCATTCCACATGAACTCGTCGTATCCGTCGCCATCGACGTCGACGTAGTTATACTCGTGGGTTGTGTTCGGCCGCCAGCTGATGCTGTATTCCCTGGAGAGCGAGTAGGAACCGGCATCGTTGACCAGACTCCATATCGAGATGCTCTGCCCGCTGTGCCCGTGACACACGATGTCCTGTGGGTAGGGGGTGTTGCGGACCGTACATATCCCGAGCCGGTCCTGAATCTCCGACGCCTCACTTGTCCCAGCGGCAGGAGTGCTCGCGAGTATCTTGGGCGGAGGCACGCTGAAGTCCCACGGGGGAGAAGGAGGATTCGGATCCGTCTGCACCACATAGATCGCGCGGCCCCAGGCTGAGCCGGTCCACTTGGGCGCCACGACGGCAACCTCGTTCTTCCCGTCACCGTCGAAATCCCAAATCAGCGCGTTTCGGGCCGGCTTGCCGGGATGGTCCCCCGGCGGCGACGCCGGGCCGTTCGGAACCTTCCACGCCCAAAGAGGCGTCATCGTCCCTGTGCCGCTGCCCCAGTTGATGTTCAGCCGGAAGGCAAACAGGACCTCGTCCGACATGCCGATGACGGCATCCAAGTCGTCGTTGTTTATGCCCTCGACATCTCCGAAAGTGACGTATCCGGGGAACTCATGCCATCCGCCCACGTCGTGACTGTGGTTTAGCCAGACGCTGAACTCGGACGGGATGGAAATCGCCACCTTCCCCATCTGAAGACCGGGGCCCGGCGGTATCGAGGCGTTGACCGGGTCCGGTGCCGGCGGCCATTCGCTGTCGTACCCTAGTCCTATCGCGCATGTAGAAATAACGAGAAGAAGGCAGGCGAGAAACGGAAAGAGCCCATCGCGCATCTATGGCCCTCCTTGGGCTAGCTGCAAGTTCCCCCACTCACGGCCCGCGCCCTTGTTGAACCATCAGCCCCCAGGATGTGTAAATGATACCACGAAATCCCTTGTACCGCATGTGGCAAATTCGGCGCGGGGGCAAGACAGAGGCCCATATTACGGCCGACGCCCCAGCGTTTGGCGGGCGCTCAGGGATACGCGCCAAGCTCACCCGTAAGCTCATCCTTCGCAGATGGCTTCTTCAACCCCCCCAGGCCGAAGTGCGCAGCCGCGGCATATAGCGTCGTATAAAGCGTGGGTACCACCACCAGCGTCAGCACCGTTGCGAATGCGAGCCCGAATATCACCGTCGTCGCCATATTCCCCCACCACTGGCTCGACTCCCCCCGCGTTACCCAGTTGAATTCGTGGAAATCAAAGCTCACGCCCGTCGCCATGGGCACCAGCCCCAGTATAGTCGTCGTTGCCGTGAGCAGCACCGGACGCAGTCGCGTCATGCCGGCTTCTACAACCGCGTTCAAGAGGCTCGCCCCCCCTCTCTGCAACTGCCGCGTGTACGCCAGCAGCACGATGGCGTTGTTCACTACGATGCCCGCAAGACTGATGATCCCGATCCCCGTCATTATGATCCCGAAAGGATACCTGCGCACCATCAGCCCCGTCATCACTCCGACCAGTGACAAAACCACAGTCGTCATGATGATCAGCGGCACGACCAGCGAGTTGAACTGCGCTACCAGGATCATCACGATCAGCAGCAGCGCAATTATGAAAGCCTTCGTGAGGAACGCCATCGCCTCAGCCATCTCCTCCTGTTCTCCCGCGTACTCGATCCTGTAACCCGAGGGCAGCTCCAGCCCCTCCAGCCTGCTCGCCACGTCCGCCAGCACCGCCGGGCCCAGTCTTCCTTCCGCATCCGCTACCAGCGTCACCACCCGTTTCTGGTCCACTCGAGTTATGGTCCCAAATCCGCCCTTGTAATCGAACTCTCCGAGCGAACTCAGCGGCACCGGTTCGCCCATGTTGTTCGGCACCTGCAGACGCAGAAGATCATCGATGTTCACCCGCTGCGAAAGGGGAAGCCTGATCGTGATGTCGTACTCGTCGTTGAACTCGCGGTACGTTCCCACCGGCGTGCCGAATATGGCCGTCTTCAAAAACCTCCCCACCGTCGAAGTGTCCACCCCGAGCAGCATTGCGCGTCTGCGGTCTACCCTGAACGCCAGCTCCGGCTTCGTGGCCTCCAGATCGCTCTGGAGATTCACCAATCCCGGCACGTCCGAAATCAGACGTTTCGCTTCTTCGCTCAGTTCGCCCAATACCTCGAAGTCCTCCCCCACGATCCGCGCCGTGACTGCTGCGCCTGTCGGCGGACCCTCCTGTTGCTTCGCGACCGTGACCTCCCCGCCCGCTATGTCGAGCAAATCCTTACGGATGTCCGCCACAACCTCCGCAGACGGGCGCTTCCGATTTTCATAGTCGTAGAATGTCAGTGTCACTCTGGCGTTGTGTGGGCCGCCGCCACCTCCGAAGAATATGCCGCCTCCTTCTCCACCCACGGTCGTCACCACGTACTCCAGGTGCTCGTCGTGGGGCGGAAGACGTTCCTCCACAATGCGTGCCAGCCGGTCCGACTCGCGGATGTTCGTTCCCTGCGGGCCCCGAATATCCACGTAGGCCTGCTCGGGGTCCGTGTGGGGGAAAAGCTCCGTCCCCGCACCCGCAATGCTGTACAGTTTCATCGTCCCGACAAACAGCAGCATTGCGAGGGCCAGCGTGGCGAACCGATGCTCCAGCGCCGTCTCCAGTAGGCGTCTGTATCCTCGCGCAAACCAGCGCTGTCCCGTTCGCTCTTTCTTACCCTTGCTCATGAACAGCGAAGATATCGTGGGGCTTATCACCAGCGCCACAAAGAGTGAGCTGCTCAGCGTAATTATCAACGTGATTGGCAGGTACTTCATGAAGTCGCCCATCATCCCGGGCCAGAAGAGCAGGGGCGAGAAAGCGGCCACGGTTGTCGCCGTCGACGTTGCCACCGGCCACGCGACTTCTTTCGTGCCGGCTATCGCAGCCTCGATCCGCTTCTGGCCGAGCTGGGCGTGCCTGTATATGTTCTCCACGATCACTATGGCGTTGTCCACCAACATCCCCAGCGCGAGAATGAGCCCGAACAGCACTATCATGTTCAGCACGTAACCCAATGTCTGTATGACAGCGAAACTGATTAGCATGCTCAGCGGAATCGCCGTCGCCACTATCGTGCTCGTACGGAAGCCCAGGAACAGGAAGAGCACTGTCAGCACAAGCACCAGCCCCGTCAGGATGTTGTTCTCAAGATCCTTCACCGTGCGACGCACGAATTCCGAGTAATCCAGTGTGATCTTGAAATCCAGTCCCTCCGGAGCTTCCTTCCGGAACTCCTCGAGCACCATCTTCGCCGCATCCGCCACGAAAACGATATTCGCTCCTACTCGCTTCCGGATGCTTATTGTCACGCTGTCCGCGCCGTTCATCCGCGAGTAGCTTGTCCTGTCCTTGAACGTGTCGTTTATCTCGGCTACGTCGGCCAAGTATATGGGGTTTCCGTTCCGCACAGCCAGCAGCAGGTATTCGATCTCCTCGGGGTCCTCGAACTCCGCCGGAATCCTCACGTTGAACTTGACCCCCTCCGTCTCCAGGCTGCCCGCCGATATGTTCACGTTCTCCGACGGGATCAGTGCGATAAGCTGCGGTATGGTCAGGTCATACGCGGCCAGCCGATCTGGATCCACCTCAACACGAATCTCCCGTTCCAGGGCCCCGCTCACGTTCGCTTGCAGCACCCCGGGAATCGACTCAATCGCGTCCGAAAGCTCGTCCGCGATCGCCTTCAGCCGCACCGGCGAGATGTCACCCGATACGGTTATCATCATGATCGGGAACTCTGCCACGTTGATCTCTGTCAGAAACGGCTCTTCAGCGTCCGTCGGCAGCTCCGGCTTCGCCAGATCGACCTGGTCTCTCACATCTTGCAGCGCATCGTCGATGTCCACATCCGGATCGAATTCCAGCGTGATGAGCGAAACGCCCTCCGAGCTGGTCGACGTCATCTCCTTCAGCCCGTCCAGGCCCTTCAGCTCTTTCTCAATCTTGATCGTCACCGATGACTCAACATCCTCCGGCGACACCCCTTCCAAGGTCGTCGTAACCAGAACGTACGGGATCGGAACATCCGGCATGGCGTCCCGTGGAAGTGTTATGTAGCTGTACCCTCCGGCGAAGACGATCAGCACGACCAGCACGGCCACGGTCGTCCGGTTCTTGATCGCGGCATCGGAAATGATCATCTTGAACCCCTAACGTTCGCCCACGATCTGCACTCGCTGCCCAGGCGCGACGAATCGGTGACCCGCCACGATCAGAAGGTCGCCTGGGTTCAACCCGCTCAGAATCTGTACCTCTCGCCCTCTGATCACCCCCAGCTCTACGGAGCGCCGCTCGGCCGTCGCGCTTTCCCCTTCCTCAACAACGTAAACCGCCTTGCCTTCCTCTAGTGGAATGACCGCCAACAAGGGAACCATTATCACGCCCTTGAGCACCCGCCGGGTCAGCCGCACCCGCACTATCTGGCCGCTCCGCAGCTCCCTCTCCCGGTTATCCACCTTGATTTCCGTCCGCGTCGAGTTCGTGTTATTGTCCGCCACTTCGCTTATGTACGAAATGACCCCCTCGAAGCTTCTCTCCTCCCCCTTTATCTTTGCCAGAACCTCCGCCTCTGCCCCCGTCGCCAAAAACGGCACGTCGCTCTCCGGTATCTGCACCGCCACCTTCACCTTGTCTATCTCAACGATCTCCGCCACCACCATCCCCGGCGCAACGTACTCCCCCTCGTCCACCGGCAGACTGTTCAGGATTCCGCCTGCGGGCGCTGCGATCTTCGCCCGATCCAGCATCGCCTTCGCCATTGTCACCGCGGCACGGCTCAACTCCATTCGCGAAATCGCCTGGTCCAGCTCGCTTGCGGTTACGTCGCCCCCCTGCTCATACAGGAACTTCGTCCTCCCGTACTCGCTTTCGTCATACTTCGCTTGGGCCAGCGCGCGGTCGTGCTCCGCCTGCAACAGGTCCGTATTCACCTCGACGATTAAATCCCCCTTCTTGCACGTATCGCCCTCGGCGAAGTGAATCCGCTCGACCCGCCCCGAAACCTCCGCCGCGACCATCACTATCTGGTTCGGCTCCACTGTTGCGGGCAGCACCAGTGTATCAGCCATCTCCGGCAGAGCTCTCACCACCTCCACCTCGACGTTCGTCGGCGGGGGCTCCGCGGCCTCCAGCTGGCGCTGGCTCCTTGCCTTGGTGACAAAATGCGCCGTCACGAAAATGGCCGCCACCACCAGCACCATCACCGCCACCACCAGCACCGCCAGCAACCTTCGCTCAACCTTGTTGGCCACTGATTACTCCTCCGGTTCGCGTCTCCCGCATGTGGTTCCCGATCATTAACCCGATCAATGGGCGGCCCCGCCGCGTCCTCGCCACCGTATGCGACTCAATTCCCAATTCTACTCCGCACATCCTTTTCAGACAATCCCGCGGTCACCGCGCCTTGCCTTTCACGCTCTCCCGCTGACTGTACGCGCTCGTCACCTGTGTTATAATCAACGAGATTGCCTCCTGAAGTCGGTTCAGCGGTCATCCCCGCCGCCGTTTGCCTTTCGGTGGGGTTCGCTTTCCGCAGGGAAGGAATATACTATCATGCCCGCGGCAGAACAGAGCATCCCAGCAAAGGGCCTGCGGGAGGAGGACCGTGAAAGGCGGCGCCGCGCGTCCATTGAGCGACGCAGGAACGAGAAAATCCTCTTCGACTTCGGCCCTCCCCCGCCGCACAAGCTCCAGTGCCCCATCGTCGATGCCCATTCCCATCCCAATACCCCCGAGCGCACCGAGAATCTCGTCCGCGTGGCCCAGAGCTACGGCGTCTCCAGAATGCTCGGCATCACCACCGTGGAGCTTGCCGATGGCCTTCGCGACGCATTCCCGGGCTTCTTCGAGTTCGCGCTCAGCTTCTCTTACAACCATCTCAGCGACGTCTCGCGATTTCAGCGCGACAACCTCGCTCTGCTCGACCGCGCACACCAAGCGGGCTTCGCCGTCGTCAAGTTCTGGTTCAAGCCCGAGTTTAACGAGGCCCAGGGGCTCAAGCTCGACGACCCGCGCATGGACCCGCTCTTCGACAGGATGGCCGGACTCGGCTTCTCCGGACTGATCCACATAGCCGATCCCGACGTCTGGTTCACCACCCGTTATCGCGACTCGGCACGGTTCGGCACCAAGCGAGAAACCTACGTCCAGCTTGATAACAGGCTCAAATCGCATCCCGCCATCAAGATCGTCGGTGCCCATCTCGGCGGCGATCCGGAGAATCTCCCGCATGTCGCCCGGCTGCTCGACGCCCATCCCAACTTCGCCGTCGATTGCAGCGCCACCAAGTGGGTGGCACGTGAGCTCAGCAAGAAGCCGGACGAGGCGCGCCGCTTCTTCACCACCTACCAGGACCGCATCATTTACGGAAGCGATCTGGTAGCGTGGGAGGGCGCTCCCGTCAAACACTACGCCTCGCGCTACTGGACGCTGCAGAGACTTCTCGAAACCGACTACGACGGCCTGTCCCCCATTTACGACAACGACGGCGGCGGCGAGGTTACGCTAAAGGGTCTCGACCTTCCCGACGAAATCCTCGAAAAGCTCTACTACCTGAACGCCCGCCAGTGGCTGAATATGGACGCCGCGGGCAACCCGTAACACTGCCGGAGGCAGAAATGAATTTCATCGTCTTCATGTTCGATACCATGAGGCCCGACCACCTGGGCTGCTACGGAAACGACTGGATCAAGACCCCCAACTTCGACAGGTTCGCCCGCGAGGCCACCGTCTTCGAGCGCGCCTACGCAGCCTCCTTTCCCACCATCCCGAACCGCACCGATCTCTTCACAGGTCGCTACGGCGAGCCCCTTCACCCGTGGGTTCCCCTCGCCGCAAGGCAGCGCACCCTTCCCTGGATCATGGGCGAGAACGGCTACGTGACTCAACTGATTAACGACACTCCCCACTTGATCAACCGGGGAACCGGATTCGACTCCCCGTTCCACGCTTGGCGGATGATCCGCGGGAACGAGGTCGACCGCTATCGCACCGATTGCGTCAAGCCCGAGCTGGACTTCGACCCCGGGAAAATGGTCGGGGACATGGCGGAACTCTCCTATTCCCAGTACCTGCGTAACACTCTCGGCCGCCGTCTCGAACGCGAGCACTTCGCCCCTAAAGTCCTTCAGGCCGCCGGTGACTGGCTCGAGCAGAATTACTGCCACAAGGAGTTCTTTCTCTGGGTAGACAGCTTCGACCCGCACGAGCCCTGGGACCCGCCCAAGCACTACCTCGACCTTTACGACCCTGGCTTCAAAGGAGGCGTCCCGCCCAACTTTTTCAACGACCCCGCCATCACGCCGCGCGAGCGCAAGCACCTTCGCGCTCGCTACGCCGCCATGATAACCATGATCGACACCTGGTTCGGCCGCGTACTCGAGCGCATCGACACCCTCGGCCTCGCCGACAATACCGCCGTCATCGTCACCTCCGACCACGGCACCGGCCTCGCCGACCACGGCCGCTTGAGCAAGTCCTCCCCCACCTACGAAGAGGTGGCCCGGATTGTCTGGCTCATGAAAATCCCCAAGCTCGTACGCAGCAAGAGAATGCGCGCGCTCGTACAGCCCCCCGACCTCATGCCGACCGTTCTGGACCTCGCCGGCGTCACCGTTCCCGACTACGTCCAGGGCCAATCCCTCGTCCCGCTGCTCAAGGGCTCAAAGACGAAGCTTCGCGACTTCGCGATCACCGGGCCCGCGCCCACGATCAGCGCACCCGTTCCCATCACGGTCACAAACTCTCGCTGGTCCCTCCTTCTTGCCCCCGGGCGCAAGGAACTCTACGATCTCAAAAACGACCCGGGACAGAAGCGCAACGTCATCCGCAGCCACCCGCGAGTTGCCCAAAGGCTCCACGCGCAAATGGTGAAGCTCCTCGGAAACCTCGACGCCCCCGAATGGGTTGTCGACGCCTATCGCACCGGGGAGAATAGGAACGGTCCCGGCGCGCTGCCCTTGGTCCGCGCGAGGAAAGGGAAGGTGAAGGAAAAAGAGATGCGCCGCGTGGTCTTCACTGGGTGGAGCGGACCTTACGCGAAGTAGCGCCCCGCTGGTGGAGCCAAACCATGGATTCGAGGACGCTCATCCGCAAGGTGCTCTATTTCGACGATGCACCCCGCATAGGCTTCAACCTTCCCTCCCCGTGGCCCTGCGACCTCGCGCATGCCGGCGTCGGCGCGGCCCCCGATTTCGACGAGCAACGCCGCACCGAAGGTGGCACCGAGTACTGGCTGGACGAATGGGGCTGCACCTGGCAGCGCCTCGGCGGCATCTCCAAAGGAGAGGTCTTCCAGGGTGCTATCGCTGAATGGGATTCCCTCGATGCCTACGTCCCCCCCGACTACTCCCTCGACTCCCGTTACGACGAGGCTCGGCGCATCTTCAGCGAGGCCGAAGGCCTCTATCGCATCGGAATGCTTCCCGGCTGTGCCTTCAACGTGAGCCGCAAGATTCGCCGCCTCGATAACTTTCTCGCCGACTGCCTTCTCCGCCCCGACCTCGTTCGTCGGCTCAATGACGTGGTCATGGACCAGCTCGATGCCGCCGTCCGCAAGTTCGCCTCCGTCGGGGCCGATGCCGTGATGATCACCGAGGACTGGGGCACGCAGCAGTCGCTTCTCATGGCGCCCGCCACCTTCCGCGCCCTCTTCCTTCCTACGTTCCACCGCCTTTGCGGCGTCGCCGCCGACTGCGGCGTCGATGTCTGGATGCATTCATGCGGGAACGTCTGGCAGATCATCGACGACCTCATCGAAGCGGGGATAAAGGTGCTCCAGTTCGACCAGCCCAGCCTCTACGGCATCGATCGGCTTGCCGACGCCTTCGGCGGACGCGTCACTTTCGAGTGCCCCGTCGATATCCAACGCACCCTCCAGTCGCGCGACCCGGACATGATTCGCGACGAGGCCCGCCGACTCATCGACGTGCTAGGCGCTCGCGGCGGAGGCTTCATCGCCACCCGCTATCCCGACGAACCCTCCATCGGCCTGGAACCCCATTGGCAAGACGTCGCCTCCAACGCCTTCGTCGAGTTCGGTTCCCACAAACCCCCACCACCATACCCGTAGCCCACCGCCATGTCCTGGAACCTCCGCACGATCACCCCATAGGCCTCAAGTTCACCCGCCTTCGCGCGGTCTACCAGCGACCTCACGTCTTCCACATCAACCCTCACTTCGATTCAAGGAGTTCCTGCAAGTAAGTCCCACCTCGCGGCGCTGGGCTTTGCGCAAATTACCTTGTTTTCGCGAATCTATGGTCGACAAAAAGCGGGGTGAGTCTCGCTCACCCCGCCGTCGGATCCGAATCTGCCGCAACTGCGGCGCTGCTTGCTACGGCTGTGCCTTCCAGTCGTTCCCCCAGAAGCCCCAATCCAGCACCTTTCCCCCCGAGTACACGAGGTAATCCGGCAACAGCCCCAGATCGATGTGGCTCCCGTAGGTTATCGCATCGTCCGTAACGCCGCCGTGCACTGCAACGTACCGGTTCGGGTTCTCGGGATGAGGAACCACGCAGAAGATAGTCGTCCTGTCACCCGCGTACGTCCTTCCCCCGACGCGGACCACCTTCCCGTCGAATTCGATCGGCAGCTTCCCCTCATACATCTTCATGATCGAGTTGCTCTCGAACGTCCCGTACAGGATCAAGTTGCTGTTCTTGCGCTCTTCCTCCGTCAGCTCGTTATCTTTGATGACTAGCAGATCGACGATGTTGTCCCCCATGATCCCGCCGCGGTGGACTCCCCCGTTCCGCGACTTGTAGCGAGATGCCTGGTGCCCCGCAACGCTTCCGTTGTACCGCGCCTCCGCCTGCGACCCCGCAGTCCCGACCACGAGTATCGTGTTGTCGAAGAACAGATCCGCAATCGGTCCCGAGCACCGGTGCCGCTTCTCGTTCGACAGATCGAAATCTCCCGCCTCCCACTTCCCTCCCTCGCCCCGGCGAAACATCACCTTCCCGCACAGGTCGACCTCTCCCACCTCCTGCCCCTCGACGTTCAGCTTCACCGCACTGCGTCCGGCGACGGGCCCGAGCGAAAAGGTTCTTACGTTCTGCACTCTGACGATCAGCCGCTCCGGGCTCAGGAACTCCGCATCCACCAGCCCCCGCTCGCCGTATCGCTCGAGCTGCTCTATCCTCACCCAGTACGACCTGTTGTGGCGAAGCGTGTACGCCGCCAGCTTCACGTGCTCCGGCGACCTCTCCTTCTTCTGGTCAATGAGCCACAGCAGCGCATTCTTGGTGATCTCTGGACCCTTCTCCAGGAAGTGGTGTCCCATTCCCGGAACTTCCGTGTACTTGTAAGGACAGCCGTGCATGTCGAGCAGCTGCGTCATCCGCCGCGAGTGCTCCACCGGGACCCCGCCGCCAATCGACCGGTCCAACTCGCCGTGAATCACCCACATCGGCGTGTGCAGGTAATTCTCCGGAACAAACACCGCCGACCGCGCGATCCACGACGGCTCCTCCCATTCCTGCATGTGGAACGTGTATCCCCCCGGCTTCTCCCACAGCCGGTAATCGCAGTAGCCCGCCGACGGGTTACCCGCCGAGAAGAGGCCCGGGTAGTGCGAGGTCAGGTACCACGTCGCAGCGCCGCCCATCGAATGACCCATCACCGATATGCGATCCGGATCGATCGCATACTTGCTCATCGCGTCTCTCAGTGCTTCCAGGAGGTCCACCTCCCCGTAGTTCATGTAGAGGCTCCCGCCTCCTCGCCCCGTCGGCCGCAAAATCACCGCCGACTTCCCCGCATCCCTGATCGTCGTCGCGAACTGCCCGGTCAGGTACTGCGCTCCCTGGAGCCCCGTTCCCCCGGGGCTCACCACCAGCACCACCGGCTTCGGCGCGTCCGTCTCGTCCGTCGCGCATGCGACGTACGGGCGCTTCTCTCCGTCAATTTCCGAAGTGTAGTACTCAACCTTACCCACCAAGTCGTTGGGCCCTGGCTCCTGCTTTCTCCTTTGCGGCTGCTGCTGTCCCCGCTGCGCAAACGCCGCACCGCAGAGCATCACCACCAGACACGCCGCCGACACAGCTTTGACGAGAATCTTCATGCCTCAATCCTTTCGTCGAACAAATATCTCGCAGAACTCCGCCTCAGCGAATCGAGGGAGCTTTCCCTTCCGCCATTTTCTCATACACTGCCCGCGCCTCATCTATGTACTCCAGCAGCCAGTCGCCCTGCACCTTCATCAGTGCTGGGTCCTGCGGGTTCGCCACTTGCTGCGCCAGCTCATCCAGCTTACCGTGCGCGCGCGCGAGTTCCGCTTCCAGGTTCTCCTCATCCCAGAACGACTTGCCGTCAACAATTATGTAGAACGCCGACGTGTGCGCCGCCGACTGGTGCAGCACTTCCCTGCTCCGTTTGACGCCATACATCCGCCCCGCTATCCAGCAGCTCTTGTTGAACGTGAGCGTCGTCTCGTACTCCAGCGTCGCGTC
>Ga0180437_10007027_pt1 | contig 14817 bp, 15 predicted proteins | sample SS_ome_4_FD_132410 | JGI IMG/M metagenome (GOLD analysis project Ga0180437, IMG submission 132410) | Hypersaline lake sediment archaeal communities from the Salton Sea, California, USA - SS_3_D_1 metaG | ecosystem: Environmental > Aquatic > Non-marine Saline and Alkaline > Hypersaline >...
AAAGAGAACATTCGTCTGGCGGATGGCACCATCGCCACAGCGTTAGATGTACGTGAACCTCTGGCTTGCTGCTTCTTGGGATCTTATGCCCACGAAGTGCAGACCGAGAAAGCGTGGCGCAAATTGGACTTACGCGAGATTCAGGCTGACTTGCGCCTAGTTTTCGCCGAGTTCGGATTGCCTGTGGCCATCCAGACGGATCGTGAGAGTGTTTATGGCAAACCACCGGAAGAGAACTTCCCAACTTTGTTCACCTTGTGGCTGGTTGGTCTGGGCATCACACATCATTTCACTCGCCCAGGTCAAGCCACTGACCAGGCCCATGTCGAACGAGGTCACAAGACTCTCTTCGACTGGATTGAAGAACCACAACCTCTTGCCAATTTGGCTGCTTTGCAGTCAGTTCTTGACGAGGCGCGATTCATGCACAACTGTGTGCTACCATCTCAGGCAGGTGACTGCCAGGGCCGTCCGCCTCAAGAGGTTCACCCTGAAGTTAAGGTTCCTTTGCGTTCCTATTCGCCAGATGCCGAGCTAGCTCTCTTTGATCTGTGCCGTGTCGATCAATTCTTGTCTCGCTTCGCTTGGCCTCATAAAGTATCAACAGTGGGGCAGGTCACGGTTGGTTCGCATCTGTACTATGTTGGCGTTGCTTATGCAGGACAGACCGTTGATGTACGTTTTGATTCTGGAGACCGCCATTTGACCTTTCACAATGCCCAAAATGGTCATTTGCTGCGTCGTCAGCCGATACAAGAACTGACTGTGGCTACCATTACGGGCCTTGAGGTACCGCCTCCCCCAACTGGTGAGCCCGTTCAGTTATCCTTCCCCTTGTAAGGGGCACGGTAACTCTGGACAGTTTGGGGGTACGAACTTAATGGACTCGACAGAGTAATCCCGCAATAAGGCAATTCGGCGGCCCCCGGAGTGGTTCAGATGATGCGACGTGGGGTTCTCTCACCCGCCGACTTGCGCGTTACCACGCTATGCCTATAATATTATGAGCGCGCTACTTTCCCAAGCCGGCCGACAATGGACCTCTCCGTCACAAGACACGGAACACGCACCACGTACTTCGTACGTCATTACACATCACGTATACCGCCATTATGCACCATGCATTGATTCTATGAATTTCTCCCTGACCTCCGAACACCAGATGACCCGCCAGATGGTGCGCGAGTTCGCCGAGCGCGAGGTCGCCCCCACGATCAAAGTGTTCGACCGCGCTCAAGAGGTCAACCTGGATGCCATCCACCGCATGGCCGAGCTGGGTATCCTGGGGATCTGCATCCCCGCCCGCTACGGGGGCGCCGGGATGGACTACGTGTGCCTGGGGCTGGCCTGCGAGGAACTGGAGCGGGTCGACACCTCGCTGCGCGTCGTCATGAGCGTCCACGTCGGCCTCAGTTCGCTGGGCCTGCTCCAGTGGGGCACCGAGGAGCAGAAGCAGCGTTGGCTCGTGCCCCAGGCCCGCGGCGAGCGCTTCGCTGCCTACGCGCTCACCGAGCCGGACGCCGGCTCCGACGTCGCCGCCATCGGTGCCACCGCCAGCCGCGAGGGCGACGTATACGTCCTCAACGGCGAGAAGATGTGGATCAGCCTGGCGAGTGTGGCCCACAATTTCCTCGTCTTTGCCAGAAGCGGCCCCCGCACCGATCCTCCCCACCGCACGATCACCGCCTTCGTCGTCGAGCGGGAGATGGACGGGGTGACCAGCGGCGATATCCACGGCAAGCTGGGCGTCCGCGCTGGGTCCACCGGCTGGATCCACATGGCCGACGTCGAGGTGCCGGTCGAGAATCGCATCGGCCAGGAGGGAGAGGGGTTCAAGATCGCCATGTCGTGCCTGGACAATGGCCGCTACACGGTCGCCGCCGGCGCGACCGGCCTGATCCGCGCTTGCCTGGAGGCTTCGGTCAAGTACGCCCGCGAGCGGCGCACCTTTGGGCGGGAGATCGGGCAGCACCAGCTCATCCAGCAGATGGTCGCCCGTATGTCCCGCGACTACGAGATGGCCCGCTTGCTCTACCTGCGCGCCGGGTGGCTCAAGAACGAGGGCCGGCGCAACACGCGCGAGACCAGCCTGGCCAAGTGGTTCGCCACCGAGGCCAGTTTCGCCGCGGCCTCCGACGCGGTCCAGATCCACGGCGCCTACGGCTACTCGGACGAGTACGACGTGGAGCGCTACCTGCGCAACGCCAAGGGGGCATGCATCTACGAGGGCTCCAGCCAGATCCACGAACTCATCCAGGCCGGATATGCGTTGGGGTACCGGGAGGACAAGCCGTTGCGGTGTGAGTTGCCGGGATATGACGCCGGGGAGGGGCGCGAGACGAAAGCGACGTAGTACGTAATGCGTAATACGTAATGGGCAATCTCTCCATTACGCGTTACGTTATTACGCATTACTGATCATTTCTCTTTGGAGCAGACGTTGAATTACCAGGCGTGGCTGGAGACTGTACCTGATTCGATCACCAACGACTTGGTGTGGAAGATGAAGGCGTACCGGTTGGCTCTGTTTGCCGCCGACGTGGGCTGGCGGGATGTCGCGAGACTGGCCAGTGATAGACGCACGCTCGGTCTGTCGGATCAACTCTACCGGGCGCTTGGTTCTATCAGCGCGAACGTTGCAGAGGGTTACAGCCGGCGCTCCGGCAAAGACCGGTCCCGTTTCTACGAATACGCCCTGGGCTCGGCCCGGGAGAGCCGCGACTGGTATTACAAGGCCCGCCACGTCCTGGGCCAAGCCGTTACTGAACACCGTCTCGATCTGTTGTCCCAGGTCATCCGCCTGCTGCTGGTGATGATCCCTGATCAGAGAGGACGCACACTGAAGGAAGACATGTTCAGGTACGACGTCCGGCCTGGCGCGTAAAGCGTAGCCTGGTTACGCATTACGCATTACGTATTACTCATCAATAGGAGGTGTACCTTGCACATCGTAGTATGTACGAAGCACACGCCTGACTCTGAAGCCAAGATGTCGGTGGATGAGGCGGGCAACGTCTCCTGGGGGGAGTCACCCCTGATCATCAACCCCTGGGACGAGTACGCTGTCGAGGAGGCGCTGGTCCTCCGCGACGAGCACGACGGGAAGGTGACCGTCATCTCGATGGGGCCGGAGGAAGCACTGGAGGCGCTCAAGCACGCCGTCGCGATGGGCTGCAACGAGGCTGTCCGCATCTGGGACGACGCCTGCGTCGGCTCCGACACGCTGGCCACCAGCTACGTGCTGGCCAAGGCGATCGAGCAGATGGGCGACGTCGACCTGGTGCTCTTCGGCAAATCGGCGATCGACGCCGAGACGTGGCAGACCGGTTCGGCGCTGGCCCACCGGTTGGGCTGGCCCTCGCTGATGTACGCCATCAACATCGCCGAGCTCGACCCGGACGGGAAGACGATCACGGTGGAGCGCCTGCTGGAGGAGGGCCGCCAGGTGGTGTCGGCTCCGCTGCCCGCCGTCGTCGGCACGACAAAGGGGATCAACGAGCCGCGCTATACCTCCTTCATGGGCATCCGCAAGGCGGCCAAGATGGAGTATCCGGTCTGGTCGTTGGCCGACGTCGGCGCAGAGGCCGGCAAGGTGGGCGCGGCCGGATCCGGCGTCCGCTGGCCGCGCGTCTTCGCGCCTCCGGCGCGGGAGGGCGAGGCCGAGATCATCGCAGCGGAGACGGTCGAGGAGTCGGCTTCGATCCTGGTCGAGAAGCTGCTGGCTGAGAAGGTTATCTAGGAGGCGATGCCATGACAACGAGCAACGACATCTTCGTGTGGGTCGAACAGTTCGAGGGTCAGGCCGCAGGCGCTTCCTGGGAGGCCGTGGGCACGGCCCGCCATCTGGCGGATGAGCTGGGGGGCAGCGTGACTGCCTGCGTCTTCGGCGGTCCCGGTGTCGAACCGGTGGCCCAGGAGGCCATCTCCTACGGGGCCGACGCGGTCCTCCTGGCCGAGGACGACACGCTGGCCAACTTCCGCGTGGAAGCGCAGGCGGCATTGCTGGCCAAGGTCGTGCGCGAGGCGGAGCCCACCGCCGTGGTCGTCGGCGCGACGTTCCGCGGGCGCGAGTTGGGGCCCGCGTTGGCGGTTGAGCTGGACACCGGCTGTATCGCCGACTGCACCGCGTTGGAGCTGAATGACGGCCAGATCGTCGCCACCCGCCCGATCTACGCCGGCAAGCTCCTCTGCAACTGCGTCATCCCCGAGCGCCGGCCGCAGATCTTCACCACGCGCGTGCGCGCCTTCCCCAAGCCGGAGCCCGACTCCGCCCGCAATGGCGAGGTTACCAGGGTCGAGCCGGTCCTGGCCGAGGACAGCATTTCCTCCAAGGTGACGGGCTTCAAAACCGCCGAGGGCGGCGTGAGCCTGGCCGACGCGAACATCATCGTGTCTGGTGGGCGGGGCGTCGGCGGGCCGGAGGGCTTCGAGCCGGTGCGCGAACTGGCGCAGGTGCTTGGCGCGGCTATGGGCGCCTCCCGCGCCGCCGTCGACGCGGGCTGGATCCCCTACGAGAAGCAGGTCGGCCAGACCGGTAAGACGGTCAGCCCCGATCTGTACGTCGCGGCCGGCATCTCCGGCGCGATCCAGCACCAGGCCGGCATGCGCACGAGCAAGGTCATCGTCGCGATCAACAAGGATCCTGAGGCGCCGATCTTCAAGTTGGCGCACTATGGTATCGTCGGCGATCTGTTCAAGGTGCTGCCCGCGTTTACGGCTGCGCTCAAGGAGAAGCTGGAATAGAACTTACAGTCAGTCTGGTTCAAGGATCGGGCCCCATCTTCTGGTCTGCGAGAGGATGGGGCCCTTGTTGTGGGATAGGCTGTTTGTGCTATAATCGACGTCGTGAAGGTTGGCTCTGCAACCTTCGGTGGATAATTGGTCATGGATGTAGCTGAAAACCCTGTACAACCTAGCACAGCCGAGGTGCTGGCCGAGGTCGAACGGCGGCGGGCGGGAAGCCAGCCCCCGATGGATGAGGGCCAGCGCCGGATCGTGATTATTGCCGATCGCTTCGTCTTCTGGCTTTCCAAACACTGGCTGGCTGTCTTTAACACGCTGGCTTTCCTCTACGTAGGTCTGCCTGTCCTGGCCCCGGTGTTGATGGCGCTGGGCGCTGAGGCGCCGGCACGCGTCCTCTATGCCATCTACCGCCCGTTGTGCAACCAGTTGCCGCAACGTTCCTGGTTTCTCTTCGGCCCCCAGTTCAAGTACACGCTCACGGAGTTGGTGAAGCGGGTTGGGGCCGATGCACTGGAGGGCACGTGGGCGCAACACTTCATCGGCAGCGAAACCGTGGGCTATAAGGTCGCGCTCTGCCAACGGTGTACTGCGATCTACGGTGGGATTTTCCTATTTGGGCTGCTCTACGTTTTGGTGCGGCGGCGCGTGCGCCCGATGCGCTGGTGGGCTTACCTCGGGCTTGGCATCCTGCCGATGATGCTCGACGGCGGGTTGCAGTTCCTGTCCTATGCGGTGGCGATGTTCTGGCCCGAGGGGCCGGTCGTCCCCCGCGAGACCACGTCCCTGCTGCGGACGATCACCGGCGCTCTGTTCGGCCTGTCTACCGTCTGGCTGGCTTACCCGGTTATCCAGGAGACGATGGACGAGTTCCGCGAGGCGCTGGAGGAGCGGTTTGGGTGGCGGTAGGCAGAAAATGTCCAATGTCCAATGACCAATGTCCAATGATTCGCGAAGAGACTGACGGCATTGTATTCTATCGGTTTGAGGGGCTGGATGGGGTAGAGGGGCTCGTCCACGGCGTTCTGACCCGCATCGGCGGCGTCAGCCGCCCGCCGTACGCCACGCTCAACCTGTGCCACAAGGACGGCGAGGACCCGGCCGCGGTGGCGGAGAATTTCCGGCGCGCATCGCGCGCGCTCGGGTGGGAGCCCAAGGCATTCGTCAGGGCGTGGCAGGTTCACGGGGCGCGCGTCGGGGTGGTCGGGCGGGCCGATCGGGGCACCGTCCGTCTGGACACCGACGCGCTCGTGACCGCTGTGCCGGGCGTGCCGTTTGTGATGTGCTTCGGCGACTGTGCGCCGGTTCTTTTCTACGACCCGGTGCGACGCGCGGTCGGTGTGGCTCATGCCGGGTGGCGCGGCGTCGTCGCGGGTGCCGTCACGGCGACGGTAGCGGCGATGAAGGAGCAGTTGGGCTGCAACCCGGCCGACCTGTGGGCCGGTATCGGACCTACCATTGGGCCCTGCTGCTACGCGGTCGGGCCGGAGGTCGTGGCGGCGATCGAAACCGCCTGTCCGCCCGGGGCCGACGTCGCGCGCCGGGTCGACGGACGGGTGCACCTCGATCTGCCGGCTGCGGTGCAGGCCCAGCTCCGCGCCGCCGGCGTGGAGCGGATCGAAGACGCGGGTCTGTGCACTGCCTGCCACGTGGACGAGTTCTTCTCGCATCGGGCGGAGCACGGTCGCACGGGCCGGTTTGGTGTGATGATGGGGCTGATATCATGACAGACATCGCGCAGAATTTGAAACGTGTCCACGAGCGCATCGCCGAGGCGGCCCTCCGGGCCGGGCGGGATCCCGACGGGGTAACGTTGGTCGCCGTGACGAAGACCCGGTCCCCCGAGGAGGTCGTCTCCGCGTGCCGGGTGGGCGTGGTCCACGTCGGCGAGAATCGGGTCGGGGAGGCCGCTCCCAAGATCCCCGCCGTCCGCGCTGTGGCCTCCTGCCCCCAGCCGACCTGGCACATGGTCGGCCACGTACAGAGCCGGAAGGCGCAGGACGTCGTGGCGCACTTCGACTACGTCCACTCGGTGGATCGACTGAAGATCGCGCGGCGGCTGAGCCGCTTTGCGGACGAAGCCGGGCGCACCTTGCCGGTGCTGCTGGAGTGCAACGTCTCCGGCGAGGAGGCAAAGTACGGCTTTAACCTGGCGGGATGGGAGCGGGATGAGGGGCGGCGGGAAACGTTCTTCGCCGCCATCGAGGAGATCCTGGCGTTGCCCGGCCTCTCGGTGCAGGGCCTGATGACGATGGCCCCGCTCGTCGCCGATGCAGAGACGGTGCGGCCGGTCTTTGCCAGCCTGCGCGCGTTGCTGGACGCGCTGCGCGCGCGTTTCCCGCTCCAGGAGCTCCACTCAGGCCACGATTGGCGTCATCTCTCAATGGGCATGACCGACGATTTTGAGGTCGCGGTGGAGGAGGGAGCGACGCTGGTGCGCATTGGACGCGCTATTTTCGGCCCGCGCCCCCTCTGAGCCGTCAATGGGGAGGCCGAACCTACCGGCTACCAAGATCTGTGGAATGGACCAGGAGGTTTACGTGGCTGTTTCCTTCTTGCTGCGACTGATCAATTTGCTGTTTACGGTCTACTCGTTCGCCATCATCGCCCGGTCGCTCTTGCCGTGGTTCCGGGTCAATCCTTACCACCCGGTGATGCGCTTCCTGATCCAGATCACTGAGCCGGTGTTGGCCCCATTGCGCCGCTACATCCCGCCGATGGGGGGGCTGGATTTCACCCCTATGGTGGCTCTGCTCTTGCTTTGGTTCGTCGAACAACTGCTGCGCGCGCTGATCCTGGCCCTGTATTAGGCGCGGAGGAACGACTGAAGTCGTACCTACGAACCTGGGGGACGGCTGAGGTCGTGTCTGCGATCCTGGCTATTCGATCGTCAGGTCATACCGCCTGCTGATCTCCGCCAGTGCTTCCAATGCAGCGTGCGCGACGTCTGGGTCGTCGTCGGCCAGCGCGGTTCGCAGCGGTTCGACGTCGTCGGGATGGCCAACCTGGCAGAGCGTCTGCGCCGCGGCCAGGCGGGTGGGGGCGTCCCCCTGGCTCATCGCGCGCCAAATCATCTGCCGCGCCGCGTCGCCTGTGCCCACTCCCTCCCCCTGGGACGCCGCCCAGGAGATGAGCCAGGGCAATTGCTCGATCTCCGGCGGAGGTGCGACGCCGGAGATCGTCTCCCGCGCGGCCAGTTCGTCCAGCGCAGTCACTGCTGCCGACCGCACGATCCACTGTTCGTCCTCGCGGGCGACTCTCTCCAGCAGATCCCGTGCTCCCACTTGCGCCAATCCGAGGACCGCTCCCCGCCGGACCACGACGTCCTCCGATTCGACTGCCTGGCGCAGGAAGGCCACGCCCTCTTCTCCACACTGTCCCAGGGCCTCGGCGGCGATGGCACTGAGCGTTTCGTCCCCGGCCACCAGAATCTCGGCCAGCCAATGCGTCGCCGCGTCGATGCCCATGTGCGCCAGCCCGCGGGTGGCCGCTTCCCGCACGACGTCGTCCTGATCCTCCAGTAGGGCCTCGATTGCGGGCAAGTCCGGCTCACTCGCCGTTCGGGTTAACCCCAGCGCAGCCGCGGCGCGTACTTCGGCGTCGGCGTGTTGGGTGGCTTGCCTGAAGAAATAGGTCAGGCCGGGCGCTCGGGTGGCCGCCAACGCCTCCGCCAGCGCCCGCCGGACCGGGATGGGGAGACCGGGCTGGAGGGTGTTGCGGGCCAGCACGGCCATCGCGCCGTTACACCATGCGGCGGCGTCGGGGGCTGCGTGGATCCAGGAACTCAGTGTGTGCAGGTGCGTGTGGAACACGTCGGTAGGACGGCGCAGCCAGGCGGTAGCCAGCGGCCCCATATCGCCAAGTTCGGCGTAGAAGCGCAGCACCTCGGCCCAGCGCGGGTCGTCCATCCGCTCGATGAGGTCGGTGGGATCGCCGGCCGCCAGTTGGCAGGTCGCCAGGTAGGCCTGCCACAGCGAGTGGGCCAGGGCGTACCGGTGGGAGATGGCTGGACGAAGCAGCCCCCGCGGGCCGGTCAGCGTGCGGAAGATCAGGGTGGCCGCGCGCGCCGGCCGTTCCTCGGGCGGGGGCAGCACGGACTCGATGGCCTGCTGAATCTCCTCGCGGCTCGCGGTCGACCGTTCCTGTTGTTGCAAATCAAGAGCGAGCTGCTCCAGGACCGCCCGGCAGGTTCCCGCCAGCCACGGTTCCTCCTCCTGCCAGAGGAGGCAGTCCAGCGCGCGGTCGAACAGCGCCGCCCGTTTGGCCGGCGCCCGGCCGTCTGCGTGGAACACCAGCGCCCGCAGCGCCAGCTCCAGCGGCGTGGCCCCCTCCCGTGCGGCCCGCTGCAGCTCGACCGTCAGCCCGCGCAGAGCGACGGGGGGCGGCTCGCCGGCAGGGGGGAAGATCTCGGTCCACTGGTGCGCGAATGTCTCTACCTGGGATGCGTCCCACGCTGCCAGTCTCAGGGGCACAAAGCCGGCCTCGGCGAGACGCCCGTAGCCCCGTGTCCCCGCGGTCGCCAGCCACAGGTTCCCGGGCAGCGCGTCGACCAGGTCGGCCAGCCAGGGTGCTGCTCGCTGGCGATCCTCCAGCGACAGGTCGTCCCACCCATCGACGAGCACGACGGCCTGCCCGGCCTCAAGGCGCTGGCGCAGTGCGGACACCGCTCTCCTGCCGGCCCCGACGGCGGACACTGCCGCGTCGACCACTTCCTCCGTCGTATCGCGCTGGTGCTCACCTGTGCTTTCTGCATCGTCCCAGTTCATCGCCGGAAGCGGTACGTAGATAGGCAGGCGCTCCTGGAGTGGGCCGGGCGTCGCTTCGGCCCCGGCAGCGGGATCGCCATCGTGCTCCGCGTGAGCGCACGCGAGTGCCACGTGGGCCAGCAACGTCGTCCTGCCTGTACCGGCAGCACCCACGATCAGCAAGCGTGGGTGGCCACCCAGGGTCTGCCGCAACGGCAAGACCTTTGGGCTATCCTCCCTGGTTTCGATGTCTGAGAGAGATTGCGGAACCGGCGAAGGGAGAAACAATCTGGGTTCGACGAAGATGCGGTCCAACGAGACCTCGCTGACCGGTAGGGTGGTGGAGCGGGCCCAGGTGGCGACCGAATCACGGTAACGGCCCTCGGTGCCGGCCCGAAGAAGATTCCTCCAATGGACCAGCGGTTCGAGCACGCCCTCCCAGCCCGACCGCAGCGCGTCACGGTTTCGGTACGCCAGGCCGGCCAGCAGCAGGGCCACTGCGGCGCCGATCAGTGCCGAAGTGGCGTCGAAGTGCCAGGGGCGGGGGATCGGCGCGGGCGCGGATCGATGAAGGATGGTGGCAAGAGTCGTGGAGAGCATAAGGGGGGAACTCCTATGGCGCGAGGAAGGTAGGCGCTCCAATTACTTCCTTGGAAGATCTGTCTGCGCGGGGTCACGAGGATTTTTCCGCTCGTTCCGCCTCCCTCCGTGCCGCGCGCCGGGCGCGGTGCAGCGCCGATTTCACGCGTGCAAGCAGTTCTTTGTAACTGAATGGCTTGATCATGTAGTCGTCGGCACCGAGTTCCAGGCCACGGATGACGTCTCGCTCGGATCCCAGCGCGGTGGCAAAGATGATCGGCGTGCTGGTGATGTCCTGCAGTCGCTCGCAGACGACCCAGCCATCAATATCAGGCAATAGAATATCCAGGAGAATCAGATCTGGATCGGATTCACGGACCGATTGTATGCCGCTCAGTCCATCTCCACAGACCGTGACGTGATAGCCGGCCTGTTCCAGTTGGAGACGCATCATGCGTGATAAGGCATTGTCGTCTTCAATGATCAGGATTCGCTCCCCCAAGACTGCACCTCCATGTCCGTAGATCAGAAGGATCCAACGTTGGACTATGATAACCAGATTTCCACGAATGTCAACTGCGTCAAGAATGACGGTACTGGTACCTTGGTACTGTTGTTGGGCTGTTGGTACTCATGTACTATTGACGCAGCGGTGTTTATGCGCTACAATGAGATCGATGTTGGGACGGGTGCCCGCCCCCCGATTCCACATCAAAGGCTGTTTGTGGTTACCCTCCTTTCGCGAGCCACGGCCTCCTCACCACGAGGAGGCCGTGGCTTTTTCTCCCAGTAGCCATCATACACGGACGATGATGCGGTCGCAGTTGCTGCAGGTACCCAACCCCTCGCTGCGCAGTTGCCATTCCAGGCCGGGTGATACACCGACCCCGCATCCACCACACGCCCCGTTGACGACCTCGACCACCGCTATGCCGCCCTTCCTGCGCCGCAGGGCCTGGTAGGCGGCCAGGTCACCGGCGTCGATGCTGGGCAGCACCTCTTCCCGCGCTTGCTGCAGATCTGCCAGCTTCTCCTGTAGCGCCTCTCGCTCGGCCAGGAGGTCACTTTGCTGGGCCGACCAACGGGCCTGGGTCTCGTCGAGGCTCTGGTGCGCTTCGTCCTGGGCGGCCTGTGCCTCTTCCCGCTCGATCATCGCGGACAGCAGGTCGTCCTCCAGTTTCTGTCGCCGTCGTCGGAGCGAGGCGACCTCGGCCTGCAGGTCCGCCAGTTCCTTGGGGTTCGTGACTGCGCCGCTGTACAGCCGTGACTCGGAGCGCGAGATTTTGTCCGAGATACCCTGGGTCTGCAGCTCCAGGTCACGCTGGCGCAGCGTCCATCGCTTGACCTGTGCCTGTGTGCTCTCCAGTGCACGGCGTGCCTGCTTAAGCGCCTCGCTCTCCCCGAGTGCAGCCTCTACCTCCGCAAGCCGGCGTCGTTTCACGCCTTCCTCTTGGTCCAGAGATTGCAGGTGAAGGAGGTCTGCTCCCTTCGTCATCTGGCTGCCTCCTGATCGTGGTACGAAAAGAGCCCAATGCCACCGGCATTGGGCTCTCCGGTCCGTATGCATTGATCTGCACGGTGTGCTTTCACCCTGCTACCGGTCATTGATCTGGCGATGACCACTTGATCAGTCATGCAGCCCATCGTCATACGGCCGATGGCCGTCTGACCGTGAGGCCGCACATCCGGTGAATCCATGTGCCAGGTAGGAGGGCGTCCCGGTGCACCGTGGAGGTTCACAAGTGCTTCACTCTTCCTCGCCTGGTTGGACGGGGGGTTCGGCTGCGGTCTCGCTTCCCTCCTGATGTGCAGTGGGCTCGACGGCCACGGGGCCGGGTTGCTTGCCACGGCCTGCGCTTACGTGCCGCAGGATTAGGACTGCCGCTGCGCCCACAACGCAGATAATGGCGAAGAGTTGCGCTGCCGCGATGGGACCGAGCATCCACGCGTCGGGACGTAGATACTCGATGAAAAAGCGGCCCAGTGGGTATCCGATGATGTAGCCCAGCAGGATGTCGCCTTCCAGCAGCCGGTCCTTTAGCCTGTGCGCGATCAGCGCCAGGACGATGAACACCAGCAGGTTCCACAGCGACTCGTACAGGAACGTTGGGTGGAACAGGGTGTCAGGTGGATAGAGGTCCAAGTTGTTGTAGGGTGCGATCCGGTGTTGCGGTTCGATGATCAGGCCCCACGGGAGATCTGTCGGTGGCCCGTAGAGTTCCTGGTTGATGAAGTTCCCCCAGCGGCCGATGGCCTGGCCCAGCGCCAGCCCTGGCGCGCCGTAGTCCAGCCACTGCAAGGGGCGCAGTTTCGCCTGCCAGGAGTACAGTGTCAGCCCAAGCGCTCCTCCGATAATCGCTCCATATATGCCCAGGCCGCCCTGCCAGATGTACAAGATTTCGATGGGGTGCTCGCGGTAGTAGCTCCAGCCGACCGCACCGCCAACGGGCTCTGAGAACACGTGGTACAGCCGGGCGCCGATGATACCCAGGATGATGGCAGCGATCAGCCCGTTCCACACGTGGTCGGGGTCCTCGCCGTCCTTCTTGGCCCGCCACGAGGCATATAACGCTCCCAGCATGACGCCAGTCACGATCAGGATGCCGTACCAGTGGATACCGAAGTTCTCGGTGAAGTGGATGAGAATGGGGTCAAGCGGTGGCTTCATAGTTCCCTCCTGCCGCAGATATGCGATTGATTATACCACAATGCAGCATCCGCTGCCAAATCTCCTTATGCGCCCTCCATTGCCAAGGCGAACAGCACCAGGCCCGTCAGACCCACCAGTGAGAGCAGCAGAATGACCAGTGCCGGAACCAGGGTCGCGAGGATCGCCTTACCGGTGCCGAATTCGTTGGATACGGCCAGGGCCTTGACGTAGATCGCAATGCCCCACACCGTCGCCACCAACCCCAGCACCCCGCCCACGCACGGTACGGGCTGCAGAACGTCCAGGATGTGTGGTGCGGCGTAGAGGGCCGTGGTCCCCAGCATCTGGGAGATGGTAGCCCGGCCTCCCAGCAGCTTGGCGACCAGCATGACCCAGATGCCGTACCCGAGCCAGCCCGCCAGACGGCTGAAGGGCAGCGACAGAAACGCCCCCAGGTTGCTGAGCACGACCCCCACCGGCTTGGGGAGTGGGGTGGGCAGGTCGGCGATGCGCGCTCCAATTTCTATCCCCGGTCGTGCTGCCTTGAAGCCCTCGCGAACTCCGCGCTCGAAGTCTGGTGGTACGGGGAAGAAAGGTTGCATGCTCTCGAAGAATTCTCGCAGGCCGGCCTCCACTTCCTCCAGATCGGCCTCCATGTCCGTCGGCTGCAAGCCGCCGACGACGTTCACGACGAGCGAGACGACGCCGGCCAACAACGTCACCAGCACCAGCAGTGCCAGGCCGCGCTTCAGCACGTCGGTGCGGGCGACGTGTCGGACGTAGGCTGCGTCTTTGAACAGCAGTGCGTCCCATCCGAGTTGTAGCAGCTCTCTCATTGTGCCGTACCTCCTCCGAAGATCAAGGCCCCGAGCACGCCACCCAGGCAGGCGAAGAAAGAGACCACGACGGCCAGCGCGGCGTACGGCAACAGCGTCGCTGCCAGCGCGCGGCCCCAGCGGAACCGGTGGCAGGTCTTCAGCGCCACGTAGCGGCAGAGCAACGTCCACGTACCCACCACCCCGCCGACGATGACGTAGGGGAAGAACGAGGCCAGGTTCAGGAGTTGGGGCACCACGGCCAGCGCGGTGCAGCCCAGCGTCTGGCCCAGCCCTCCTTGCCCGCCCAACATCCGGGCGAACAGATGGACCACGATTCCGTACAGCAACCACACCACAGCCAGGCGCAGCGGCAGGAGGACGATCTGCAGCGCAGCCTGGCCCACGTTCGGCGCGCCGAACAGGGCCGGGAAAATGCGCCATCCCATATCGAACTGCTGCTGGAACTGCTGGCGGAACTTGGGGTTGCTCTCCAGTTCCTTGTACCAGTCCATCTGCTGGAGTCCCTCCAGCACAACCTGCTGCACGTCGCGCATGTCGGGCGTGGTTGCCCACTCCAACGTCGCGCCCACCAGGCCGACCAGCGCCACGGCCACGCCGACTATGACGATAATCGCCAGGCCGCGGGGCACCGTGTTTGAGCTGTCTCGCATTTCGGCGTAGGGTGCTTCGCTCAGGAAGAGCGCCTCCCACGCCAGACGGATCAACGTTTTCATTGTGTTCCCTCCAGATCAGACGATCACGTGTTCCGGCCGAAGATCTTGACCAGCGCGTGGGCCAGCCAGAAGACGATCCAGGCGCCGAGCAGCCCCCCGGCCAGTGCCAGCTTCTGCTCGTCGATGACCGGCTTGACCCGCGAGCCGCCGGGTGTCACCTCGATGACGGCTAGCGGATGGGCCATCATGCCGCCGCCCGCGCCCCCTCCGCTGTCACTGCCCTCCTCTTCCGGGGACTCCTCGGCTTCCTCTGTCTCTGCCTCTTTGACCATCGTCTCGTGTCCGACCCCCATGCCGAAGCCGTAGGCCACCTTGGCGACGGGGATAACCGTGCGTCCTTCGGCGGTCACGGGATTGCCGAAGACCGCGTTGGCGTTGGCCTTCGCTTGCAGATCAGCGAGACTATCCAACATGGCATCTATTTCCTTTTCCATCGACTCTCTCCTTTCGACACTTGACCTGTTTACTAGGGCTCTGCAAGCAAAGCGGCTTTGCAAACAGAGCGGCCCTGAAGACTGGGCGGCCTTGCGGACAAGGCGGCCTTGCAGACC
>Ga0180437_10007028_pt1 | contig 14816 bp, 12 predicted proteins | sample SS_ome_4_FD_132410 | JGI IMG/M metagenome (GOLD analysis project Ga0180437, IMG submission 132410) | Hypersaline lake sediment archaeal communities from the Salton Sea, California, USA - SS_3_D_1 metaG | ecosystem: Environmental > Aquatic > Non-marine Saline and Alkaline > Hypersaline >...
AGTTTGGGGCGTATCATATCACCTCCTTAGCCACCGGTGATGATAGCACGATTGCCAAGCTTCGTCAACATGGAGCTCTCGGCCATTCAGGGATGCAACTGGGGGCGCGGGACAAGAGGGCGCGGCGGACAGCCACCCACCAGACAGGTACCAACAGATGAGATCAGCCCACTGAGCGGGTCACCTCACTTCTCATCCAGCTGAATCTCCAGGGCACCGATGTCGCATGGCGTGCCCATCGAGCTGATCTCGATAGGGCGGCTCTTGCCCCGCTGATCGGTGGTCAGCGTACAACTGATAGCCGAGATGGCGTCGATGGCCGGACTGTCGGGAAGTAAGAGATGAGTCAGGGTGTCACCGCCGTTGTCGGCCAAGGGTTGCAGCAGGGGGCTGCCGGCCAAGTACGGATTGCAGCTGCCATCTTCCACCAGGTTGTTCTCATTGATGCCGATCGTGGAGTTCTCGCCGGCCATACAGTCGGCGCAGCAGTACTTGCTGCCCGTCGTGTTGCCCGCGATGATCGTATTGGAGTAGTCTAGCCAACCCCGCACCAGGCCGCTTTCACCTGAACCGCGGACGTAGACGCCTCCGCCGGTCTGCGCAGCCCGATTGTTGGCGATGGTGCTCTGCGTCAGTTTGGCCGTGCCTCTGATGCACACCCCCCCGCCGCTGCCTCCCGTGGCATCGTTGCCGCTGATGGTGCTGTTGATGGACTCCAGTGAGCCCTTGCAGGCCACGAAGATGCCCCCACCGTCCCCCTGGGAGCTATTGCCGCTTACGGTGCTGTTGACTAGTACCAGTGGACCCTGCTCCACCTTGATGCCGCCGCCAGTGCCACACCCTGTGAACCCTGCCCCAGTGCCATCTGCGATGTTGTTGCTTACGATGGTGTTGATCAGAGTCATGCTGCCGAAGTTGTTCATGCCGCCGCCCGCGCTGGCGCTGTTATCAGTGATTATGCAGCGCTCCAGGGTCACTGCGCCCCGATTCTCCACCGCGCCACCCACCTCCATCCCCGATTCGGGACTGCCGTGACGGATGGTGAGATCCTTCAGGATCACTGTGGCACCCTCAGCAACGACGAACACGCTCTCTGTCGCTTCACCGAACTCGACGTGGCCCTGCACTACGGTGCCATCGGAGGACTGGCCCAGGATGGTCAGGTCTTTGTCCAGGACGATGCCCTGTTCTGTATGTACGGCATCCAGGACACCCAGCGCATCACCCGCCCCCGCAGCCTGCACAGCCGCTTGAAGTGTGGTGAAGGCGCAACCGTCGGCACAGACGGTGATGTTGGGCTCGACGGTCGGAGTCGGCTCGGGTGTGGGAGTGGGCGAGGGAGTCCAAATGGGCAGAGGCGCCACGCAGAGACCGATCACCGCCACTGCTGCCAGGGTGAAGGCTATGCTAATCAACATCCTCTTCGCGCGCTCAGACATCCTACCCCCCTGCCTATCGCATACTGCGCGGACGAATGCGCCCCGGGACCGCTAGTAGACCCACTCCTCGAATAAGGATTCCAGGTCACACTCGCAATGCTCCTCAGCCAGCTGCCTGAAGGTCTCCCCTGTGCCGATCCCCCACTTGTGAGACTGATAGTAGTCGCTCAGGAACTCGTCAAATGTGCCCTGCCCCATCTCCTCGGCCAGGTTTTCCATGAATAACGGCCCTCGGCCATAGACGATGGCTCCGTACTCCCGTCCGTCTGTGTAGTCTCCGCTGGGCAGGCCAATGGGGACGTCGGCCATCTCTACGCGCTGCCACCTATCATACCACGAGCCACGCCAGCCCGAGTAGGCGCCCTCGCCGCCGATGTCCAGGAAGTACAGACCGGTGATGTACTGGACCAGAGCCTCGTCCATCCAGGGCTCGTCCACCTGGTCGTTCCCCACAGCGTTGTAGAACCACTGATGGCCCACCTCGTGCGCCACCGCACTCTGGAGGATCACCTGGGATGGCAGGCCCAAGACCTCTGCCTTCGGGTCGTAGAGGTGAAGGCCCAGGCCCACGATCCCAGGGTACTCTATCCCCAAGGCCAGCATCGGCGTGCTTGCCACGTCGAATTCGACGTAAGGGTACATGCCGAAGCGCCGGTTGAAGCTCTCCAAGGCATCAACGGCGTACTGCAGCGCCAGCTCGGCGTGCTCCCTGTACTCCGGAAAAGCATAGCTGTTGATGGTGGTTTCCCCGACCTGCTCGCTGATCACCGTGTACCGCGTACTGGCTGCGAGATAGAAGTCGCGGGCGGGCCCAGCGGCGAAAGTCAGGACTTGCTCTCTGCTTTGATCCTCCCGCCCCATTTCCACCCCGGTTGCGATCACTACCAGGTCAGTCGGGGCCGTCACACGCACCACGTAGAAGCTGGCATCGAAGTAGGTCAGGTCTCCCGTCGAGGGAGGCACCTCCACGTTCCACCCTTCATCGTCGTACACGGAAACAGCCGGATAGAACTCATCTAGCACCAAGATATCGTCGAAGTAGCCGAACAGCCCGTAGTTTCCCCCCATCTCCCGGGGGATCTCCAGTTCAAAGTCCATCTCCATCGAGACTCGCTCACCAGGGTCGAGAGGCGTTGGCAGAGGCACGTAGTAGGCGCTATCCTCGAATCTATTCTCGGCCACCACCTCCTGTCCGTCCACCTGGACCGCGGCTACGGAGAGCTTTCCCCCACCGGTGTTGGGAAACAGGCGGAAGTACACCTCTTCCAGAGGTTCGGTCTCACGATTGGTGTAGAGCACTTCCTGGTGACCCTGCAGAACCAAGAAGTCGTCAGGGATTTGCAGATCGATGTGATAGACCGTAGCGCCAGGAAGATCATCCAGGCTGCCCCGCTCGCCCTCGATCAAACCTCCGCGGAAGACCGACCTGTCGTCCCAGTCCACCTCTACGGGGGGTTCTGCCACTACAACAGAGGAGGTGGGGCTCGGGGAAGGTTCAGTAGCGCCCTCCTCCGATGGCGCAGCCGGTCCTCCGCCACAGGCCACCACCAGCAGCGCCAGCAGTACACACACAGGGAGCAAGTTCCTAAGCACTCTCGTCACATCCAGCCTCCCGCCAACAGTATTGTGCCTCCCATATATCGCGGGGAGAAGCCACACTTGATGCAGCTTCGCCAAAGGGGGGGGAGATCACACTTGGTGCACCACACGACAGAACTCCCCGAGGGCGACCGGAATCGACCCCCTGCGGAGGGATCCTATCCGCTGCCCACGCCACTACAAAGCCCACATCACCCTCAGTTTCATAAACCAGCCAAGGGGGTCACAGGTTCACGTCGCTGAGGAGCCACGAGGGTTCCGCTCCGCGGCCCAGCTGTAGTATTGCTGATCGTAGAGGTCAGACACCCACTCCCAGACATTTCCCGCCATGTCCAGAGCTCCGTAGGGACTCGCACCCGAAGGATAGCTGCCCACCGGATGGGTGTAGTGCACGCCCTCGTCATCGGTGTTGGCCCTGCCGACACTCCAAGCGTTACCCCACGGATACACCCTTCCGTCTGTCCCCCGGGCCGCCTTCTCCCACTCGGCCTCCGTAGGCAGCCGCTTGTTCACCCAGGCGCAGTACTCGGCAGCCTCTTGCCAGCGGATCCCGGCCACAGGATACATCGCCTCGCCTGGAGGGAACCGGCTGCCCGACCAGTCAGGCGCACCCTCGAACCGCAGATGCAGGTAACGTCCCGGCCAGCGCCGCGGCCCATCGCCGCCCGACGCCAGGAGGAACCGCCGATACTGGACGTTGGTCACCTCGTACCTGTCGATCTCAAAGGAATCCAGGTGGACCACCCGTTGCGGGCGCTCGTCTAGGTCCCCTAGCGCGCTGCCCATGGCGAACTCACCCTCAGGCACGTACACCATATTACGATCCAGTGCTCGAGCGAGTCGGTCCTCCGCAGCGGCGCATCCCGGATCCCAGGCAAGCTGAGCCTTGAAGTAGAACACAGCCGCGTCCCAGTGCTCCGCCTGCATGGCCGCCACGCCCGCGGCGTGTGCTCGCGCGGGCTGTCTGTCGCCCTCGAGCCTGATGACCGCGGCAGCAGCCGCTAGCACAATCACCATGGCCAATGAAGTTGATCGCTGCGCCTGGGTGGAGGTCACGACGGTCCTTCCCGTCTGCACAGAAGAGAGCCACTGGGGGGCGCGGAATCATCAATGAGGATGGTGCTGCTACTTCAGGGCCAGAAGATCCTCCAACGATACTCTCCTCAGATCATCGGTGACGATGTCGGCCCCTGTCTCCTCCAACGCCTTGAGCTCGCCGATTCTGAATACACCAACAGCGTGGTAGCCCAGCAGTCTAGCAGCCTCCAGGCCCGAAGGTGCGTCCTCGAAGACGCAGAACCTCTCTATGGCCCCATCGACGAGCTTCTGCAGCCCTTCCGCTGCATACCTCAGTATTCCCACCTTGCTGTCAAACTCAACACCGCAGCCATCGAAGTCAAAAACGGAATAGAGGCTGTCCCCATCGGACATCGCGCCGAAATCGTCGCCGACTCCACTCAGTACCCAGGACCTGGAGACGTTCCTCAACATGGTGCTCGCATTCTTCGACGCCGATGCGGCAGCCTGAAGAACGCCGGCCCGCCGAGCCCTCAACAGCAGTGTCACCGCGTCTTCGAATAGCTTGAACTCCCCCCTCGCGATCATCTGTTTGATCAGAGAATCCTTCTCGCTGGCGTACCTCTCCATGAGCCTTCGCTTGTCCTCATCGGTGCGGGCATCAAGACGCTCGTAGACTCCCAGGAGTTCCAGGATCTTACGCGCGCCCTCGTATCGAGGCCTGGAGGCCACGTGGGTGAAGTAGAAATCTGTGGTGAGATCCTCGATGTTCCAGGGCTCGTTTTGGCCCGTAAGACGCCAGGATTCCTCGTGGGGGCTGTCCAAGACGACGCCATCTATGTCCCAGATGAATCCCACAGCACTCGCCATGTCCATCACCTCTCTGCTCTGACCGCCCCACCAGGTTGCAGGACCTGTCTCGCCCCTGACAAATCCATCTCTACTGCTTCAGCTCCGTCTACCATGGATGCTTCGATACTGCACTGGGAGACCGCGATCTGGATCAGATTGCCCCTGAACCACGTGTGAAATCTCAGGCTCCTCCAATGGTCGGGCAGGCTCGGATCGATACTGAGCACCCCGTCCCGCACTCGTACACCCGCCAGACCACGGATCACTATCTGCCAGGTCCCACCGAGTTCTGCCGCATGGACGCCGAGGTCCGTATTGCCATGAATGTCCTCCAGATCTGAGTTCGCAGCATGGTGCAAATAGGTGTACGCCTTCTCTGTATCGCCGAGCTCCTTGGCCAGGATCGCGTAGCTGGTGATACTGAGGGAAGATACATGGGTTGTCCTGGGCTCATAGTACTCGAAGTTGACCCGCTTCACATCCAACGAGAACTGATCTGAAAGGAGATACAGCAGCAACACCACATCAGCTTGCTTGATGAGCTGAGTATTCTTCACGTCATCGAGGATCACCTCGGCGGGCCAGAGTGGCATCCCACGGTCGTCCCGCTCAGTGATGGTCACGTTCCGTCTATCGAGGTAGCCCTCGAACTCCTCTATCAACCCATCGCTCCGCTGGAGGAACTTAATTCTCTCGGCTATACGTTGCCAATTGTTAACTTCCTCATCTGTCAAGCCGATGTCCTCCGCGATACGGTTTGTCCCAAGCGGATATCGCTCTGTGAAGTCCTGGTGTAGCTGGCACGCGTAGCGTAGGGCCCAACTCGTCATGGCGTTGGTGTAGGAGTTGTTGTCCACACCCTCTTGGAACTCGTTGGGACCAATGACCAGTTTGATCTCGTAGAATCCACTAGCCTCATCGTAGCTCACCCGCGAGGCCCAGAAGCGAGCTGTCTCCAGGACCATCAGGAGACCATGACGGAGCATGAACTCATCATCTCCGGTGTGAAGATGGTAGAAGTACACTCCATAGACAATGTCAGCAGCGATGTGATGCTCCCTCATGGCATTGTATACAGGCAGCACGGTACCATCGAAGTCGATCCACGTGGGCGGCGTCTCTTCCATTCCGCTCTCAGCCGACTCCCATGGCCAGAGCGCTCCCTCGTAGCTCGAGGCGGCGGCGCGCTCCCTTGCGGGCCCGAGCCGGCGCCCACGGTAGAGGAGCAGATTCTTCGCCAGCTGCGGATTGGTGTAGACGAAGAAAGGCAGCATGAAGATCTCGGTGTCCCAGAATATGTGGCCTTGATACCACTCTCCGGACAGGGCCTTAGGCGCGATACTCACGTCAAGGTCTTCGGGCGGAGCAGCCCTGAGGAGGTGATAAAGAGAGAACCGTAACGCCCTCTGGAGGTCTGGGTCGCCCTCTATGGAGATGTCAGCCAGTCGCCACCGCTCTTCCCAGGCCTCCTGGTGCCTGCCCAGCATCCTCGGCGCGCCCTCGGTCCGTGCGCGGTCGAGCCCGGCAAGACAAGCAGCTTCCACATCTCCCTCGGTCTCCCGAGAAGTGAAGACAGAGACATAGCGGTCAAAGCAGTACACCACTCCCTTTTCCGCCCGGAAGGAGTGTTCAGTCGTGTTGGTCTCGCTATCAGAGGTGAAACTCAGTTGCAGTCCGCCCGCTGGTTGCACGCCCTTGAAATCGGTGGCCGAAGCCATCCCCATTCTTGTACCCAGGTCAGCGGTCCTCGCCTCCAGGTACAAAACGTCCCCAGGCGCCGTCTTGCTCTGCGTGACCTGGTAATGCTTTCTGGGTCCGCCAACGGCATGCATCTCGTTCTGGGTCGCTCCGTCAATGACGCTCCTAAGCACCACAGAGACGTCCACATCCAGGGATCGAAACGACACCCACACTAGACCCACGTGCATATCGTACAGGCTGAAGAACCGCGCTGATTCGTATTCGTACCTGCTCTCACCGTCTGCGAAAAGGGTGCGTCGGTACAGCACAGCCCTCTTCATGTCCAGCACCCGGCGGTGCTCCACGACCTCCATACCGTCGGCCGAGAGCTTCCTCCCGCCCACGTACATCTCGGTAACGAGGGGGTTCGGCGCATTGACGATGGCGAAAGACTGCCCACCGCTCTTGTCGTACACACCAGCGAGGTACGTACCGGCGTAGCCCCCCTCATACCCCTCTTCGAGGATGGCCCGCGACCCCAGAAAGCCATTGCCCAGGCTGAGTATCGACTCGAAGAACCGCGTTCTGGCCCGATCGAGCGACTCCTCGACAACGGTCCAATCGTCGCCTGATAGTGATCCTGGCAAGCCGCTCAATGATCCGTTATGCACTTGGCCTGACCCGCTCTTCCTCCAGCGTCTTCCTGTAGACGCTCTCATATCGCTGGACCATTGTTTCGGCTGAGAACATCGTCTTGACGCGCTCGCGGCACCGACTAGGGTCGATCTGATGGACCTTGGTCGCGGCTTCCACGAATTCATCCATCGTTTCCACCACAAATCCTGTGCTGCCATGCGCAACAATCTCTGGAGCGGCCCCCCGTTTGAAAGTGACAACTGGCGTGCCACACGCCATAGCCTCAGCCATGGTGATCCCAAAGGGCTCATCCCATTGGATAGGATACAGGTACCCCTTGGCGCGAGAGAAGAAACGCATCTTCTCCGGGCTCCAGTGTCCCAGTTCGCCAACGAACTGGATAGCGCTACTAAGGAATGGGATGATGCGACGATGGAAATACCTGCGTTCTTCCTCCTCATACACCTTGCCCGCCAGCACGAGTCTTGCTCCCAGTTTCTTCGCAGCTTCGCAGGCCAGATGCGGAGCCTTCTCCTCGTTGAATCTGCCGATGTAGAAGAAGAAATCCTCCTTCTCGGTGCAATATGGGTATTGCTCCAACAGGATTCCATTGTAGACTGTGGCGGCATAGGGCAGGCCCGGCAGACACTTCTGGTGGTAGTCGCTGATGGTCACAAAATGTACCCCGGGATTTCCCTTGAACAGCGAGTAGAACTTCCTGTTCTCCTCATCGAAAGGGCCGTGGATGGTGTGTACGACCGGGATATCGAGGAACGCAGCGGCCAGCAACCCCTCCTTCCAGGTATGGTCGTGCACAACGTCAATCTCTTCACGGGCTATCGCCTTGTAGCATGCCAAGGAATGGGTGAGGGCCACGTTGAGGAAACTCGGGGCCGCTGCGTCCAGATAGGAGTGCAACTCGTCGGCGAAGACCGCGCGCACGGAAGCCCTGCTTGACGAGCTGGCGACCGTGCACAGGGTGACCTCGTGCCCTCTGTCGATGAGTCCCTCCACCAACAGATGGATGACGACTTCAATACCGCCGTATCCCTCTGGCGGGATCCTGAACCAGGGTGGCGCGATTATGGCGATTCTCATTATCGACCTCCCAACGGTGCAGATACTATAACACAAGTAGGCAGCTCTATCAAAGACTGCGGACTTGCCCGCCCGCCCTGCAAAGACACTCCGCAGTGCACGCAGCTTTCTGTCCCTACTATCTTGTCTTTGGACACTATATCCGTACAGATGCTTGACTTTCGGTACAGATCGCCGTAGAATGATAGAAGACCATCGGGGAGGCGCAAGAAATGGCTATTGTTCTGAACCTCAATGTCCTCATGGCACAGTGGGAGCAGGCTAATCCCGGCCACAAACTCACGCTGAGGACGCTCAGCGATCTCGTAGGCGTGAACAAGAACACTCTGGGCCGGCTCAGGAGCGGGACTGCGGAGAGGATAGACCTCAAGACGTTGGACGCCCTCTGTAGGTTCTTCGACTGCACCCCCTGCGACCTGTTGCTCTTCAGCAAGGAGGGCACAGGAGTTGCCGGGGCGGAAAGGAGTGGTCCCATGAGAGAGAAACTTGTCCGAGACGTTATGCACCGCAAGGTGATCAGCTGCCGGGTCGACACGCCATTGAAGGAGGTTGCCAAGAGGCTAGACGCTGAGAGGATCAACGCACTAGTCGTGGTGGACGAAGGCGGGGACCTCTGCGGCGTAGTCTCTCAGACAGATTTGGTCAAGGCCTTCGAGCAGGAATGGGAGAACATGGTGGCCGAAGACGTGATGACGCCGGACGTCGTCGCCATCAATGGGGACATCCCTGTTCGGGCGGCGGTGGAATTGATGATCGACAATCAGATACACCGCGTGGTCATCACTCAGGGAGGACATGCACCCCGCCGACCAGTAGGCGTGCTTTCCATGACCGACCTGGTGCGAGAGATGGCAGGCTAGTCTACCCAGCCAGCCCGACTTCAGAATGCGTACCATCTTTGCGATGGTCGGCGACTCCGCCGGCACGGACGGCCCTCGATGGCGCCGCTGCTGGAGAACTCTTCCGCACCTGACCCAGTATCGCTTCCGGCCGTCGACAGCGACCACTCAAAACCTGTTGGACCAGGCTCTGGGTCGCGAAACCTGACGCGATCCACTTCCCTCTTCCTTCAGTTGCGGACCTCTCTCACCCTGATGCGTTGGGATCGCTCCCCAGGCACTCGCTCGATAATCCCGCGCGCTTCAAGATCCAACTTCACGGTGGTGAAATACCACGAAATGGAACCCTCGAACCTGTCCCGAAGCTCGCGACTCACCTCCTCTCGCACTATTTGGAGTGGGACGTCTCCCCTGCCGCCCACGGCTTGCACGATGGCTTCACGCATCGCATCGTACTTTTCCCTGCTGATGTTGACTCCCTGCTTACCCTCAGGGTGCCGGGTCAGTATCCTCATCTCCCGTTCATCACCCGACTTGCCGACCATGGTTGCTCCCTCCCATCACGTGTCCGGGCTGTAGACCACCCCTGGCTGGCCTCATTATGCCAAGGCTGAAGTCCCAGTCTCAAGGGCACAAGATAGATACTTAGACAGTCCTTCGCACCGATGCCGGAGGCAGCAGACGCGCTTCCGGTAGTCCCTGCTAGCACACTCCCTCCCGAAGACGTCGCGCTACCGATTGGGGCAGTTTGGACTCCTCAAAGTTGACAGATTTACTAGTCTATCCTATATTCTAGTCGGAACGCAGGGAGGCCAAGCGATGAAACTGTCAACCAAGGCCAGGTATGCCGTGCGAGCGATGGTAGACCTGGCGATGCACTGCGATCACCAGCCAGTATCCCGGAGGGAAATCGCGAACCGCCAGCAGATCTCACCACACTACATGGAGCAGCTGTTTGCCAGATTGAGAGACGCAGACCTCATCGAGGCCGTCAGAGGCCCGGGAGGCGGGTATCTGCTGTCGAAGAGTCCAGATGAAATAACCATCGGCGCCATCGTGCGGGCCGTTGACGAAGTGCTTGCGCCCGCGCCATGTCTTAGATGCGATTCGCCCCTGGAGTGCGAACGCATACCGACCTGCGTGACTCGCCACCTTTGGGAGGAACTAAACAGCAGGATGGACGACTTCCTGGACTCCAAGACCGTTCAGAGCTTGTGCGACGAAGCTCGCCTGCTCTCTGAGGCCAAGTGAGGCGCACTCACTCGCGGTACGACCCGCTGCCTGGGCTCGTCGGCCACGCGGGGTCAACATCCCGGGGAGAGCCCTTAGCCCTCCGCCCAAGAAGTGCAGTCGGGCAGTCCGTATGGACTGCCCGACTGCAAACAGGTCTCTTCAGTCTCCTAGACTGCCAATGGCGAGTTGCCCGAGTCGCAATCCCAGACGAACCCGCGCACGCAACTCCTCTGAAGGCTCGCTATTGAAGCACCCTCACCAGCGCGGGGGCGGTCCTTTGCCAGAGCCTTGTCCACTGATTGCCCAAACCAAACCACCGACCTGCACGTACCACTGCCAATCCTACGAGAGCGATCGCGTAAGCCACGTGCTCGTCGATCAGAGGATTGTGCTCCGGGGGCAAATAGGCCAGCCACATAAGCAAAACCAGCACTGCACCAGAGATACCAGCAATCCTTACGCCCACGCCAAGCAGGAGCGCCAGACCGATCAACAGTAGCCCCGCCATGAAAAGGAAGTCCACTATGGGATTGCCCGCCAGACTCTGAAATACCGGTGCGAGCGGCCCAGAGCTCCCAAACGTGAGGAAGCCAAAGGTCGGCGATCCCCCTCTGATCCATGCCGCGTCCGCTTCGGTGGCGAAGCCTAGACCCAGTAGCTTATCAAGGAATGGCCAAAGGAAGAGCCAGCCCATCACTATCCTCAGCGCGACCCATATGTACTTGCCGTTGTTCTCGTTCATTCTTTCCTCCATGCGAGCAGCGCGTATGCCTGCCCCTTTTTCCCTCATATTCTACCACACCGCGTTGACAATTGTCAAGTAATCCACTTTACTTTACGCTCACAAGGCGCGGAGGAGGTCCGGCCTGCACTTCGATTAAGGAGAGGCAATGCGCAAGAACAACGAGAGCAAGCTCGCTGATCAGGAACTGGAGTACTACTCACGGCAGATCATACTACCCAACTTGGGATACGACGGACAGCTGAGACTGCGAGACTCCAGTGTCTGCATAACGGGTGTGGGTGGGCTCGGCTCAGCGGCGGCGACGCAGCTGGCCGCCCTGGGAGTGGGCCACCTCCGGCTCGTGGACTATGACGTGGTTGAACTCTCCAATCTGCACAGACAGCACCTGTACGATGTGAGCGCCATCGGCTACCCAAAGGTTGAAGTAGCCGCCAAGCGGCTGCGCAACCTGAACCCCTACATCCATGTAGAACCAGTGCCACTGGCCATCGGTGCCCACAACGCCGAAGAGATCGTCGAGAGCATGGACATCGTGGTAGACGGTCTCGACAGCATGCTGCCACGCTATGCGATCAACAGAGCATGTCTGAACCTGGAAGTGCCTTACGTGTTTGGCGCTGCCGTCAGTATGTATGGCAACGTTTCCACCATCCTGCCCCATGACACTGCGTGTTTGGAGTGCTTCCAGGGTTCCGTTGACGACGACGCGGTGCCATCATGCTCTGTACTTGGCGTTCACCCTTCCATCGTCGATCTGATCGCCAGCGTCGAGGTTGCAGAGGCAACACGAACTCTCCTTGACCAGAAGCCCAGGCTCGCCAACAAACTCCTTCATTGCGACATCGAGGCCCTGGAGTTCGCACAGGTGGCGCTTTCCAAGAACCCCAATTGTGCCGCGTGTGGATCCGGCACAGCCTCCCCTGCCACGCGAGAGCACAGTCCCGTCACGGAGCTGTGTGCCAGAACCGGACACAGGACCTTCTCCATCATCCCACCGCAAGACCTGTCCCTGGACATGGAACAGGTGCATGACCTAGTGCAGCAGAGGGGCTTCCAGGTCGCCGTGAGCGCCCGCCTGGGGATCACCTTCCACTGGGCGCCGAGCGGCAAGGCTAGTCTGCTCTCCAGTGGCGTGATGATAGTAGAGGGCGCCCGTGACGAGGGTGAGGCGTACGAGCTGTTCAGCAGCCTGGTGACAGAAGGTCTCAGCTCCCAGCAGTCAGACGCCCCGAATCGAAGCAGGTAAGAACGGCACGAGAACTAGTAGACCGCAGCACCATCATCCTGGGATCAGTCAAAGGACCGCGATCAGTCTTCTCCACCGCCGGTCCGGCGGCCGATCAAGACCGGGACTGCCCCAATCTGGCCCACTCAGGATACGGCCTGGGCTTGTATTTGGCACCGTAGACCAGATCGTCCGCCTTGGTGAGAAATCGCCTTGACCAGGGGATCCGGGTGGCGATCTCGGCCACAATTCGATGGAACAGAGTACGGGGCTTGCTCCAAGGGCAGACCACCTGGCAGATACCACAGGCCGCTCCCTGACTACCCCAGTACAGCAAACACTTTTCCTCGTCGATCTTCCATCTTCTTATGCCCCTCACCTCCACTTTGTCCCCAAAGGGGATGGCTCGCGAAGGGCATGTCTCCGCGCACTTGAGGCACTTCTCACAATAGTCTTGAACACCCAGGTCCACTGGTTTGTCCAGCGCCAAGGGGAGGTCGGTGGTCACGCAAGCGAGCCTGAAATTAGCGCCCAGTTCCTTACTGACTACGTACCCGCAACGCGCCAGCTCCCCCAGGCCCGCATCCACCGCAACGGGAACCGCCAGAACTCCGTAGTTCCTCATGTGGTGGGCACGCGCCGGGTATCCGAGCCCACGGATGTACCTTGCCAGTTGCACGCTCACCAGCGCACTGATTGCATACGCGCGGCCAGTCTCAAAATCGCACAGTCGAGAAGGTCCGGTCTTGATCAGATCGGCATCCTGAGGAAAAGCCATGCTGATGGCATACTTGTGATCGATCTCCAGAGACTCCCCGTAGCTCAGCCCTTGATACCCCTCGGGCACACCGCTGAAATACGGTGGTCTCGCCTCATAGTCCTTGAAGAAGGGTCCCTTGCCACGATGGGTGTACACCCACGCCGGATTGAGCGGGCCGACTCGCGTGATATAAGCCCCCAGCTGTCTGGCCACAGCCTTGATTCGTCGAGTCATCACGTCCGGGTGCACTCTCACCTGGAACGAGTTCACAGGGCCATCGACCAAGTCAGGCTGACCTAGGGCAGCGACGGGACCGAAAGCACTATCGTAGAAGGCCTCGCTCAGGGGATCCTCCGCCGCCCCACCTGCGCCGATCTCTGTGCTCTGGATGAACCTCGATAGCCGTCGGTCAATCTCCACCAGTTCGGGGTGAAGGGCGTGATACTCTCGCTCGTCTGGGCTGCCTGGCACCAGCGTCTCGCGCGCGAACACGTTGTCTCGTTCGTCGAAACGCTCCAGAGGCCCCACTACCTCGTAGGTAGGTCGATCTACTTCGTGTGCCATTCTCACCTCCTGCGCGATAGTATAGGCCCGCCACACAAGCATGTCAACACCGGCGAGTTGTGGTATAATGCGCGTCGCACCGGGTGATGGGACGGCGACGGACGGCCAGGTCTTCCTGGCACGAATCAGCATCGGCTGTCCGGACCGAGCCTGTCCCCTAGTAGAAGGAGAGACACGTGTATCAGACGACCGTACTGGACCAAGGGCTCCGCATACTCACGTCGACCATGCCTCACACCCGTTCAGTGAGTGTCGGTTTCTTCATAGGTGTGGGCTCGAGATATGAGACCAAAGAGGAGAACGGAATCACCCATTTCATTGAGCACATGCTTTTCAAAGGCACGGACAAGCGGCCAAGCGCCAGAGAGATCGCCGTCGCCATTGAAGGTATTGGAGGTATTTTCAACGCCAGCACGGGGCGGGAACTCACCACCTATTGGGCGAAGGTGGGTCAGGACCACTTCTCACTCGCCCTGGACGTCCTGGCAGATATGCTTCTCAACTCCAAGCTCGACGCGCGGGAATTGGAGAAGGAGCGGGGGGTCATCATTGAGGAGATCAACATGACCCTCGATCGCCCCTCCGACTGGGTACATCTACTGGCTATCGATCTGATATGGCCAGACCATCCTCTCGGTCGAGATCAGGCTGGCACCAAGGAGAGCGTCAGCGGGATCACCAGGGCGATGGTGCAGGACTACCTCGGTCGACACTATCAGCCTGCCAACACTGTGCTGGCCATAGCCGGCAACGTCGAGCATGATCGGGCCACCGAGGAAGCAGCAGCGAAACTAAACGCCTGGCACGAGAGGACGAGCAACCCCTACCTCCCCATGAACCTGGTGCAGGAGCAGACAAGAATCAGGCTGGAACATAGGGACACCCAGCAAGCGCACCTGGCGCTCATCCTCCCCGGCCTTTCCCGGTTCGATGACGACAAGTACGCTCTCGGCCTGCTCAACACCATACTGGGTCAGGGAATGAGCTCTCGGCTCTTCCTGGAGGTCCGGGAGAAGAGAGGGCTGGCCTATTCAGTGTACTCCTACGTCTCCCCTCTCCTAGATGCAGGGCTGGTGGGGGTCTACGGTGGAGTCGATGCAGATCAGATCGAACGCGCCCTCCAGGCCAT
>Ga0180437_10007029_pt1 | contig 14815 bp, 17 predicted proteins | sample SS_ome_4_FD_132410 | JGI IMG/M metagenome (GOLD analysis project Ga0180437, IMG submission 132410) | Hypersaline lake sediment archaeal communities from the Salton Sea, California, USA - SS_3_D_1 metaG | ecosystem: Environmental > Aquatic > Non-marine Saline and Alkaline > Hypersaline >...
GGGACGAATTCATCGACTCCTACACCGCTGCCGAGACGAAACGCCTACACCCGCACCGCGGCCTGCTCGACCAACTACCAACCCACACCGCCGCCTAAGGGCGTGCTCCACCGGTTGCGCCCGATGCGCGAGCTGCCTTATGTGGCTTCCGAGTAGCAGGTCAACCAGTTGCGTAGCCCAGGCGGGCCTACTCCACGGTCTCGCGCATATCTGGAATAATGGAAGGTTTCGGAACCGGATAGCCATCGCAGTACACTTCGACCGTCTCGCCGGTTACTGGCACCCAGCAGCCGAATTCCATCCAGCCGACTTCGACGGCAGTCCATGGTTGGAGGTGTTCCGTGACTTTTACCGACCCGCTGGAATTCGATTCGAAGTTGCGACCTACCACCGTCACGTTGTACAGGTGGTGGCTGGACTTGTTGTTCACTTGAATCACAATTCCAATACCCACCATCGAAGGCCGGTAGGTGATCTCCACGGGCGGCATCAGGTCCGGCAACGCTGAGCCCTCCTTGCAACCAGGCAGTGTCGACAGTGCGGCGAACTGCGCGACGAAAATGAGCAGTAAAGATCGTTTCATCAAGATTTCCTTGGCATGGGGTTCATAAGCCTGCGATGACCGCGAACGACATCAGTTCTGCCTCGTGTTGCGCTGACAATGTCGCCCGTTCGTCCGGCGGTAGTGTCTACCTAGAAATTACCGCGCCGCCCAATGACATGCTACTCATAGTCCGTAGCCGGAAAGCCATCCTGGCGGCGACGATGCCGCCATGGCCAAGCGACGCGACATCCTGCACTCATTTGGCGAGCGGGTCCGGAAACTCCGCAAGGAGCGCGACTTTTCGCAGGAGTCGTTTGCCTGGGAGTGCGAACTCGACCGCACCTACATGGGCGGCATCGAGCGAGGCGAACGAAACGTCGCCCTGAGAAACATCGAGAAGATCGCGTTGGCCCTGGGGATCTCGCTCAGCGAGCTGATGGAAGGGCTTTGAGTCGCGGAGCTAGCTCAGAACCCGTGGGCGGTCAGCAGCGCCGCCGCCACCTGGTCCGGCCGGCCTGCGGCGGCCAGAGCCTCGTCACAGCGAGTGAAAAGCGTGGGCCGCAGGACCCGCCGCCACTGGGAATCGCAGGCCACGTAGCGGAGAGCCACGCCTTCCCAGCCTGTCCGCAGGGCCGCGAATTCCTCGGCTGTAAGCGGTTCCCCGCCGGGCAGATTCCAGTACGGCCGGGCCGCCTCCGGCCCGTGCGGGACGATTTCCTCTTCGAAGTAGGTGAGCGCCGCGTGAATGGCCGCGACATGCCGCAGCAGGAGCATGATAGTCGTTGTGCGGGAGGTCTTCCAGATAAATCGCCCGGACGGTGACCTTGCAGTAGCTGCGATTCGCACGCCAGACCGCCTGGCTGACGCGATCTGCGAACTCGGATTCGGACTCACCGCCGCAGAGACGGCAATCACGGTATCCACGGAGTTGATCTTCGTACGTGTGCCCGTCCTCGAAGTTCCCATTCCGCTTCGGCGGCGGCTCGAATCGCCGTTTGCCGCTGCGGGTCGTATCCGACAACGGTAAGGCACATGGAATAGCTGCGGCTCAAGGGGCTCTTTTACTTCACGGCCTGGATTGTGGCGGTTGTTTAAGGGCCAGAGTGCCCATGGCCGCTGTTGCTGGCCATCGCTAATTGTCTGCGGAATCGGTAGGATAGGCGGCTTCACGATATTGCAGTGTCGGTACGCCAATATCGGGCAGCGCTGCGAATCACAATCTCAGGAGTTGGACAAATGGCAGAAGGCACGATTAAGCGGCTCACGGACAAGGGCTTCGGCTTCATTGACGGCGGCGGCCAAAAGGACCTGTTTTTTCACTCGACCAGCCTCGTCGGCGTGCGCTACGACGATCTTCAAGAGGGGCAGCGTGTGTCCTATACCGAAGGACGTGGCCCCAAGGGGCCATGCGCCGAAAACGTCAAGCCGACCTGACGGAACCTGAACCAGCAATTCATTTCTAACCGTGGAGCAGCACAGATGGGTGACAAGGGCAGTAAAGACAAAGGCAAACGGGAACAACAGAAAAAAGCGCAGCGCACGCCCCAGGAAAAACGCAGGCTGAAACGCGAAAAGAAGAACAAATAGGCTTAGGGTTTCGCCGAGCAGCGGTTGTCAGAGCGAGTCCTCGATGCAGGACGTGCAACGAAATGGGCTGAGGTCGTGCGCCGCAACTCAATTCTCCGACGGCTTCAGGCTCACCCGCCGCCGTTTGCCTCCACCCACCGGCTCGTGGCGATAGACGCCGGCAGTCTCCGCCGACAAACACCGCCCGCTGGCCCATTCCCGCAGCTTGCCGATCGACTCGGCGGCCGTCGCCGTCACCGGCGCCACATTCTGGGCGGCGGCGGTCAGGGGCACATCGAGCATGGCGGCCAGGCGGCAGCAGGCTCGGATCTCCGCCCCGCTCCAGCCCTCATCCTTGGGCTTGGCCTGCTGCGGGTCGAGGCCGAACTTGTCGATGTAGAGCCGCCAGATAGCTTCACGCTGCGTCTTGCCGGGTACATCCACGAAGTAGACCGCATCAAACCGTTCGGCCCTTGTGAAGGCGGAAGGCAGCGTGCTGATGTCGTTGCTGGTGCAAACCACAAACGCGTCACTCGTGTGGTCGTTGAGCCACGACTGCATCTGCCCGAAGAACCGACTCATCACGCCGCTGTCACCGCTGCCGTTGTGGCCGGCCAGGGCGTGGTCCACCTCGTCGATGACCACCACGCAGGGGCCAAAGGCGTCGATGATCTTGAGGGCCTGCCTGGTCCGCTGCTCGGTTTGGCCAACAAGCGAACCCATCAGGCTGCCGGGATCGAGCGCCAGCGTGGGCCGGCCGGTTTCGCTGCCAAGGGCTTTCGCGACGGCGGTTTTCCCTGTGCCCGGAGGTCCCATTAAGACAACGCCCCGAGCCTTGGGCCGACTCGATTCCTTCGGCCTGAGGGCCCGGCGGCAAAACGACTTCAGTGCGTCCAAGCCGCCGAGGTCGTCGAAGGTCTCGCCGCCGCGGTAAAGGCTAAGCAGACCGCTCTTTTTTAGCGTTTGGCCCTTGAGTTCCCACACGGCGTCGGGCTTGAGTCGCTGATGCCGCACCAGGCTCAACGCAAAGGCGTTCTCGGCTTCCATGCGGGTCAGTCCGGCGGCGGCGTCCAGCAGTCTGGTCAGGTCATTGCCGGCGGGCAACTCGCCGTCTTCCGTGGCCACGCCGGTGGCGATCTCGTGAAGCTGCTGGCGGTCGGGCAAATTGTGCTCGATCACGGTGAACAACTTTTCCAGTTCCACCGGGATGCCCACCACGGGGGCCAGGACGATCACGAAACAGCGGTTCTGCTTGCCCTTCTGAATCTGACTGGCCAACGCCTCCATGATCTCGGGGCTGCCCAGGAACTTATGAAAATTCTTCAGGACGAGCAGGGCCGAGCCATCCTCGCCGGCCAGGGCGTTGATCGACCTGATCGCAGCCAGCGGGTCGCTACCTCCGGCGTCCACCGGTTGTTCCGCCCCGGCGACTTGCAGTCCGGTGTCGATGTTCCAGGACGCCAACCGCCAGTTCTCCTCCCGGCACAGCGTCGCGATTTCCTGAATCGCGTCTTCCGGCTCGTGGCTCTCAAGCCAGAGGCCGGTGAAGCAGGCGGCGATGTAGTCGACAAGCTGATTTTTCAACGTCATATTTCCTCCTGACGGTTGTTGGTGAACGAACTGAAGCGTTGAAATAGCACGGCCGCTGAGGACGTACGCAGAGAGCCAAGTCATGTTTGATGACATTGCGGACGTCTACGAGGCGATGATCGACTGGGAAAAGCGGCTGCGGAACGAAGAACCGTTCTATCGCAGCTTGTTCGCGCGCATTGGCGTCCGGCGTGTCTTGGATGTCGCATGCGGCACGGGACGGCACGCCGCCATGTTCCACTCCTGGGGATTGCAGGTCGAAGCGGCGGACATCAGTTCAAACATGATCGAGCGGGCCCGCGCAGATTATGGAGAGCCAAGCGGTTTGCGCTGGGTCGTGCGGGGGTTTGACCAGCCGGTTCCGTCCGAAGAATCCTTTGACGCCGCGATTTGCGTGGGCAACTCCTTGGCGCTCGCCCCCGACATGGCCACCGTGAAACGGGCGGTTCAAGCGATGCTCGCGGCTGTCCGCAAAGGTGGCGTGGCGATATTCCATGCGCTCAACCTGAGGCGACTGGCTGACGGGCCATGCCAATGGCAGAAGTGCCTCCGCGCCACGCTGGAGCGGGCCGAAGTCCTGATCGTGAAGGGTGTCCATCGCTCCGGTTCCAACGGGTACGTGGACCTCATCGTTGCGCCCCTGGCTGCGACGACGAACATGCGGAGCGAATCCACGGCGTTCCTCGGCATCGAGGCGCAGGAACTGGAACGGATCGCACGCGAAGCCGGCGCGGCGAAGGTTCAGTGGTTCGGCGATTACGAGCGCCAGCCCTACGACCGCCAACAGAGCGTGGACCTCATCGCTGTCGCAGAAAAATAGGCGTTTGGGCTTTGCCGGATTGTCGAACGGCCTCGGGAACAGGCTCAGCATTTCTCAAGCTGCCGGATTTCCCGCTCCAGCCTGGTGACCGTCTTCTGCCGCTTCTCCACAGCATGAAACGCTCGCCGCAAACGAGCCAGCCACCTCCCCAGGTCAGCCTGCTCCTTGGCCAATTCCTCGCGGCGGCGGGCCAGCTTCTGTTCGCGCCGCGGATCGGGCTGAGGCGGTGGCTGCAGGACGCGGCGACGTGGCGCTCACGTGCTCATCGGCCCTCCCGAAGTTGCTGCTGGGCCTGGCTGGTGGCGTAGAACTCGGGGGTAAGCTTCTCGGAGATGCGGGCACCGAGGGTTTCTTCGATGAGGCGGCTGGCCTGCTGGCAGGAGTTGCCGGCGAAACCTTGGGTTTCGACCTTCGTCTCGCCGGCGGAACTGATCGTGATTTCGATTCGCTGGCTCATACTCCACCCCCGACGTTAACGGTCAGCTTGATCGACCCGTCGGCCAGCGGCTGCTCGGTGACCGTGTGACCCCACTTCCTTGCCTCGACTCGCACTTCTTCCGCCGCGTAACTCTGCAAAAATCTGCCGAGTCACGCTGCTCGCCCCACCGGCCCTCGAAGTCCTCATAGGCGAGCTGGCCGGTCTCGCACTGCGCGACGACAAGGTATCGCCAGCCGGGCAGTTCGATGGCCAGGCCGGTGGCCTCGCCGCTGAACAGCTTTACCGTCCGCTCCACGAAGGCTGGCAGATGCAGCCGCTGGCAGGCGGCCCGGACCGCTTCGGCGTCCCGGACCTGGGTTTGAATTTCGACGATATGGCTCACACTCATCCTCCCGGTGACGAAAACGTGTTCCGTGGTCAGAAGCAGCGCCAGGAAGCGTGCTTCAACTTTCCAGACGGCTAACGCTCTTCTCCTTTTGTGGCGTGGCATCGGCGGGATTGTGCCGGCGCCCTGGTGTCATTAAAGTCAAGATGGTCGGACATGCATGAATAGGTGACATACCGCTTGCACGTTTAGCAGACGGGGCCGATACGACAGGAACCTCGGACTGGTAGGCGCCTTCCGAACAAATCGGTCGCAATAGCCGCTGCACGGCCGAGGATATGATTGCGGAAGTCCGCTTACCGTGTTCGCCGGCGACGCCTTTGGCAACGCATGTGGGTCGTCACGACAGAAACCACGAAGCTCCCGCGGCGAACCACACCGCGGAACGTGTCCCCCCCTCAGGAGCCCCCCGATGAAACGTCGCCACTTTTTCTTCGCCGTTGCGGGGCTGACCACTATGTGTGGCCAGATTCTTGCCGCCGGCTCTTCGCAAGAGAAGCCCAATATCCTGTACATCCTCGCGGATGACCTGGGGTACGCCGATCCCGGTTTCAACGGCGGGCAGGACATCAAGACGCCGAACCTGGACAAGCTGGCCGGTCAGGGCTCGATCCTTGAGTCGTTCTACGTGCAGCCGGTCTGTTCGCCGACGCGGGCTGTGCTGCTGACGGGGCGTTACCCGACTCAGACCGGCGTCTATACCGTGGTGCGGCCGAACGCTCCCTGGGGGCTCAAACTCAAAGAACGAACCTTGGCCCAGGCGCTGCAAGAGGCGGGCTACGAGACGGCCATCTGCGGCAAGTGGCACCTGGGCGAATTCCAGCCCGAGTACCGGCCAACGCGCCGCGGCTTCGATCACCAGTACGGCCATTGGTTTGGCGCGATCGACTATTTCACCCACATGCGCAACGAACAACTGGACTGGCATCGCGACGATGAGCCGTGTCAGGACAAAGGTTACTCGACGACCCTACTGGCTGAAGAAGCATGCCGCACAATCCGGGATAGACAACCAGGAAAGCCGCTCTTTCTCTACCTTCCGTTCAATGCCGTTCATTCGCCGCACCAGGTTCCGGACCGGTATCTCGAACCGTACGCGAATCTGACGGGCGTGCGGCGCATCTACGCGGGCATGGTGGCGGCCATGGACGAGGGAGTCGGCCAGGTCGTGAAGGCGTTGGACGAGGAAGAACTGCTCGACAACACGCTGATCATCTTCTCCAGCGACAACGGTGGCCCCGCCCCCGGCCGGGTCACCGACAATGGCCCGCTGCGGGCCGGCAAGGGCACAATCTTCGAGGGCGGGGTCCGGGTCTGCGCCTTCGCCACCTGGCCCGGGCATATCCCGGCCGGGAAGGTAGTCAAGGAGCCGCTGCACGGCGTGGACTGGTATCCCACGCTGGTGCGTCTGGCGGGCGGTTCGCTGGACCAATCAGCGCCGGTAGACGGACTCGACATCTGGCCGGCGCTGACCGAAGGCGCCCGTTCTCCGCACGAGGCATTGCTTCTCTGTGGACTGGCCCGTGGACAGGCCGCGATCCGCAAGGGCAACTGGAAGCTTTTGGTAGGCGCCGCCGGCCCGGAGGTCCAGCTCTACGATCTCGATGCGGATATCGGCGAGAGCACGGATCTGTCCACGGAACAGCCCGAAAAGGTCAAGGAGCTGAGAACGCTGCTAAAGGCGTGGCTGAGCACGGCCGCGGCGCCCGGTAATGCCGACGCCGCAGAGCCGCTCCGGCCCCGGCGAAGAAAGCACAAATTGACACCTGGCGCTGGGAATGCCCGTAGCCACCTCTCACGCCGCCGCTCGGCGCAAATCGCCCACGGGCTCGCCAACGAATGCGTCCCAACTCTGCTTCAGCCGCTTCCGCAACTGGGAAACCCGGCTTTCGCTGAGCCGGCGCTTGCGGGCCACCTCCACGGCCTTGTCACCGTACGCCAGGTCGCCGGCGACGCGTCGTTCCTGCGGCGTTAGCGTTTTGAGCCAACTCGCGAAGTCAATACGGAAAGCGGCCGTCTCGGCCGGACCGGTCCGTTTGTCTTCGATGATGAGCTGCTTCCACTCACCGTCGCGGTCGTAGTGGTCGATTCGCCTCAGCTGCACACCTTTGTTGATGCCGCAGTATTCGCTGCTGACGTCCTGAATGTTAAGCTTGGCGCCCAGTCGGCGGCCGCTGCGGACTTGCCGGGCCGCGAACATCGCCAGGGCCACGGCATATTTCGGGTCGGCCTTGCCCTGCTGGGCGAGCCGCACGAAGGCGACAAACGCCCGCCCGATCACCTCCGCGGCAAGTTCTTCCCGCAAATCCCGTTTCTCGCCGCGGAAGGCGCCCAGGGCCATTTGCTGGATCTGCGGCAGCATCTTCTCGAATTTCTGGTTGACGACCCGCTGGGCGCATGGCGACAGCCGTTTTGCTGAACTCGTCATGGCGACTCTCCGTGGTGAGAGGTCGCCCGCGACCGGGCGACCATGGTGTGATGGTCGCCCGGCGCACGGTGCTCCGGGCAAAGACAAAGGTCCGCCAGGGTTGGCCGGTGGACCTGGGAAGGTGGTTACCTTTTCACGCCGTGGGCGCAAGCGCTAAGCCCGCGGGGCTTGACGTGGCGGTTTCAAAGAAAAGGGGAAACGAGAAACCCAAACGCCTTACGCGATGTTGCGAGGGATAACGCGCAGCAACGAAGAATGCCGCAGAACAGGGGCGTTTTTAATCGCCGCGGCCTGCGATCCGTACTGCCAGCGCGCAGCCGCAATCCTATTACGGCCAAGCAAATTTCACTTCTTACCGATCTCCGCCAGGCCCACGGCGCCGCCTTACTTCTTCCGGACGGCCGGTTTTCGCCGGGACTTCGTGCCCTGGCGAGGCGTTTCCTGGGCGTCCTGGCGGATCAGCTCCACATGTCGCATCGTCACCTGGTGAATGCGGTCCAGATCATCGAGATTCCTTTTGAACTGGCTGAAAATTTTGCCCAGCACATGGTAGGCCCGCAGGTTTTGCGGCCGATTTCGGCTTCGGGCGGGTCGCCGCCGCGGGTGTCCGAAAGTGCTGGGCCATCGCAGTCAAAGTGACGCACGAAAAGTGGACGCACGTTTGCCATCATCCGCACCGCGCCACCAGCATCACGGGCAGCGAGAATACCACCGCCGCAATGATGGCATGGTACGTCTGCCAGTGGTCATTTCCATCGAACTGCCACCACCGCAGCAGCAGCACCAGGGGTACCGGGGCCCAGTAGAGGCAACGCTCCAACGCGGATATCCGCGGGTCGACCGTTTGCACTAAGGCCACGGCGAACACGCAGGTTAAGTGCCCGGACAGCGGCCACCGCCAGAACTCCCGGCCCACGATCGCCGCGGTCAGTGCGACGATCAGGATCATTCGGGCAAGCCAGTAGCCGTTCGTTTGCCCCTTGATTGCTTCGAGCAGAACCTGCGCGATGAACGCAAAGACCATGATGCTGGCGGGAAGGTCATACCACAGATGCGCCGCATCTTTCCAGGAACGGGCGTACAAGACGAAGGCGACCATGCCGACGAAGGCTAAGGCCCACTGCGTCAGCGGCGTTATCGGGAAGATTCCAGGCATGGGGGCGTCTGCACGCTTATCGTTCCGGCAGGAGGATGCCGCGGAGTTTACGGTATGCCGCGGCAAACCAGTGCACCTGCCACTGCACGAGGGTCACCAGGACGAAGTCCAACGCCAGGTAAAGAGAGAGGCCGCGCTCAAGGGGAGTGGTCGCCAATACATACACCGCCTGCGCGATTGCCAGTACGGACACAATCAAGCCCACCATCAAGTAAACGCGGGGATGGGCAGAGACCATGGCGATCATGTTATCGATGTCGGCGTTGATGCCCTGGCGATCCAGTTGCATTAGCGCGCGACGCCCGGCGACGCGGAGGTTCCGCTTTACCAGGTCCGCCAGGGCGATAATGCAATGCAGCGCGTTGTGGGCAAAGATGATCATGACGCACAGCAAGGCGAACAGGCCCGTTGCCAGTTCGACCACCTCCTGGGGATGCCCGCGGATCAATCCCGCCAGAACGACAAACACCAACGCGTGCCACAACGACGTAAGGATGCCTGCCACGTAACCGCCGGTATGCCAGCGGAGTTCGTTGGCGGCCGCGGCGAGCGCAAAGTTGGCCAGCCACAACAGACCGCTGATCAAGGCAATCAAGGCCGCAGGGACCAGCGGCGCCTCCCAACCGCTCCGCAGCATGACCAGGGCGGCGAGCAACCCCATGGCCAACGCGTACCAACCGGCCGTGCCATAGCGGGCCATACCTTGCGCCGCCATCGGGTAGGGCAATGGGCGGGCGAGCAAGTGCAGCCACTGCGTCGCCACCCGAGCCCGCCACGGCGCCCGTTGCTCGCTATGGCAGCGGGTGAGTGGCAACGCGATCGGCCCGCTCCAAATGACGGTCGGGGTCTGCCGCTGCTGCGTAGGCGCCGGGCCGCCGCGGCGCCGCAGTTCGTCGACGACTGCTTCCGCCTGGCCAGGTACGCGAACCGAAAGGTACTGCACGAGTTCGGGTAACGAGACAACGCCGTCCCGGTCAAGGTCGGCGTCTCCCCGCAAGCCCGTCGCGAGGAAATGGGAGAAGATGCCGTGGCCGCCCCATTGGGGATCTTCCAACGATACCTCGTTCGGCCCGCATGCCAGCAAGAGCGACCAACCTCGCCCGGCTTGTTGGAAGGCGTCCACCAACTCGCCGGCCAAGGGAACGCCCGTGCGCCACGGCAGCGATCGACTCGGCGAAGCGTCGCCGGTAGCCAGCCACTGCTGAGCGCTGGCGCCAGCCGAGAACGCGTTTTGACAACAGTCGAGAAACATCACCCGCCGCCGGCAGGGACAGTTGCGAAACACGTCCTGCAATTCGTCGACGGAAATGGCGCCGGCCAGGCGCGGGTTGGCTGCATCAGTGAGGTCCAGCCGAGCGTCGCTGGGAAAAAGGCACGGCCGCCCGTCCAGCATGCCGCCGTGACCAGCAAAGTAGAACAGCAGCGTATCGGGCTCTTCGGTGACGATGCTAAGGGCCCTCGCCGCGGCGAGAATGCTCTCCCGCGCCGGACGCCCTTCGCTCGACTCCAACGGAGGATCAGTCAACAAGGTCAGGCAGAGCGCGTCCTTGGATTGCGTTTGCAGGATCGCGCAGGCCACGCTTTCCGCGTCATTCACCGCGCAGCACAGGTCGGGGATGGCGGCACTTGTGTAGCGGTCGATACCCACGACAATAGCCAAGAGACGGGGCTCCGATTCTGCGGGGAACAGATCCGACTCACCCAAACCGGCCGCCGTTGGTCGGCTGACGATGTCGCGGGATGGTTGGGAATCGCTCACGGGACGCACGCCGCACTATTCCGCCGGCTCCACCACAAACTGGCACGTCGCATCCGTCCAAGCATCCGGTGGCATCGCTTGCAGCGTACTGCCAACCTGCTTGATGCGCGTGACGATATCGCGGGTTTGACCGCTCGCCGCCAGCGGTTGGAACGCCGCCGCTGTCAGCGCCAAAGGCTGCCTGGTGAATAGGGCCTTGATCCGCTCGACGCCCGGCGGTTTTCCTACAACCCATTCGTGGCGATCGTCCGGTCCTGTCAGGGTAACCACGTCGCCACCGCGGATCGGGTGATTGAGCGTTAGCGTACAGACGGCGCCGCTGGAGCCGACGTCGATCAGCGTCACGTAGCAGTTCACGTCGGCTTGCGCTTGCAGCGTGAACTTCTCGCCAATGCTGCACACGTCCCGGTTGTCGCGGGTCACGGTGAGGATGTCTCGCGTGCAGCCCGCGCCGGCCCACTCGATCCACACTCGACCTTGAAATGGCGGCCGCCGCTGCGTCATTTCCAGCAGCGCGGTTAGTACGGCCGTCTCCTGCGGCGACGTGGACGCGGGGTACTCTTCCGTCTCGGCCAACGGCGCCATCGGTTGTTCACCTAAGAACGCCCGCAATCGCTCGGCGAACGCGGCGGCCGACGGCAACCGCTTCGCCGGTTCCTTCTGCAGCGAGTCGTCGACCACCGCGGCCAGCGCGGGTGGCACGTCCGGGTTCAGTCGCCGAGGGTCTGGGGCGGGGTCGAAGCAAACCCGCTCGAGCACTTCTTGACGGTCGCGACCAGTAAAGGGCAGGGCGCCCGTGAGCATTTCGAACAGCATCACGCCCGTCGAGAACAGATCGCACCGGCCGTCCAGGTCGCGCCAACCGCTGGCTTGTTCGGGCGCCACGTACCAGGGCGTGCCGACGACTCCGCCCTCTCGCGTATAACGGATCGCGTCGTCCACGCCCCGGGCCAGGCCGAAGTCGGCCAGCTTCGCCATCGCTACCCGGGCATCGAGCAGCACGTTGGCGGGCTTGACGTCGCGGTGGATGATGCCTTCGCCATGTGCATGGGCAAGCGCGGCGAGGACTTCGAGCACAATGTGCGCGGCCCGTGCGGGCGCCAGGCGGCCCTCACAACCGATCACCGACGCCAGCGACTTGCCGCGGATGCACTCCATGACGAAAAAGGCCGGCGTCGAATCCGAACTTACCTCGTAAATGGTGACAATATTGGAATGCTGCAGCCGTGCCGCCGACCGGGCCTCGCGGAGGAAACGGGCGCGGGCGGCTTCGTCGCTGCTCAACTCCGGCTTCATCAGCTTGATCGCCACGGGCCGTTGCAACTGGGGATCGAAGCCCTCGACGACGTACCCCATGCCGCCGCGACCGAGGATGCCTACGATCTCGAACCGCCCCAGGCTGGCGACAAACTGCGGCGCCCGCGGCGGGCCCAGTCGCAAGCCCGGCGTCAGCTCGACATAGCTACCGCGGTCCTGCCAGTTGGGCAGCAGGGGCAGGAAAGCCTTGCGGGCTTGTTCAACTCCTACCGTTGTATCGTGATGCATTTGTTGAAGTCGCGGGATCACATCGGTCTCGCCCACAACCGTGTCCAGCTTCTCTTGGCACATGGGGCATTCGCCGAGATGGGCGACAGCCGCGGCTTCCTCCGCCTCCGACGCCTCACGCGTGACCACGCGGCGGAGTTGCTTCACCGTAAGGCAACCGCCGGACGCTTGGGGATGATCATGCATCGCCTTCCTCCAGCAGTCGCAGTAGCGTGTGCTTGGCCCGGGAGCGACAAACGAACAAGTAACCGGTGGAAATGCCGAGCTGCGCCGCGGCTGCGGCGGTCGCCGTGGTATTGAGCACGGTTAGCTCGAACACCTGCCACTCCAAGTCGGTAAGCGCAGCCTGCAACCGTCCCAACAACTCCGTCAAGCGTCTCTCTTCGTCGTCGGGGGACGCGGCTTGGCGGGCGACATCACCGACCAAGCCCAGGTTGCCCGATCCACCGGCCGCCGCTCGGCCTTGTCGCTGCCGCCGCGTAATCCGCGCCGCCTTCCGCAGGGCGATGGTCGCGAGCCACCCACGAAAGCGTTTTGTCGGGTCGTAGCGGAAGTCGCCGATATGGTCGACCACGGCCACGAAGGTCTCTTGTACGACGTCCGCTACGTCGGCCGGCGCAAAGCCGCGACGGCGGAGCAGCCCTTCAAGATAAGGCGTATACATATCGACAAATCGCCGCCAATGCTCGCGGCTACGCAAGTCCCGGATCTCTTCGAGCAAACGCGTGCTGGTATCCGGGCCGCTTGTAGATGGACACGCCATCGCGGGCGCCCTTTGTGTCTTCCGCCTCAGGAAGCGACGCGCATGCGCGGACGCTCGTCCGCGACGCCGCCGCACGCAACCGATGCATGACTCCCACAGCCTTTAGGCGAATCGGCCGCTGCAGGGCGATCGCCCAGTGAAATTCTACCTGGAAAATGGCCATTCCCCAAGACCGGAGACGTTCCCACCGCAATGCCCGGTCGTGCGGGATCGGACGCCATCAGCACTAGCCTGCCCCGCGTCGTTTCTAACAGGCGGATGTCGATTTCGGCGTGGCGGGGAGGGTGGCTCGAAAAAATTTCGCAGCCCTTTGTTAGATCGCAGGGGGTTTTGGCAAGTACAGGGCGAATAGGACATCACGCCCCTTCCGCACAGGAGATTCCGCCATGAAAACCGATTCCTTCACCTTGATTGTCACTGTGTCGCTGTTTGTGGCGTCGCTAATGGCCACCGTTGCCAACGCCCAGGGAAAGTGCGGCGGGCGGCCCTGCTCGTCGCCGACGACCTGGCTGGTCAGCAGCCCACACCACGCCTCGACCGTCATGGAAAGCCACGCCCGGGGTTACGCCGATTTGCTTCGAGCCCAGGCCCAATACAACCTGATCACCTCACAGGCGATGCTGCAAGCCGCCCAGGCGCGGCGGCTGCAACTGGACAACCGTGTAAAGCAAACCGAGACGTTCTTCCAATTGCGGGAGATGAACCGCAACGCTCGTTTTGGCGAGCGCAGTTTGGCTTGGCCACAACCGCTAAACGGGCCTGAGTTTGCCAACTACCGCACTGTTGTGCAGGAAGTACTGGCTCGAAACGCCGCGGGGTCGAGCGATCGCTCGCGGCTCAATCAGGCGTGCCGTGGCATGGACCAAAAACTGCGGCAACAGGTCCGGCTTCACTCGGCGGAAGATTACCTGGCGGCGCGCGAGTTCCTCACGGTGTTGCGGAGCTCGCTCGCGCCGTCTCCACGATGATTCGTAGCGGCGAGTTCGATATCTCCGGCATCAGGGGTTCGCGAACTGGGCGTCCGACAGGGGCAAGGCAATTTTCGTCGTTGGAACGATCGGTTCCCGCCCCGAATCGAGACATGCATCTTGCGGCTTTTGGAAAAAGGGCAAAACAAGCGGTTGACAGCCATGATTTCCAACGTAAAATACACCCCCGCGTTTGGGCGCTTTCTCCTGCCATCGAACTGGGGTTAACTATGTCATTTGTGCCTCGATTGATGGGATTGACGATCAGCCTGATCGCCGTAGTTATTTTGGCGTCGGGCTTGCATATGACGCCGCAACGGATTGCCGATCACCCCGCTTCGTCTTGGAGTTGGGCCTCCCACGGCATCGGCACCCACAAGCAACTTCCGGGAGTGGTAGGGGCCGGTCGAGCGGCCCCCTGCGTGTTCTGGAAGAAATACCACCTGCCGTGCCCTACGTGCGGCATGACCACAGCCGTGTCGCTGCTAACACGTGGCCAACCCCTTTGTTCATTCCTGTGCCAGCCGTTCGGCTTCCTGTTTGGGCTTGCCGCCGTGATGGCGTTCTTTATCGGTTTGTTCGTAACCGCGAGGGGTCGCTGGCCACGGGTCCGTGTGAGCGACCACTTGCTGGAACGTTTGATGATCGTTCTACCCGCGCTGTTCGCCGTAGCGTGGGCCTACAAGGTCCTCGCCATGACGTGGCTCGCTGGTGGACCGAGTTGACGATGGGCGCAACCGGTGGAGCACGCCCTTAGGCGGCGGTGTGGGTTGGTAGTTGGTCGAGCAGGCCGCGGTGCGGGTGTAGGCGTTTCGTCTCGGCAGCGGTGTAGGAGTCGATGAATTCGTCCCA
>Ga0180437_10007032_pt1 | contig 14809 bp, 13 predicted proteins | sample SS_ome_4_FD_132410 | JGI IMG/M metagenome (GOLD analysis project Ga0180437, IMG submission 132410) | Hypersaline lake sediment archaeal communities from the Salton Sea, California, USA - SS_3_D_1 metaG | ecosystem: Environmental > Aquatic > Non-marine Saline and Alkaline > Hypersaline >...
CGCAACGGTGAAAGCCCACGTCAGCAGCATCCTCTCCAAGCTGCAGGTCTCCAGCAGGGCGGAGGCCATCGCCTATGCGATCAAGCACAAGTTAGTCACCCTATAAAGAGCATCCTGCTTTTCAGCAGCAGGACAATTTGATCAAGTCTACATTCAACACTTGGCAAGATCTAATGAAAAAGCCGGAGACAACCATCTGGCTGTCTCCGGCCGTTCTTGAGGTGGCTTTCGTGCCAACCCAGTCATTCGCTTGTTGCCTCACGGAACCTGCGGAAGTGGATCTTTCAAAGCCGTGACCCGCTCGGTGTCAGACTGGTGCATGAAGTAGCCGAAATACCCCTCCTCGACAGTTTCGTCGGCACTGCCCTCCTCGGTCTCAAAGAACTCGATGAAAGGCTCACTCTCCAGCGCGTAGCCCCGCGTGAGCATTTCTTTATAACCCTTATCCCCAACCAGTACGGTCTTGAGGAAAGCGATCATATACTGGGTGGTCAGGTTACTGAATTCCTCTGGCGACACTGGCTCTGGCTGGCAACTCTGCTGCAAGTAGGCTTCGAGCGCCGCATCATCAATGAGCCCTTGGTCATTCTGGACTTGCGCCAAGGCGCACAGATTCAAGAACGAGAAATGGTTGGCATGGGCGATATCCACCCGGTAGTTGGGATGGCCCTGAATGGCGGCATGCGGCCTGGCCAGCAGACATTCCAAGTTGAACTTCTGCGATTCCAAGGTACTCCATTCCTGTCCCATCACCATACTCGGGATCTCGATCCTGGCCAATTCAGCATAGTAGAAGAACTGGCTCGAACCATCGATGGAGACGATCGCCTTAACGCGTGCATCGGGCAGGATGGGGCCGCAGGTTTCGGGCGGGAACTTGTTTGGATCGAGGCTCATCGCCATCATATCACAAACCTGGTCGTCTCCGCCTGCCAACGCTAGAGCGGCCGCTCCGCCCACGGAATGCCCTGAAACGGCAATTTGATCCGGCCGGATGGTACCGGACAGCAGGTTGCCGGATTGCTGCGAGTCTGCAACCAGGCGGGTCATCAGGTATTGGATGTCCCCGATTCGGTTGGCATAGATCCCGATCGTATAAGCCAACCCTGTCGGATAATACACTGGTTCTGGCGTCATCTCCTCTGTGAACTCGATTTTTTCGTCATAATTGGTCGGGACGGCGACCACGAAGCCGTGGCTGGCCAGGCGCGCCCCAATTTGAATAAAGTAGGCCGAACTTTCGCCCTGACCAGGGGACAGAATGACCAGCGGGAAGGGGCCATCCTTCGAAGCAGCCACTTCCTGGTAGGCCGGGTCGATGCCATACGCCGCAAAATCGGTCGAAGAGGCATCCGGATAGACAAGGGGTACGATATGAGTCGTTACTGGGTAGACCGCGGGCGGCATCGGGTCTCCGTTGTTATCGGGTGCGGCCGGGTACCAGATAAAGGTCTGGATGGGCCTGGGACCCCCGGCAAAGTCGCTCCGGGTGCTGTCATAGTACGTATTCGCCACGAACCCGACCTTGTACGGGCCGGTCTGATCCGCCGGTGGGCTGGTGGCCGCCTGGGAAGTCAGGCGGATACTGATCGCGACTGTGACAATTGCGACGATGCACAGTGTGATGATGATCCATTTCGTTTTCGTATTCATTTTGAGCCTCCTTTCGGTTCATTGGAAAGGTCAACCACTCTGGTTCCACTATAACAGAAAAGCTCCTCGGGCACATCCACCTTCGGAGGAGTTTCAGGTTATCCTTTGGATTCTATTTTTTCTTATACTTTGGTATAGGGAAAAGTCTAGTCCGAAGGCTACCCAACAATCCCTCGGCGGATGGATGCGGCCGAGGAGTTCTTCCTTTATACTATGCACAGAGTACGACGCTACGATCTGAGGAAGGACAACCATGAATCATCTGGTTTTTGTTGACACACGTGCAGGGGAGCTGGAGAAAATTCTCAGCGGTACGAAAACCATGCTCATCAAAGAATTCGATCCCGCACAAACCACTGCGCACCCCGTGCGTGCCGGCGACACCCTCTATTTCCTGAGGGATAAGGATGACTGCGCCGTGCGCGTAAAAGCTACCGTGACTCGCGTTCTGTTCCTTACCAACAATTCGGACCAGGATCTATCTCACAGCCTGAAAGAGATGCAGCCCAGGCTCCAGCTCACCGAGGACCAGTATGACTACTGGTCGGCAAAAGGACAGCTTCTGTTGGTCGAATTCGGCTCTGCGCACAAGATAGGTGTGATCCATATTGCAGCCCACAAGATCGCGGATCGATCCGACTGGATGGCTTTCGAGGTGTTTGGCCTGACTGCGGAATAGAAGGGCGCATAGGAACACCAAACCTTCCCTCCGCAATCCAGGCGTAGTAGAGAAAGGAGACAGATGCCATGAACCCGGACACAGCGTTCGTCACCGACGGGCTGACCCGTCACTTCGGAGAGGTGGTTGCCGTCGACCACCTGACCCTGGAGGTCCAGGCAGGGGAGGTGTTTGGCTTCCTCGGCCACAACGGCGCCGGCAAGACGACGACCATCCGCATGCTGAACGGGGTGCTGGAACCGACCTCGGGCACGGCCCGGGTGCTGGGGCTGGCGCCCGTGGAGCAGGGACCCGCGCTGCGGCAGCACACCGGGGTCCTGACCGAGACCCCATCCCTCGATGAGCGCCTGACGGGCCGGGAGAACCTCGAAATCTATGCCGCGCTGTACGGTGTTCCGCGGCGCGAGATCGCGGCCCGGGTGAAAGAGCTGATGGAGGTCTTTCAACTGGACGGCCGGGCGGATGAGAAGGCAAGCGACTATAGCAAGGGCATGAAACAGCGCCTCGCCCTGGCCCGGGCACTGATCCACCGCCCCCAGCTCCTCTTCCTGGATGAACCGACCTCCGGCCTCGACCCCGTGGCTGCGCGACTGGTCCACGACATGATCACCCATCTGAGCCACAATGAAGAACGCACCGTCTTTCTGTGCACCCACAACCTGGACGAGGCTCAAAAGCTGTGTGACCGGGTCGCTGTCCTGGAGCACGGCAAGCTCGTTGCCCTGGGTACACCAGCGGAGCTGGCCTCCAAGGTGGGACGCAGCCAGCGGCTGGAGCTCCAAGTGGCACCCGGCGACGAGGAGACAGCACTCCGCCTGCTCGCGGAGGCTCCGGGTGTCTCCGCTCACCGGGAGAACGGCACCATCGTCGCCGCCGGCGCAGAGTGGGCGGCTATCCCTGGACTGGTCACATCGTTGGCCTCTGCCGGGGTGCACATCTACCGGGTGGCACCCCAGGAGGCGTCCCTGGAGGACACCTACTTTGCCCTCCAGCGCGAGAAGGAGGAGATGTCATGAACTGGAACGCAATGCAGGCCATTGTACGCAAGGATATGAAAGTGGTCTTGCAGAACAAGGGGGTATCGATCCCCCTTATCGCGGCGCCGGTTGTCATCCTGGTAGCTTTCCCAGCGATGGTTTTTTTCCTGGGGCCCATGCTGGGGGAAATGGTCGCCACAGAGTCGGGGAGCGGTATCCTCGGCATGGCGGCCGGGTTACCGGGGCTGGCAGGTTACGATGGGGCCCAGATGACGGTCGTATACCTCCTGGTTTACATGATGGCGCCCCTGTACCTGCTCCTGCCGACGATCGTCGCCATCGGCTTTGCCGCCGACAGCTTTGCCGGCGAGAAGGAGCGCAAGACGCTGGAAGCCCTGCTCTACACGCCGACGACCGACTGGGAGCTGCTCCTGGGCAAGCTGCTGTCCGCCTGGCTGCCGGCGCTGGGGGTCGCGTGGGGCGGTTTTCTTCTCTACACCGTGATGGCGAACCTCGCAGCCTGGCCGGTCATGGGCCGGTTGTTCTTTCCCACAACCATGTGGGTGATCCTGGCTGTGTGGGTCGCACCGGCAGTGGCCGGGCTGGGCGTGGGCGCCATGGTCCTAATCTCGTCGCGCGCTCGGACCTACCAGGAAGCCTATCAGCTCGGAGGCATGGTGGCCGTCCTCATCGTGGGACTGCTCATCCTCCAGGTAAGCGGGGTGATGGTCTTCAGCGCCTGGCTGGTGGCACTGTTGGGCCTGTTGTTTTGGGCCATCGACGCTGCACTCTTGTGGTTTGGTAGGCGCGGCTTCCGGCGCACCAAGCTGGCGACGCAGATGTAGAAGAGTTGAGTGAGCTGCACGGAATCCTGAACAGGATCCGCGATCTAGGCGTGCCGCTGCTGTCGCTCAATCGGCTATCGCAAGATGAAGCGAATACAGAAAGGGATGTGCGAAATGCAACTTATAATTGATCACGTTGGCAAACAATACCGTCGAGATTTTTGGGGACTGCGCGACATGACGCTGGAGATCGGGCCAGGGGTTCTCGGGCTGTTAGGTCCAAATGGCGCAGGCAAGTCCACGCTGATGCGCATCCTAGCAACCATCACGCGCGCGACAGAGGGCGGAGTCACTTGGAACGGCACGGACATTGCCCAGAAACCCGACGAGCTCAGACAGGTCCTGGGGTATCTGCCGCAGGATTTCGGCATCTATCCCAACCTCACCGGGCAAGAGTTCCTCGAGTACATGGCCGCCATCAAGGGCATGGATGCCAAAACGGCCCGCCGCCGGATCGAGGAACTCCTGATCGTAGTCAACCTGGTGGATGCCGCCAAAAGGCCGCTGCGCGGGTACTCGGGCGGAATGAAGCAGCGGGTGGGGATCGCCCAGGCGCTGCTCAACGATCCACAATTGCTCATCGTGGACGAGCCCACCGTCGGACTCGATCCCGCTGAGCGCGTGCGCTTCCGAAACCTGCTCTCCGACCTCGCGGGAGAGCGGATCATCATCCTGTCTACGCACATTGTCTCGGATGTGGAGGCGACGGCGACCGAGATCGTCATCATCAACAAGGGCTGCCAGGTTCAGCGGGCCACGCCCGGAAAGCTGTTGGCTCTGCTTGACGGCCGGGTGTGGCAGTGGGTCGTCCCCGAGGAGGAACTGGCCAGGCTGAAGCAAGCCTCCCTCGTCAGCGGGACCGTGCGCCGTGCCGATGGCATTCAGGTGCGGATCGTCAGCGAAACGGCACCCGCCGCGGAAGCGCACCCCGTGGCGCCCAATCTGGAGGACGTCTATCTATCTCTGGTATCACAGGATGGAGGTGGGCGGTGAAGACAATCGGCATCCTCTATCACCTGGCGCGCGCCGACTTTTTCGAGCGCACCCGCCGCTACAGCTTTCTGGTGATGCTCGGGCTGGTGCTCTGGCTCAGCTACGTCTTGGCTAGCGGGCAGTTCCGCATAGTCATCCAGCCTCGCTATCTCGGGGTGATCGATTCGACCTGGGTGGGAGCGACCATGACCCTCGGCACCACGATGATGCTCGGCCTGGTGGGCTTTTACCTCGTCAAAGGCTCGGTAGCCCGCGACTATACCACTGGGGTGGGGCAGATCATGGCCACGACGCCGATGAGCCGCCTGCTGTACATGCTGGGCAAGTGGCTCAGCAACTATGCGGTGCTGGGGATTACCGTCGTCATCCTGGCTCTGGCAGGCATCGTGATGAATCTGTGGTTTGGCCATGGCGGCCTGGATCTAGTGTACCTGGTGGGCCCGCTGGTCCTGATCGGTCTGCCGTGGCTGGGGCTCGTCGCCGCGCTGGCCGTCCTGTTCGAATCAGTCACCTGGCTGCGCGGCGGACTGGGCAACATCCTCTACTTTGTCCTGTTCATGGCCCTGATCAGCACCACCATCGTTCCCGCGGATCTAGGAACGCCCGGCTTTGCAGACAACCCCTACATCGATTTCACCGGCTGGCAGATCATATCCGATGGCGTGACGCGCGCCGCGCAGGCTGCCTATCCCGACGCAGGAGGATTGGGGTTCGGGGATTTTGAGTTGGCCGGCGAGCCCGCGTTCTTTGTGTACAATGGCATCCGATGGACCACCACCATTCTCGTCTCGCGCCTGCTGCACCTGTTCCTGGCGGTCGGGCTGGTGATGCTGGCCAGCGTCTTGTTTGATCGGTTCGACCCCGCGCGGCTGCTGCCCGTGAAGCGCCGGGCCGCGGCCCCCGAGCCGGCTCCCGCTCCCGCCGCCGAACCGATCCCGGTGTCCAGCGTTCAACTGACGCCACTGTCCGGCACGGAGACGCGTTTTCGCTTTGGGGCGCTGCTGTCCGCCGAGGTCAAGCTCTTCCTCAAGGGACAACGCTGGTGGTGGTACGCCGTCGGCGCCGCCCTGATCGTGGCCCAACTGGCCAGCCCGTCCGGCTGGGTGCCAAACCTTCTGATTGCGGCCTGGCTGTGGCCCATCCTGATCCTGAGCGGGCTTGGCTGCCGGGAGAGCCGGTTCAACACGCGACAGATCGTCTTTTGCGCCCCGCGCCCCATGAGCCAACTTCCCGCCGGCTGGGTCTCTGCTGTGCTGGTCCTAGCCTTGCTGGGCTCTGGAGCGTTGCTCCGGTTTCTCCTGGCCGGGGACCCCGTCGCAGTCCTTGGCTGGCTGACCGCCATCGTGTTCATCCCGTCCCTGGCGCTGGCCCTGGGCACACTGACCGGCTCGGGGAAGGCGTTCGAGGCGCTCTACGTTCTCTGGATGTATCTCCTGACGCAAAAGGCAGCGCCCCTCGACTTTGCTGGCCTGGTGCCCGGCAGTCACTTTTACCTGTTTGCGCTGGTGGCAATCGGGCTGCTGGCCATCGCCGCGCTTGCCAGGCAGCGCCAGTTGCAGGCCACCTAGATTTGGGGATGGAATGAGCGCCCGCGAGACGCTGCACCATGAAAACGCAGCGCAACAAGGGCTCGATCCGAGTGTAGATGGCCAACGGAGTTCAGCAGCCCGGCAGATGCGCGTTGGCCCAGAGTATGGTATAATGGACCCAGTGCAGGACAATCGATAGAAGGATAGGGGAGGATATCCCGTGACCGTCACCGACTATCGCAACTTTGACCTGCTTGTCACCCGCGCCGGCGAGCGCTACCGGGCCTTTGTGGTGGACGCGCCCGCCGGCGAGGCCAGCATCGTCTTTGACCCACCCTTTGCCGCCGGCGAGTTCACCCGCCTTGGCGGTTTGATGGGCCTGCGCCGCGACGTCCGCCCGGAAGACGGGCGCCCCCCTGCCGCCGATCTTGCCGACCTGGGCAGCCGGCTGTTCGCAGCCATCTTCCGGGACGAGGTGCGGAGCCTGCTGGCTGCCAGCCTGAGCAGTGTGGCCGAGGAAGGTGCCGGCCTGCGCCTGCGCTTGCGCTTCGAGGAGGATGCCGCCGACCTGGCCATCCTGCCCTGGGAGATCCTGTACGACGCGGATCACAGCCAGTTTGTCGGGCTGGGTGAGGCGTCCCCCATCCTGCGCTATCTCTCCCTGCCCCGCTCCCGCTCCGCCTTGCTGGTGGAGCCGCCCCTGCGCGTACTGGCCCTGCTCTCCAGCCCGGTTGGCCTGCCCGAGCTGGACGTGGAGCGAGAATGGCAGGCCATACAGGAGGCGCTGGGCGCGCTGGTGCGTGACGGCAAGTTTGTGCTGGAGCAGCTAACTCGCCCCACGCTCAACGCCTTGCAGGAGCGGCTGCTGGATGAACCGGTGCACGTCCTGCACATCGTCAGCCACGGCGTCTTTGACGAGAGGAGCCAGGCGGGGAGCGTGGCCCTGGAGGATGCCCAGGGCCAGGCCCACCTGGTGCGGGGCGACGAACTGGCCAAGCTGCTGCGCAACCACCCGGCGGTGCGCCTGTCCTACCTCAGCGCCTGCGAGGGTGCGCTGGCCTCCGGCGCGTCGGTGTTCACCGGCGTAGCCCAGGCCCTGGTGCAGGGTGGCGTACCCGCGGCGGTGGCCATGCAGGCCGAGATCAGCGACAGCGGGGCCATCGAAATGGCCCGCATTTTCTACACAGCTCTGGCCGCCGGCCGGCCCGTGGACGCCGCCCTCACCCAGGCGCGGGTCTCGCTCAGCGCCGCGGGCAGCCCGGAGTGGGCCATCCCCGTCCTCTTTAGCCGCTCGCCCGACAACCGCCTGTTCGACATCCGCCAGGTGCTGCCTACGCCCGACTGCCCCTACCCCGGCATGAGCCCCTTCAGCGAGGGGCAGGAGGCGTTTTTCTTTGGCCGGGACCGGGAGACCGAGGCAGCAATCGAGCACCTGCGCCAGCATCCTTTCCTGGCCATCGTAGGGCCGTCGGGCAGTGGCAAGTCGTCGCTGGTCTACGCCGGGGTCATCCCGGCCCTGCGCCGCGCCCGCCGCTTCGGGCCGGGGAAGTGGGCGATCCAGGCGATGCGGCCCAGCGACAACCGCACGGCCGAGGGCAAGGCCGCGCCCCGCGCGGCCCTGGCCCGGCTGCTGGACTGCGCGCCCGGCGCCCTGGCCGGGGCGACCTTTGAGCAGCGCACCCTGCTCTTTGTGGACCAGTTCGAGGAGCTGTTCACCCTGGCCGAGCCTGGCGAGGCGCAGGCTTTCCTGGACGCCCTGCAAGGACTGATGGGCCGGCCCAACCTGTACCTCCTGCTCACCGTGCGGGCCGACTTTTACCCCGACCTCATGGCCTGCTCCCTGTGGCAGCCGATCCGCCGCAACCGCCTGGAGCTGCCCCCCCTGGGCGACGACGAGCTGTGGGCCGCCATCGTGGAGCCGGCCGCCCGGGTGGGCGTAACCGTGGGCGAGGCCCTGGCCGTCAAGCTGATCGCCGACGCCTCCGCGGAGAGCGGCGCGCTGCCGCTGGTACAGGAGACGTTGGTGCAACTGTGGGACAAGGTGTCGGACCGGCAGCTCCCGCTGGCCGCCTACCGGGAGATGGCCGAGGGGGGCCGCAGCGGCTTGCAGGTGGCCATCGACCGCCGGGCCAGCCTGGTCTACGACAACCTGCCGGAGGCGGCCCAGCCCCTGGCCCGGCGCACCTTCCTGCGCCTCATCCAGTTCGGCGAGGGCCGGGCCGACACGCGGCGCCAGCAGACCGTGGCCGAGCTGCGGGCCAGCGGCGACGACCCCGCCCTGTTCGACCGCACCGTGGCCCGGCTGACCGAGAGCCGGCTGCTGACGGCCAGCGGCGACCCCGAGGGCGGCGCCCGCCGGATAGATATCGCCCACGAGGCGCTGATCGCTGGCTGGCCGCGCCTGCAGGCGTGGCTGGAACAGCGTCGCGCCGCCGAGCAGGCCCGCCGCCGGCTGGAGGGCAAGGCCGCCGAGTGGGTGCGGGCGGACAAGCGCGGCCGCCTGCTGGACGAATACGAACTGCTGGAGGCGGAGAGGTGGCTAGGAACTGAAGATGCCCGGGAGTTGGGCCACAGCCAGGACCTGGCGGACCTGGTGCAGGCCAGCAAGGAGGCCATTGCCCAGGCCCGAGCCGAAAAGCGCGCGCAGCGGCAACGGGAGCTGGAACAGGCCCAGAAACTGGCCGAGGAGCAGCGCCTGCGGGCCGAGGAGGGTGACAGGGCAGCGAGCCGCCTTCGCCGGCGGTTGGTCGTGATCACCGTAGCAGTGGCCATTGCGTTGGTCGCCTTTGTGGCCGCGACCTGGTTTGGCGTGGACGCAGATAGACAGCGGGACCATGCCAGGACAGCTTTGGTGACCGCAACCATGGCACAGGGCCAGGCCGAGATCGACGCGGACAAGGCAGTGAAGGCAGCCGCAACCGCGACCGCAGCACTGGGCCAGGCCGAGATCCAGGCGGACAATGCAGTGAGGGCAGCCGCAACCGCGACCGCAGCACTGGGCCAGGCCGAGATCGAGGCGGACAACGCAGTGAGAGCAGCTGCAACCGCCGCTGTAGCACAGGGCCAGGCCGAGATCGAGGCACGGAATGCTGCAGAAGCCCGGGAGACCGCCGAGGCGAACGCCGCCGAAGCGGAGCGGCAGAAGCAGGAGGCGGAGAGGGCAGCCCGCCGCGCCCAAAGCGGGGAGCTGGCGGTTCATGCCCAGACGGAACTTGCCAACAAGACGGACGCCTCCGGCAGCCTGCCTCTGATCCTGGCCCGGGAGGCTGTGCTGACGACGTGGGCCTCTGACGGCGTCGTGATGGTCAATGCGGATGCCGCCTTGCGCGCTGCGGTCGACGCTGCGCCTCCCTACCGCATGACCTTGCGTGGCCACAGTGGCTATGTCACATCGGCGGCCTACAGCCCCGATGGCCAGTTCATCGTCACCGCAAGTAGCGACGGGACGGCGCGCATCTGGAACGCGGTCACGGGGCAGGAGGTGCACACGCTGAACGGCCACAGTGGCTATGTCACGTCGGCGGCCTACCGCCCCGATGGCCAGTTCATCGTCACCGCGAGTCTCGACGGGACGGCGCGCATCTGGAATGCAGCCACGGGGGAGCAGGTACTCCCACCACTGAGCGGCCACACCGGCCGGGTCAGGTCGGCGGCCTACAGTCCGAATGGCGATTTCATCGTCACCGCGGGTGACGATGGTGCGCGCATCTGGAGGGCGGACACGGGGCAGGAGGTACTCCCACCACTGAGCGGCCACACCGGCTGGGTCCGGTCGGCGGCCTACAGCCCCGATGGCCAGTTCATCGTCACCGCCAGTGAGGACGAGACGGCGCGCATCTGGAACGCGGCCACGGGGCAGGAGGTACGCATGCTGAGCGGCCACGCCGGCAGGGTCAATTCGGCGGCCTACAGCCCCGATGGCCAGTTCATCGTCACCGCGGGTGCCGACGGGACGGCGCGCATCTGGAATGCAGCGGATGGTGTGCTTGTGCGCACGCTGAGCGGCCACGCCCACGAGGTCGCGTCGGCGGCCTACAGTCCCGATGGCCAGACCATCGTAACCGCCAGTTACGACGCGACGGCGCGCATCTGGGATGCAACGGAGGGTGTGTCTGTGCGCACGCTAAGCGGCCACACCTACGAGGTCACCTCGGCGGCCTACAGTCCCGACGGCCGGACCATCGTCACCGCCAGCTATGACCGGACGGCGCGTATCTGGAATGCGGTGGCGGGTGAGGATCTGCGTACCCTGAGCGGCCACACCGGCCGGGTCAGGTCGGCGGCCTACAGCCCCAACGGCGATTTCATCGTCACCGCGGGTGACGACCAGACCGCACGTATCTGGGACGCAGCCACGGGGGAAGAGGTACGCACGCTGAGTGGCCACACCGGCCGGGTCTGGTCGGCGGCCTACAGCCCCGATGGCGATTTCATCGTCACCGCCAGTGAGGACGAGACGGCGCGCATCTGGAACGCGGCCACGGGGCAGGAGGTAGGCACGCTGAGCGGCCACACCTACTGGGTCAGGTCGGCGGCCTACAGTCCCGATGGCCAGTTCATCGTCACCGCGGGTGACGACAGGACGGCGCGCATCTGGAACGCGGCCACGGGGGAGGAGCTACACACGCTGAGCGGCCACGCCGATAGGGTCTGGTCGGCGACCTACAGTCCCGACGGCCGGACCATCGTCACCGCCAGTTACGACGCGACGGCGCGCATCTGGGATGCAGCCAGGGGGGAGGAGGTACGCACGCTGAACATCCTCACCTCGCTGGGTCCCGTCAACGACGGCCAGTTGTACGACGTGACGTCGGTGGCCTACAGTCCCGATGGCAATTTCATCGTCGCCGCGGGTGCCGACGGGACGGCGCGCATCTGGGATGCGGCAGCAGGCCAGGAGGTGCGCACACTGAGCGGCCACACCTCCGGGGTCAACTCGGCAGCCTACAGCCCCGACGGCCTGACCATCGTCACCGCGGGTGACGACGGGACGGCGCGCATCTGGGACGCGGACACAGGCGAGGCGCTGCGCACGCTGACCGGCCACAGCCGCGCAGTCAACGGGGCAGCCTATAGCCCCGACGGCCGGTTCATCGTCGCGGCCAGTGACGATGGGACGGCACGCATCTGGTTTGCCAGCATCGACGACCTGCTGGCGGAAGTCGACCGTCTCATCCAGCGTGAGCCCCCGCTGCTAACGCCGGAGGAGCGGTGGCGGTACGGGCTGGAGTAGGACAAGAGGCTTATGATCTCGACAGCGGTATGTTCCATGCACAGACCATCCTAGTCGCCCTGGCCGTCTCCAGGGCTGTGCTGCGGGCCGAGCCGCCCATCGAGGGTGGGATCAACCTGGCCATCCTGCCCCACGAGGAGGGCGAGGTGGGACTGGTGGTGATCGCCATCGGCGGCCCTGCCCTGGAGCGATGGGCCAGCGGCTCCCTCTCGGATCAGCAATTCGTCGGCGAGTGGACCGTGGGCAATGTTACCACCGAGTGAGCAGCCAGGTGTACCTCAACCCCTATCCCAAGGACGCGGTGCTCTTCCAGGGGCTGACGCCTCTGTTTGACAAAGAGCAATTTCAGCAGTACAATATCATTATCGTCGAATTCCCACTGCAGCCAGATCAACAGTAAGGCTTCCGGTATGATGGCCAGGACTCGGCACAGGTCACCCTTGTGGTTGTGCTATGACGAACCCAGTAGGAGAAAGATATAGTGCGTCAGGTTCAAATAGCAGGCTCATACTCAGTACACCGCAGCCTGCTCCTGGCGGATCGCCAGATCCGGCAGAAGTGCAGCGGATCTGGCGATCCCCTGTGAGCTATTGCGGTCTACTGATACTATGAACTGGGTCTGAACTATGGGAGGTTCGTAGCTGAGAACAACTTGGACTGGTGGTGGAAACAGCCAACTACTCAGACACACGGGACGCGGTAGACTATCTCAAGCGAATTCCACATCACGAGGCCATGTCGTTCCTGATTGCAGACAAGGAGGGGCGGATCGCTCGCGTGGAGGCCGCGCCTGAAGGTGTAGCTGCCGTCTTGGCAGATGATGGCATACTGTCAGCCATCAACATGTTCGAATCGGAACAGATGCAGCACCTGGACCGCGTTCCTGACGAGGAATATCTTGTCGCTAGACACAAGAAACGCATCACAGCCTGGTATGATGACAGCAAAGGCGAGATTGATTTGAATGCTGCAGAGAGACTATGCAGCGACCACGAGATCGGTCTTTGCGATCACGGCGAGACCAAGTCTGAGCCCTTTGGCACCATCTATTCTTGGGTCGCTGAGCTAGGTACAGGTGAAATTCACGTCGCTCACGGGAGGCCGTGTGAGAACGAGTATAAGGTGTTCGAGCTTGAGCTGGTGTGATTACGATTCTTATCCTCGATTTGGCGGCTATTGCGACCTCGAGAAGACAGTGGATTGCACACTGATGGCCGTGGTGCGAGTGGCGCTTTGTACAACCAAGGGATCGTCACCTTCAAGGCCGGGCACGTTCCTGTTGGGGTTGGCGATCTTGTAGGCCTGGGAGGGTGACGATGAGAGACTCATCATTCTGGAGCGACACCTTGTCACGAGTGCTCAGCACGTACGCCATCGTGATCTTTGCGCTGCTGTGGGTCGGGTTCGCTGTCGCACTCGTGGTGAATCCTGAGTGGCTGGACTTGCTCTGGAATTGGGTGCGGGCGTTACCCGCCGTGGCGGAGATCATCGTCTGGGTGGCCTTTCTGCCCATCATGGTGGGGCTTTGGATCTGGGAATCCTCCTGGCCAGCCCTCGTACGCCTGTTGGCATTTGCCGGAATCGTTGTCTGGACGCTCCTGGCTGTGGCCAGCTTTTTGCGAGCTGTGCGATAGGTCCGCTTGCGCGGGCCAGGCGTCAGACCAGGTAGCGCGTTCTTCACACCAACTGGATCTTGGCTTGCGCAGCCAAAGTCAGGCAGCCGGTTGGTCATCGCACCAGGAAAAACGGCCATGAAGGGCTATCTGCAGGTCTATACCGGCGACGGCAAGGGCAAAACGACCGCGGCCATCGGCTTGGCCATACGGGCGGCCGGGGCCGGCTTGTCTGTTCTGTTTGCCCAGTTTGTCAAAGGGCAACAGTACAGCGAGATCGCTGCGCTCGAGCGCTTCAGCGACCGAATCACCGTCCGGCAGTATGGTCGCGGCTGCTTCATCGTGCAGGAACCCACGGAAGAGGATATTGAAGAGGCAGCAAAAGGGCTTGCTGCCGTCCGCAAGAGCCTGAGGAGCGGGGCCTATCAGTTGGTGATACTCGACGAAGCCAGCATTGCCCTCCACTACAAGCTGTTCACGGTCGATGAGTTGCTCAGTGCCATCCGTGAGCGCAGTCCGGACTGCGAAGTGGTGGTTACCGGGCGCCGTGCACCGCAGGAGCTCATTGACGCCGCTGACCTGGTGACCGAAATGAAAGAAGTAAAGCACTATTACGCAAAAGGGGTCCAAGCGCGCACCGGTATTGAAGTATGAGGTCGATGTGGCCAAATAGGAGGTGTCCAATGGCACGAAAGCTCTTTGAAGTAGGGGGTGTGATTCTCGGCTGGATCGTTGCGAATTTGCTGGGCGTTGCAGTCCTCGGGGCGTTGATCCTATTCGTCCCGTTTGTGAGATCCGCTTCTGGAAGGCTGGCGACCTCTCTGGTCATCGGCCTCCCGATCGGCATTGCGCAATGGATAGCGCTTCGACGGGTTGCCCCGATCTCCATTCTATGGGTCCTCACCATTTCTGCCGGCCTGCTCGTGGCATTGGTGGTTGGGCCAATCCTTGGGGGGATTTTTGGGGGATCTCTTGACGACGAGTCCCTCCTCGCAATGTCGGCATCCGGCGCGACCATCGGCCTATGTGTGGGATTGCTTCAGTGGCTGTTCCTGCAGGGACACTTTTCCAAGTCCTTGGTTTGGCCGTTGGGCAGTGCAGTGGGGTTCGGGCTGGGAATCACTCTGATTCTGGTTACAGAACTGATCGATCGATCCGGGGAGATTTCCGCCATTCTGGTAGCCCTTGTGTATGCCACTGCGACCGGATCCGTCGTATCATGGTTGCGCGCCTCGCACAGAAAGACGGAGCGTCCTCTGGCCAACGCCACCTGACGTTGGGCAGCAC
>Ga0180437_10007033_pt1 | contig 14809 bp, 15 predicted proteins | sample SS_ome_4_FD_132410 | JGI IMG/M metagenome (GOLD analysis project Ga0180437, IMG submission 132410) | Hypersaline lake sediment archaeal communities from the Salton Sea, California, USA - SS_3_D_1 metaG | ecosystem: Environmental > Aquatic > Non-marine Saline and Alkaline > Hypersaline >...
GGCGAAGCGAACATCGCATACTCCTCAAGCGTGATTCACGGCGCATACGTGAGTGATTTTTGTTGGTGAATTATAATGAAACATGGATGGCAACTTGGTGTTATTGCAATAATAATAGGTGCGCTTTTGTGGTATTGCTGGGGAACAACAACTAATTCGAGCGAATCTGATAAAATCGTTGCAGTTGAATCTACATATGGTCCCGTTGATATTGTTAGATTATACGATGTAAACAGTGAATTACCGGCTTCAGAATATACACACCGCAAAACCATGGCTCGTATCGGCAAAATAATGATTGTAATGGGCGTTATTTTTGTAGCATATTGCTGGTTTGCAGGAAACCGCAACCGTAAAGTTTCTGCACAAATGGCCGGCGGGTCTGCCGCAGATTGTAATTTATGTGAAAACTATATAAAAAACGAAAATGCGTTTAAATATCGGTATAAACGCGTCAAAGACATCCCGGATTTGAATAAATTGACAACCGCGTGTAACGATTGTGGTGATTTTTATGACAGAACTGCGGTTGTGGCCCCATCAAAGGCAAATTTCGCCAAGAATCGTGCAAATGCGGTTAGAAATGCGGCGGGGCGTATTCGTAAACATGCAGCAGGTATAGCATCAACCCAAATTAAAAAATCTGCAAATGTTATGAGCGCAACAGCAGATCCACACACAAAAACATCACTCGAGCGCAATATTCTGGATTTGTTTCCTTCTGTACCAAAACATACACCCAAATAAAATCCATCCCAAATGTATTTATATGTTATTTAACATACAAATATAGTAATTTAACGACCACAATAACAAAATTGGGTTATAATAATGAACAAATCATTTGTAAACCAATTAAATAAATTATCGAAAGATGACCGCAATATTATGTTTGAATATTTCGGCGTTTATGATGTTAATGATTTATCAGAAATTATTATTAATACGTATATGGTAGATTATTCTGCCTATATGGACTTTCCGCCCGAAATTTGGGCTAAAATCGCCCAAAATCCTAATGTGTCACAATCTGATCGTTTAAATTTGGCATTAACGAGCAAAAGAGTACAAGCCGCGGTAGGTCCAATAATTGACAAAGTCACAAATGAAGAACTTAACAAGAAAAAAGGAGATTTCCTTGAAAGGGAACTTGTAGATGAATTACTAAAAGAAGAATTTAATAATCATAATGTACAATTATTGATCAGGAGTGGAAATACTGATTTAAATTACGTATGGCGGGGATTTACACCATTGATGGCTGCGATTTATAAGCATCCAACTAATTTAAAACTCATAGGATTGTTGTTAAAACGCGGGGCTGATCCGAATATTAAAAATCAAAATGGATATGATGCATTAATTTATCTAGTCAGTGGTGACAACAAAGTACCATTGGATACATTGCGATTGTTATTGAAATACATGCCATCCAATAGAGACAATTCAGTAGAATATAATCTGCCGGATTTGCTTGGAGAGGAGATAGATAATTATTTGTCAGAGGCCAATAGCGAGGAAGATGATGAGTATGATTATAATACTTTTGACAAATTCCCATTATTAGTTTATTTGAAAAGGGGTTCTGAAAGGTCCCAATTGTTCGTTCCGGATATTAGAGTTGTACAATTATTATTAGAATATGATAATAATCAAGATATTATACATGCAGCAACCATAATTTCGAGATATTATGAATATAATGATGATATTATGAATTTGTTGTTTGAAAACGTTCACTATAATTGATAGAATTTAAAGGCGACGGTGGTAGCCATCCCCGCAAAAGTGATTATAAAAAAATAATGGTCGTTATATTTTAATGGTCGTCCAATCCGATAATCAAATTTCTAAATCTGGCAAACGTTACAATCTTGTTGATATCCAATATCCAAGTTTATGGGAATTTTATAAGAGACAGCGCGATGCATTTTGGGTGCCTGCCGAAATTGACCTTACCGACGATTATACGGATTGGAATGAAAAATTAACAGATAATGACCGTCATTTCCTAACTTATACCTTATCATTCTTTTCTCAGGCCGATGGTATCGTGCTACAGAATTTAAATGCGAATTTCAGCCTTGATATTGATATTCCAGAGGTAATTGCATTTTATGGTATCCAACAGGGGATTGAAGCTATTCATTGGGAAACTTATGCCGATTTGATCCGTACTTTTATCAAAGATCGTGAAGAACGTGAGCGAGCATCAAATGCCATCCAAAATTATCCGTGTGTTGCGGAAAAAGCAGCATGGATGATGAAATGGATGGATGCGGACAAGGTTCCATTTATTGAAAGGTTGGTTGGTTTTGCGTGCAGTGAGGGTATTTTCTTTTCATCGGCGTTTGCGAGTATTTATTATTACAAGCAACGTGATGTTCTACCGGGATTAATGAAAAGTAATCAGCTAATTGCACGCGATGAGGGTCTTCATCGCGATTTTGCATGCGAATTGTTTAAAATATTGACACGCGAATCACCCGATGAATATCCGCTTGATTGGGATATTATTAGTGAAATTGTACGGGATGCTGTAAAAATCGAAGAGACCTTTGTAAAGGAATCACTGAATGTTGACCTTGTGGGTATTAATCCCAATAATATGATTCAATATGTACAGTATACCGCGAATCAATTGATGACTGTGCTTGGCTACAAAGGATCCAAGCTGTATAATGTAAAGAACCCATTTGATTGGATGGATTTCATTAATTTACCAAACAAGGAAAACTTTTTCGATGTTCCTGGACAGGTTGCCGAATACAAAAAACCGGATACACAGGCTAAGGATAATACTTTCGAATTAGATGATGATTTTTAAATGATACTAAAAAAATATATAAAGTCCAACTGTGTTGGCCTATAAATTTAATATAGTCACATTAATAGATTATATTAAATCTGGATACATGTTCATAATTAACTGTGCAGAATAAAGTGAAAAATACGGTAGCAAACATAATTGATGTAAGTGGTTATGATGTTTTATGAAAACATTCGTAAAAATGTTTGTAAAAATATTCGAGATGCTGTACATAATAGTGATATTGATGTTGTAAAACAATTATTAGCGGATAAACGTGTAGATCCCAGTGATTGCCAGAATGACGCAATTCGAAATGCATCAATTATTGGAAATTTGGAAATTATAAAAATATTATTAGCGGATAAACGTGTAGATCCCAGTGATTGCCATAATGATGCTATTGAAAATGCTGCATTAAATGGACACATTGATGTTGTAAAGTTGTTATTACAGGATCTACGTGTTGATGTCAGTGTTGATGATTATATTACAATTCGAAAGGCTGCAGAATTTGGACATCATGAAATTGTAAAACTGTTAATAACGGATCCCCGCATATTTTATAGTTATAATAATAAAGACTGTAAAGTCCAACTCAGATATTTATAGCCGTGAAATTACTATATTTGTATGTTAAATAACATACAAATATATACAAACTATGTCGTTTAATAATTGAGTTGGACTATAATAATATAAAATTAAATTTGTTAAAGTCCAACTCAGATAATTATAGCCGTGAAATTACTATATTTGTATATTAAATAACATTCAAATATATACAAACTATGTCGTTTAATAACTGAGTTGGACTATAATATTATTGAATATATAAATATATAGTAGCGATCATTCTTATGAATACATATTTTTGTGCGTTCACATTTAATATAGTTTATTAATGTGACTATATTAAATTTATTTATAATTTTTGTATTCATAAAATGGCTGTGCCGTTTTATTCAGGAACAAGATGTTTCATATCAATCGCTACTATATATTGCATTATTTGCATTATTATATATATGTCTTATAACATTTGGTATTTTTAATATTATTTTCGTTAATTTATTAGTGTTTTTAGAAATCTCCGAAAAATCGGGTTGGCGGCATTCGCGATGTTGCTGTTCAAGTTCCATTAATAGTGATCCATCTTCCACTCCGCTATGATATTTAAATAGATCAACCCAATCAATTCGCTCATTTACATTCGATGTCAACAATTTCCGCATCAATTGGTTGAAATATGGATCAATGACATTATCATTGTATTTAAATGACGCTTTGCTTGCTGCCATTCTTTTTATTTCAATAATATCGGTAGCTCCTGCAAATGGATGATTTCCGTATGCGATTTCATATAAAACGAGCCCTATTGACCATAAATCGGATTTATTTGTATATCGAGTCTGTGTAAGCAATTCTGGTGACATATATAATGGAGTACCACATATAGAACTTTTTAATTCCTTGTCATAAACCCGCGTCGCATAATTAAAATCCGATAATTTAAATGTAAATGGGCAATTTGCGTCTGAATTTTTTACAACTAGTATATTTTGGGGTTTTATATCACGATGCATTATATTTCGAGCATGTAAATATCTCATGATACTTAATAATTGATCTATAAACTCTGACATATTATCTGAATTTGTGAAATGGGTGGAATTGTGAGTTTTAAAGAAAAATAACGACCCCGCATTACAATATTCCATAATAATATAAAAATGATTGATTGTTTCGATGAATTCTATGATTTTTACGATACCTGGATGGTTTAATGATTGGACGAGAATGACTTCTGATTTCAATCGAACGATATCTTCTGTTCTGCATTGATTTTTTTGGACTTTTTTGATGGCAACTGTTTTATCTGAATGTATATTATATCCCTTGTATACTAAACACGATGAACCTTTTCCAATTACTGAATTTGGATGATATATGTAATTTTTTATATACATTATATAACAGCATCGATTAAATGTGTGATAAAAAATGATTTAGACATTCTCATGAATCTTGAAATATTTATATCATATTTAAAATATAAATATATACAAAATGTGTATATTATTAACTGAGTTGGGGTTTATGTTTCGTCGTGACGACACAGACTCTGCTCCACTAGATTCATCCACTCTGGGATAGTCTTATACTCATCCTTGAGTCCTGCAAACATACTAATCAGGTGGCTTTCCATCTCTTTCGATAGTTTTCCTTTGTATTTCTTCAATACAATGCATTCAATATCGCTGCCATTATATAGATTTCTTGACAATTTGGACGTCATTTGTGTTTGTAACTTATACTCGGTACCCTGTGTTGCTATATTCCAAGTGTTACAATTTCTAGCGTTCAATTTTTGTGGAATACCCATCGAATACATTGACAAACGCTGTTGATCGTCAGTGACAATCTGGAGCTCACTGCAATGATTCTTCTTTTTGAATGAAAATGAAAGTTGGGTTAGTGATTCTGCTGTAGTTGGCTGTCTTGTTCCAAAATAATCGATATTTGGATCGATTGCAGCACACTCGGCCGCATCAATTGGTTTGATGAGGCATGTAGTTGTTTGTTTTGTAAGCATTGCTGGTTCTTCGGTCATTTTTAGGTTTTTGATGCCCTCAGTGAGACTTGTGATTTCGTCATTGGGGTGGTATTCTTTGAGAAATTGTACAAATACACCATTGTCAGTGTTGTGATGCACATATGGATGGCCATGTGTAGTACCAAATGTAGTATTGTGTGTTGTAATGTTTGTCATTTTTTTGGGTTTGCTCCACACAATGTGGTTTTTGTTGGCTGGGATCGTACCAATTCTGAAATGTGTAGCGCCCATCCGATTGGTATCGCTGCATACTGCGAACACAAAGTGAGGATTGCCGGTAATCGGGTCCTTTGCACTGAAATGTGTCTTTGAACTGGAACCAACTGGGGTAGAACACATGTTCAGCAACTGTTGAAAATCGGACATTGGATCAACCTTCTTCTTGAAGCCTGTTTTTAAGATCTTTCTCCTCTTCTTGATTGTAGGAATAATAACAAGGTCTGGTTCATTATTAAGTTGAATGTACAATGACCCTCCATCATTGCCTTCTGGATCACTCCAAGGAATTACAGAATTCTCATTTTCAAATATCAATTCAACAGGGGATTTAAGAAAGTCTTCATTTTCGTGATATTTAATATCAACAATTTTTTGATTAACGATAGTATCGTCATCATTAGAACAAAAAGCACCACCGCAGTTACCTTCATCATCAGCTGAAAAAATAATGAGATCACCTGCATCAGTTTGCATAATTGGAACATAGCGATTGTACCAATCAAATCCTTCTTTTTCTTCTTTTGTCATGCCTCGAATAAGAACAATCTTTTTTCCTAGCAGATGCTTCTTTGCAACATCTGACCATTTTTTTGCATACTCTTCATAAGATTTCATCTTAGTAAGTTCGTGAAGATTGGGATGTAGTTGATGATAAACTGGGAATGTGATGAGATCTGGCAGAAAAATCACTTTTGGTGGATTCACTGGGAATATTTACAAGTCATGAGGTTGCTTTATTTGGCATATCTGGTATTTCTATGGTCAATTGCTTACTTCATCTTGAGAAGTCCGACCATTGGGTTTGATGAAATCAATTTTGTTGAATTTATTGAGAATGTTTACGAGTCATTACGTTGCTTTATTTGATCATGCTTATAATTCTGGCATATCTATATTGGGCGCAGTGAATCACGCTGAGGGATTAAGCTCCGGCTAGAGCCTCCGCTTAACCCTCACTGTCATTTATTGTACTCATTACAATGGATTTGTAAAAATGATTATAATGTATATAATCATTTTTTGAACTTTGGTAGTTTGGACACAATAAATGACAGTAGCAGGTGTAGATGTAAACGGAGGCGCAAGCGCCGGAGTGCAGCAATCTACACACTGCTAGCGACATTTCGTAAAACAGCTTTGCTGTTTTACTCATGAGAGGAGAGTGCAACGCGCTCTACCTCGAGTCACTGCGCCCAGTGATTTCTTCCCAACTCTTTGATCCATTAAATCTAAATATTTTCCGACAATTGAATTTTTATTTTTGGCTTCGGTAGCTGCTCTGAAAATTGCATCTAGTCGTTTTTTGGATTTTTTCCGGAAATCATTTCTTGATTTAAAAGTTGCGGATTTCCATCGGTTCCATTTTATAGCTTTCAAAGTTCCACATGAAGTCGATGCCCGACCCAGATATTTTTGTGGAAGTTCTGCGGCAAGACTTTTCGCGAAATTTGATTTCCAGGGTACTGTTTGATACCATATATTTTTTTGTTGACAACAATCAATTACGTCGGTAATCGACTGATCTCCCGTTATTAATATGTCCTCGATACTGTATTTTATAAGACTGAGCATATCAGGGCGTGAAACAGGCAATATATCTCCTCTCAATGTCAATGTGTTGTTATTTTTGGTGGACGTTGCCGCGGCCCCCGATGGAGCTTTAATGGTTCCCGATTTCATTTTCAGGTTTACATTTGGATAGTATTTTTTTACGAATTTAAAGAGTGCGGCATTGTCAGATAGCTCTGTAATACCCCATTCAGGCATTACTATTTGTAAATTGTGGTATTTCTTGTGATATTTCGCGACAATCATTTTTACAAAATTGCTTAAACAATAAGGTATGCCGACGTCTTTTGCGATATATGCAAGAGCATACGGTTCACGACCCAGTGTCTTTAATTTTGCTGATGATTTCAATCCATCAAATAACAGTCCGTCGTGATTGGGTCCTGATCCTGTCGCGAAATCATAATCGATAGAGCGTCTAGCTTGATATTCCGACAAAAATATCGTATTGAAGGGTGTTGATTCTTTGAATAGAGCCTTTACATCAGTGTAATCGATTTTAAAGTCGGCCATAAGAGGTGCCACAAAAATTAAATCGAATTTTTTGAGGTTTTTGGGGCGATTGTACGATTTGAGACGGCGACATTGTTGAGATCCGCCTTTGAGAGGTACTATTTTGACGTCTTTGACCCCCAATTTTGTAAACATATCAGGGGATGGAGTCACAATGGTGACCTTTTTAGAATATCCTCCGAGTTTCCCAGAAAATCCATATTTTATGTATCTGGCAAATTTGGTCGCGAAAATAATATCACCGAATCCATGACAAGGTGCTGCAACGATTGCGACATTGAGATTGCGTGAACACTCAGATTGACGAACGCCACATGGATTCTTGACGGCCAATTCGATTGCTTTTCGAGGAGCTTTGTAAAGATCAATCCGTGATTTCGCACTATCAACCAATTCTTTAAGCTTACGCTCCATTAATTATTATAAACATATGGCGACGATGACGATATATTATGATGTCGACATGTAGTTTTTAATTGACCCAGCATAATAAATTGTTTTTAGGATCTGGTTTACATGTATATTTTTTATTGTCACTTCCTATTACAGTGTATGGTTTATTTTTACAAGTAAATATATTATTATTGGAATCAACGCTTGTAGCCTTTTCACATTTGGACGGACAATAGTATATATCTGTTAAATTACCATCTTTGCCTTGTTTACAAGATATTAGATCGAAATGTCCGTCCATTGCTCGCCATTCGTATTTATTGGGCGGTCCTTTAATATTGGGAGCACATAAATATTGATCTCCATTGGGTTTTTTACAAATTTGTCCAGGACATACACAATCTACACCGCTGCAATTTGTAATTGGAACTGTTAGATCTCCGCAAAGTGTGGATGTAGTTTTTGTTTGGTAGACAACGCAAGTATTCGACGAAGAACAATGCTGCTCGGACGCACAATCGGAATCTGTCATACACTGAACGCATTTATTCGTGTTTTTGTCATAAATTGGGACACTAGGGTTGCAATCTGGGTGTACAGGGTTTCCGATGGGAGTGGGAACTTCAATGCACGATTTATCATCAGAACACGTCATCCCAGTATCGCAATCACTATTTTTGAGACACTGAACACATTTATTCGTGTTTTTGTCATAAATTGGGACACTAGGGTTGCAATTTGGTTCTACCGGATTTCCGATGGGAGTGGGAACTTCAATGCACGATTTATCATCAGAACACGTCATCCCAGTATCGCAATCACTATTTTTGAGACACTGAACACATTTATTCGTGTTTTTGTCATAAATTTGGACATTAGGGGGGCAATTTGGTTCTACCGGATTTCCAATGGTTTTTTGAGTCATTACACACGACCCGTCATCAGAACATATCATCCCGGCCCCACAATCGCCATTTTTGAGACATTCAACGCATTTTTTCGACGAATAATCATAATGAGGAGTGGATCCCTTTTTGTTGCATTTGTACATTGGGTCCAGTAAAAAGAAAAGAGTTACTGAAAGCCCAATAAGCAAAATTACGACAAAAGTAGACAAAATTATAGTCGATGTGTTCATTAATAAATTGTGTTATTTTTGAAATTATTAATGAATATATGAACAGTTGTATTATCAAATATACACATATAGAATTTTTGTAGTATCAATTGTCACGATTGCTACTATATTTGGTTGTACAAATGTATAATGGATACAATAAATGACAGTAGCGATGTTCGCGTTTGCTATGGCTTCGCCTTCGCACGCGGACATTCGCTAGTGTGATTTCGTGAAACAGCTCCGCTGTTTCACTCATGAAGATTGGGAGCATACGCTCCCAATCGAGTCACTGTGCCCAGTGACTATATAGATATCATCTCTGAATTGTTTTTGGACTGTATACCCTAATTCATCAGTTATGAATCTCATAAATACATCCTTATTAACGCCACATTGCTCCATATTTTGTGCATTCCATTCCATCAAAATCTCCGGTTTGTATCGTTTTATGGTATTGACACCTCCCCTCAATACAAAATATTCCCACCCTTCTGTATCAATCTTCATAAAATCGAGGCCATTCACATTATTTTCTTCACAAAAATGATCTATTGTATCTGTCTGCACATTTACAGACTCATAATCACGAAATCTTAAAGGATTTTCACCCATGGTACATAATCCTTTGTGATCTGGAACTTTTAACACCGTTTCGCCCACAACATTTGATAATCCGCAGTTATAAACTTGAGCTCGGGGCGATCCCAACTCATTAAGCTTCAAATTGTCCTGTAGGCATTTAAATGATGTTGGAAGTGGCTCAAAGCCATACATTTGGGCAGTTTTCGGTAAAAATTTGGATATTAATGTAAAGGATCCAGTTTGTGCACCCACGTCAAAAATAATGGGCGATTCGACTTTTTTACATTGATCGTGAAAATACTGGGTGATATCGAGATCCCATACGCGTCCTGTATTGAGCCAAGTACATCCGGTTAATTTTTGTGTTTCTGTGGTGATTTTTATGGGTTGGCGGTCTACATATGGATATGAAATGGGTACTTTCGACATTATATGAGCGATTCGTTTATAGAGCCGAAAGTATTATAATGAAAAACGAACACATTCCCATATTTTTCGACGTAGGTGCACATCAGGGATCAACAACCCAATCTTGGAAATCAAAATATCCAAATGCCATTGTTCATGCATTTGAACCTGAACGTGATAATTTTGCGATTGCAAAACGTACATTAGGTAATTTCAAAAATGTATATTTGTATGAAACTGCAATCGGAGAAACCGACGGGTCTACTACATTTTATGTATCAAATTACAATGCTTGTTCATCATTATTGCCTTTTGATGAGGATGGCACCAAAAAATGGAACAATGGTGGTTCACATATGCCGATATTAACTACCAAGGATACATATGACGTGAAAACAATGCGTATTGATACATTTATGAATGAAAATGGAATCGCCCATGTTGATTTCTTGAAAATTGATACGCAAGGTTATGATATTTATGTTGTAAAATCGGCTGGCGACAGAATTTCCGATATTCGTGAAATTGTTCTCGAGGTACAAATCACAGATTATGAATTGTATAAAAATTCATCAAAAAAGAATGAAACGATTGATTATTTAACGGAACGTGGATTTTCTGTACATAAATCCAACAGACAATCAATCGACCAAGAAGAAAACATTTGGTTTACAAACGATAGATTTAAAACTGGAAATTTTTATCATCTGTAAAATGTCGCCGATTTTCTTGTTAAAAAGGCCTTAAATATAATGCAGGTATTCAAATCTACCGATGCACATAACATAAATAGTGCACGAATCGCACATTTAGATCGATTAGCTCTCGATTTCAAGAATAAGACAGTTCTTGAAACTGGATGTGGACCACTTGGTGCATTTACAACATGGCTCGAAAAATATGAAGGAATTGATATTACATCGACCGATGCTCGTCAAGATCTTCTTGATCTTCATCATCAAAATTCTGTAAACAAAAACCGTAAATTGGTTCAATGTGATTTAAATACCGATGATGTACTAAAATTGGGTAAATTTGATGTGATTTTTAGCTATGGGTTGCTCTATCATTTAAATAAACCGGAATTATTCATCAAGAATATGGCGAATATGTGTAATGACTTTATGGTGCTGTCGACATGCGTAAATCATGCCGATAATGGACAAATGAATTTGGTTGCTGAGAATAAAGGAACAGCAAATCAGGCATTTGATGGAATGGGATGTCGTCCGGGTCGTGATTGGTTGTTTTCGGAACTAAAGAAACATTTTGAATATGTTTATATATCGAAATCCCAACCAAAACATCCGGATTTTAGGTTGAAATTTCCGGCCACCAATATGGGAAGATTGGCTCGTTGTGTATTTGTAGCATCGAAAACTCCCATTGATAATGCGGAATTATCGGATGTATTGGTTGATGAGTTTGTAAATTAAATTACTGTGTTAATTTCGTATTTGTAAAATTGATTATATAATTAATAATCAATTTTTAAACTTTTTGTAACGAGTATAATATAAGTGACAAATTAAAACAATCGCCTCAATTAATGGCCCCTGGTTTTTATCAGGAACTTTACATTGGTCCATCAGAATCCAACACCCATTCTTTTTTCATAAACACAATCGACAAAAGTTTCGTGACATACAAAAAAATACCCAAGAATTATCAATGTATTCCTGTCAAAAACGATTTTCCGTCGGATTCTTTTAAAACAATCATCAAGGGGAAATTATGCACCATTAAAAGAACTGATGTGCCGCACGGTTGGGGACAAAATCTGCGAATGATATTGATGCGGGAATTTAATGCCATGGAAATCGAGAAATTGGTGACAGTGGTGATTTATAATCAAAGTGAACGAGAATTGTGCGAACAGTTAATAGCAGAATGTCTACCGGGTGTCACAGTCATACATGTCGGAGACAAAAATGCGGCAGATATCGGAAAACGAACCCTTTTACAAAAAATCATGACAGAAATACAAACGCCATTGGTGCTGAATGTCCACTCGGCGTCAATGTTCGAGAAACCCATAAATATCAATTATGTGCTAAATTCGCTGCTACAAAGATCGAATATTGACTGTATAATATTCGATGAGATGGCGGGACTACCACAAAAAGAAAAAGTGCCCGGATGTACCGATTCATCCGGATACTTGAACAGCGCATATTCGTACCAAGAATCGAAGAATATGATAGCAACAAGGGAATTTCACGAACGGGTGTTGACGTGCACTGCTGATAAATTGGGCAAAGTGGACGAAATCTGCAAATCGATATCAGAATCGCGACAAAATTGGAATATATGGTATTTGGTGTGAATTATGTCCGTTTTACATACAATCCATGTATGTTGCTTGTGCAATTTGGTAACATTATCAAATTGTTTGTATCTACTTTGTGTTTTAGATACCCATATGTATTGAAAGCTACACATTTATCGTATGAATTTGCCAGTTCTTTTAAAACCTGCAAATTACAACCACGTACATGACATAAATCATGATCTTTAGAGTCCAGAGTTGGATAAAAATCGTAATTTCCTATAATTTCTTTATTTGTTGATACATAATTAGTGCTATCTGATCGGATTTTATTTAAAAAATCTGAAATAATTACTTTTCCTTTCACAATAGCGTCATTTTTAGCGGTTGTATGGTTGTTTTTTAGGATATTGTATTCTTTTTCAGTTTGTATTTTTAGGGTATCAATGATTTCTGAATAATTTTTGTTAAAACTTAAGCATGGTAATTTCCCATATAATTCTGATATTTCTTGTTGCATAATAAATGGAATATCATGTGATAATCCGATTGTAATACAACCTGAAAATACTTTACGTGATTGATGGGGATATTTTCTGCACAATATATATTTGGAAGTTTTCACTAAATTTATTAATTCAGGAGTACTTATATTGCATTTTACAGTTACATTGTTAAATTGTTTAAACAATGCTGTATTTACAAAAATATTAGTTCCATTTACACAAAATATAAAATTATAATTGATTTTGGCACATTCTTTTATAAAATTAATCAAGTCATCGTCTAAATAGCTGTCGGCGAATGCACCTATATAGACGATCGTGTTTTTTGGTGGATCTGTTGATGTAATTCCTTTGTAAACTGGTAATATGTGTTTAAAATGATGTTTAGTGGTGACAATGGATTCGGGTGCGAGAGTTATATAGTGTTTAGTGGTCGGTGGATCCCATCCACTAATATGTAGTAATGATATTTGCTTATTTGTATTTTTAATATTAAAAACGTCATTAGATGATAGTTTTATAACAAAATCATACGCATTTTCATCAAGTTTGCTTATATGTTGGGAATTAAAATTATAAATCGATTTAAAGTATTCTATATCATGATGAGGATCTTTATTTATGTATACGTCGGGTATAGTAGGAAGGATTTCTAACAAATAACCAATACATTCTAAATGTGAAGGAAATGATGTGACAATTGCGATTTTCATTATATATACCGATTGGTTCTTTAGGTTTATCGATTATTCATCTATATAAATGAATAATCGAATATGTTTTTGTGTGCCTGCGAGATTTGGATCGACGCGTCTCAAAAACAAATTACTATTGCCAGTAAATGGAGAATCATGTATCCGAAAAACAATAAAACGAGTCATGGACTCAAAATACGCACAAAATGAAAATATTTATGTGTTTACGGACAATATCGTCATCGAGAAAGAAGTTTCGGACCTCGATTGTAAAGTTATTATTACAGAAGGCGAATATAAAAATGGATCTGAACGGATTTCAAAAAATTTGTGTAAATTGGATGTGAGTTATGATATTGTTGTAAATGTGCAAGCAGATGAACCATTTATATCTCCAAAAAATATAGATTTTTGTATTGGCAAACATTTGGAAACTGACGGTGACGACGACAAATTATTTTATACAACACTGCATGAAACTCAAAATACGGAAGATTATTTGAAATCAACTGCATCCTTAAAAGTAATTGTTGACATGAATAATAATGTCATTTATTATTCTCGGAATATTATACCATGGAACAAAAATGGTGAAATAAATAGAGATTTTGTGTATAAAACATTTACTGGAATTTATGTATATGATACTGATAAATTGAAAATATACGGAGATTTGTCAGATACGCCATTACAAATATCAGAGGATTGTGAGCAATTAAAAATATTGGAACATGGTTATAAAATAAAAAGTTATGAGACGGTTGAGTATAATGAAATATCACTGAATACTGTCGAAGATTATGAATTTTTGACTGAAAAATATTCATAGTTATAGTAAAATTCTATAAATAATGAAAATAAAACTGGTTGTATTTGATTTTGATGGAGTGTTTACGGATGGTACTATTGCATTTGATGCAAATGGAAATGCCATGAAACATTATAATTCGAAAGATGGAATGGGTGTATTTAATTTGCGAAAAGCTGGATTTGAGATTGGAGTTATATCCGGATGGCCCGAAAATAAATCACAAAAGGCAGTATTGACGCATTTAGGGATATCTAGGGTGTCTTTAGGATCAAATGACAAACTTAGAATTTTGAGCAAA
>Ga0180437_10007034_pt1 | contig 14806 bp, 12 predicted proteins | sample SS_ome_4_FD_132410 | JGI IMG/M metagenome (GOLD analysis project Ga0180437, IMG submission 132410) | Hypersaline lake sediment archaeal communities from the Salton Sea, California, USA - SS_3_D_1 metaG | ecosystem: Environmental > Aquatic > Non-marine Saline and Alkaline > Hypersaline >...
CGAGGTGGACGGGCCTGCTTACCTCCACGTGTTGGCGGTTTGCCCCACAGGGTGGCGATCCGGCGGGGACGAGACGATCCGGCTCGGACGGTTGGCTGCCGAATGCGGCGTGTTCCCCCTCTACGAGGTGGATCACGGCAAGTACACGATCAACCTGGACCCGGGCCAACTCAAACCCATCAAGGATTACCTGGGAATCCAGGGCAGATTCCGGCACCTGAAACCGGAAGACCTGGAATACATCGAGGGAAGAATCGTTGAAAACTTCGAAAAGCTCCGGGCCAAGGCCCGCATGACCGCTGCGCAAGACAAACCAAGCCGGAAGGCCTCCAAGCAGGCACCGAAAAAGGGTAAGAAGGCCGCCCGATCGAAGAAATAGCAGGACCGCCGAAAGCCCACAGGGGGAAAGGATAGATGGCGACCCAGGAAGTCAACCGGATTCTCAAACGGTACGGAAACGATCCCACCGACATCATCGCTATTCTCCAGGACGTGCAGCAGAGGTACCGTTACTTGCCGAAGGACGCGATGGAAACCCTGGCCACGAAGCTGGATATTCCCTTGAGCCGGGTCTATCATCTTGCCACCTTCTTCCGTGCCTTCAGCCTCGAGCCAAGGGGAAAACACGAGCTTCACGTGTGCATGGGTACGGCCTGCCACGTGCGTGGCGCGCCACGGATCCTGGAGGCCCTTGAAAGGGGCCTGAAGGTCCGGGCAGGAGAGACCACGCCGGATCTCCAGTATACCCTCGAGACCGTCAACTGCGTCGGGGCCTGCGCCCTGGGCCCGGTGGTCGTGGTGGACGGGCAATCAAAGGGCAAGCTGAACCCGCAGAGGGCGGAACGCCTGCTCAAGCAGATCGAGCCCGAGGCCGCTCCCAAGAAGAAAGCTGAAAAAGCTTCCCCGGCGAAGGCAAAGAAGACGGCCGCCGCTCCCAAGAAGAAGAAGGCGCCTGCGCGCAAGGCGGCTTCCGCCGTCAAGAAGACGAGCAAGACCAAGAAGACAGCAAAGGGAACAGCGAAAAAACGAACCGTGAAAAAGGCCAGAAGATAAGGAACCGGAGAGGCAATGGAACGGATAAGCTCTATCGAAAAGCTTGACACGTTGCGAGACAAGATTCTGCTCAAGCAAGGGGCGGTCAAACGATGCCTTACGCTCTGCGGCGGCACGGGTTGTCGAGCCTACGGATGCATGGAGGTTGTGGAGGCCTTCAAGGGAGAGCTCAAGAAGAGAGGCCTTGCCAGGAAGGTGGCCGTAAAGACGACCGGATGCCACGGATTCTGTGAGCGGGGCCCGATGGTGCTGATCAGCCCGGAGGGGATCTTCTACGAACAGATCGGCACGAAGGACGTCCCGGAAATCATTGAAAAGACTCTCCTGAAAGAAGAGATCATCGACAGGCTCGTTTACAAAGACCCGAATACGGGCAAGCCTATTCTCAAAGAAATAGATATCCCCTTCTACAGGCTTCAGAATCGGTTCCTCCTCGGACAGAACCTGGTCATCGACCCCACCTCGATCGACGACTACATTGCGCAAGGGGGGTACAAAGCCCTTTGGAAGGCCCTGACCCAGATGAGCCCTGAGCAGATCATCGAAGAGGTCAAGCTGTCCGGGCTTCGCGGGCGCGGGGGTGGAGGGTTCCCCACGGGCCGGAAGTGGGAAAGCTGCAGCAAGACGGAAGAGCTGATCAGGTACGTCATCTGCAATGCGGACGAGGGGGACCCGGGTGCGTACATGGATCGTTCGCTCCTGGAGGGCAACCCCCACAAGATCCTCGAAGGCATGATCATCGGTGCCTACGCCATCGGGGCGCAGCAGGGATACATCTACGTACGGAACGAATACCCCCTGGCCGTGACCCACGCCTCGCAGGCGCTGAAGGACGCACGCAAGTACGGATTCCTCGGAGAGAACATCTTTGGGAGCGGATTCTCCTTCGACGCAAAGATCACCCGCGGAGGAGGCGCCTTTGTTTGCGGCGAATCCTCGGCGCTCATGGCCTCTCTGGAGGGCAGGCCCGGTGAGCCCCGGGCCAAGTATGTCCACACCGTCGAGAAGGGACTGTTCAACCTGCCCACCAACTTGAACAACGTGGAGTCCTGGGCCAACGTTCCAATGATCATCCTCGATGGGGCTGACAAGTTCGCCCGGATCGGGACGAAGGGCAGCAAGGGGACCAAGATCTTCTCCCTCGTGGGCAAGATCAACAACACGGGTCTCGTTGAGGCGCCCATGGGGATGACGCTCAGGGAGATCATCTTTGACATCGGAGGCGGTATCCCGGACGGGAAGGCCTTCAAGGCCGTGCAGACGGGCGGGCCTTCCGGTGGCTGTCTGCCTGAGCGGATGCTCGACCTGCCGGTGGACTTCGACGAGCTCGCCAAGGCGGGCTCGATGATGGGCTCCGGCGGCATGATCGTGATGGACGAAGAGAACTGCATGGTGGATGTGGCCCGCTATTTCGTCACCTTCCTGGAAGAGGAGTCCTGCGGCAAGTGCACCCCGTGCAGGGAAGGGCTCCGCAGAATGAAGGACATCCTCACGGATGTGTGCGAGGGCCGAGGCAAAGAGGACTCCATCAAACAGCTCGAGCGCTTGAGCGTGGCCATGAAGGCTGCGAGCCTCTGCGAGCTCGGCCGCACGGCCGCCAATCCGGTGCTGACCACGATTCAGTATTTCCGGGACGAGTACGAAACCCACATCCGGAAGAAGAAGTGCCCGGCCTTTGTCTGCCGGCAGCTCGTCCACTACTCGATCCTGGCCAAGAAGTGCACGGGATGCCAGGCGTGTGTCCGCGTTTGCCCGGCCAACTGTATCTCCGGCAAGAAGAAGAAGGTCCACGTGATCGATCAGAGCCTTTGCATTCATTGCGGCTCCTGCTTCGACGTGTGCAGGTTCGATGCTGTGAAGAGAAAGTAAGACGTCATTCCTGCGAAAGCAGGAATCCCTCAGCGCATTGTGCCAATGGATCCCCGCTTCTGCGGGGATGACGACGATCAGATGTTTGGGGATGATCAGATGCTGAGAGGCGCCTGACGGATAGCCTAGAAGAGGGTTCACACATGGCAATCACTGTGACGATCGATGGGAGAACCACCTCGGTTGAGGAAGGGACCACGATTCTGCGTGCAGCCCACGACATGGGGATTGTGATCCCGACCCTGTGCCACAACGACGCGGTCGAGCCCTATGCCGCGTGCCGCGTCTGTATCGTCGAGGCATCGGACGGCAAGGGATGGGCGAAGATGGTGACCTCCTGCAATTACGAGGTCTGGGACGGCCTGTACGTCGAAACGCAATCCGAGGAGGTCCTCGAGGTACGGCGCACGGTCCTGGACCTGATCCTGTCGGCCCATCCGAATGCGAAGCCCGTACAAGAGCTTGCCGCCCGTTACGGCATCACCGAACCCAGCTATGCGGGCGACCCGGGAGACGACTGTATCCTTTGCGGCCTGTGCGTGAGGGTCTGCGATCAGGTCGTGGGCGTTTCGGCTCTCGGTTTCTCCAGCCGAGGTCCGGCGCGCAAGATGGTCTCACCCTTTCTGGATCCCTCGCCCACCTGCATCGGATGCGGTTCCTGCGTCTATGTCTGCCCGACCCAGTGCCTCCACATCGCAGACGAAGGCGCCAAACGGGTGCTATACAAGCAGGAACGCAAGAACGTGTTCAAGGAGTTCGAACTCCTGGAGTGCCTGAGCTGCGGAAAGCACTTTCTGCCGAAAGAGCAGCTCGACTTCGTGCAAAAGAAGTTCAAGCTTCCGCGAAAGACCGCCCAGACGTGTCCTACCTGCGGCGGCCCAAGAGTGTAATCGTCCGACGGACAAACGTCCCTGTGTTTTCCTGGCAGCACTCGCGGCCCTGGCCTACATCCAAAGGCCCCACGCCCCACCCAGATGATCTAGGTGAAAATTGCTTCGACGTAAATCGCGGACATTGCGAGGAGCGCCAGCGACGCGGCAATCCCCCGATTACTGCAGCACGTTCAGCCAGGAGATTGCCACGCCTTCGGCTCGCAATATCCACAATTGTGCAAAGCGCGCCGTGGCGGAGGGGCGCGGACCTGATAGCTGATAACTGACGCCTAACACCTTATACCTTCTTCAGCCTTTCACCTTCCTGGCCAACAGGTCCTTGTAGGCTTTTGTCAGGCGGATGAATTGCTCGTGGGAACCACCCTGATCGGGATGGCATTCGAGGGCCTTCCTCCTGTAGTGCTGTGCCAGCTGCCTCAGGCTGAGGCGCTGGAAGGCCTCCTGGGTAATCTCCAGCACCCTGCAGGCCTCTTCGAGGGGTAGCCGGGGGCGACGTCCCATGTGCTTGCGGTGGCGCCTGTGCCTCCCCATGAAGTCCTGCACATAGTCCCATTCCGGGTGAGGCGCCCGGAATTCATTGTCAAAGTGCATGATCACGTACCGGACAAGGGCCGGATCCAGCCCGTGCCGGCCTTCCCTGCCGGGAAAGAGCGACCCGTCATCCTGAAGCCGGCACACCTCGTCCAGGAAGGCCTCGTCCATGGTGTCCGGATCCATGGCTTCAGGGTATCGACCCGCCAGAGGACTCGAGAAGACTCTCTGTAAGTTGAAGGCGAAGTAAACATACACCCTGCGTTCGTGGGCTGGCAGAACCGTCTCCATTCCTTCGAACATGTGCTCGATCTCGTCCCGCGACTTCTGCAACATGCGGTTGTAGGCCCGCAAGGGACGGGAAGACATCTTCCTGAGATCCGTGGCCCCGTGGCGAAGGAAATGCATGCGTCTCTTGTCAAAGACGTGAATACCCTTCTGCAGCGCAGCGAGATCATCAAAGGGAACCCTCTTCGAGGCCTTCCCTGAAACCCTGGGGGAATGACGCCGGATGACGCTCCGGACCGCTGGGTCGAGGAAGGGCCAGAAGATCTCCTCCAACTCCTCCTGGGAGGGCTCTATCCCATTGGCGCTGAGTGCATCCTCGATCGTCTCGTCGATGTAGTAAGCCTTTTCGGCCGGGTAGTGAATCCAGCGGGTTGGATCCTGGCCCAGGGCCGCAAGATCCCTTCGCTTCCAGCGGGTTCCGTCGAGAAAGGACTCACGTATGTAGTACTGGGTCTTCCCGTCCTTGGTCTGCCTGGCCAGGTACACGAGGACTGTTCCCTGAGGCGGTCTGATAAACGGCCATCTGCAGTGCTATCCCTGTTCCGATTCGATTTGTTTTGGCTCCGTCCCCCCCTCCCCCTACAAAGTCGCCCTACACAAATCTCACCCGGAACAGGTGATAGCACCAGAGGCCCCGCGCCCTCTTATCTGACCATTTCTCAACCGCCTCTGACAAGGGTTTCTTACACTGCCGCCTAAACGAGGCTTGTCCTTCCTAGGATGCAGGAGCGATCAAAGTGTTGCAAGGAGGCTTAAGGTGAAAGGCAAAGGAAGGTGTCAGCTCCCCCCCCCCACCGCCAGGGCGTGCTTTGCACGATTGGCAACAAGACCAATTGGGTAGGGAGGGGTGCGTCGGTGCTATCCGGCGTTCCGGCGTAGATTGGCGCAGGCCGAATCGCGGAGGCCGCAGCCAAGACTCTCAAAGGTGCGGAACTTCCTTCTTCCGCACCTGCGAACCGGGAAGGAAGGGGGCAACGCCGGAGCGCCGGAGGTCAAGCCGATCGAGACAGAATGGCGGATAGCAGCGAAGGCTCTTGACGCCAAAAAGAGGGGCCTGGACAGGGATAGCACATTTCTTGGTGGCAGCTAAACGATTGCGGTTCCTTTACCGATAACAATAGGTATACCAGGGAGACAGGAGAAAGAGGACTTATCGATGAAATACAGGGGATTTGCATCCTGTTTGGGCCTGCTGAGCCTCCTGGTCCTTCTTTGCGGGGTGACCCAGGTGGATGCCGAAGAACGGGACCACAAATGGATCGCAGGGATCCGTGGGGGTCCTTCCCTTCTCACGCAAGATGCTGTCCGTGAAGCAAACATTGAGGGTCAGATCGGCCCGCTCTTCAACGGCGTGATCATCTACAACCTCCACGAACACATTTCCTTCGGCTTCGAGGCGGAGTGGGAGCAACACAAGATCGACCAGGCCGCTCTCACCCTGGGAAACGCTTCTACTGCTTCTCTACTCGTCCGCTTCGAATGCCACCTGGAGAGGAGCCAGCCGCTTTCTCCCTACTTCCTGTTCGCAGGTGGGTACAACCTGAATTCCTTCAGTGAAGAGGATGCCTATCTGGCTGCATGTGATGACGATTGCCGCATCAATATCGACAATTCATTCACGATCAAGGCCGGTTTCGGAGTGGACATGTTCCTGCTCTTCGATAACGCTGCCATCAACATTGAAATCGCATGGAAGCACAACAGGGCAGACATGGATTTCATCTCAGGCGGGACAGTAGTGGCCTCAGATACGTACAACGGAAGCGCTCTGAGCTTGCTCTTGGGTTTTCGGTATCATTTCCCCGTCTCCCCATTCTAGTGCGATCTCTGTTCCGTCTCGGTTTTCTTGGGCTCCGTCTCCCTCCCCCTCTACAAAGTCGCCCGGCGAAAACCTCGTCCGGAACAGAAGATCGCAACAAATGCCCCATCCCTCAGCCCCCATTGCTTGGTTCGTCTCGGGTTTCTTCCCTTAGTACTCGATGTCACAAATACGATCGCATTAAGAAAAACGGCCCCTCTCATCTTGCAGCTCCGTTGTGGGCGGACGGGGGACCTTACACCTGACGCCTTATACCTTCTTTTGCCTTTGCCCTTTTCCCTTTCGCCTCTTTCTGTAGGAACCGGGGGCGGAAGGAATAGAGCAGACAGGGCAGGAGGGTGAGGGTGGTCGTCGAGGCGGTAAGCATGGTCAGTGTAATAAAGGCGCCGAACTGCATCACGCCGATGAATGAGGAAAACACCAGCACCAGGAAGCCACAACCAACGGCCGCCGCGTTGTAAACGATCGCCCTGCCCACTGTCCCGCCCGTGGTTTCCAGGGCCTGACCCATTCTCTCTCCCTCTTCGCCCTTGATCCTGGACATGTTCAGGAAGTGGATTGCATAGTCGATACCAATCCCGAGTGCGATACTCGCGACGATCGCAGTCCCGGTTTGGAGAGGGATCCCACCCCACCCCAGGATTCCGAAGTTGATCAGGATACAGAGCACGAGAGGTAGGATCGCGAACAACCCGCCAACGAAGGAACGGAGAATCAGGGCCACCAGACCGAACACGACGATCGTGGAGGTGATGATGCTCCTCACCTGGCCTCGTATCGTCAGTTCATCTGTCACCTTGCCGATAACCATTGCGGCCGTCATGTGGATCGGAAGCCTGGTGTGTTTCTCGTTGTAATCTTCGATCCGCTGAATCATCCAGGCTGCGTACCGGGTACTCCCCGACTTGAGGGATACGGCGATACATCCCATGCTGTAGTCATCGTTGATTGCCTCTTCCAAATCCGACTCGTCCCCGGACATCGAATACAGGAGAAGGCACTGAGCGATCATCTCTCTCGTATCCGGTATTCGATAGAACGCCGGGTCGTCGGCGTGCAGCGCCTGGTTCATCCGCTTCAGGTAATCCGCAATGCTTGTCGACCCGCCCACGTTGGGCAAGGTCTCTGCGAAACGCTGTAATGATTCGACCTTCTTGAGCGTTTCAGGGTCTTTCAGCGCATCAGGATCACCAACGTTCACGATGATGTCCATCACCGAAGACCCGTTGAAGTAGCGGTTGATCATCTGGTCCGATTTCCAGATGTAAGAGGATTTCTTGAACTGCGTAATATAGTCGCTTTCCGGGTAGATGCGCATCGCGCCCACGACACAGACGATCCCAAACAGGCAACTGAGCGCGTAGACGAAGCGCCTGTGACGGATCATGTACCGAACATAGCCTCGAAGGAAGCGCTCGGGCCATCTGCCACGGCTGGATGGACTCCGGGATGCCGTTGGAAGGCGAATCCTGTCGATGGTAAGCACCAGAATGGCCGGGATCAGGGTGATGCTGCAAAGCAGAGCCACCCCGGTCCCAAAAGCCGCGAAGAAGCCAAGATGCCGGATCGGCACAACATCGGAGACCCCTAAAGAGGCAAAGCCCCCCACAGTGGTCAATCCCGCCATGACGACGGCAGAGCCAACCTGGGATACGGCTTGCACAAGGGCCTGTTTTCGATCCGCCATCTCAGAGGCTCTGTGCAGAAAATAGAAGAGAACATGGATCGTGTATGCCGTACCGACCGCTGTCAGGAGAATGGGGAGGCTGCTCGTGATGTTGTTCAGCGGTACCTTCAGGATGGCCATGAAGCCCATCGTCCACAGGCAGGACAGGATCGCCGTCAGCAAGGGTAACATCACGCCCAGGAGTCGTCGGAACGAAAGCCAGAGGCAGAAGATCACAACGGCATAGACCCCTGGAAGCAGACGGGAGAGATCCCTGATGATCGAGTCGGAAATACAGACCTCGATCGCCGTCATCCCGGCCACGAATACCTTTGGATGGGGTGCAGGGATCGTCCGGATCGTCTCCATGACGCCATGGTAGATTCTCCTGCGGGCCTCCGCAGAAGAGCCTCTCTTGTACCGGACCAGGATGGCTGTGGCCTTTCCATCCCTGGAGACCAGGTTGCCTTCGAGCAAAGGCCAGTTCTGTACCTTGGCCTTCAGAGTGTTCAGCCACGCCTGCTCGCCGGACACCTCCGTGTAGAGAGGCGTTACGGTCATCCCTTCCTCATCCCCTTCGATGTACGGAAACTCGTAGAGGCTCAGGACATCGGTCACATCGGACATTTCTTCAAAGGACAGGCTGAGATCCTTCACGAGCTGCAGGGTGTCAGGCTGAAAGACCCCTTCATCTCGCTCGTCCACAACGCCCACGATGAAGAAGTTGAACAAACCGAAGACCTTGCGCATCTCGCGAAAAAAAACCACCTCAGGGTGGTCCTTTGGGACGAAGATCTCCACCGAGGGCTCAATGGCCAGATTGCGGATCTCCAGAGACAAAAAGACCGTGACGAGGCAGAAGGCAACGAGGATCTTCTTCGGGTGCTGGAGCATCCATTGGGTGATCACTTCTATCAAACTCAACCCCTTCCCTGCCCGGACGAAGCGTTCAGGGTTCACAGCTGCGGAGGCACCGCAGTATAGAAGGCAGCCGGAACGGTGTCAATTTGGGCGGGCTTTCTTCGTTGACTCCGCTGCGCAGGGCATACCATAATGGGTTGACCCTGATCGTCGAGCCCGGAGGTACGCAATGCCTGATTACTCGCAGAAACACCCAAAGATCACGACCCTGCCCCTGCTGACCGATCAAACCGAGCTGCGGGACGTGCTGGTCCGAGCTTCACGCTGGAAGAAACCGATGCTCGTCATCCCCTCCCTGGCCACGGAGTACAACCTGCCGGAAACACGCCCGATCTTTGAGAACATCGTACGAGAATTGAAGGGGGCCAAATATCTGCAAAGGATCATCATCGGGCTGGACCAGGCCACCGAGGACGATGTGGCCCTTGCCAGGGAGATCCTGCTCGAGAACGGGGTAAAAAACTACTTCCTCCAGTGGAACGACGGGCCCGGATTTGCCGGCCTTTATGATTTGCTCAAGAAGAACGGCTTCGACCTGAGCACAAGGGGCAAAGGCCGGAACGTTTTCATGAGCTTCGGCGTTGCCCTTGCCCTGGAGGCCACCGCCGTGGGACTGCTGGATGCGGATATCCGAAACTTCAACAGGGCACAGCTTGATCGGATTTTCTTTCCTGTCCAGGTTCTCAACTACCAGTTTTCGAAGGCCTTCTATGCCCGCTGGACCCCGGTGGGCATGTACGGTCGGGTGAAGAGGCTGCTGGTGGACCCCTTGCTCCTTGCCTTGAAGCGACGATTCACCGATTCGAATGAAGAGAAGATGCTCCGACTGATCGATTTTCTTTCACTCTTCAACTACCAGCTTTCCGGGGAGATCGTCATAAGCCAAGAGCTGATGCAGAGAATGCGGGTTGCTCTCAACTGGGGCATCGAGATCTTCACACTGATCGAGGTCTACCGGAAGGCAAACCAGAACCAGGTGGCCCAGGTCGATTTCAGCCACACCGCTTTTGAGCACAAGCATCAGAAGGTCTCCGGCAAATCGAGCGGTGGCCTGGAAAAGATGTCGATGGACATCATCTATACCTTGCTGAACGCCTTGATCATCGAAGAAGGCCTTGCCGTATCCGAACACTTCTTCCGGGATCTGGCCATCACGTACGAGAGCATCGCCAAGGATCTGATCAAGAAATACTCGGACACGGCACGATTCAACAACATCCCCTACGATCGAGATGCAGAAGAGGAGATGGTCACGGGCCCGCTCAAGGATGGCGTCCTGAACGCAGCCGATTACTTCCTCGAGCCACGCAACCTGGCAGACAAGTTCCTGCGGTTTACCTCGTCGAACCCGGAATTCAGAGAGTTCAACGACCAGGGTCTCCAACAGACGATCCTGGAGGTAGCCGAGAAGATTCGAAAGCTTCCCTCTGTACACGCGGAAACACCATCGTGGGAACGGGTGCAGGAGAAGTGTCCGGACATCGTTCTTGGTATCATCGACGTGATCGAAGAAGAGAAGAAGAGATGGGGGCCCAAGGGTGGATCGCGTTGAGCCCGGCACAAGAAGGAAGCGGCGAACATCCCCCAAGGGCAAGATGCAAATCCTGTCCCTGACCGAAGGGGGGATACGGACGGTTCTGTACCTCTCCCTCGCCGAAGAAGACAGGTGGGTCCCGAGTGAGGAGATCTGCCGAACACAAGAGATCTCGCCGACCTACCTGGCCAAGATCACGCGTCCGCTCCTCAAACGTGGGATCCTCTCTGCCGCACGCGGCGTGGGTGGGGGGCTTCGGCTCGGAAGGCCGCCGGACACGATCTCCATGCTGGAGGTCATCGAGACCTTGCAGGGTCCGCTGAATTTCAACAAGTGCCTGATCGGGCCGGGCACATGCAAGCGTGACAGTCATTGCCCGGTCCATCCGGTCTGGAAACAGATCAAGGAAGGTACGGAGCGAATCCTCGCCCTGTGGACCTTCTCGGATCTGGCGAGGCAGGCCCGGTCGCAGGACACTCGGCAGCTCAATCAGTAGCCCGGAAGGAACCGGAAGCATGAAAGGCTATGTTCACGTCTACACCGGCAACGGCAAGGGGAAGACCACCGCTGCAATCGGGCTGGCGATCCGAGCTGCCGGTGCCGGGATGCGCGTCTACATCGCACAATTCGTAAAAGGGATGCACTACAGCGAAATCGATGCACTCGATCGGTACGCCGACCGCATCACCCTCAAGCAATACGGAAGGGATTGCTTCATCCAGCAGGAGCCCTCGGAACAGGATATCCAGGCCGCACGGAAGGGGTTCGAGGAGGTGAAGGGTGTCCTTTCCGGCGGCGACTACCAGATGGTCATCCTGGACGAGGCCAACATCGCAACCCACTACAACCTCTTCTCTGCGGACGAGTTGATCGAGCTGGTCCGCTCGAAGCCGGAATCCGTGGAACTCGTGATTACCGGGCGTAGTGCTGACCCAAAGGTCATCGCCGTAGCGGACCTGGTCACAGAGATGAAGGAGATCAAGCACTACTACAACAGGGGTATCGAAGCCAGGCGGGGAATAGAGACCTAGAAGATTGAAAAAGGGGGTCACTGGCATCATTCGTAATATGCCGCAAGTCGATTCTTTTTTTTGACCGCATCCCTCATTCGTTTATTCCAGATCTTGTGACCCTCCTTCGCCATGAAGAACCGCGTCCCTCATTGGCAGACGATGCCCGGAGGCTCTTCTTGTTGTCCCAGGACAGATCGCGTAGGCCCGGAAAGGAGGTACGAACATGGAGGCAATGCACAACATCAAATCCGATCTGGCAAGCCGACTGGCTCTGCTACAGCAGGAAAAGAAGAAGGGGAAGAAGATTGTCGGATATCTGCCTGGCGGGTATTTTCCGGAAGAGCTTGTCCTGGCCGCCGGCGCCATCCCGCTATGCATGATTCGTGGCGGAGAACATGCTGCCGTGGAGGCTTCGATCGCTTACGTGGATCGCTGGCTGGATACCTTCTACCGTGCCCAGATCGGTTATGGCGTTTCCGGCGAGGACCCGTACTACAATATTCTTGACGCCCTTTTTGTTCCGATAACGGATAGCAACAACCGGGCACTTTCTGACGTCCTTGCATACCATACGAACATCGACATCCTTCCGTTTGGGGTCCCCCATACGAAGGCGGAGGCCGGTTGCCAATATTATCTCCACGGGCTCAACAGGGTAAAAGAAGAACTGGAAAAGATCACAGGTGTCGAGATTACCGAACAACGGCTGAGCGATGCGATTCAACGCTGCAATCGGGAACGAGAGCTGTTGAGGGAAATCAGCCTGCTCAGAAAATCGGACGCCGTACCGATACGTGCCAAAGACTTCGTGATGGTCAATCATGCTTCGATGATTGCCGACAAGGAGGGTTTGATACGGAATCTGGAGGCATTGGTCCAAGAGCTGAAAGAAGTGGAATGCACGGATGGGAAGGGGCCCAGGCTCTTGCTGACGGGCTCGACCCTCGCCATGGGTGACCACAAGATCCTCGAATTGATCGAAGGAGCGGGTGGCGTCGTGGTAATCGAGGAGTTTGCCGAAGGAATCAAGCCCTATTGGCAAAAGGTAGAAACAACCGGCAATCCCATGAAAGCACTGGCGGAAGCCTATTTTATGGATCGCATCGTGCCGGCTTGGTTCAGGCCCGGGCACGAAAGGCTCGCACATCTCGTTCAGCTTGCCAAAGACTATTCCGTTGACGGGGTCATCTGGTATCAACTGCTGTACCGAGAATCCTACAAGATGCAGTCCTATTATTTCCCGGAGATACTCAAGAAAGAAACAGGTCTCAGCATGCTCACGCTGGAATCCGACTATGACCCGTCGGAGACCGCTCAGTTGGGCACACGCATTGAAACCTATATGGAGAGCCTAAGGAGAGAGAAATGACGGGCTATTACGATGAATTGCTGACACTGTGTGCGTTCGATGAAGCGGAGATAGAAGACCAAAGGGGTCGCATTGAATCCGCCTTCACCAAGCTTGGTCTGGGTCCGGCAGACATGGAAAGGGCTGTATTGCGGGTCGAGAAGTCGTTCGACATGGAGCTCCTCGGGGTAAGAAAAGCGCTGGGGGTCTGGCTGAAGGAACTGTTCGACGTCGTCCTCGCCAGGGAAGAGGGCAAGAAGCTCATCTATTTTGGATATCCCCCGTTTCAATACATTGGCCTGGTGATCAAGGCCGCTACCGAATCGAAAGGTGATTTCTATATCGGCTGTCCGGAAGTTGTCCTGTGTCAGACGCTGGGTCAAATCTTCAACAAGCTCAACCCGGTTCTCGAGGAGGGGGAAGCCAAGGGGCTGGCGCCCGGACATGCGATGTGTTCCCTACTGCAAATCAAGAACGGCGCCCTTGAAAAGGGATTCCTTCCGATTCCTGACATGTCCATCGCAACGAGCTATTTTTGCGACATGGGCCCCGAGGCGGATGAACTCATGCAGTACAAATACGGGTATCCGGTCCAGTACATCGACAGCTGTCTGGACTCGCGCTGGGGGGAGTGGCCGGCGTTCGATCCGGAGAAGGTGCACTATTTGGGATCACAGGTCAATGATCTGTTCAAATCCCTGAAAGATCTGTTCGGTCTCGAAATCAACGAGGAGCTCTGGAACAATGCGAGGTTCCTGGCGGGAAGGCTCTATCTGGCCACAAACCAATTGAATGAGCACCTGATCGCTGATCCGGTTCCGCTCGGGGTGGCCGATTCAGAGCTCATCATCAATTTTCCTATGGGCTGCACCGGCATCGCCATGGAAGAAGGCGCCGAAGCGGTGGAGATCCTCGCACGAGAAGTGGGCGAACGGGTTGAAAAGGGAATCGGCGTGGTTCCCAAGCACTCTCCAAGGGTGGCGATCGCCTTTCAGAGCCTGATCGATCCTGTCTTCAACCAGATGATTGGCGAGGTCGGCCTGGCCGTGCCGGTGGTCGCGGTCCTGCTGCCTCCTCCGCCGACTCCGAAGTCGGATTCCTATGAGACCCTCACCCTCGGGGAAAAGAGGGCGGAAAAGGCGATGTATAGCGGCGCCTACCACAGCTCCTACGGCCTGATCAAGCGGATGGAGGAAAGCCTGAAGTTCGCCGAGGTAGACGGCATGATCTACAACTACCAGTTCAGCTGCCGCCCATTGGCATGCAACAGCAAGCTCTTGAAGCTGCACATCGAAAAGGAAAGAGGCCTGCCGACGCTTTTGCTGGACATGGACTTCTATGATGATCGAAACTATTCTGCGGCTGCATTGCGAACGCGTCTCGAGGCCTTCTCCGAAATGTTGAAGGCGAGAAAGACTGCAGCATAAAAGGGAAAGAAGGCTTCATGACATCCGACACCTTGCTTCTGGCCGGAATCGATGTAGGCGCCGCAACGGCAAAGGCCGTCGTATTGAACGCAAACAAGATTCTCTCTTCCCACGTGCTGCCGACGGGAGAAAGCGTAACGAAGGCAGCGGAATCGGTCATGAAAAAAACCCTCGATACGATCCACCTCTCCCTGGAGGAGATGGATTACGTGATCGCCACCGGTTACGGCAGGAGGGCCGTCACCTTTGCCGATGAAGTGATCACCGAGATCTCCTGTCATGCAAAAGGGGTCAACATGCTGATGCCTCAGGCAAGAACGGTCGTCGACATCGGAGGACAGGACAGCAAGGTGATCGAGATCGACGCGAAGGGGAATATCGCTAACTTTGCGATGAACGACAAGTGTGCTGCAGGGACCGGAAGGTTCCTTGAGGTGATGGCAA
>Ga0180437_10007035_pt1 | contig 14804 bp, 9 predicted proteins | sample SS_ome_4_FD_132410 | JGI IMG/M metagenome (GOLD analysis project Ga0180437, IMG submission 132410) | Hypersaline lake sediment archaeal communities from the Salton Sea, California, USA - SS_3_D_1 metaG | ecosystem: Environmental > Aquatic > Non-marine Saline and Alkaline > Hypersaline > Sediment...
CATTTGCATCCCTCCCCCTCTCTCGTTCATCCCCCAAAACGAGATAGGCCGCTACTTGAGGTTGAAAGGAAAGAAAAAAGTTCTGGCAAGAATATCGATTCCAGTTCTCATCGGAAGGAAAGGGCTAAAGGTAAAAAGGGTCAAAAAAAGAAAGATGTGTCTCATGGTAAACACAAACACCATCGCCATAAACACAAACACAAAAAATGAAAAGATTTTTTCCTCGAAAAAAGCTCTTAAGGAGGCTATACTTGGTTACCCTTTAGTTTCGTAAGAGGTAGAAAATGATTCGAATGCTCTCCTACCATCAGTGGCTTGTGCTTGGTATTTTTACACTTGGATATCTGTGCATTATTTTCGAGCATCTAATCGGTATAAATAAGACGACAACAGCCCTATTGACGGCTTCTTTTTGTTGGATCGCCCATTTTCTTGGTCCAATTCCGTTTGATATGGACCTTAGACATTTTTCAGAGGGGCTATCAAAAACGTCAGAGATTGTTTTCTTTCTTTTGGGAGCGCTTGCCATTGTTGAAACGATCCATGTGCATGGAGCGTTAAATGTCGTCTGTCGATATATGCGCGTCCGCTCCAAAAAGGGAATGCTCTGGGTTGTCGGGTTTGTCTCCTTTTTTCTCTCTTCAGTGCTCGATAATCTTACGAGCACGATTGTTATGGTGGTATTGCTTCGTCGTCTTTTGACAAATCGAGAAGAGCGTTTAATATTCGGTAGTGTGGTCGTTGTGGCTGCCAATGCAGGTGGTGCGTGGACGCCAATTGGCGATCTAACAACAACAATGCTTTGGTCGCATGATAAAATCTCTGCTCAAGGAGCCATTCAGAGCCTCTTCTTGCCGAGTTTAGGTTGCCTTTTGGGGATGCTTTTGCTTGCTGGGAGGATGGTACATGGAGAGATGCCTGCAGAGAGCGAATGTCCTTCGTCGAATGTACAGCCTCATGCTAAGGGGGTTTTGATTTTTGGATTGACAGCTCTGATCGCTGTTCCTCTTTTTAAATGTACAACACAGCTGCCTCCATTTTTGGGAATGTTGACTGCGATGTGTTTTGTGTGGCTTTTTACTGACTATCTCCATCGTCATGAGCCCAACACGCAACAGCTTCGCATGCCGGCTGTACTACCCTGCATAGACCTTGTCAGTATTCTCTTTTTCCTTGGCATATTACTATGTGTCAATGTGTTAAAAATTTCCGGGATTTTAACGTTTTTTGCTGAGCGTATCGATGTACTGGTTCCTGCTAAGGAGTGGGTGGCGGTAATCATCGGTGTTCTTTCTTCAATTGTCGATAATGTGCCTCTTGTTGCGGCCTCCATGGGTATGTATGATGTAGCGCTCTATCCAATAGACAGTTCTTTTTGGAAGTTGGTGGCATACTGTGCTGGTACTGGGGGGAGTATGCTGATTATTGGTTCTGCGGCAGGTATTGCCTTTATGGGGTTAGAGAGAGTTCATTTTTTCTGGTACCTTCGAAGGATGACCATTCCCGCCCTCTTTGGGTATGTGATTGGTATTGCTGTCTATGCGCTTCAAATGCACCTTTTCTAAGGGGAAATGATGGTACAAACGTTACAAAAGCTATTAAAGAAATCGGCTCAAGAAAGCGTTGATGCTGTAGCCCTTTTAACAGAGCCTGAATCCCTTTCCTTTATGGAAAAGCTCTCAACGGTGTTGGCAGAGACCTTTTCTCGTGGAAACAAGGTGTTAATTGCGGGTAATGGTGGCTCTTTGTGTGATGCTTCCCATTTTGCCGAAGAGCTAACGGGCTGTTTTCGAAAAAAGAGAAAGGCCCTTCCTGCCCTTGTTCTTTCAGAGCCTGGGGCTATGAGCTGTATTGGGAATGATTTTGGTTTTGAAACGATCTTTTCGAGGGCAGTAGAGGCGTTTGGTCTTCCTGGCGATCTTTTTATTGCGTTAACGACAAGTGGAAGCTCTCCAAATATTGTAGAGGCGGTAAAAGTGGCCCAAACAAGGGGCCTTTCTGTTGCCTGCCTTTTGGGCAAGGGTGGGGGCGATTTGCTCGATAGAGCGGATCTACAATTTGTTGTTCCCCACTTTACAACTTCTGATCGTATACAGGAGGTCCATATGGCGTCTTTACATATGGTTATTGAGGGGATGGAACACCTTCTTTTTTCGGAAGAGTAGATGGATCCATACTTTTCAGCGCATTTTTTTTCGTGGTTTTGGGTCTTTTTCTCGAGACTGCCCGTTCTTCTTACAGGTCAGTATGAGCAGCTCTATTTAGATGAGATTCAGCTCATTGTTATGGCTCTTTTTTCTATAAGCGCCAGTTTCCTCGGTGTCTTTTTGGTATTAAAGCGGTTGACGATGATGGCAAACGCTCTTTCTCATACCATGTTATTGGGCATCGTTTTGGCCTTTATTCTTTCTGTGAGACAGCCTCCTGCTGAGTGGCTTGTGATTGTGGCAGCGTTAGTGGTGGCTCTTATAACGGGCGTGCTTATTCAAGAGCTTTCAAGGCTGTGGTGTATTAAAGAGGACGCAAGCAACGGCATTGTCTTTTCTATGCTTTTTGCTCTTGGTATTACTGTGCTTTCTGTTTGGAGTCGAAATACGCACGCAGGTCCTGAGCTCTTAATGGGAAATCCCGATGCCTTACAAAGAAGTGATATTCCCCTTGTGTTTGGTGTGGCGTGTGTCTCTGTGACTATCGGTCTTCTCTTTATGAGAGGGCTTATGATGGCAATCTTTGACCCTATTTTTGCTGCCCTTTCAGGGTTTATGCCAGCTCTTTTCAGCCATCTTCTCTTGATACAAGTGGCGCTTACAACAGTCTCCGCATTTCGTGCTGTTGGATTTGTGATGACACTGGCCTTTTTTGTTATCCCTCCCTTAATTGCACGGAGATTGACTCATACCCTCGCCTCGATGCTCGGCTGTTCTGTAGGCGTTGCCCTTGGTGGCGTCATTGTTGCAGTCGCTCTTTCAAGACATCTGTTTACCGTATTTTTCCTTCCTGTTTCGACAGGAGCGTTAGCGGCTGTGCTTCTCGGGATTGCCTATGTGGTGGTTCTTGGATTACAGCATAGGCGAAAAAAACCGCTTTTGTTTGACGAAATATAGTGCAGCGTGCTTCTCTATCGAGAATTTTCTGATGCTTGATTTTTGTACATATTGCCCTAAGCTGATTTAAGGGTTCTTTTTATTGGAGAGGTGGCTATGACAAGGATTTCCCCTGCTGATGAATCCTCAAACTCATTTTACGAGATTGCAGAAAGGGGAGGAGAGTATACATCCCCTTCTTCTCGCGATCGTAGTATTGCCCTTTCCGACATTGTCAATACGATATTTGAGCAAGAGGTTCGAGAGAAGTTGTTAGAGGTTTTTGCTGTTCAAAGCCTATCAGATGTTACGGTGGGCTCTTGTTTTTCGAGCATTTTTTGTCGAAGAGGTCCTGCAATAAGGATGAACTCTAGCATATCGGTTTCGATAGAAGATCGTATCGTATCTCCTCTTTTGTCTGCGAAAAACGTGTCACTGATTGACCCAGAGGCGGTATTACAAAAGGATCTTTCAGTCCGTGTTCGGAATATAGCAACAGCTTTCTATGAACAGGAGATGTCCCTTCTTGAGTTGGCTGTACGAAAAGCTCGCAAAAGTCATTCAGATAGTATTGTAAGTGAGATATGTGGTGCCGTTGTGCAAAAGGCGATTGTGACATTTCGTGACCAGCCGTGTGGTTTTCGTTTTCATCTGTTCCCTCCAAAGGTTTGTAAGCGAGTCGTATGGGGCCATGAGGGGCCTCAGGCGCGAACATTTACAATCTATATTGGATCAGATAGGGCCTGTGTTACAGATGTTTTGACAAAGCTTGCTGCCAGAAAAATTTTCTCAAAATATCGTGAAAAGGGAAGAGCTCCAGGCGCCTATTCAATAGAGCACCTCTCGAATCTATTACAGGCAGATCAGGTGTATCCGCTCTTTGAGTATCAAGAACGGGATGTACGAAGAGAAACCGAGAAACTTGAACAGGATCCTGCGCGCTTTTTTTCTGCTGACAACTTCTTTCCCTGTTTACGGGGATACGGTCATGATATAGATCTTTTTTCTGGTACATCTATTGAACGACATGATCTACGTATGGCCGAGGGGTATCGAGGGGCCTTTTTATTGCCCTTAGATCTGTTGAGAGAAAGGATAGATGAAAAATTGAGAGTGGGGCGGCCTCTGACAAAACAAGATTTCGTATCATGTGATGAGGATCTTTTTGTAGTGGGATTAGGTATAGATCGTGTTAACGAATATGTGAAAGAGCCTTCTCTTGAACAAGATCCGTTAGTTGGTCAAATGTGTTAATTAATGAAGGGGAAAAAAATGGCAATAATAGATCAGGGGCGTTCTTTGATAAGGGGCCTAATGGGGGACAATCCGATGGTGAGTTCCTTTCCTACTCTCTACAAAGATGCAGAGAGTAAGTGCCTCTGGAGGAAGTCTCAATTAAGCCGGGTTCTTACTAATATAGTGTTACACCTCTTTACAGAGAAGATCCAGGAACCGCTGCGCTCAATGCGCTCTTGTAGTAAAAAAATGAGCCTTAATACGGCTCGATTGGTTTTGGAAGGCGTTACCTCTTCAGGTTGTTCTGTTTTTGAGCAAAAGGAAGGAATCCCCGAAATGAATCTACTGCCGGATCTAAAAATCAGAGTAACCAATGTAGCTAACAAGATATTTGGGGAGGAGATGGGGTGTATTTCAACAGCGCTGAAAGTGCTGAAAAAAGATAAGGCCTGTCTCACTGGTGATTGCGGTGTGTATGGCGCTCTTTCGATCCGGGCGCTACACCTTTTTAGTCAATTGCCAGCCGATCTGCGATTTCAATTTTTTCCGCCGAAAACAAGACGCCTTGTGTGTACGTATTGGAAAGAAAAAATCTGTACAAACCGGGTATACAAGACGCAGGTAGAAAGAGAGTGTGAAGATCCAGAATTATATATTGGACCAGATGGCATAGCCGTATATGGCGTACCCCATATTGAAACAGCACGAGAAGTGGTTTTGTTGTGTCTTAAAAAGTATCGATTTTCTGGAGCCTATTCTAAAGAGCATGTTTCTCGCCTTTTTGAGGAAAATAATGTATGGCCGATTTTTGGTCATCAACGAACGGATGTAGAAATGGCAATGGAGGAGTTTTCAAAAAACCCCGGTTCTTTTTTCTCTCTTGATGAGAGAAAAATATGTTTGTCGCAAATGTGTCAACAAAAAGCTTTGACCTGTGATGAGGGGTCTTGTAACAATATCGCACGGCTTATTGTGTACGGATGTGACGGACCCATCTCTCGGCAGTATGCAGAAGCGCGTTCACGGGTATCAGGGATTCTTAAGGATGGCGGTATGGTTTCTGAGGCAAAACAAGCGTTGAGGAGCGATTTAGCCTCTATTTCTTGGGACGGTCTGGGCCGCGGAACATTAGATCTTGTTTTTAAAGAGGTTGTTACGACAGAAGCGTCTGCTGCTGAAGTGACCCCGAAGAGCAAAAGACGTTTTGGAAGCAGAAAAGACAGCTCTCCTGATGTAGGAGCCATGTGCTAGCACTGCTTGGATTTGGCCCCCCTGTCTTGTTAATCTGAAAAGGAATATAGTCCTTCGAAAGAGTCTATATAAAAAGAAGGAGAGGAGAATTTATGGATCCAACATCTTTTACTGAAAATCCCACACTGCAAGTAATGGATAAGTCCTTAGATGATAAGGTATATACATGGGCAGAGGGAAAGGGTGATCCGTATCGAGAAGATGTTTTTTTGAGCCGAGGACTTACAAATCTGCTTGTTGAGAACTTTTTTTGTTGTGTTCATGTGCCGTTAAGTGCTCTCTTTGGTGTGGAGTCGATAACGAAAAAACAGAAGATATCCGATAAACATGTATGGGAAATTTGGCGAACGGTTTACGAAAATGTCCTTAGTTCCATGCCTAATGGGAATGGAGTGCCCGTCTCTAATGGGAATGGAGTGCCCATGCCTGAAGAGAGTCTGCTGCCTACCCTTGAAAAGCGGTGTGTCAAGCTATTTGTAAGGCTATATGAAGGAACTGTAGAGACACTTAAAGAGTCGGCAAAGAGATTATATTCGAACCGTTATGGTGCAAGGACGCGCGCAGTAGCCTATGGGCGAGATGATCCAGGAGTGGTGTTGCTTAAGGGCATTATGCAGGCCGCTGGTGGTGTGGATAAGGGGGCAGATGCTTGGGTAGCCGCTGTATACAGAGGTCTTTCTCGTCGAGTCGTTCGTCAATTTCATGATCTTCCTCGTCAGGTGCGTTTCAGGTGTTTTCCCCCAATGCTTCCTACGCATATTACCTCTTCTTATAATGTGACAAAGCTTTGCTCTCAAGATCCTGAAATCTATGTTGACCAGGGTAGCGCGTGGGTCTTTGGTGTTAAAGACAGACAAGCAGCTCGTACAGCTTTTTCTGAGTGTCTAGAAAGCTCAAATTGCTCTCTTCCCGTCAAATACTGTCAAGAGCACATAACACAATTATATACAGACGGATGTGTACGTGCTTTTTGCGGAGAAGAAAGTGAACTGAACGCAAGGAATATGCACAAAGTTTCATGGAGCGTTTCGAATGATTTTCAAATCTATATTGGAGAGAATACAATATGGGTTCGTGGCACTTCTTCGGACGAAGAAGCGCGCATTGTTGTTAAAAACTATCAAGCCACTATGAAGGACGCTCTTCCTGATAAGTACTGTCGGGAACATCTTGAGTTTTTATATAGATCTAGCTTGGTAGAATGTATTGAAATACGAGGTGCAGAGGCTAATAAACTAGACTGGAGACGATCTGAAGCGATTGTGCAACAGCTTCGTGCCCCAGAGATCTTTATTGGTCGAAACTGCATAGGTGTTTCTAGTAGAGTTAGTAGAGAGAATGCTGAGGCAGTTGCTCGGCAATGGTATGATCGTTACAAAGAGGATCTGCCTGGAGTATATTCTCTAGAACATGTTGAGTGCTTACTTGGTGAAAGAAAAGTATACCCTATCTGCAACCATCAACTTGCCGAGGCACAAAGAAGAGCTACGTGGCTTGCAGAAAATAGAAAGACGCCCAATTCTCAGGGCGGCCTGAAAGAGTTGTGTATTGAGAGTCCGATTGATCCCGAGAGTTATATTGGTAAAATGGATGCATATAGTGGGCAGGCCTTTGGAATGTTCTCTCTTAACGTGCAAGCTGTGCGCGATGAAATTTCCTCGACAATTGCAAAAGGAATGAACACAGTTAACTCCAACGAGATAGAAAGGCTTGGACATCTAATAGGATCGGTTTCTCAAGATGCTATTTTGGGCCATCTAGAGCTGACGTTTCCTCCTCTAGAGAGGTTTGTTCCTCCTTCTCATGTAGGAGAGATGTGTTAAAGGACAGGCGCTGATGCAAATGCTTCTTAGCACGAAAAGCCTCATTTTGACATAATTGCTCAACATATCTTTTGTAAAGGAGCGGTTATTTTGATGGGTATAATATCGTTTGTATTGGCTCTTGTTGGTCTTGGGTTTCTTATTCTCATTCACGAGGCAGGCCACTATCTTATGGCTCGCTGGGTTGGAATTCGCGTAGAGACATTTAGTATTGGAATGGGCCGAGCTATCTACTGGTTTATGCATAAAGGGGTTAAGGTTCAGCTTGGTTGGATTCCCTTTGGTGGCTACGTGAAGATGGCCGGGGAAAAGGCTGGCGAGCAGGAAGATCCCGATGGTTTTTTTGCAAAATCTCCATGGAAACGCATCCAAGTTGCCCTTTGGGGCCCTTTGGCCAATATCCTATTTGCTCTTTTTGCCTTTTTTATTATTTGGAGTACGGGCGGGCGTGAAAAGGCGTATAGTGACATCACGTCAAGAGTCGGCTGGGTAGATCCGACATCTCAGTTGTATGCCAAAGGAGTGCGCCCTGGGGATCGTATCGTCTCCTATAATGGAAAGCCTGTTACTGGTGCAAAAGATCACTTTTATGCAGCGATGGTTGCAGGGCCCTCTCTTCAAGTTGAAGTTGAAAAACTTCATGCAAAAGAAGCGGATGAGCATGTGACACTGGAGGTTTCTCCGTATCAACACCCCCTTCTTGTAGATAAAGGGTTAATGACGACAGGCGTGCTCTCTCCTGCAAGCTTCTTGATATGGAACCCTCCTCATGGAGATCAAAAGCTCTCAAAGGCTGCTCAAGAAAGCGGTATCCATCCTTCGGATCGTCTTGTCTGGGTCGATGGAGAGCCTATCTTTTCTCAAGCTCAGCTCGGGTCTTTATTAAATGATGGCTGTCAGGTGGTCACAGTCGTTCGATCCGGCAGAGTTCTTCATCTACACATTCCGAGGGTCCATGTGAACGAGCTTACATTGACCCCCGAGGTTCGAGGAGAGATCTCTGATTGGAAGTATGAAAGCGGTCTTCACTCTACTCGCCTCAATCAAGTCTGGTTTATGCCGTATAATATAGGCTCTGATGGGATTGTAGAGGGAGATATCTCTTTGCTCGATCCAATAGATTCGACGAAAAAGGCCCTAAAATCCCCATTAGAAGATGTACTGTTGCCCGGAGACCGAATCGTTGCAGTTGGAGGTAACCGGGTCTTTTCTGCGCCAGAGATCTTGAAGGCATTTCAAGAAAAGAGGGTAATGGTCATTGTGGATCGTCCAGATGGAGAGAGAGAAACACTTGACTCTGTTGCAGCAGATCATCTCTTTTCCTCTCTTTATGGATCAGAGCAGCTTTCCTCTCTTGCCAATTCTATAGGGACCGATCAACAACAAGAGAGAAGCGCTAGCTTTGTTTTCCTCAATCCAATCGTTCCCAAGACCTTTTCTGAGCTTTTTTCAGAGATGGGTCGCACTCAAGAGATGGTCGCTGCACAAGAAAAGGAACAGGCGGCGTTAGAGCGTATCGAGGATCCGGAGAGCCGGGCAGCTGCAGAAGAGTCCTTGTTGGCACGAGATCGCCAGCTCTATTTAGGCCTTTTCGGCGTCCATGATGCTCCTGTGCTCTACAATCCGCCTCCACTAGAGGTCTGCTGGTCTATTATCGATCAAATGAAACAGACCGTTTGTGCCCTTTTTGGGGGATATTTAAGTCCAAAGTGGATGGCAGGGCCGGTTGGTATTGTGCACGTTATGCAACAGCAGTGGTCGGTAGGGTATAAAGAGGCGCTCTTTTGGCTTGGCTTTATCAGCTTAAACCTTGCCCTTTTGAATCTATTGCCTTTTCCCGCGCTCGATGGTGGGCATATCGTACTTGCGCTTATAGAGATGGTAACGGGTATAAAACTCCGTCCTGAAACATTGGAAAAGATTATTCTGCCATTTGTTATCATGCTCATCGGCTTTTTGATTTATATAACCTATTACGACATTATGAGGGTCTTTTCTAATCTCTTCTCCTCATAAGGGGACCCATGGACTATACATCGCGCGGGCGATTGAAGATTTTTCTTGGTTATGCCGCAGGCGTTGGCAAGACGTACACGATGCTTGAGGCTGTGCGACAGAGGCAGGCAGAAGGCATCGATGTTGTTGTTGCTTTAGCGCTTACCCACGGAAGAAAGGAGACGGAACGCCTTTTAGAAGGGCTTGAAATTATCCCTACGGCTAAAGTCGCGTATAAAGGTGTTGAGATTTCAGAACTTGCAGTCGATGCTGTATTAGAAAGAAAGCCAGCGCTTGTTGTTGTCGATGAGCTTGCTCATACAAATATCCCAGGCAGTCGCCATCCGAAGCGGTATATGGATGTCGAAGAGCTGCTTTCTGCCGGAATCGATGTCTATACGACGCTCAATATTCAGCATTTAGAAAGCTATCAGGATCCGATAGAGGAGATTACTGGTGTATCCGTTAGAGAGAGGGTTCCCGATCGGATTCTCGATGGAGCAGATGAGGTTGAATTGGTCGACCTTGCGCCTGAAGAGTTGTTAGAGAGGTTGAGTCAGGGAAAGGTCTATATTCCCGAACAGGCCGCTCGAGCAGCGCATAAGTTTTTCCGAAAAGAGAATTTACAATTTCTCCGAGAGGTTGCTCTTAGAAAGACCGCTGCCATTGTCGATACCAAGCGCGGGCAAATGAACGGAACAAGCCCATCGGTTGTACCCAAACTGCTCGCTTCAATAGGGCCGAGCCCTTTTAGTGAGCGGGTGATACGTGTGACCAAAAGGCTTGCAGATATGCTTAAGGCCGAATGGTTTGTGGTTTCTGTAGAGACTCCGGAAAGCGTCGTCTTACCACAGCAGACAAAAGATCGCATAGCCGGTCATATTCGCCTTGCAGAAGAGCTTGGGGCCAAGGTGGCGGTGCTTCCAGGAGAAGATGTGGCAGAGACTGTCTATGCGTATGCTTCATCACATGGCGTCTCACAGATTATTCTTGGATATTCACTGACTCCGTGGATTAAGAGGCTGTGGTCGCCATCGCCTGTTGACAAGCTTGTAAAAAAGCAGGGGGGAATAGACGTCTATGTTGTCTCGAGTTGGCGTGATGATAAAAAGCCCTCTATAAAAAAGACGAGTAAAATACCCTCTCTTTTTGCTCTTTGCCTTCCTCCTTTTGGATATGTGGCAGCACTTACCCTATTTCTTGCCCCTTTTGCTGAATGGTTGCGACCGACATCGGTTGCTTTTGTCTACCTGCTCTCCTCTGTCCTTGCAGCGATGCTCCTCACCCCTCTCTCCTTTTATATCTACGTGGTGATGGCCGTCTTTATGTTAGATCTTGTCTACATCACCGATCTTGAAGAGTGGTTTATGCGCGGAGAGCCTCTCCTTTTTTCCTTTACCACGTTGGCCGTTGGTACGGTTATTTGCCAGCTGATGACGCGCCACAGAAGGCTTACTCGGGCAGCAGTTGCTCGTCACCGAGAGACGTTAAGCCTGTATGAATTAAGCAAAGATCTTGTTGCAGCTTCGGAAATAGGAGAGATGATTTCTATACTCAATGAACATCTTAAATCGTTCATTTCGGCAGAGGCGATTTTATTTCTTAAGGGGGGAAAAAAGATTGGAAGAAGTCCTCCTCTTTTTGATGAATCAGAGGAGATGGCTGCTTGCTGGGCGATGGATCACGGGGAGATAGCAGGCCGTGGTACCGATACACTTCCTTCTGCGCAGGGCCTTTGGTTACCGCTTACTGTGGCACAAAAGTCGCTTGGCGCCTTAGGTATCTTTTGCCCTGAGGGTGAAAACTTGAGGCAATACCGTTACCTTTTAGAGGCCTTTGCTCATGTATTTGCCCTCTCATTAGATAGAGGAACGTAAAAACTTCTGGGCTTTTCTTGCGTAGAAGCCATCTCTTTCACTATGGTTGTACCGTCTTTTTAAGTTTTTGGTGCGTTATGGCAATTGCTCTTTTCCTCGTTTTAACGATAGTGGCTGTTGGGTTTGCCCGTTTTCTTGGTCTTGTAGTTGAGGGACCCTCATGAGCTCTATGGCGGTGGCAAGCGTTTTCTTTTTTGGATTAAGCGCATACGTCTTTATCAGCCTCTTGTTTCCGGAGAAATTTGAATGACGGCAGTGCTTGGCATCATCGTCTTGTTTTTTCTTCTCGTCCTTGTATGTTCCTGGCCTTTAGGTTCGTACGTTGCTGCTGTTATTGAAGATCCGGATGAAATTCGCTGGATTCGTCCTTTACGTGCTATTGAGCGAGTCTTCTCCTCAAGGCTAAAGGGGTTCTATCTTCTAGAAATGAGCTGGAAGGAGTATTTTTTTGCTCTTTTGACGTTTGTCTCTGTTGGCTTTTTTGTGCTTTTTACCCTCCTTCGTTGGCAGGCCATATGGTTTTTCTTTGACCCACATGCTGTAAACATGCCTTCTGATACGGCCTTTAATACCGCTATAAGCTTTGTAACCAACACCAATTGGCAGTCGAGTATCCCTGAGATTGAATTGAGTACATATGTGCAGATGATGGGAATCACAACACAACAGTTTTTTTCAGCGTGTACTGGTATGGCCCTTCTTTGTGCCTTTGCCAGGGGGTTACGGAATAAGGAGAACACAAAGATCGGCAACTTTTGGAGAGATGTCGTCAGGTTTTCCGTATACGTGCTTTTTCCTCTCTCTCTTTTTGTCTCTTTTTTGCTTGTTGCAGCAGGAGTCCCTCAATCAGCATCAGGCTCTGTAGAGTATCAAACTATGGAGGGGATGGAAACAGAGCTTCCAATGGGAATGGTTGCTTCACAGGTAGCGATTAAACAACTTGGAACCAATGGTGGCGGCCTTTTTCGAGCCAACAGTGCCCATCCTTTAGAAAATCCAACACCTGTATCAAATGTGCTCGAGTTAGTATCGATTTTACTTCTTCCGCTTGCCTTATGTCGAACCTTTGCTGAACTTGTCAAAGCTCCTCGTCAAGGGATATTGATCGTCTCTGTGATGGCCGTGCTTTTCATAGGGGGGGCCTTTTTGGCGTGCTATGCAGAAAGCTCTCCGATACCATTTCTTCCAAAGCAGGAGCGATCTTTTTTTGAAGCAGAGGGGAATATGGAGGGCAAAGAGACCCGTTTTGGCCCGTTTTGGTCGGTTCTGTGGTCGGTTGCAACAACGGCTGTTTCCAACGGTTCGACAAACAGTTCCATCTCCTCTTTTTTGCCGCTGGCAGGTGGTGTTCCCATGGGGATGATTCAGCTTGGAGAAGTTCTCTTTGGAGGGATTGGAACTGGAATTGTCGGAGCCGTTGTCTATCTGCTTCTCGCTGTGTTTTCTGCAGGGCTTATGGTTGGAAGAACACCCGAGTATCTTGGCAAGAAGATAGAGGCCAAGGAGATGAAATTGGTTATTTTGCTTGCGATATTGCCGTCGGCTCTTGTTTTGACCTCATGTGCTCTTACAATCATGCAGCCTGTGGGAAGAGCGACGCTTTCTTCGCATGGCCCTCATGGCATCACAGAAACTCTTTATGCATTTTCATCGTCTGCAGCAAATAATGGAAGCTCGTTTCAAGGATTACAGGCCAATATCCCGCTCTATAACTTTCTTTTAGGAGCTCTTATGTATCTTGGGCGGCTTTTTTCGGCAGCTCTTATTTTGGCGCTTGCGGGGACTCTTGCTGAGAAGAAGAAAGTTGCCGTTGGGGCGGGAACACTACCGACGGAAACGGTTTCTTTTGGTGTTTGGTTTGGGTTTGTGACTCTTCTTGTCGGAGCCCTCAATTTTCTTCCCGCCTTTACGCTTGGCCCTGTTCTTGAACATGTCATGCTCTTTTTTCCAATACATCGGTAAGAGGGTTGTATGAGATATAAACAAAAAGGGCTTTCGACTTGGGATTTGGTAACAGGGGCTTTTCCAAAGGCGTTTTCAAAGATGCTGAGCTATAGAAGCCTTTTGCAAAATCCGACACTCTTTGTCGTTTTTTGTGTAAATGTGTTGCTCTCGATCACGCTTTTTGTAGAGTGGGTTCAAGGATCTTCTCAGCTCTTTTATCACACCCTTTTGATCTGCTCTCTTTGGATGACCTCTCTTTTTGCTAATTTTTCCGAGGCGATTGCTGAAGGGAGAGGAAAGGCTCAAGCCTCCTCACTGCGATCGTTGCAGTCGGATACATTGGCCAATAAGATAGAGGGGGATTCATATGGATGTCCTACACAACAGGTGAGATCTTCAGATCTTCAGGTTGGAGACCTTGTTCTCGTCTCTAAGGGAGATACCGTTCCTTGCGATGGAGAAGCCGTCGAGGGTATTGCTTTAGTGGATGAGAGTGCCGTAACAGGGGAGAGCGCTCCTGTTGTCCGAGAGGCAGGCGGCGATGTGAGCGCGTTGACAGGGGGAACGGTTATCTTATCGGATTGGGTTGTCATGAAAGTCTCAGCACGCTCTGGTGAAGGGTTTTTAGAGCGGATGATCCAGCTTGTGGAAGGAGCAAAAAGAAGAAAAACGCCAAATGAAAAGGCCCTTCACGCTGTTTTGGCGGGATTTACTCTTGTTTTTCTTATTGTTGTGGGAACCCTTTCTCCTCTTTTTGAGACAACGGCATTTTTTTTAGGTGTAGATCTTCCGCTAGATCCATTTATCTCTATTGCCTTGCTTGTTTGTCTCATGCCAACAACAATCGGCGCACTATTACCGGCGATAAGTATTGCTGGCATGGATCGCATGGTTCGCCATAATGTGTTGGCTCTTACCCCTCGGGCTGTTGAAGCCGCAGGTGATGTCGATACGCTTCTTTTGGATAAAACGGGCACCATCACATTGGGCAATCGGCAAGCTGCGGAGTTTTTCCCAGCTTTTGGGGTCTCTATGGAGGAGCTTGTTGAAGCGGCTCTTATCGCTTCTTTTTCTGATGAAACGGCTGAGGGAAAAAGTATTGTTGCGCTTGCTCGAGAGACGTATGGATGCGCTACTGAATTCGAAACGGACCACTGGAGGTGTATTCCCTTTACAGCAAAGACGAGAATGAGTGGCGTTGACGTTTGGGATGAGCGGTATCGAAAAGGGGCGTTAGATGCAATAGAAGCAATGCTACGAGAAAAGGGCGGGGAAGTTCCTGAAGGGATCAGAGAAGAAGTTGCCAAAATATCGAGAAAAGGGGGAACTCCTCTTGTTGTTTCAAGGGGATATCGAGTTGTGGGGGCCATTTTTCTCAAAGATATTGTGAAACCAGGGCTTAAACGACGCTTTGCGAAGCTGAGACAGATGGGCATTCGAACGGTTATGGTAACCGGTGATAACCAGCTGACAGCGGCAGCGATCGCTGCAGAAGCCGGTGTTGACGACTGCTATGGTCAGGTAACTCCTGAGCAGAAGTTGAGGATTATCGAGCAATACCAAAGGGATGGCCATATGGTCGCTATGACAGGAGA
>Ga0180437_10007037_pt1 | contig 14802 bp, 7 predicted proteins | sample SS_ome_4_FD_132410 | JGI IMG/M metagenome (GOLD analysis project Ga0180437, IMG submission 132410) | Hypersaline lake sediment archaeal communities from the Salton Sea, California, USA - SS_3_D_1 metaG | ecosystem: Environmental > Aquatic > Non-marine Saline and Alkaline > Hypersaline > Sediment...
AAATCCCATTTTACTTCCAGACCCCGAGCATTGCCGTAATCTTTATTCGTATAAAGTCCGTACTCAATCTGGTTATAGGTCGAAATAATTCTGGTGCTCAACAGGTCGTAGATATCACGATAATAAAGTGACAATTCCAGTCCCATGCCTTTCGTCAACTCCTGCCAGATTCCGATCTCATAACTGATTGTTTTCTGCGGCTTAAGCAGCGTATTTCCCATGGTTGTCCCGTAATCATTCACAGGCACACGGAAAATATTGTTGGCATATAAAGCGTACATTGGTGGCATTTGGAAAAAATGACCATAACTAATATGTAGCACGGCCTGGTCGCTCAACTGATAGGCCAGGCCAAATCGTGGACTAAGCTGCGTTTGTGCCGGTGCTTTTACATAAGTGGACATCATACTGTCCGGTAATGCCAATTGATTGGCGGGATTTCTTCTGTCCGTCGGATAAATCTGGTCTGAATTAAAATAATCGTATCTCACGCCAACATTTATAACCATTTCATCGAATTCCATTTTATCCTGTGCATAGCCAGAAAACTCGTAAGGCTTAACAACGTATACATTCATAGTTTTATCAGTAATCGGGACAATTTCTAAATCATAGAATGGAAAATCGATCTTTCCCGTTTCGGGATTAACGACCAGGTCATTTTCAAAGGCCAGCCCATCATAAACGTTTCGGACATCAATTCGATAGCGGTCAATTTTATGATTTGTATATAAAACACCACTTTTTAAGCTATGATTTTTGTTCATCTGCCAGTATATATCAAACTTTACACCGCCATCAGTAAATGTGTCGGTAGGTTTTCCAATTCCCACAAGATCGTAATTACTATTTGATTCATAACCTGTACCACCGGTCGCGAATCCGGGAATTCCGGTACCCAAATATTTAGGATGAAGATATCGATCATCCAGAGGATCTTTATATAGATAGGATTCATTTTTATTCTGGATATATGAAACTTTGAGATCGTAAAATAATGCTGGTGAAAGCATGTGATTAACAGCAATTGCACCCATATACGAGGTATGAAAGTAGCGGCGGCCAATATCAGGAATATATTTAAAGTAGTGATTATAATTTTTATTTTCACTATCATTATACGTAAATAGGGCTTCAATTTTAAGAGCATTTACTGGTTTCAAAGATAATTTACCCAGGAAATTATGATAGATTGCTTCTTGCATGGACACATATTCATTATCACCAGTGTGCTCAATATGCCAGGTTGATGGATCGTCGGTTGGGTAATTGTTATAATCCCTGGGATTAAATCGACGGATTCCGTTTAGATGACCATTATTATTTTGGAAGCGATAGTTGGTGAAGAATGTTAATTTATTTTTTAAAATCGGCCCTTCTAGTTGGAATTTATAATCCTGGCTCAAATTTCGATTTAAATAATCACCTTCACCCAGACCGATGAATACATCATTGTTGCCAGTAAAATAATTGGCAAAGCTACTCGATATTGAACCATGGAATTGATTGCCACCACTTTTCGTTACAGCATTCACAACACCGCTCATAGCACGTCCGTATTCGGCATTAAAGGTGCCTGTGATTACTTCTAAATCCTGCACTGTGGCAGTCTCCAGATTCACCGCACCACTAGTTCCGTTAAAACTGTCATCCACCTGAATACCGTCGATTAAATAGGAGACCTCGGTATTTCTTCCGCCCCTGAAGTGACCATTGATAACACCCGCTTGCATGTTGATCACCCGATTCAGGCTCTCGACTGGCAGCAATTCAATCTCATCAGCCGAGACGTTGCGAACAGAACTGGTCTGGTCTTTTTTGACCTGGACTTTTTCAGCCGTTACCACAACCTCCTTCCCTTCAAGTACGGTTTGTTTCAGTTTGGCGGTTATTTCAAAAGTTCGGTTAACTGAAATCCTGGCGTTTTTTAGTACGAAAGCTTCGTAACCAATCATCTGCACACGGATTGTATACAATCCGGGCGGAATGTTCAAAATATAAAATGATCCATCCTCCCCAGAAGCCGCACCTAAGCTAGTATTAACCAGAAAAATGTTAGCCCCTTGCAGCGGATCACCCGTCGCTTCATCGAATATGACTCCGGATACTTTTCCAGTTGTTTGGGCGAATAAGATAGTCGTAGTTGAAATTATCAGAAATACGAAAAGTAAGATTTTAACTGTAGTTTGCATAGCTTCTTCTCCTTAATTAAAATGATATCAGCGTGTTTGTATAATATCACAACAAAATCATGCTCCACCGTTTATTTCAAACCATAATACTTTTCTAATTGTCGACAGGATGAACGATGTTATGTTTTAAATGGAAATCAGATGATATTTCATAAAAATGCTTAATCTCTGTTACCATGGCCGTTTGTTCAAAACCTTTCACTTCTAATAGCATTTCAAAGTAATCAGGTATTGAGTTGTTGATTGCGATAATTTTTTCTTTTAATTGTTCCAGTAAAGTATTATCAGTAATTTTTTTTACCACTTCTATTCGGCCAGTTTGGTGGAAAGAGATGATAAAGAGAAAGACGTTATTTTGGGGGCCGGGTACTTTTGATAAGATGACATAATCTGTTACAAATTTTTTTAAATTTAGCCCTGAATCAATGAAAGTGTATGTTGTGTCTATCTTCTGATCTCGAACTTTAATGTATCTGAAATCATTTAATCGATGCCGGGTTTCAATATGTTTAAAATGTAGAGAGGGATATATTTCATTTAAAATATTAAGATTATGAAAATGTCCGATATAAACCAAATTATAATTTTTTATATCACTCCATTCAATTTCATTGGTTGTTCGTAGTTTAAAATCTTTTTTTCTATTGGTAAATAAAGGTTGTAGCCGAAATAGATTCCAAATACTAGATTTGGGAACAATTTCCCAGTCTGGAATAGAATACTCATCAGGATTAAGCGAATGAAAGCTAATAAATTGTTCAAGTTCATCATTAGTGTTAATCATATCATCCCGGACAAGCCTTATCCTGTCAAGATTCTTCCTGTATTCATAAAACGTGAAAAGGTTTCCAAATGTAATTATGGTCGGTAATTTACTGGACAAAAAATCACCCCAAAGGAAATTATCCAAATTTATATGATCTGCTACTTTATTATCCAACCTTTGTTGTATTGCTTTATTATTCCATTGGTAAATATTGAGAAGAATTAAGGAAAGAATAAATGATGCGAATAATAATCTCTTAAATGAAATAGAAGGTCTACTTTTTTGTATCTTTTTTTCTGCTGAAATTGATTTGAAAACTACATGGTAATGGCCTTTTGGTATTGTTAGTCTTATTTTATCATTTTTCCCCGCCTGATTATAATACTCCTCTAATTTTTTCCTCAATTTATAAATATAAACACGTACCAATGTATCTTCAGAGGGATCAAATGTTTTATCTTTTCCCAAAACATTGGTAGCGATTTCAATTTCGTTGGGGATTTTGTTTTGCTTTGAGCACTTGACAAGATATTTAAGTATTTTATTATAGGTTTCACTTTTTGCAAAAATAGGGTCACTTAAAATTTTATTTAAAAAGGCTTGTTGATCTGGCTTTTTTAACATCGTGACTCCATTTATGTGCCACACATTTATAAGCATTTCCCGATAATATAACACTATTTTAATAACTTGTCAAGAGCTTTTGAATTGTATTCGAGCAAACGAATATTTAAAAATTTGATTAACATTAATTTGTTCACTGTTAACCCAACGTGAATTCACGTTAATTCACTTGATTCATTTTATTAAAAAAGATACTAATTGAGAAAATGAATTTTATACAAATTGAAATTGGAAAATTTATGAAGAATAATACCATTGGGGTTATTGTACCGGAACTTAAGCATACTTTTTTTGCTGCGATCCTGGATGGTATCGAAGAAATAGCTTTTCAACACGGATATACCATAAAAGTTGGACAATCAAAAGAAGACCCGAAAAGAGAGATTGCCGAAATAAAAACATTATTATCAAGTGGAATTGAAGGACTACTAATTTCCATTTCTCAACATACAGAGAATAGTAGTCATTTTAGACAGATAATCAATCGCTCAATTCCACTTGTGTTTTTTGATCGGGTGTGTCAGGGATTGAAGGCAAGTTATGTGACAGTAGATGATTTTGAAGGCGCTTTTAAGGCAACCGAACATCTGATTTTGTCCGGTTACAAAAGAATTGCCCATCTTGCCGGACCACAGTTTATTCCCAATATGAAAAATCGCCTGAATGGCTATAAAGCTGCCCTTGAGAAATACCAGATGACATTTGATCAGGAAATTATCGTATACGGCTATTTAGATGAAGATTCGGGCCATAAAGGAATGAAAGCGCTTCTCCTTTTGAAAAAAAAACCAGATGCAATTTTTGCGGTCAATGATCCGGTTGCGATCGGTGCCTTGAATCAAATAAAAAAGGCCAGTTTGAATATTCGCGATGACATCGGTTTGGTTGGATTTAGTGATAATCCAATTGCAGCACTTCTTGATCCGCCATTAACAACGGTTGCACAACCACGATATGAAATTGGAATAACAGCAGCAGAAATTCTTTTTGAACATATTAATGGAAAATCGGAGTTAATAGAAAAAGTTTTAAAAACAAAGCTCATTATCAGGCAGTCTAGTTAACAATAAATAAAGGAGGGGTACCATGAAACATGTTAGCAGTTTAATTACTTTAGTATGTTTGCTCTTTGCTGTTGTTTTAACCGCTCAAGTGCCAGGAGAGCTGGCAATCATAAATCCTGGTTTTGAGACCGGTGATTTAAGCGGCTGGAATATTGGGCCCGGTGAAGTTCCCAAGGTCGATATTGTTACCGATGCGGTGTCTTCAGGTGAGAATGCAGCGAAAATATCCGGTGGTTCAGGAAATTTTTACAAAGTGGTAAGCAGTGAAGTTGAGCTTGTGCCCGAGACATTTTATTGTATCGTGGCTAATGTCCTGATTCCGTCTGCCGATGTTTTACAAGAGGGACAGCGTCTTTTCCTCGCCAGTAAAGTAAAAACACCCTCCGCGGAAGAATGGTTCGAATCTCCAAAGGTTGTAACCGCTACTGATGGCGCAGATGTATGGTATCAATTGTCTTTCGGCCTAACCTATCCTGCAGATGCAACCGAACTCACGGTCGAATTCAAATGGACCGGAACCGGAGCTGACGATCCCGGATGCGTTTACGTTGATGATGTAAAGGTAATTCGGATGGAGATTCCGGAGGATATTATCAACTTGGGATTTGAGGATCCGGATGATGACCTCTATGATTGGCAAGGCGGTTGGTGGACATGGTCTTATCTGCCTGTTGAGCCCCCGGAAGGTTTAGAGACATGGTTTGAAACAACTATCAGCCGCAGCGGTGACAGGTCACTCGCTATAGTACCTCAGGAATGGTCTTTATGGTCGGATGACTGGTGGTGGGGCGGCTTTTATTGCTGGACCGGGCAAACAGCATATAACACTGTTGATTACTATCATGAAGGCGACAATTTCTATATGAGCGCCTGGATTATGACTTCAGAGGGAGATCCAATTGAAGGGGATGTGGATGTCAACCTTGAATTGACTTTTAAAGACATAAACGGTACTAACCTGTCGAATATGGGGTATGAGGGAAGTAGAGTCTGGTCTGAAAACCAACTTGATGAAAGTTCGACTCGTGATGAATGGCATTTCTTAGAAATGTTCATCCAATGTCCAGAAATAGCTCCAGGAGATACTGTTGATCGAATCGATTTAAACATAAGGCTAAGACAATCCGGTGATGCGTGGGGTACTGTATATGTCGATGATGTCTTCATTGCAAAAGGGACTTCAGCCGCTACTGACGTCAAAAGTGTGAATAGCCACGTACCAATCGAATATTCACTGTCCCAAAACTATCCCAATCCATTTAATCCACAAACGACCATCATGTACTCTATTCCAAAAGCGGGCAAGGTTCAATTAACAGTTTTCGATGTGTTGGGAAAAGAAATAACAACATTGGTAAACGAACATCAATCTGCTGGCCACCATCACATAAAATTTGATGGCGCATCACTTTCAAGCGGAATCTATTTTTACAGACTTCGAACCGGAAATAATGTCTTTACCAAAAAATTGACCTTGATCAGATAATATCCTGTTGAGTTTATGGCAGAATGATTATCATCAGGGATGCGATGTATTGTTCAATTTTTGATATTCAGAGAAAGTGTAATTATTCTGCCGACGAATCATTCTGCCAGATTAAAAATTTTTGAATATAAAACAAATCCGATTCAACGAAAAAATTATAACTCCTCTACGAGGTTAGAGGGGCTTCCCAGGAACCGAATCGTTATTTCCAATTCAAGTTTCTTGAAAGTGACCGAGATACGCAAAAGACGCGAATCTAATAATATAACAAAAAACTGATTTTGAAGCATAAACTTTTACCAAATCTTGAAGATTTGGTAAATGTAATTTCTTAAGAGGATTAAACGCATAAATCTTGAGTGAAAAACAAGTTGAGACAGATAAGTTAAGTAATTTAAAGCAGCTAATCTTATGGTCGGTGCCATAAAAAATGAAAAATCAAAAAACGAGTGAGCTACCGAAAAAGAAAAGAATTATATTCAAAATCCTCCTAATCCTCCTCCCGATCCTGTCCCTGCTCACTTTTGAATTAATTCTGCAATTATTGAATTACGGCGAAAATTTGGACCTTTTTATTCCGGCATCCTCTCCCTATACCAACTATAAAAAATGCAATCCGTCAGTGGGTAAGCGCTACTTCTTTCAACAATCGACATTACCCCTCCCAGCGAATGATATTTTTCTCGCCCAGAAACCTCCCGATGGATACCGAATATTTGTCTTAGGTGGCTCAACCACACTGGGTTTCCCTTATGGCAATCTATTGATGTTCTCCCGAATTTTAAATCGAAGATTACAAGATACCTTCCCAGAAAAACGAATTGAGGTGGTGAATGTGGCGTTAACGGCCATTAATAGTTACACCTTAGTAGATTTCATGGATGAAATTCTAGCAGAAACGCCTGATGCAATTCTGATTTACGCCGGACATAATGAATTTTATGGCGCTCTGGGAGTGGCATCGTTGGAATCGGTTGGGAATCAACGCTGGATTGCTCTAACGTACATGCGATTGATGCGCTTTAAATTATTTAGACTATTACGGGATTGCTTTAACAAACTTAGAAAAATAACTCAAAAAACTTTTAAAATCGGTAACGACACGATAAATGGCACTTTAATGGAGCGATTAGTAAGTAAGCACACTATTAAATATAACAGCAAACTATTCAATCGCGGGATAAAGCAATTTGAAAACAACTTAAGAAAAATTTTTCAAAAAGCAGAGCAGGCCGACGTCCCAATTATAATAAGTGAATTAGTAAGTAATGTTTGCCATTTGAAACCCTTCTTTTCCCAATCGGATAAAAATGAGCTCACGGCAGAGCGGCTATATCAACAGGCCCAACAATTCGAAAAGCAAAAACAATATGATCCAGCTCAACAGGCATATTATCGGGCAAAGGATTTGGATGGATTGCGTTTTCGGGCACCCGAAGCATTTAATCAGATCATTCATCAAGAAGCTACCAGGATTAATGCCCCGGTTGTTCCGATGAAATCATTTTTCGAAAAGGCCTCACCCCATGGTTTGATCGGGGATAACCTGATGGTTGATCATCTGCATCCGAATATTGATGGCTATTTTTTAATGGCAGACGCTTTTTATGAGACAATGCGCTTGAATCACTTTATCACCGACCATTGGGATTCACTTTATATCTTACCAGCCAATCATTATCGTCATACCTGGCCATTCACCGCTCTCGATAGCACTGTTGCCACTTTGATGATACATCAATTAAAGGGTGGGTGGCCGTTCAAACCCAAATTAACTGAAAATCGAATCCTTCTCGATTTTGAACCGCAATCCCTCGTGGAATCATTGGCACTCAAGGTCATTTTTAATGAAATGAGTATTGACGAAGCTCATTTCGCTTTAGCCCAACAGTATGAAAAACAAAAGCATTATAAACGGGCAACCGAGGAATACGATGCGTTTACGTATTTGGTGTTTATTGAAGCATACGCCTACCTTAACCGCGCGAAAGCATTCATACGAGCTGAAAAAGATGAGCAGGCGCTTCATCTTCTGCTTAAGAGTCTGGAACACGAAGAGATTCCATTGGCAAACAGATTAATCGGTGAAATATATTTAAAAAAAGCTGATTACAAAAACGCAGTCAATTATCTTGAAAAGGCCAGACAGAAAAATCCGAATAATCCTGAACTATTGGCAAGCTTATGTATTGCCTATTTGAAAAATCTTCAATTTGAAAAAGCAAACTTGTCTTTTAATCAATTCAAATCAAAATATCCGGATAATCCTCAGATTGACTATTTAAAAAATGTTTTCAAATTAAATCCAAATGAAACGATTAAACGGAGGTAAGCATGAAGCAAAGACTTTTGTTTTTTAACTTTTTATTACTACTCATATTTACATTTCATAACATTGCTTCTTCCCAAACAACCGGAAAAATTTCCGGAGTTGTGATCGATCAGGCAACCGGTGAATCCTTACCAGGTGTAAATGTAATCATTGTGGGTACAATCCTGGGAGCCGCGACAGATTCGCAAGGAGAATTTTTCATCATAAATATTCCTCCTGGTAACTATGATGTCGAGGCCAGGATGATGGGCTATTCACCAATGCGAATCAAAGATGTCAGGATTTTTGTCAACCGCACCATTCCTGTCGAATTCAAGCTCCAACCAACCGTTCTCGAGGGCGAACTTGTCGTGGTGAAAGCCGAAAAAATCGTTGTCAAAAAGGACCAAACAAGCTCTATTCGTAATATCTCCTCCGAAGATATTGAACTCCTCCCGGTTGAGAGTGTCGGACAGGTGGTTTCCATGCAACCGGGTGTTGTTGGAAACCATTTCCGCGGAGGACGAAGCAATGAAGTAACCTATCTCATTGATGGAGTGGCGGTTAGTGATGCGTTCTCACATGAACAAAAAACAGCCGAGGTCAATCCTGAAGTTGTTGAAGATGTGGAAGTGATTACGGGGACATTTAATGCCGAATATGGGGACGCGATGAGTGGCGTGGTCAATGTTATTACCAAAGAAGGCGGGAAGAAGTTCGAGGGATCCGCTTCGGTGAATTTTGGCAACTACCTCACTCCGCATGATAATATCTTCAAAGGGCTTGATGCTTATGAATTTGATCGAAATAAAGATTTTAAAATCGCGCTTTCCGGTCCCATTTTCAAAGATAAAATATCTTTTGTTGCCAACGTACGTTACAACAAAAACTTGGGTCATTTGACAGGAATACGACTGTTTAAGGTTGATGATTTTAGTGACTTCACCTCTCAAAATGAAGAGGAATGGCATGTAGAAAGCACCGGTGATAGCGCCACCGTTCCTTTCAATTGGAATGAAGGTTATTCTGCTTTTGGGAAATTAACCTCTAAGCTCCTTAGTTCTCTCAAATTATCCCTGGCATTCACCTGGAATAAAGGGGAAGGACAAAGCTATGATCACGCGAATAAATTTAATCCCGATGGAATTTCAGCCTGGCACAATGACACCAGGTTGACTACTTTTCATTTCAATCACATGCTTTCAAAATCAGCCTTTTATGATTTAAAACTGTCATATTCCGATTATTGGACCGGGTGGTATCTTTATGAAGATCCAACCGATTCGCGATATGTTCATGATGAATATCGTCGAAATAATGGCCCCTGGTTTTATACCGGTGGCCAGGATAAAGGACATTCAAATCATGCAGAGAAAAAGTACGATCTCAATTTTGATTTTACCTGGCAGGTAAATAAAAACCATAGTATTAAAACGGGTATTGATTTTAATCAAATAAAACTCAATCACAAATATCACACCATTCGAAATGCCTATGAAGGAAGCGGCCTTGAAAGTGTATTCATAATCGATGCGGTCAGTGGCGAAAGGATTTATCTGTTTTATCAGCCCACAATTCACTCCAATGAGAGTGTTCATACCGATTCTTATATTCAAAAACCGATACAAGCCGCTTATTATATTCAAGACAAAATGGAATTTAATATGATGGTCGTCAATCTGGGGATTCGATTTGACTATTTTGATCCGAAAACGGTCTATCCTTCAAACTATCGTAATCCGGCCAATCAGGAGTATTTTGAGTTGTCGGAGCGGATGAGTATTTATCCGGAGGCCCGCCCTAAAAAACAAATCAGTCCGCGGCTTGGATTATCATACAATCTTGGGGGGACGGCTTTGCTTCGTTTTGCGTATGGCCATTTCCTGCAATTACCTCCACTAAACTATTACTATCAAAATACCACCTTCAGAATTGCCGCCTCTGATTACGCCTCAACCATGGGAAATGCTCAACTGAATCCACAAAAGACCATTCAATATGAAATTGGACTATTCCAGCAATTGACTAATGAAATGAGTCTTGAAGTAGCTGTCTGGTATAAAGATATTTATGATTTGGTTACCGCCACCGTTTTTACGACTTATAATCAAAGAAGATATGGTGTGTTCTGGAATAAAGAGTATGGCAATGCCCGCGGTCTGGAAATCAAATACGATTTCAGAAAAGATGCTCTGTCTGCCGGTGCTAATTATACCTTTGGATATACCAAAGGTGTCGCCGACAATCCCCGCTCCTCATTTGACCGAGCGGGTTCTGAAAAAGATCCGGTAAATAAATTAATTCCCATGAACTGGGATCAAAGGCACACATTAAATTTATATGTAGGATATAATGCCCCCAAATACGGAACCACCCTTATGTGGTATCTTAACTCCGGCCAACCGTATACCTGGAGTCCGATTCCACAAAGTCCACTATCGGCGATCAACTTATTCCCCAACAATCAGTATCGGCCAGCAAAAAATAGTCTGGATTTAAATGTTTACTACAATATCGCGAAAGTTTATGGAATGAATATCAGATTAACACTGCTCGTTTACAATTTATTGGATCGATTAAATGAAAATTGGGTGAATTCTCAAACGGGGCGTGCTTATACTGCTGTTGTTCAGGAAACCGATTTATTAGGACACCGCAGTACATTTTCAACTTATGATGATGTGTATAAAAATCCAAGTATGTATTCCGCACCTCGCTTTTTCAAGGTCGGTCTGGGTATAACATTTTAACAACGGAATTTTGTGGAGGCGATTAGATAATGAAAAACAAAATATTTATAAAAATTTGCATCGGGTTGATAACCTTTAGCTTTGCCGCATCACTTCATTCGCAAAGTAAATTGTATGAAGGACCAGACGATCCGGCTGGTGATCCGGCGGCCGAACGGGAAACGCACATGGATGGAAACCGGTTTCAAATCTATCTGAATAATACCGGATATACCGGACACTGGGGTTACCTGGACGGTTCGAAATGGCCTCGAACCTCACAGGAAGGACTCGATATGTATGACGGTTGCCGCATTATTATTGGAAGTAAAGTTTATGTAAAAAATGATTCAATCCCGGTAACGATTCCGGAAGAAATTGAAAATCATCCAAATCTGGAAACGCTTTATATAATTGAATCACAAGCGGCATCTGAAACAGACCCTTCCGGAACCATTAGTTGGGCCCTGACACCAGTATTTGGATACTTTAACGAATTATCGGAAAGCCCCGCCGTAAGTGTTGATCCGAATAGTTGGCCCACTACCGGCTGGCCCGCTCGCGGCGACGAATTGAAATGGCCCGGAGAATGGAATGGACGCTTTGGGCGGGGGGTAAAATACGCTCAATTTGAATCCTATTTCGTCATGAACGATGCTCAGGATCAGGAGTGGTTACAACCGGGGAGAACTTCCAAATATTATCCGCGACGTAAATATGATAATAGCGGAAACATTATACAAGATGTCCTTATTGGCGATAAGTTTCCCAATGTAACCACCCAAAAAGGCTTACCGTGGGGAGGCCTCGGTATTCGGGTCGAAACCCGCGGCTATCAGTGGAACAATCCCCAAACCCGGGATGCTGTTTTTTGGGAATATAATATTGCAAATATTTCAGAATATGATTTACCCGAAGTCATTTTTGGTTTCTACATGGATTTGGGAATCGGGCATTACATCTTATCTAGCGATGGCGAGGATGACGTCGGAAGTTTCAATGATGAACTGGACCTCTCCTATTGTTGGGATACCAACGGCACCGGTAACTTCGGGTACGATACAGGTGCGTTGGGATTTGCTTTTCTCGAAAGTCCGGGTATTCCCAATGACTTAATTGATAATGATGATGATGGACTTGTTGATGAAAAGCGGGATAATATTGCCACGACCATTGTGGGTCCAACCGACGGAATCACTGATGTGGCTCGTTTTCTGGAAGCCTATGGGATTAAAAGTGTTGATGATTTAAAACCGCATTGGGATGCCGATGAAGATCAGGATTGGCGGGATGGTAATGATGTGAATAATAACGGTATTTACGATAGCGGTGAAGACTACGGTGACGACGTTGGATTAGACGGAGTTGCACCTGGTGACCTCAACTATTATGGGCCAGACATTGACGGCACCGAATGTAATCACAAGCCTGATCTTTTAGAAGGTATTGGCGCAGAACCGGATTTCGGACTTACCGATATTACCGAATCCGATATGCTTGGTTTACAGTCATTTCATTTATTTCAACATCCGCAGAATAGTTCGCCACGAGAAAACTATGATGAAGACTGCTACAAATTACTTGCTGATAAGACATTGGATGATCATTATGGTCAGCCGAATAACTTGTATCAGGCTTTTGGTACCGGTCCGTTCCGACTGGATAAAGGACGCACCGAACGCATCTCGATGGCAACCATTGCCGCTTTCGAAAACCTGGAAACTTTGATGGATGAGAAAAGAGCGCCGATCCTGTTCGATAGAAAAAAAGTCGTTCAATTAATTTATGAAAGCGATTATCGTTTTGCCAAACCACCTGAAATGCCTACCCTAAAGGCGTATGCTGGTGATGGAAAAGTCATTTTATCATGGGATAACCGCGCTGATTTGCTTACCCGAGAACCCTTACTCGATGGTGAAAATGATTTTGAAGGGTACAAATTATATAAATCGACCGAACGCAATTTCGATGATGCCTTAGCGCTTCGGGACGGTTTCGGAAATCCGGCCGGATTAAAGCCAATTCGGCAGTGGGATAAGAAAAATGATTATTTCGGATTTACTGAATATGCAACGGTTGAAGGCGAAGGATTTTTCCTTGGTTATAATACCGGAATTCAACATTATTATGTAGATGAAATGGTAGAAAACGGGCGAACCTACTATTACTATTTAGCCGCTTATGACCGGGGAATAGAAGATAAAGGCGTCGCTCCAACCGAGAATGTTCCGGTTATTACCGTTGATGAAAATGAAGAACTTACATTTTTAAGTCCCAATGTTCAAGTTGTTACGCCGCGGTCACGAGCGGCGGGATTTGCTGAAACAGACGTTGAAATTTTACACAATCCTGATGATATTGTCGGACCGGCCGAAAATGTTTCCGTAAGAATCATGGACCCCTCCTCAATCAAAGAAAATCACGTTTATAAAATGGTATTCCAATCCGACACGGTACAAACACTGGGCAAAAAACCGCAAAGCACAATCTGGGGTCACTCCTTTGTTAATATCGGATTTAAAATTTTCGATGCCACCCTTGATTCTCTTATTTATTTCGAGGATAAAGAGCATTATATAAAAAATCATATAACAAAATATGAAACGGCCGGCGCGAGTTACGGACAAAATATTGTCTGGGATTTACTTCAAACAGGAACAATCCTGGAAACTGATATTTTTGATGGAATTCAGGTAGTATTTAGCCTGCCGCTCCCTGAAGATGGGCTGGCCTATGTCGACTCTTTAAATACCGGATGGTTTGCCGGTGGTAACGGTTTCATGAATATTACCATTTATGAGGATAATATTAAAAATTTTCCCTATTCTTTCGACATCATTTTTACGGGTGAGAACGAATCCTATACCTCTATTACTAGCAGAAAGGGTCGTGTCAGTTTCGGAACCGGCAAATCTATTAGAACCGGTGATTATCTTCTGGGTGAATCCTTTAACTTTTACGTTGAAGATAAAACCCATAAAGATGCCAACGGCGAAAATTTAAAATTAGATCTCATCGCCATTGATATGAACGGGAATAATCAATTCGATCTCATGGAAGATGAAATCTACGCCGCTTATGTGGACTATGATTCGGTACGAAACGCCTATTCCTGGACCTATTCTTTATTCAGTCTTAATTTTATTGATATTCCTGAAGATGAATTGCCGAAACCGGGTGACATCTATCGGATAAATTTTATTTCTCCCTTTACCCAGACGGATACTTTACTTTTCAAAATTCCATCCTATGATTTAAATTCCGGACCACTGAAAGAAGAAGTACTGGATAACATTACCGTTGTCCCCAATCCTTATGTAGTCACAAACACATTAGAACCGTCAGTACGAAATAACCAATTAAATCAGCGGCGAAGAATAATGTTTACCAATCTTCCGGCTCAATGCTCCATAAAAATATTCACTATGAGTGGGTATTTAGTGGATCAAATCGAGGTTAACAATTCTCAAGATAATGGAATGGCTTACTGGGATTTGCTAACCAAAGAAAACCTGGAAGTGGCCGCTGGCATATATTTATATCATGTAAAATCAACGGATTCAGGCCAAGAAAAAATGGGGAAATTTGCAATCATCAAATAGAAGAGGCAAACAATGAAAAAATATCAAA